>Ga0302319_10005532_pt1 | contig 25379 bp, 21 predicted proteins | sample Bog_T0_2_FD_203319 | JGI IMG/M metagenome (GOLD analysis project Ga0302319, IMG submission 203319) | Peat permafrost microbial communities from Stordalen Mire near Abisko, Sweden - Bog_T0_2 | ecosystem: Environmental > Terrestrial > Soil > Wetlands > Peat | place: Sweden: Abisko, Stordalen Mire...
GCCATGGCCCAGAGCAGGTCGGACAGGCGGTTCAGGTACGGGCCGACCAGCGAGCCCTCGATGGGCGCCGACCACAGGAGCCGCTCGGCCCGGCGGACCACCGTACGGGCCAGGTCCAGCGCCGCCGACGCCCGGTTGGCCCCGGGCACCACGAAGTCGGTGGGCATCTCGATGCGGTCGATGAAGCCGTCGATCCGGTGGCCCAGGTCGTCGACCATGGCCGCGGTGACCAGGGTCGAGCCGGGCGTGAGCTTGTCACGGTTGGACGGGTCGGTGGCCACCTCGGCCATGAGCACGTACAGCTCCCGCTCCAGGGTGGTCAGCAGGTCGTCGAGCTCCGATCCGGGCTCGGCCTCGGCCCGGGCCAGGCCCAACACCGCCTGGGCCTCGTCCACCGTCCCGTTGATGTCGATGACGGCGGAGTCCTTGGCCACCCGCCCGCCGTAATAGAGCCCGGTGGTGCCGTCGTCGCCGGTCTTCGTGTAGATCTTCGCCACCGGGGTCATCACCGGCCCGATGCTAAACGACTCCGGTCCGGCCTCCTCCCGCGGCCCGCCCCGCCCCCGGCCGCCCCGACGGCCCACACCGCTCGGGACCCGTGGGGGGCGTCATGCCCGGTAGCCTTGAGGGGCCATGAGTGCCAGTCCCCCCTTCCCGTCCCGCTACCTCGAGGCCGCCGCCCGGCGGGTGGTGGTCTTCGACGGCGCCATGGGCACCAATCTCCAGCTGGCCGACCTCACGGCGGATGATTTCGGCGGCCCCGAGCTCGAGGGCTGCAACGAGCTGCTGGTGGTCTCCCGGCCCGACGTCGTGGACCGGGTCCACCGGTCGTTCTTCGAGGTCGGATGCGACGTGGTCGAGACCGACACCTTCGGGGCGTTCGCCCCGGTGCTGGCCGAGTACGGCCAGGCCCACCGGGTCCGTGAGCTCAACCTGGCCGCGGCGTCGCTGGCCCGTGGGGCGGCGGATGACTTCTCGACGGCCGACCGGCCCCGCTGGGTGGCCGGCAGCATCGGTCCCGGCACCAAGTTCCCCACGCTCGGGCAGATCCGCTACGCCGACCTGCGCGATGCCTACCAGGAGCAGGCCACCGCATTGCTCGAGGGTGGCGTCGACCTGATCATCATCGAGACGGTGTTCGACCTGCTGCAGGCCAAGGCGGCCATCAACGGTGCACGGCGGGCCATGCGGGCGGCCGGGACACGCCTCCCGATCCAGGCCCAGGTCACCATCGAGCTGACCGGGACCATGCTGCCCGGGACCGAGGTGGGTGCCGCCCTGTGCGCCCTCGAGGCGATGGGCGTCGACCTGATCGGGCTCAACTGTGCCACCGGGCCGGCCGAGATGTTCGAGCCCCTGCGCCACCTGACCGGCCACGCCCCGATGCCGGTGACCTGCCTGCCCAACGCCGGGCTCCCCTCGGTGGTGGACGGTGCCATGCACTACGACCTGACCCCGGACCAGCTCGCCGAGTTCCACCGCCAGTTCGTCAGCGAGCTCGGGATCTCGGTGATCGGTGGCTGCTGTGGCACCACACCCGAGCACCTGGCCGCGGTGGTGGCGGCCTGTGCCGACCTCACCCCGGCGGAGCGGCACGTGGCCCCGGAGTACGGTGCGGCGTCGATCTACACCCAGGTGCCGTTCGCCCAGGACACCTCGTTCCTGGTCGTGGGGGAACGGACCAACGCCAACGGCTCGAAGAAGTTCCGCGAGGCCATGCTCGAGGCCGACTGGGACACCTGCGTGGCCATGGCGCGCGAGCAGGTCAAAGAGGGCTCCCACCTCATCGACGTGTGCGTGGACTACACGGGCGCCGACGGCGTGGCCGACATGGAGGCGGTGGCCTCCCGGTTCGCCACCCAGTCCACCGTGCCCCTGATGGTCGACTCCACCGAGGCGGCGGTGGTGGAGACGGCCCTGTCGTGGATCGGCGGCCGGGCGGTGATCAACTCGGTGAACCTCGAGGAGGGCGACGACCCGGGCACCCGGCTCGACTCCTTCCTGACCCTGGCCAAGGAGTTCGGCGCTGCTGTGGTGTGCACCTGCATCGACGAGGAGGGCCAGGCCCGCACGGCGGACTGGAAGGTGCGGGCGGCCACCGCCATCCACGACATCGCCGTCGAGCGCTACGGGCTGCGGCCCCAGGACCTGCTGTTCGACGCACTGGCCCTGCCCCTGTCCACCGGGATGGAGGAGAGCCGGCGGGACGGCATCGAGACCATCGAGGGCATCCGCCGGATCAAGGCCGAGCTTCCCGGGGTCTTCACGGTCCTCGGACTGTCCAACGTGTCCTTCGGGCTCAACCCGGCCGCCCGTCAGGTGCTGAACTCGGTGTTCCTGCACGAGTGCGTGGAGGCCGGGCTCGACGCCGCCATCGTCCACGCGTCCAAGATCCTGCCGCTGTCGAAGATCGACGACCGGGCCCGCGAGGTCTGCCTCGACCTGGTCTACGACCGCCGCCACGACGGGTACGACCCGCTCACCGAACTGCTGGCCCTGTTCGAGGGGGTCTCGGCCTCGGCCGGCGTGGCCCAAGAGGACCGCTCGGGCTGGACAGTGGAGCGCCGCCTCGAGCACCGGATCATCGACGGCGACCGGAACGGCATCGAGGACGACCTCGAAGAGGCCATGGCCGCCGGCCACACCCCCCTCGTCATCATCAACGAGTTCCTGCTGGCCGGCATGAAGACGGTGGGCGAGCTGTTCGCCTCGGGCGAGATGCAGCTGCCGTTCGTGCTCGGGTCGGCCGAGACCATGAAGACCGCCGTGGCCTACCTGGAGCCCTCCATGGAGAAGGCCGACCAGGGCGGCAAGGGGACCATGGTGCTGGCCACGGTCAAGGGCGACGTCCACGACATCGGCAAGAACCTGGTCGACATCATCCTCACCAACAACGGCTACACGGTGAAGAACCTGGGCATCAAGGTCGGCATCACCGACATGGTCAAGGCCCTGGAGGAGTCGGGTGCCGACGCCATCGGGATGAGCGGCCTCCTCGTCAAGTCCACGCTGATCATGCGGGAGAACCTCGAGGAGCTCAACCGGCGCGGGCTGTCGCACATCCCGGTGATCCTCGGCGGCGCCGCCCTGACCCGCACCTACGTCGAGCGCGACCTCCGCCAGGTCTACGACGGCCGCCTGTTCTACGGCAAGGATGCCTTCGAAGGGCTCCGCACCATGGACCGCCTGGTCGAGCTGGCCAAGTCGGGCGACGACGACCCGGAGTTCGGAACGGCCATCGGCGGGCGCGACCTCGGCCCCCGCAAGAGCGAACTGCGCAAGCAGGCGGCCGCCGAGGCGCTGGCCCGGGGCGAGACCCTGCCGGCCCGGTCACCCGAGGTGGCCACCGACAACCCGACCTTCAAGCCGCCCTTCCTCGGGAGCCGGGTGGCCAAGGGCATGCCCGTCGACGACGTCGCCACCTATCTGAACGAGACGGCGCTGTTCCGGAACCAGTGGGGCTTCCGGCCCGAGAAGGGCGAGGACGACCCGGCCTTCAAGGACCGGGTCCGGAGCCTCCTGCGCGAGCAGATGGCCACGGCCACGGCGGAGCAGCTCCTGGTCCCCCAGGTGGCCTGGGGCCACTTCGCCGCCAACGCCGACGGCAACGACCTGGTCATCTTCGAAGACGAGAGCCGGACCAGGGAGCTCACCCGCTTCGCCTTCCCACGTCAGACCGAGGATCCCTATCTGTGCATCAGCGACTTCTTCCGGTCGCTGGAGTCCGGTGACCCGGACTGGGCCAGCTTCATGGTGGTGACCATGGGGTCGCGGGTGTCCGAGGAGGCGGCGCGGCTGTTCGAGTCCGACCAGTACCAGCAGTACCTGTACCTGCACGGGCTGGGGGTGGAGATGGCCGAGGCGCTGGCCGAGTACTGGCACCGCCGTATCCGCGAGGAGCTCGGGTTCGCCGGTGAGGACGGACCCACCCTGACCGGGCTCTTCCGCCAGAAGTACCGGGGCGGCCGCTACTCGTGGGGCTACCCGGCCTGCCCGGCGCTCGAGGACAATGCCCGGGTGGTGGAGCTCCTGGGGGCCGACCGGATCGGTGTCGAGGTCAGCGAGGGCTTCCAGCTCCACCCCGAGCAGTCGACCACCGCCATCATCTGCCACCATCCCCAGGCCAAGTACTTCGTGGCCTAGTGGGTCTCCGGGCGCGAGCGGCTCCGGGAGGTCCCCCCCGTGACACCAAACCGGCCGACCGGGCCGGGGCCGGTGCGGTGCTCCGGGCGGCCGCAGTCGGCGCGGTGATGGCCTGGGTGGTCCTGCTCGGACCGGCCGTGCCCGCCTGGGCCGCCACCACGTCGGCCACCGTGGCCGGCCCACCCCCCATCGGCGCCATGGTGCCGGCCGAGACGCTCCCGGGATTCTCGCCGGTCGCACCGGGCCCGACCAACGGTCCGTTGACCGCCTCCGAGTTCGCCTCCCAGTCCTCGGACCCGCGCACCGCCGCAGCCGACTTCGCCCGGCTGGCCGCCCAGCCCGGGTTCGGGGCCACCATCCGCCTGTGGACCGACCGGACCGGGCCCGGCCACGGCTCCAACGACATCGCCGTGCTGGTGTTCCGCATCCCGGGGGACACCGCCTCACGGGACTTCACCGACGGACTGCTCACCGCGTTCGAAGACTCGGCCGCGGCGCGGCCGTTCGGGGTGCCGAGCATCGCCGGGGCCCGCGGCTACACCATCCCCGTCACCAGTCCGCTGACCGCCACCGAGCAGGTGGTGGTGTTCAGGACCGGGCACTACGTGGTGATGCTGCAGCTGGCCTCGGTCACGTCGTCGACCAACCCCACGGCCCTCGGGCGGGCCCAGGCGGTCACCCTCAGCTACCAGCAGTACCAGCTGCTCCACCTGCTCGACCCCCGGGGTTCCGCACCCACCGCGGGCCCCGTGACGACCCGTCCGGCCCCCTCCCCTCCCGCCGCGCCTCGGGTCGCGTCGTCGGGTACCACCGGTCGCGCCGTCGCCATCGGGCTGGCCGTGGTGGTGCTCGCGGCACTGGGGTGGCTGCTCTGGTTCCTGGTGCGACGGCGCCGGGCCGCCCCGGACGCGACCCCACCCGTACCGGCCCCACCCGAGCCGGCCGACCCGTGGGGTCCCACCGGTGTGCTGGCCTCGTTCGGCGCCATCGACCCCCGCTCGCACGATCGGGACGGTGAGCAGGTCCACGACGCCCACCGCCCCGCCCGGGCCGTCCCGGCACTGGTCCCGGCGGTGGTGGACGACGGGGACGGCGCCGAGTCCTCCGATGGTGCGTCCGAGGCCGAAGGAGTCGGTCGGTCCGGTGCCCCGGGGGTCGGTGCGGTGGTACGGAGCTGACGCCCGGCGGTTTGTTCCATCACCGTCACGACGCGCCCCGATCACTACCATGGGTTCGGGTCGGGGTCCGTTCCCCAGCGGGAGCCGTCCACCCCACCACGGGAGACAGCGTGACGAAGATCGAATGGCTGGCGGTGGCGGCGGTGGTGGTCATCGGGATCGCCGTGCTGGTCCTCAGACGCCGTCGCGACCGCGACAACCGGCTGCGCCGGGGGTCGAGCAGCGGCTACTACGACCGGGACCTGGCCCGGCACGCCCAGGCCGGGAGCGGGCCCCTGGAGCACGCGGGCGCAACCCCCAGCTCGGTCTCCCCGACGTTCATGTCGTCGGCCAAGGGCGCCAAGGTGAAGGGACCCAAGGCCCCGAAGAAGGCGGGGGGACACCGGTCCGAGCCACCCGCTCCGCCGACGCCGGTGCCGGTCCCCTCCTTCGCCGTGGCGGACCTGGCCCACGCCCGCCCGGTGCCGGCCTTCGACCAGGTGGCGGCGCAGAACCTCGGCCCGTCGCCCACGAGGCCGACGGCCGCCCCGCTCCCACCTCTGCCGCCGCCACCCCATTCGGCCCCACCCCCTCCGCCGCCGCCAGCCCCTCCGCCACCATCGCCCCCCCACGCACCGCCACCACCCCCGGCGTCCACCGGGCCGGGCGGGTCCTCGTCCCTCCCGACCTTCGGTCCGCTTCCCCCCGCTCCCCCCTCATCGGAGGATCCGACACCGTCGTGACCCCTCCGGCATCGGGGCGCGCGTCGGTCAGCACTCCGAGCCGCTCCCGCCTGCCGCGGCCGGTGACGGCCCCCGGGCCGGGCTGCCCGGCCCGCCGCTTCGATGGGCGCCCCGGTCGCCCTCGCACCGGTGCCGACGCCCCGCCCCACCGTGTCCCACCCCGGCATGCCCGGTGGTTCCGGCCGCGCTCGGTGTGGAGGCCCCAGCAGCACGGACGCCGACGCGCTCCGGGCTGACCGCTGTACCGGCCGCTCCGCCGGCCGCTCCGCCGGCCGCCCGCCGGGGGCCGCGGCCCAGGCACCGCCACACCGCCGGCCCGGTCGGTAAAGCTGGCCACCGACCGACCCACCCCACCCACGGACCAGGAGGGACATGTACCACATCCGCGTGTCGAACCCCGGAGGCAGCACCGACCGGATTCTCGAGGTGCTCGGCTCCAGTTCCGGAGCGGTGAACGTCACCGTGCTGGCGGGCTCGGCCCGGTTCCCCGACGGCGATGTCGTGGAGTGCGATCTGACACCCGAGGTGGCCCATGACGTCATCAGCGACCTGAAGGGCCTCGGGCCGCGTCAGCGGGGGACCATCACGGTGGACCGGACCGACACGGCCGTCATCCGGGCCCACCGGGAGATGATCAGGCCCATGGTGAGCGACCGTGAGATCGCACCGGTCTGGGAGGTCGTCGATGCCACCATCCGGTCCAACGCCGTCTACCCGGTCAGCTTCTTCCTGCTGCTGCTGGCGGCCGGCCTGCTGGCCGCCGTGGGCATCCTCACCAACTCCCAGATCCTCATCGTGGCGGCCATGGTGGTGGGCCCGGAGTACAGCGCCATCCAGGGTGCCGCCCTCGGGATCACCGAGCGCAACCCGAGGCCGGTCAAGCGGGGGCTGGCCGCGCTGGCGGTGGGCTTCACGCTGGCGGTGGTGGCGGTGTTCGTGTTCAGCCTGGTCATCCGGCACACCGTCGGAGCACCCCGCGACTACGAGCTGGGCTTCGTACCCGTCGCCGACCTGATCAGCCGGCCCGACCTGTACTCGGTGGTGGTGGCGGTGATCGCCGGGGTCGTCGGGGTGGTCTCTGTCCTGCAGGCCCGGGCCAGTGCCCTGATCGGGGTGTTCATCTCGGTGACCACCATCCCTGCCGCCGCCGACATGGGTGTGTCGGCGGCCTTCGGACGGTGGGAGGAGACCGCCGGCGCCACCGAACAGCTCCTGCTCAACGTGGTCATCCTCCTGGTGGTGGGCGTGGTGGCCCTCGTCCTGCAGCGCCGCTTCTGGGCGTCGCGCGCCCCCGCCGCCGATCCCCCTGAACCGCTGAGCGCCCCGGGGATGGGCTGACGCCCGGCCCTACAGGGCCAGGGTGGCGCCGCCGTCGACCACGATCGCCGCGCCGTTCACGAACCCGGCCTGCCGGGAGCAGAGGAACGCCGCCACGCCGCCGAAGTCGGCGGGATCGCCCATCACCCCCGACCCACCCAACTCACGCATCCGGTCGGTGGCGTGGGGACCGGGGCAGAGCAGGTTGAGCGTGATTCCCGAGCCCTCGGCCGCCAGGTCCTGGGCCGCGGTCTTGGCCCACGCCCACAGGCCGACCCGCGCCGTGTTGGACAGGGCCAGCGTGGGGACGGGCTGGACCACCGAGTAGGAGGTGATGCAGCAGATGCGGCCCCACCCCCGACGGCGCATGGGGGGCAGGGCGTGACGGGTCAGCCGCACGGCCGACAGGAGGTTGGCATTGACCGCCGCCACCAGCATGTCGTCGTCGACGTCGAGGGCCCGGCCGGCGGGCGGGCCACCGGCGTTGGCCACCACGATGTCCAGTCCCCCGAAGGCCTCGACGGTGGCGTCCACCAGTCGGGCCGGTGCGTCGGCGTCGGTGATGTCGGCCACCGTGGTGGCCACCTCGGCCCCCGTGGCCCGGAGCCACTCGGCCGTCTCGGCCAGTGACGCCTCCTGCCGCGCCGTCACCATGACCTTGACCCCCTCGGCGGCCAGGGCCCCGGCCGTGGCCCGCCCGAGCCCGCGCGACGAGGCGGTGACCAGCGCCACCTTCCCTTCGATGCCCAGGTCCACGTTCCCTCCCCGCCTGGCGTGCCGCTAGGAGTCCACCACGACCAGGCCGTGGTCGGCGGCGTTGAGTGGTTCGGGCCGGCCGTCCTCGCCGATCACCACGATGTCCTCGAGGCGCATGCCGAAGCGGCCCGGTTGATAGATGCCCGGTTCGATGGAGAAGGCGTGTCCGGGCCGGAGCTCCTCACGGTTGCCCGACACCAGGTAGGGGTCCTCGTGCTCCTCGATACCGATGCCGTGCCCGGTGCGGTGGACGAAGAGGTGGCCGTAGCCGCCGGCTTCGATGATGTCACGCGCCACCCGGTCGACCTGCTCGGCGGTGGCACCGGCGCGCGCACTGTCCACCGCCGCGTGCTGGGCCTCCTCGAGGACCTGGTAGCACCGGCTCACCTCAGGGGTCGGGGACCCGGTCACCACGGTTCGGGTGATGTCCGAGCAGTAGCCGGTGTCACCGTCCAGTGAGTAGGTGCCGCCGAAGTCGCACACCACCGTCTCGCCCGGGCCGATGACCCGCGCACCGGGCTCGTGGTGGGGGCTGGCGGCATTGGGCCCACTCCCCACGATGGCGAAGTTGACGTGGGTGTGCCCCTCGTCGACCAGCAACGACGCCAGGTGAGCGGACACTTCGGCCTCGGTGCGCCCCAGCAACGGCACCTTCCCGGCCTGGAGCACCTCGGCCACCCGGTCGGCGGCGGCCCCGGCCCGACGCAACGCCTCCACCTCGGTGGCGTCCTTGACGGCCCGGATGGCCGAGGTCACCTGAGACGCCTCGATCCAGGTGGCGTCGGGCAGCTGGCGCTGCAGGGCCAGGAGCGAGGTGGCCCAGGCCCGGTCCGACACCGCCAGTCGGCCGTCCCCTCCGCGGCCGAGGAGCGAGGCCACCAGCGCCACGGGGTCCTCCCCGTCCGACCAGGGCGCCACGGTGAACAGGGTGTCGGCCCGGGCCACCCGGGGCGCCTCCAGGGCCGGGACGACCAGGTGCGGGGTGCCGGTCACCGGGAGGACCAGCATGGTCAGGCGTTCCAGGGGCATGGCCAGGTAACCGGTCAGCCACGGGAGGTCGGCGCCGTGCGAGAGCAGGAGTGCGCCGATCCCGAGCTCGTCCATCCGGACCCGGACGCGGTCCATCCGGTCGCGGCGGGCGGCGGCGGCGGCAGCGGTCAGCTCGGTCACGCCGGGGCCACCGCATCCTCGCCCCGCGCCACCGAGGTCTCGGCCGCCTCGCGGGCGTGGTAGCTCGATCGGGTCAGCGGGGACGCCTGCACGTGGGCGAACCCCAGGGCCATGCCGGCCTGGCGGAGGGACTCGAACTCGTCGGGCGTCCACCACCGGGCCACCGGGAGGTGCCGTTGGCTGGGCCGGAGGTACTGGCCCATGGTCACGATGTCGACACCGACACCCCGGAGATCGGCCAGGGTGGCCAGCACCTCGGACCGTTCCTCGCCCATGCCGAGGATGAGGCCCGACTTGGTGACCAGCCCGGCGTCCTTGGCCCGGGACAGGACGGCCAGGCTCCGGGCGTACCCGGCCGAGGGCCGGACGGCCCGCTGGAGACGGGCCACCGTCTCGATGTTGTGGTTGAGCACGTCGGGCCGGGCCTCGAACACCGTGCGCAGGGAGCCCTCGTCGCCCTTGCAGTCCGAGATCAGCACCTCGATCGTGGTCCGGGGGGTCCGGCACCGGATCGAGGCGATGGTGGCGGCGAAGGCACCGGCGCCGCCGTCGTCGAGGTCGTCGCGGGCCACGCAGGTGATGACGGCGTGGGCCAGGCCCATCCGCTCGACCGCCTCGGCCACCCGGTCGGGCTCTCCGGGGTCGAGGGGCAGGGGATGCCGCGTGTCGACCTGGCAGAACCCGCAGGCCCGGGTGCACCGCGACCCGTTGATCATGAAGGTGGCGGTGCCGGCGGACCAGCACTCGTAGATGTTGGGACAGCCGGCCTCCTCGCACACCGTGACCAGGTCGAGGTCGCGGATCCCGCGGCGGAGCCCGAGGTACTCCCGGCCCATCGAGGCCGAGACCCGCAGCCACGGAGGCTTGCGGGCGGCCAGGGCCAGCCCGTCGTGGGGCTCGACCCCGGCGCGCCGGAGCCGTCGGTCCAGCGACCGGCCCGGGCCCCGGACGCCGAGCGACACGGGCACCGGGTCGCCCGGCGCCCCCCGCCCCACCACCCCGACCGGCCCGGCCGGGTCGCCCCCGGACACCCGGTCGCCGACCGTGGCGCCGTCGGTGACCCGCTGGACCTCGGGGGCGGCGGGACCCCACACGGTGGCGGCGGCGGCGATCACCGCGTCGACCACCTCGGCCATGGTCACCTCCAGACCCTCGGACCGGAGGGAGGTCACCGGCTTGCCGGCGATACCGCAGGGGACGATGTGCCCGAACATCGACAGGTCGGTCGAGACGTTGAGGGCGAACCCGTGGGTGGTGCGGCCGCGGGACGTCCGGACCCCGATGGCCGCCACCTTGCGGGGTCCGCCCCGACCGGGACCGGACGCCTCGTCGAGACCCACCCATACCCCGGGGTAGGCCGGGAGCCGACCCACGTCGGAGGCCGGGAGCCCGAGCGCCACCAGCGCATCGATGACGACCTGCTCCACCCGGTGCACGTGCTCGGGGCCGCGGTGGGGACCGGCGCCCACACTCACCACCGGGTAGCCCACCAGCTGGCCGGGGCCGTGGAAGGTCACGTCGCCGCCCCGGTCGACCGGCACCAGCTCGGCACCGACCACCGCCGGGTCGACGAGGACGTTGCCCCGGTCGCCGTGGGTCCCGATGGTGTACACCGGCGGATGCTCCAACAAGAGCAGGTAGTCCTCGGTCGACCGTTCGGCCAGGGCCCGCTGGAGGGCCCAGGCTTCGCGGTAGGGGACGCGGCCCAGCCAGCGGACCCTCATGAGCGCCGGTCGGGACCGGGGTGGGCGTGCACGGCCGGGCCTACAGCTCGCCGGCCCAGTCGCGTTCGTTGAGGATCTCGGACAGCCGGGCGAGGAACCGGGCCACGTAGGCGCCGTCCACCGCCCGGTGGTCGAAGGTCATGGCCGCCAGGCCCACCGAGTGGATGGCGATCGACTCGGACCCGTCCGGCAGCTCGACGACCACGGGCTTCCGGGCCACCCCGTCGGTGGACAGGATGGCCACCTGGGGCTGGTTGATGATGGCCCCGGTGAGCAGGGTCCCGAAGGGCCCGGCGTTGGTGATGGAGAACGTGCCGCCACTGATGTCGTCGAGGCTCAGCCGCTTGGTGCGTGCCCGGTCGGCCAGGTCGCGGATCCGTCGGGCCATGCCCTTCAGGTTCAACTCCTCGGCGTTGTGGACCACGGGGACGATCAGGCCCTCGTTGTCGAGGTCGACGGCGATGCCCAGGTTCACGTCGTGGTGGACGATCAGAGCGTCCTCGCCCACGGACGAGTTGAGATGGGGGAATTCGGCCAGGGCCTCCACGGTGGCCCGGGCGGCGAACGGGAGGTAGGTCAGGCTGAACCCCTCCTCGGCGCGGAAGCGCGCCCCGTGGCTGCGCCGGACCTGCTCGACCCGCTCGTAGTCGACCTCTTTGACCATCAGCGTGTGGGCCGAGGTCGCCTTGGACCGGACCATGTGCTCCGCGGTACGCCGACGGATGTTGGTGAACGGCACCACCTCGTCGCGCGAGCCGTCGACCGACCGGTCCGCTGCCGGGGCCGGCACGGCCGGGGCCGCCGCTGCCGGGGCCGGAGGCCGGGCCGTGGCCGGGCTGTCGGGGATGCTGGGCACCGGCGAGGGGGAGTCGGCGTCGTCGGCGGTGGGTGCCGGCCCGCCCGAGGCGATCACCGCCTCCACGTCGGCGCGGGTGATCCGGCCCCCCAGGCCGGTGCCGCTGACATCGGCGGGCGAGATGCCGTGCTCGTTCAGCAGCTTGCGCACCACCGGGGAGAGCACCAGGCCCTCGACCGGACCGGTCAGGCCGTTGGGCGAGCCGGCCGTGGCGGGAGCCGGCGGCTCGGTATGCAGTGCGGCAGGAGTCGGCGTCCCCTCCGGCGAGGGATCACCGACGTGGTCGCTCGCCGGCAGGAGGTCGGCCTCGGTGGCGGCCTCCTCGGCCAGCAGGGACGACTCGGCCGGCACGTCGTCCACCGGGGCGGCCGCCTCGGGTGCGGCGCTGTGGCCGTTCGAGGACGCGCCGTCGGTGATCTCGGCCAGCTTGACCCCGACGTCGACGGTGTCACCCTCTTCCACCAGGATGGCCGAGAGCACCCCCTCGGCCGGCGAGGGCACCTCCGAGTCGACCTTGTCGGTGGACACCTCGAACAGGGGCTCGTCCCGGGCCACCTGGTCGCCGATGGCCTTGAACCACTTGGTGATGGTCCCCTCGGTCACGGTTTCGCCGAGCTGCGGCATGGTCACGTCAGGCAACGTGCAGACCCCTTCCGGTCAGCGCCAGCACCGTCTCGCCGAACGTCTCGGAGAGCGACGGGTGCGGCTGGATGAACTGGGCCACCTCGTCGGCGGTGGCCTCCCAGTTGACAGCGAGGTAGCCGGCCCCGAGCTGCTCGGTGACCCACGGACCGACCATGTGGACCCCGAGGATCCGACCGGTGGTGCCGTCGGGCAGGCGCTCAGCCACCACCTTCACCAGGCCCTCGGTGTCGCCGATGATGCGGGCCCGGCTGTTCCCGCCGAAGGGGTCCTTCTTCACGACGACGTCGAACCCGGCCTCGGTGGCGGCGGCCTCGGTGAGGCCGGCGAAGGCCACCTCGGGGTGGCAGTAGATGGCCCAGGGCACGCGGTGGTAGTCGACCGGCACCACCGGCTCGCCGAGGATGCCCTTGATCACCACGATGCCCTCGGCGAAGCCCACGTGGGCCAGTTGGGGCGTGTCGGCCACGACGTCCCCGACCGCCCACACACCGGGAGCGGCGGTCCGCATGAAGGGATCGGCCTCGACGAAGCCGCGGGCGTCGATGACCACCCCGGTGTCCGAGGCCAGGAGGCCCTCGGTCCGCGGCCGGCGTCCGACGGACACCACCACGGCGTCGACGGCCAGCTTCTCCCCGTCGCCGAAGAGGATGACGGTCCCCTGGCCCGACGGGTCCGGGGTGTGGCCCTGCAGCTGCACCCCGGCCTTCACGTCGATGCCGCGCTTCTTGAAGGACCGGGCCACCGTGCGCACCACGTCCTCGTCGCAGCTGTTCAGGATGGACGGCAGCGCCTCGAAGATGGTGACGTCGGAGCCCAGATCGCTCAGCATGGAGGCGAACTCGCACCCGATGGCCCCGCCGCCGATCACCGCCACCGACTCCGGCAGCGCCTCGAGGGCCAGGACCTCGTCCGAGGTCATCACCACGCCGCCGTCGATGTCGAAGCCCGGGATGGTGCGCGGCACCGAGCCGGCGGCCAGCACGATGTCGGTGCCGCTGATCTCGGTGGTGGACCCGTCGTTGCCGGCGATGCGCACCCGGTGGTCGGGGAGCAGGGTCCCGCTGCCGCTGAACACCGTGACCCCGCGCCCCTTCAGCAGCCCGGACAGCCCCTTGAACAGGACGTCCACGACCTCCTGCTTCCGGGCCTGGCTCACACTGAAGTCCAGCGAGGGCCGGGCGTCGGTGGGCGCCTCGAGATTGACGCCGAACCGGCCGGCGTCGCTGACGGTGCGGAACACCGCCGCCGTCTCCAGGAACTCCTTGGCCGGCACGCAGCCCCGGTGGAGGCAGGTGCCCCCTACCTTGTCCAGCTCCACGAGGGCCACCGACAGGCCGGCGGCTGCTCCGTAGAGGGCGGTGGCGTACCCACCCGGGCCGCCCCCGATGATCACCACGTCGAACGAGTCGGTCCCCCCGGGACCGGCTCCGTCTCCCCCCGATGCCTGTACGTCCACCTCGGGTACCGTCCGAATCACCTCCGTCGCCAGCCTGAACGCCTCTCGGTGCCCAGCCTACCGGTCCACCCGCACCCCCACTCCCGTCTTCGGAGGTGGATTCGCCCTCCCGTCCCCGGGAGGGGATCCGTGCGGCCGGGGTGGTCCCGGCCCCCCGCGGTACCGCCGCTCAGGACAGCACCCGGCGCCGGAAGTTGCGCAATCCCAGGCCGAGGAAGAGGGCCAGGAATCCGGCCATCACGGGGTAGATGACATACAGGTGCATGTGGTGGGCGTCGGTGAATGCGGCCCGCATGCCCTCGTTCACGTAGATGAGCGGGTTGACGAGGACCACGGTCTGCAGCCAGTGCCAGCCACCGACCTCGACGGGGGCCAGCCGGGTCCACTGGTAGTAGGTGCCCCCGAGGAAGGTGACCGGCAGGATGATGAACCCGAACATCAGCCCGATGTTGCGGGGCTCGAAGCTGGTCCCGAGGAGCAGGCCCAGCGACGCCATGGTCACACAGGCCAGGGGCACGATGGTCACGATGATCCACCAGTGCAGCGTGAGGTGGGCCTCGACGCCCTTGGCGTGGACGACCGAGGCGATGGGGAGCACGATGATCGCCGAGATGAGGCCCTGGGCCGCACCGGACAGGACCTTGGCCATGGCCACCAGCCAGATGGGGCAGGGGGCCTGGACCCGGTCCTCGATCTCCCGCGTGAAGCCGAACTCCTGCGACATGGTCAGGGCCACCGACTGGACGCCCTGGAAGAGGATGGAGATGCCGACCACGCCGGGCACCAGGACGGTGGCGAAGGCCGACTGGGCCTCGGGATTGCTGGCCCCACCGATCCCCTGGCCGATCTTCGGGAACACGTAGAGGAACACGAAGCACAACAGGAACGGCTGGACCAGCGTCCGGACCACGAACTCGAAGAGGTGCTTGCGCAGGACCACCAGGTCCCGCAGGATCAGGGCACCCAGGGCGATCCGGCCCGCCGCCACCGAGGAGCGGACCGGTGCCGTGTGAACCGACTCGGAGGGCACCGGGGGGGCGAGGGCGGTCATCCCTCCCGCAGCTCCTTGCCGGTCAGGTTGATGAAGACCGTCTCGAGGGTGGGCTCGGCCACGGACAGGTCGAGGACGGGGAACCCGGCGGCCTCGGCGGCCGACACCACGGTCGGGAGCAGCCGGTCGGTCCCCTTGACGTGGAGCTCGACCCCACCGTCGGTCGGACGGGTCCGGGTGACCCCCGGGATGCGCTCGGTCAGCAACTGGGCCAGTCGGTCGGCGTCACCGGTGGTGGTGACCGTGACGATGGTGTCGGCGTCGACCTCCTGCTTGAGGGCGGCCGGGGTGTCGAGGGCCAGGATCTTCCCGTGGTCCATGATGGCCACCCGGCCGCACAGCTGGTCGGCCTCTTCCATGTAGTGGGTGGTCAACAAGATGGTCTGTCCGTCGGCGTTGAGCTGTCGGAGGGTGTCCCACAGGGCCAGGCGGCTCTGGGGGTCCAGTCCGGCGGTGGGCTCATCGAGGAAGAGGACGGCTGGGCGATGGAAGATGGCGCGGGCCACCATCAGGCGCTGTGCCATGCCGCCGGACAGGGCGTAGACCGACGCCTTGGCCCACTTCTCCAGCTGGAACTGGGCCAGCAGGTCGGTGGCCGTGCGCCGGGACTCCTTGGCCGGTATCCCGAACAGGCGCCCGTGGAAGTACAGGTTCTCCCAGACGTTCAGCTGCCGGTCCAGGGTGTTCTGCTGGCTCACGATCCCGATGATCTGCTTGGCCAGGGCCGGGTGCGCCACCACGTCGATGCCGCCCACGTAGGCCCGGCCCGATGTCGGGATCACCCGGGTCGTCAGCATCCCCGCCGTCGTGGTCTTGCCGGCACCGTTCGGGCCGAGCAGCCCGAAGATCTCGCCGGGCTCGACCTCGAGATCCAGGCCGTCCACCGCCCTGAAGTCCGAGCCGGCGTAGACCTTGGTCAGCTGGACCGTCCGGATGACGGCCGTCTCCGAGGCTCCCGGTTCGGCCCGCGGTGTCGAGAGTGTGGCGGTCATGGTCCTGGCGCCACCCTACCCGCCGGTCGACCGGACGATCCGACCGGCGGCCGGCCCGCCGGTCGGCCTCGGTGCCTACTTGGGCGGCATCCGGATGCCGCCGTCCAGCCTGATCACCTCGGCGTTCAGGTAGCTGTTGGAGGCGATGTGGGCGACCAGCTCGCCGAACTCGGCCGGATTGCCGAGCCGCTTGGGGAAGTTCACCGACTGGGCCAAGACGTCGCGGGCCTCGTCGGGGAGCATGGCCAGGAGCGGCGTGTCGAACAGACCCGGGGCGATGGCCAGCACCCGGATGCCCACCACGGCGAGGTCCCGGGCGGCCGGGAGCGTCATGCCGACGATGGCCCCCTTCGAGGCCGAGTAGGCCAGCTGGCCGATCTGACCGTCGAAGGCCGCCACCGAGGCGGTGTTGACGATGACGCCGCGCTCCCCGTTGTCCTGGGGCTCGACGGTGGCGATGGCCGAGGCCGCCTTGGTCATCACGTTGAAGGTGCCGATGACGTTGAGGTTCTGGATGAACTCGAAGGGCTGGAGGTCGTGGGGCGAGCCGTCGCGGTTGATGACCCGGCCGACCCAGCCGGTGCCGGCGCAGTTGACGGCGATCCGCAGGCTGCCCCCCTCGGCCGCCTGGTCCACGGCTCGCTGCGCGTCGGCCGGGTCGGTCACGTCACCGCCGACGAAGTTGGCAGCGGCCCCGATCGACGCCACGACCTCCTTGCCCCGCTCCTCGTTGCGGTCGAATACGGTCACGCGGACCCCGACGCTGGCGAGCTTGCGGGCGGTGGCCTCACCGAGGCCCGACGCGCCGCCGGTGATGATGGCTGAACTTCCGTTGATCTCCATGCCGTCAGGTTAGGGGGCACGGGCCCGGACCGGAAATGGGGGCCGGGGACGGATGCGGACCGGCCTACCGGGAGTCGGCCTGCTGGGAGTCGGCCGCCCGGGTGGCCAACAGGTCGACCAGGTCGTTCATCCGGTGGCCGGAGTGGCCCTTCACCCACTCGAACGTGACGGGCCGGCCCGACTCGAGGGCCAGGGGCAGCAGCTCCTTCCACAGGTCCTGGTTGGCCACGGGCTTGCCCTGGGTGTTCCGCCAGCCCCGGCGCTCCCAGCCGGCCCACCAGCGCTGGGCGAAGCAGTTGACCACGTAGGTCGAGTCGCTGACCACGTGGAGGGGGCCGTCCAGGGCCTGCAGCGCCCGGACCACCGCGGTGACCTCCATCCGCTGGTTGGTGGTGTGGGGCTCCCCACCGCTGCCGGACGGACCCCCGTCGACGGCCCAGGCCCAGCCCCCCGGGCCCGGGTTCCCCCGGCACGACCCGTCCGTGTAGACGACCGTCACCGGTGCCGGATCCGTCGGGGGTGGGCAGCTCATGGCCCCAGCATGCCCGCTCGGGCCGCTTCCCGAGTGCACCGGCGCCGCATCGGGACCGAGTTCGCCGATTGAATTCCCACCGGAGCCGGCGAGTGCAAGCATGGGACCATGCTCTTCGACGGTGTCAGTCACCAACTTCCCGACCGCGATCCGCTGGAGACCTCCGAGTGGCTGGACGCCTTCGACGACATCGTCGACACCTACGGCCGCACCCGGGCGCGCTACCTCCTGATGAGGATCCTCGAGCGGGCCGGCCAGAAGCAGGTCGACTTCCCCGCCACCGTCTCCAGCCCCTACGTCAACACCATCCCGACCGACGAGGAGCCGGAGTTCCCCGGCGACGAGTACCTCGAGCGGCGTATCAGGGCCTTCATCCGGTGGAACGCCGCCGTCATGGTGGTCCGGGCCAACGACCGCTCCGAGTCGATCGGGGGGCACCTCTCGACCTACGCCAGTTCGGCGTCCCTCTACGAGGTCGGGTTCAACCACTTCTTCCGGGGCAAGGACGACGGCTCCCCCGGGGACCAGGTGTACTTCCAGGGCCATGCCTCGCCCGGCATCTACGCCCGGGCCTTCGTCGAGGGGCGCCTGAGCGCCGGCGACCTCGACAACTTCCGGTTCGAGGTGGGCAACGGCGGCCTGTCCTCGTACCCGCACCCGCGGCTGATGCCCGAGTTCTGGGAGTACCCCACCGTGTCCATGGGGCTCGGCCCGCTCAACGCCATCGCCCAGGCCCATGTGAGCCGCTACCTCCAGGCCCGCGGGCTGGCCGACACGTCGGGGAGCCGGGTCTGGTGCTTCGTCGGGGACGGCGAGCTCGACGAGCCCGAGACGCTGGGCTCCCTGGGGATGGCCGGCCGGGAGCACCTCGACAACCTGGTCTTCGTCGTGAACTGCAACCTGCAGCGACTGGACGGTCCGGTCCGGGGGAACGGCAAGGTCATCCAGGAGTTCGAGGCCCTCTTCCGGGGGGCCGGGTGGAACGTCATCAAGGTCATCTGGGGGCGCACCTGGGACGACCTCCTGGCCAAGGACGTCGACGGGGTCCTGCTCAACAAGATGAACTCCACGGTGGACGGCGAGTTCCAGAAGTACGCCACCGAGTCGGGTGCCTACATCCGTGAGCACTTCTTCGGGCCCGACCCCCGACTGGGCGAGCTGGTGGCCCACCTCACCGACGAGGAGCTCCAGTCCCTGCCCCGGGGGGGCCACGACTACCGGAAGCTCTACGCCGCCTACCAGGCGGCCACCGAGCACGTGGGCGCCCCCACGGTGATCCTGGCCAAGACCATCAAGGGATGGACGCTCGGACCCGAGATCGAGGCCCGCAACGCCACCCACCAGATCAAGAAGATGACCAAGGCGCAGCTGCTCACCCTCCGGAACCGGCTGTTCCTCCACGACGAGATCCCCGAGGAGGACCTCGACGCCGACCTCCCCCCCTACTACCGACCCGATCCCGACTCGAAGGCCGGCGCCTACCTGGCCGAGCGGCGGAGGGCCCTCGGGGGTGCCCTGCCCCGCCGGGTGGTGCGGGCCCTTCCCCTGGTGCCGCCGTCGGAGGCCCCCTTTGCCGAGCTGATGGCCGGTTCGGGGAAGCAGGAGGTGTCCACCACCATGGCCTTCGCCCGGCTGCTGCGGTCGCTGGTGCGCGATCCGTCCATCGGGCGGCGGATCGTCCCCATCGTCTCGGACGAGGCCCGCACGTTCGGGCTCGAGTCGTTGATCAGCGAGGTCCAGATCTACGCCCCCGAGGGCCAGCGCTACACCCCGGTCGATGCCGGCCTGGCCCTCCACTACGCCGAGAGCGAGAGCGGTCAGGTGCTGGAGGAGGGCATCAGCGAGGCCGGCGCCATGGCCTCGTTCACCGCCGCGGCGACCTCGTACGCCACCTTCGGCGAGCAGACCATCCCCTTCTACCTCTTCTATTCCATGTTCGGCTACCAGCGGGTGGGCGACCTGCTGTGGGCGTTGGGCGACAGCCGCGGACGGGGGTTCTTGTTGGGCTGCACCGCCGGCCGGACCACGCTCAACGGCGAGGGGCTCCAGCACCAGGACGGCCACTCGCTGCTGCTGGCGTCGGCGGTGCCCAGCGTGGCGGCCTACGACCCCGCCTTCTCCTACGAGGTGGCGGCGATCGTCCAGGACGGCATCCTCCGGATGACCGGGACCGAACCGGAGGACCGGATCTGGTACCTCACCCTCTACAACGAGAACTACCGGATGCCCGCCCTGCCCTCCGACCCCGAGGATGCCGAGCGCGTGCGCCTCGGCGCCATCCGCGGCATGTACCGGTTCGACGCCGCCGATCCCTCGGAGTCCGCCGAGGCCCCGAGCCCCGGCCCCGAGGACGGGGCGGCTCCGCCCGACACCACGCCCCGGGCGTCGGTGCTGTTCTCGGGGTCGGCCTGGAGGGCCGCCGTGGCGGCGCGGCGGCTGCTGGCCAAGGACTGGGGCGTCACCGCCGAGCTGTGGTCGGTGACCTCGTACAAGTCACTCCGGGAGGACGCCATCTCCGTCGAGCGGTGGAACCGGCTCCACCCCGGTGCCGACGAGCGCGTGCCCCTGGTGACGGCCAGCCTGGCCGGGTCCGAGGGGCCCATCGTGGCCGTCACCGACTTCATGCGGTCGGTCCCCGACCAGGTGTCCCGCTGGATGCCCCGCCGGTTCACCTCGCTCGGCACCGACGGATTCGGGCGGTCGGACACGAGGGACGTCCTCCGGAGGTTCTTCGAGGTGGACGCCGCCCACGTGGTGGTGGCCGTCCTCGGGGGACTGGCCGCCGAGGGCTCGCTGCCGGTGGACGTCGTGCGCGACGCCATCGAGCGCTACCGGATCGACCCGGACAGCCCCGACCCCTGGTCGGACTGAGCGCCGGCGCGCCGCGTCGGCGTGTCGGACGGCCCTTCGCCACCCGCCCGGGCGCTGTCGGCCCCCGGTCCCCCCGGCGCCGGACGGGCCTGCAGGGCGGCCCAGACCATCAGGGCCTGGAGGGGCAGCCGTCCCCAGGCCACCGTGGCGCGGTCGGTGGCGCCGGGATTCCGGCCCGTCCCGGCGTCCAGCGCCATCTGGACATTGGCCGGGAACACCGCGGCCAGGACGGCCACGCTGAGAGGCGCGGCCCACCGGGTGCGGCGCGCCAGGCCGGCGGCACACGCCAGTTCGACCACACCGCTGGCGTAGATGAGGGGCCGGTGGGACCGGGTGGGCAGGACTCTGGGCATGATGGCGTCGAAGAACGCGGGGCGGGCGAAGTGCATGGCCCCGGCGACGGCGAACACGCCGGCCAGGCCCAGTGGAGCGGTGCGTCGGAGGTCGGGCATGGGGGCACTGTAGGACGACGGCGGTGGTGGCGGCATGGGCACCGGTTGCGCGCGGCACCCCGGGTGGGCAGGCTGGCCGTATGCAATCGATACTGGTCACCGGTGCCTCCACCGGTATCGGCCGGGCCTGCGCCCTGCAACTGGCCTCGAGCGGCCATCAGGTCTTCGCCGGCGTTCGCACGGAACGGGACGCCGCCCGGCTGTCGGAGGCGGGGACCGCTCTGCTCCACCCGGTCCTGCTCGACGTCACCCGGCAGGACCAGATCGACGCGGTGGCCGAGCGGATCGCCAAGGAACCCGGGGGACTGCACGGGGTGGTCAACAACGCCGGGGTGGCGCGCGGTGGGCCGCTCGAGTACATCCCGGTGGACGTGTGGCGGGACCAGTTCGAGGTCAACGTGTTCGGCCAGGTCGCCGTGACGCGGGCCATGCTCCCCCTGGTCCGGGAGGCCGGTGGCCGGATCGTGTTCATCGGCTCCATCGGGGGCCGGCAGGCGACCATGATGATGGGCCCGTACAACGCCTCGAAGTTCGCCATCGAGGCCATCGGCGAGTCGCTCCGGGCCGAGCTCCACCCCTGGGGCATCCATGTGTCGGTCATCGAGCCCGGCGCGGTCAAGACGGAGATCTGGGAGAAGGGACGGGAGACGGCGGCCCAGCTGGAGCGGGACCTGCCGTCCGAGGCCGTGGCCCGCTACGCGGCCCACATCGCCGCGGTCCGCAAGGGCATCGACATGCAGGACCGGGGGGGCGTGGACGCCGGCAAGGTGGCCGAGGTGGTCGACCACGCGCTCTTCTCGGCCCGGCCGAAGGCCCGGTACGTCATCGGTGTGCCGGCCCGGATCCAGAGCGCCATGGTCCGCGGCCTGCCCGACACGTGGCGCGAGGCAGTCATCCGTCGGTTCGCCGGGCCCTGACCCTGCCGGCCCCGCCGGGACCCGGCCCGGCCCCTCCCGGGGGGTCCGGTTCCTCGACCCGCCAGCCCCGCCGCCGGAGCTCGGCGGCCAACTGGTCGGTCGGCACGTCCCGGATGGTCCGGGCCACCCGCGGCGGTCGGGCCGCCCCGGCCGGCCGCTCCACCGGATCGGGAGCTGGATGGGCTGGATCGGTCAGCGCATCGGCCTCCCCCGCCCGGTCGCCCCGCAGCCGCTCGATGTAGGCGTCGGCCTCGTCCCGGGTGAACCGGCCGCCCGACTGGCGCTGGGTGAACCCCATGGGACCCCGGGCGTCCCGGTAGCCGGTGTGGCCGGCCGCCACGAGCAGGGCGGTCAGCTCCTCCAGCTGGCGGTGGGTGGCCGGCGGTCCTGCTGGTTGACCGAAGGCCATGCCTGCAGTCTTGCCCAGTCCTCCGGGCAGTGCTGTCCGGCCCTCCGGGCGGGGCCGTCCGGCCCTCCGGGCGGTGCTGTCCGGCCCTCCGGGCGGTGCCGTCAGGCCGGCGACGGCTCCCGTGGGCCCTTCGTCTTCCGGAGGAGGAGCAGGGGACCGCCGACGGCGATGCCCGCCGACACCATCAAGATGAGCACGGCGGCCAGCACGGTCCCGTCCGCCGACGCCTGGCACTCGCCCACGAAGGCCAGCCACTGCTCGTAGCTCTTGGTGTCCGACGAGGCGGGCTCGCGGCCGGCACCGATCGACACCGGGTCCAGGGCCGCCACGATGGGGGCCTCGGATGCCGTGCCCGGGCCGCAGGTGCCGCCGGCGGCCGGCTTGGGCAGGGCGATGATCAGTCCGGAGATGGCGATGGCGGCGCCGAAGATACCGATGGCGGTGAACACGATCCTCACCCGCTGCGGGTACGACAGGCTCTTCACGACGACTCCCTTCCGGCCGCGAGCGATGTTAGACGCCGGATCGGCCGTGACGACCCCGCCCCGGGGCCCGGTCCGGGCGCGGACGGCGGAGGTGCAGCCGCAGGGGGGTCCGCCTAGTCTGAGGCCGTGCTGTTCCTCTCGGGCGATCCCGACGCCGACTCCCTCCTGACGACCGATCCGCTGGCCCTGCTGATCGGGATGGTGCTCGACCAGCAGATTCCCCTGGAGCGGGCCTTCCGGTCGCCCTACGACCTGCAGGAGCGTCTGGGCCGACCCCTCGACGCCGCCACCCTGGCCGCCATGGACCCCGAGGCGCTGGCCGCCCTGTTCGGCGAGCGGCCCGCGCTGCACCGGTTCCCCAAGTCGATGGCCGGCCGTGTCCAGGAGCTCTGCTCGATCATCGTCGACTCCTACGGGGGCGACGCCGCCGCCATCTGGACGTCGGCGACCGACGGCAAGCAGCTGCTGGCCAACGTGAAGGCCCTCCCCGGGTTCGGCGAGCAGAAGGCCCGGATCTTCGTGGGCCTGCTGGGCAAGCAGCTCGGCGTGCGCCCTCCGGGATGGGAGAAGGCGGCATCGCCCTTCGGCGACACGGGCTCGTTCATGTCCGTGGCGGACATCGACTCACCGGAGGCCCTGGCCAAGGTCCGTCAGTACAAGCAGAAGATGAAGGCCAAGGCCAAGGCCAAGGCAACGACGGCCGGCTGAGCCGGACACAGACCCGGCCGGCCACCGGCCGGCGGGCGCACCGCCGAGGCCCCTACCCCCCCGACGCCGAGGAGGCCACCACCTTCGAGCCGGCCGGCAGGCGCACGGGCGGGGACGAGCCCACGTCGGAGATGGTCATGTGGACCGACGACGTGCCGACGGTCAGGGTGAACGCCGAGATGTACTGGCCCGACACCGTGTAGGCGAACTGGCCGGTCTCCTTGCCCTCGGTGGAGGTCTGCGTGAGCGTGAAGCTGTACGTGCTGCCCGTCTGGGACACGTGGGTGGCCTCGTGGGCGTACCGGAGGTAGTTGGTGGCCGGGTTGAGCAGGGCCGCGCTCTGACTGGCCTGCCGGTAGAACACCAGGTGACGGGGTTGGGCGGTGGCGGACACGGTCAGGCTCTGGTACTCCGCCGAACCGGTGCCCGAGGGCAGGACGTAGACGTAGGTGCGCCGGCTCCCGCTCTGGATGTAGCCGCCCAGCCGGTTGGGCGCCTCCCAGACCAGGTTGTCGGTCTGGTTGCCCTGCGGGGTCCGCTCGGTCACCACCACCGTGTAGTTGGGGGCGAGGTTGGTGTTGCGGACGGCACCGGTCAGCGTGGCCGTCTTCGGCGACAGCGCCACACCGAGGACCGCGCCACCCGCACCGACCAGACCCACCAGGACCAGGAGCAGCCAGGGGAGGTTTCGCCGCGACTCGTTCATCGGCGAGACGCTAGGTCACTTCGGTGGCCGGAGGGCCGACCGCTGGGCATGGAGGTGGCCGGGGAGGCCACCCGCGTGGGGCGCATCGTTCCGCGGTCTCAGATACCGATGCGCTGCGCCAGCAGCTCGCGGTGGTACGAGGGGTCGCCCAGCATGAGCTCGGAGGACTTGGCCCGCTTGAAGTACAGGTGGGCCGGATGCTCCCAGGTGAAGCCGATCCCACCGTGGATCTGGATGGTCTCGGCGGCGGCGTGGAAGAAGGCCTCCGAGCAGTAGGACTTGGCCAGGCTCGACACCACGGGCAGCTCGTCGGAGTCCTCGGCGGCGGCCCAGCCGGCGTAGTAGGCGGCCGACTTGGCCGACTCCACCTCCAGAAGCATGTCGGCGCACTTGTGCTTGATGGCCTGGAAGCTGCCGATGGGGCGCCCGAACTGGATGCGGGTCTTGGCGTACTCCACCGAGGTGTCGAGGCACCACTGGGCCCCCCCGACCTGCTCGGCGGCCAGGGCCACGGCGGCCAGGTCGAGCGTCTTGGACAGGCCGGGCTCGGCCCCCCCGTCGGTGCCGATCAGCCAGGCCGGGGTGTCGGCGAACTCCAGCCGGGCCTGCTTGCGGGTCTGGTCCATGGTGGCCAGCGGCGTGCGGGTCAGCCCGTCGGCGTCGCCCTTGACGCCGAAGAGGGACAGGCCGGCCGGCGTCCGGCCCACCACCAGGATCAGGTCGGCGACATGACCGTCGATGACGAAGGACTTGTGGCCGTTGAGGGCCCAGCCGTCCTGGGTCGGCGTGGCGGCCAGGGTCACCCCGGCGGCGTCCCAGCGTCCCGAGTCCTCGGTGAAGGCCAGGGTGCCGATGGTCTCGCCGGCGGCGATGCCCGGCAGCAGGTACTCCTGGGCGTTCTGGTCGCCGGAGGTCAGGATGGCGTTGGCCGCCAGGGCCACGGTGGAGAAGAACGGGGCGCACAGCAGGGCGGCGCCCATCTCCTCGAGGACCACGATGAGCTCCACGTAGGTGAAGCCCGACCCGCCGAACTGCTCGGGGATGGTCAGTGACTGCAGGCCCAGCTGCTCGGCCATCTGCGACCACACGGCCGGGTCGTAGCCCTCGGTGGTCTCCATCAACCGTCGGACCTCGGTCTCGGGCGACTTGTCCTCGAGGAAGCGCTTGACCGCTTTGCGGAGCTCGTCCTGCTCCTCGCTGAAGGCGAAGTTCATCCTGTGTTCTCCATCGTTCGCACGTCCCCGAGCAGGGACAGACTGCCCCGTTTGTCTACCAGAACCCGGCCCGTGGTGACCAACAACGGTGTCGGCGCAGGTACGCTCGACCGCCGAGGAGGTGCGAGTGCCATGGTGGCCACCCTGATCGACTACGAGGACACCGATGTCGAGGTCCACCGGGTGGTGGTGGGGCCGGTGGACAACAACGTCTACGTGGTGCGGTGCCGGG
>Ga0302319_10005534_pt1 | contig 25376 bp, 30 predicted proteins | sample Bog_T0_2_FD_203319 | JGI IMG/M metagenome (GOLD analysis project Ga0302319, IMG submission 203319) | Peat permafrost microbial communities from Stordalen Mire near Abisko, Sweden - Bog_T0_2 | ecosystem: Environmental > Terrestrial > Soil > Wetlands > Peat | place: Sweden: Abisko, Stordalen Mire...
AGCGAGTGGGCATCAGCGACCGGGCCTGGGGAATTGTCGAATTTCTGATTGCCGCGCATCTGGAACTTTCCGCGGCGATGAGCGGACGGGATCTTTCGGATGCGGCGGTAGTTCACGCGCTGGCGGAAAAAGTGGGCACGGTGGAACGGCTGCGGCTGCTCACACTGCTGACATGGGCGGACATCAGCGCGGTGAATCCGACGGCGATGACGCCGTGGCGACGACAACTTCTGTGGAAGCTTTATATGCTGCTGAACGGCGAACTGACGCGTGAGCTCAGCACGCGCATGGCGCCGCCGGAGACCGAAGGCAGCGCGGAAATGCGTGCGTTTCTGGAAGGGCTGCCGCCGCGTTATCTGCGGATTCACAGTGCGGCTGAGATTCAGGAACATTTGCGGCTGGATGGCGATGTGAAGGACAAGGGCGTGGCGGTGTCGCTGGTGCGTTCGGAGGTCTGGACGCTGAATGTCGTGGCGACAGACCGGCCGTTTCTGTTCGCGGCGGCGGCGGCGGCGATTTCCAGTTTCGGCTTCAATATTCTGAAGGCGGAAGCGTTTTCGAATGCGCGCGGAAAGGTGATCGACACGTTTGCGTTCGCCGACGAGCATCGTTCGCTCGATCTGAATCCGGATGAAGTGCAGAATGTGGTGAAGACGGTGATCCGGTCGGTGCGTGGCGAGATTTCGATGGAGCAACTGATGCAGCGGCGGCCGAAGGTGAAGCCGGATGCCAGGGTGCTGGCGGGCGCGAGAGTGGCGTTCAATAACCAGGCGTCGCCGGTATCGACGCTGATTGAATTGCTGACGCAGGACCGGCCGGGGCTGCTTTGCGATATTGCGTCGGTGATATCGAAGGGCGGCGGCAATATTGAAGTGGTGCTGGTGGACACCGAGGCACGCAAGGCGATCGACGTGTTTTACGTGACCAAGGGTGGCGCGAAGCTGAGCGATGCGGATGCGGGGGAACTGGTGGAAGCGCTGACGCAGGTGGCGATTCCGGCGTAGGGCGGGATGTTGTATCCTGCTCGCATGAAAGCTCACCTGATTTCTTTCGTTTGCGGCGCACTGCTGATGCTGGGGATTACCAATATCAGCCAGTCGCAGGCCCAGCCGCCGAATCACGTTTATGAACTGCGCATGTATCACACGGTGCCGGGCCGGCTGACCGCGCTTGTGAACCGTTTCCGCGATTACACCGTTCCCATTTTTGCAAAACACGATATGCATGCCATCGGCTACTGGGTGCCGCAGGACACGCCGGAGCTGTTTGTTTATGTTCTGGAGCATCCGAGCCGCGATGCCGCGACGAAGAACTGGGCGGCGTTCATGGCGGATCCGGAGTGGGTGAAGGCTAAGGCCGATTCCGAGGCGAGCGGGAAGATTGTGGACCATGTGGACAATTACTTCATGAACCCCGCCGATTTTTCAAAGCTGAAGTGATATGCGGAAACTGGCTGGATTGTTGGCGATCGGTTTGATGGCATTTGCGGCGGCGAGCGTTCCGTTCGCGAAGCGGGAGGCCGATTTTCGCGCGGAGCGCGAGGCGAGTCTGACGAAGCCGGATGGCTGGCTGGCTGTGGCAGGGCTCTACTGGCTGCACGATGGCGCGACGACGCTCGGTTCCGATCCGCAATCCGGTGTAGTGCTGCCCGCAAGCGCGCCGCGCCATGCGGGGATCGTGAATATGCAGGGCGGCGCGGTAACGTTGGAGCCGGCTGTGGGCGCGGGCATTCTTGTCGACGGCAAGCCCGCGGCGAGGATGGCCCTGAAGCCCGACACGGATGCGCATCCCAGTGTAATTCAGGCCGGTAAAATCATGCTTACCATCATCAAACGGGGCGACAGAACCGGCGTCAGGATGCGCGATCCCGATGCGGCTACGCGGCGAAGTTTCACGGGCTGCAAGTGGTTCCCTGCTCTGGAGACATGGCGCGTGAATGCGAAGTGGGTGCCGTATCCGACGCCGAAGAAAATCAAAATCACCAACATTCTGGGCATGACGGATGAGGAACCTTCGCCCGGCTACGCGGAGTTTACAGTTCAGGGAAAAACGCTGCGGCTGGAGCCTGTTGCCGACGACGATGGTTCGCTTTCCTTCATGTTTAAAGACCTGACGAGCGGGAATACGACGTATGCGCCGGGGCGGTTTTTGGACGCCGATCAGCCGAAGAACGGAAAAGTAGAGCTGGATTTTAATCAGGCTTACAATCCTCCATGCGCGTTCACGGCGTTTGCTACATGTCCGCTGCCGCCGAAGCAGAATACTCTGGCTGTTGCGGTAGACGCGGGTGAGATGAAGTACGGTAATCGTCCGCCCCAGGGTGGTTCGCGTTAAGACGACACTGGTGCTGGCGTCGCGATCTCCGCGGCGCGCCGAATTGCTGACGGCGGCGGGGATTCCGTTCGTAGTGCGTGCGGCCGATATCGATGAGACGCCGCGGGCCGGTGAAATGCCGCGCGATTACGTGCTGCGCATGGCGGAGGAGAAGGCGCGCGCGGTTCACGCTACGGAATCCGAAACCGTGCTGGCTGCCGATACGACGGTGGTGCTGGGGACGGAGATTCTCGGCAAGCCGGTGGATGCGGCCGATGCGAAGCGGATGCTGAGGGCGCTGGCAGGGCGTCGGCATGAGGTGCTGACCGGGGTTTGCATTTTGCGGAGCGATGGCAAGAAGGCGCTGCAGGCGGAATCGACCGCCGTTTGGTTCAGTGCGATGAGCGCGGATGAAATCGCGGAGTATGTCGCCTCGGGCGAGCCGCTGGATAAGGCCGGCGGGTACGCGATTCAGGGGATTGCTTCGCGGTGGGTGGAGCGCATTGAAGGATCTTACGGAAATGTGGTGGGGCTGCCGATGGCGCTGGTGTATCGGTTGCTTGCGTAGGCCTACCCGGTTCGCTGGCGCAGGCGCCGGCGGGAATCCCACTGCATCAGATAGCGCCCCGCGCGGGTTCTGCCGAGAACCCGCGCGGCCAGGCCGAACCACACAATCCGCGCGAGCGTAGGCGCGGGGTTGCCTCCCATGCGCAGGGCGCGAACGAAGGCGCGGAATGCCTGCCCGCGGTTTCCGGCGCCAATCCACATGTTGCCTTCAAACACGTAGAGGTTCCGGTAGGCGATCGTTTTCATGGCTATGATTTCCGGCGCCAGATCATGGCGCGCGAAAAATTTATCGAGCACGCGGCTGCGCAGGTCGAGAAATGCCGCGAAGGACTGCGACTGAGCGCCGGTGGTACTGCCCTCGTGCCCGCGCACAAGCGACAGCACGCGATCCACGAAGTGAAAGCGGTAATAGACGGCGGTGCGTAGCCACATGTCCCAATCCTCGCTGGCGGACAGCGATTCATCGAACAGGCCTGCGCGGTCGAAGCACTCGCGACGCACCACGACGGTGATGTTGCAGGTGGGGTCGCCCCATAACATACTGCGCAGGGTATCGTCGGGAAAATGGGGGGCGTGGCCGATGGCGTCGGTCAGCGGGGTCAGGTCGCTCTGTGCCCACTGCCCTTTGGAATACACCAGCCCAATATCCGGCCTCGCTTCCAGGATGGCGACTTCCGTTTCGAGCAGTTGCGGCAGCCACTGATCGTCGGAATCGACGCGGGCGATGTACTGGCCGCGCGAGGCGCGAATGCCGGTGTTCATGGCGGCGCTGATGCCGCGATGCTGCTGCGCGAGGTATCGAACCCGCGCGTCGGCCGCTTCATAATGCCGTACCAGCGCTTCGGTGGCGTCCGAAGAGCCATCATCCACCACCACGACTTCCAGATCGCGAAAAGTCTGCGCGAGCACGCTCTCAATGGCGGTGCCGAGGAGCGAAGCGCGGTTGTAGGTGGGCACGATGACGCTGACTTTCGGAGTGTTCATGTCAAAACACCAGGAACGGATTGGCGCGTTTATAAAGCACGGCGGCGCGTTCCCGGGCGTTCAGGTAAGTGCGCCGCATCAGTCCGTGATTCTTCATCGCCGCGATCCCGGCGCGCAGCGCGTAAGCGTCGGGCATGGTGCTTTCACCGTCCTGGTGCAGCACGACGGCGGGATCGATGCCGTAGAGACGCAATCCTGTTTTCAGGGAACCGCCGCAGAGCACATCCGCCGGCACGCGGACCACATCGCCGCATCGATTACGAGAATGTTGCAGCAGCTTCTCCGCGCCGGCGCGCCGGATCAGATAGCCAAAACTGCCATTCACGGGAATGGTGAGCCGCACACAGCGGAGTTGTTCGCTCAATTTCCGTGCGCCCCAGATGGAAAACGGAGCGCGGGGCAGGCCGACGTGCAAATGCAGCAACTCCCATTTCTCCGGCAGCCTGTGCCTCTGCCTGAGAAACTCCGGCAGCGCGGGGTCCAGGATCACGTCGTCTTCGAGGATCACGGCTTCCTCCAGAGCGGAATCGAGCAGCCGCCGGTACAAACGGAGGTGCGACAGGCCGCAGCCGATCTCGCCCGGCGTCAGGTTTCGGCCCAGCAGCCGCAGCGTGTCGCGGGAATGGCTGCGCGCGGCGAGTTCCGGCGGCGACGAAGCGCTGCCATCCACGGCATCCACGAATTCGAATTTGAGACCCAGACGTGAAAGACGGCCTGCCATGCGGGCGCGCCGTTCCACCGAGCGGGGAAGGCTTACAACCCAGATCGGCGGTATCGGGCGCTCCGATCTGTCTGGCGCGGAAGACAATCGGCTATTATTCTACTAGTCTTCACGTGAGTCTCCCCGAAAATCACGGCCGATGGCGTTCTTATGCCGCCTGTTTTCGCGGCCACCGGCTGTCGTTATCCCTGCTGACGCTCGCGGGACTGGTGCAATCGTTCTCCTGGCTTCCCGGCGCCGCGATTCTGAGGCGGATTTTCGACCAACTGCTGCCCGCCGCGGAAGGTTCCCATACGCTTCCCGCGGGCGACCTCAACCTGTTCTGGCTCTCGGCCGCGGAATTGCTGGGCCTGCAACTGGCCGCGCTGTTGCTCGCCTGGTGGATCCGGACTGCGGCGCTGCGAGTCAATCAGGATGTGCTCGCGGTGTTGCGTATGCGCACCATCGGTCATTTCTACCGCCTGCCCCGCACCTTCCACACAGAGGCCGACGTGGAAAGTCTTCATCTGACTCTGGTGCACGAAACCGGCATGATCGATACGATGAACACGGCCGTGGTGACGCAGTTACTGCCCGGCGTTTTCGGTGCGCTCGTTCTCTTTTGGATCCTGGCGCGGATTGAGCCGGTCTATGCGGCGGTGCTGGCGGTGGTGGCGCCGGCCTCGTTCCTGCTGAATCGCGCGGCGCAGCGACAGGCATGGCTCCGCCAGGAGCGGCTGCGCGTGGCATGGGAAACGTTCAGCCGCGGCGTGCGCTTCATGATTCAGGCTCTCGATCTGACGCGCTCCCACGCGGCGGAGGAGTTCGAAATCGCGCGCCAGACCAACAACGTGCGAAACCTGCGCGATATTTCGCTCGAACTCTATCGCTTCGATGCCCGGCAACAGGTGCTGCAGGGCTTTCTGCTTTTAACCTGCACGCTCGGCGCGCTTCTCGCTGGCGGCTGGCTGGTGGCGACGGGCCGTGCCACGCGCGGCCAGGTGATGGTTTTTTATGCGGCTGCCGGAGTCTTTGCCATGCAGGCGCGGGCAATTGTCGATTCCATTCCGCCGATCCGCCGCGGGATCAGCGCCTTTGACCAGTTGAATGCCCTGCTGCGTACCACGGAACGCGAGCCTTACCAGGGCACGGGCGCCATCCGAACCATCGAGACTGTGCGCCTCGACGACGTCTGGTTTCATTACCGCGAAGGTGTGCCCATCCTCGGCGGCGCGTCGTTCGAGATGCGGCGCGGCGAGCAGATTGCGCTGGTCGGCGCCAACGGTTCGGGCAAGAGTACGGTAGCGCATCTGATCATGGGGGTTTACCGTCCCGCGCGTGGTGGCCTTTATGTGAACGGGACCGCGTACGATGAGGTGGATATCGGCGCGCTCCGCAGCCGCATGGCTATTCTTCCGCAGAACCCGTTTCTGTTCCCCGGCACCATCCGCGATAACCTCACTTACGGGATAGCCACATGCAGCGACGAAGATATATGGCAGGCGCTCGAATGGGCAGGCGCAGGCGCGTTTGTGAATGAAATTGCGAAGGGCATCCATTCCGCGATTGGAGAGCAGGGCGTTTTGCTCTCCGGAGGCCAGCGTCAGAAACTGGCGCTGGCCCGCGCGCTGCTGCGCAAGCCGGATTTTCTGATCTTCGACGAACCGACCAATCATCTGGATGAAGAAGCCATTGTGATCCTGCTGCACAATCTGGCGAGATTGCCGTTCCACCCGGCCGTGCTGATCATTTCGCACGATCCGATCGCGCAGCGTCATGCTTCGCGCGCATGGCGGCTGGAGGGCGGATGTTTGAGCGAAGTGGTCGCGCTGACGCCTAAAGCCCGATGACAAAGGGCGCTGCGGTCGCGGTAGTGGTCATGGGAGATATCGCCCGCAGCCCGCGCATGCTCAATCATGCGCGTGAAATGGCGGCGCACGGCTTCGCGCCAGTGCTCATTGGCTATCATGCACGCGAGTTCGGGCGCGAATTCGAACCACCGGCGGGCGTGCGCGTGGCGGGTCTCGATGGCGGAAAAAGCGCGCCGCGCGATAGTACGGGGCTGCGGTTCGTCATTACCGCCGGTTGGCGCATGAGCCGGATCTTCTTCGCGTTGATTGGCACTCTGATTGGGGAAAAGCCCGAAGCGATCCTGCTGCAGAATCCTCCGTCGTTTCCCACCCTGAGCGCTGCCACGCTCGCGGGAAAATGGCTGGGCGCGAAGGTGGTTGTCGACTGGCATAATTACGGTTTTTCGCTGCTGGCCCTGCGTCTTCACGGCGATTCGCACTGGCTGGTGCGTCTGGCGCGCTGGTATGAATTTCGCGCGGGCCGCCAGGCAGGCGCGCATCTCTGCGTCTCCCAGGCAATGCGCGCCGATCTGTTGCGCCACGGCATCGCCGCCGCAGTGCTGTACGATAAGCCGCTGGCGCTGCGCACCGGTGCACCCGATGCGTTGCCGTCATCGCTGCGCATGATCGCGGTCTGTCCGGCGGGCTGGACCGCCGATGAAGACATGGAATTGCTGCTCGCCGCTCTCCACTTATTGCGCGACACCGCCCTCACCGTCTACATTACGGGTGAGGGGATGAAGAGAAAAGAACTGGAACCGGAGCTGCAGGCGCTGCGCGCGAGCGGGGTTTTGGTGGATACAGGCTTCCTGCCCGAAAACGATTACTGGAATCTCATTGGCCGTGCGGATCTGGGACTAAGTTTGCACCGCTCCAGTTCAGGGTTGGATCTTGCGATGAAAGTAGTGGATCTTTTTAGCGCGGGCGTTCCGGTGTGCGCGCTCGATTATGGCGGCAGCATTGCGGAGCAAATCGAAGAAGGAGTGACGGGTTTTTTGTTCCATACAGCTCAGGATCTGGCTGGTTTGCTTCGGCGGCTGGCAGCGGCGCCGGAGACGTTAGCGCCCATGCGCCGCGCCATCGGTGAGCGCTGGCGCGATTCGCCAGGCCAGCGAACCTGGCACGATGAATGGCAGCGGGCCGCATTGCCCGCGTTCGGGACGAAATTGTGAAGAGGCCAGGTGTCCTGATCGCGCATCCGTATCTGCATCCTTCCGGAGGCGGAAACTCCGTGGCGGCATGGGCTGTGGAAGCGTTGCGCTACGATTACGAAGTAACGCTGGCACTGCTGGGACCGGTGGATTGCGAAGCGGTCAATCGCAGCTTCGGTACTTCGCTGCGCCCGCGAGACTTCACGCTGCGGATTGCGCCGCCATCCCTGCGGGCGCTGCTGCGGTGTTTCCCCACGCCCGGCGCGCTGTTGCAGCAGTGCGTCACGATGCGCTGGGCGCAGACGCTCGACAGGGAGCGGCGCTTCGATGCGCTGCTCAGCACACAGAACGAGGCGGATCTGGGCCGCGCCGGCCTGCAATACGTGCACTATCCCTGGGCCTATCTGCCCCGGCCCGATGTCGAGATGCACTGGTACCATCACATCCCCGGCGTGTTAAACGGCTATCGGGATTTCTGCCGCAAGGTCGCGCGCGCTTCGGACGAGGGGCTCAGACGAAACCTTTCGCTCGCCAACTCGGAGTTCGTATCGGACCGCATTCGCGACGTGCACGGCGTGGAATCGAAGATCCTCTACCCGCCCGTTCCCGGCGGATTTCCGCCCATCCCCATGGCAGAGCGTTTGAACGGCATTGTCGCGCTCGGCCGCATGCACGGCTGCAAGCGCTGGGAACTGGCCGTCGAAATTGCAGATCGAGTGCGCAGCCGCGGCGCGGAACTCTCTCTCACGCTGATCTCGCACCGCGACGATTCCGAATACGGCGCGCGCCTCGAAGCATTGGCCGCTGCGCGGCCCTGGTTTCGCATTCTCTATAATCTGCCACGCCACGAACTGGTGCGGGAAGTGGCGCGGCATCGTTACGGACTGCACACCATGGAAGACGAACATTTCGGCATCGCCCCGGCCGAATTGCAGCGCGCCGGCTGCATCACGTTCGTGCACCGCTCCGGCGGCCCCATGGAGATTGTCGGCCACAAAGAAGAGCTCATGTTCCGCGATGCGGCCGAGGCCTCCGAGAGGATTTATCGCGTCACGCAGGATGCGAACCTGGCCGACGAACTGCGGCGCTTTGCCGAGGAGCGCGGCCGGTTCTTCTCCGAAGATCGTTTCTGCAGGGAACTGCGCGGCTACGTGCAGGCTTCGATCGCCACCACTACCGTCGGCGCCCGCTGAACGTGCGAGGCAGCAACAGCACGTCCGTATTGATCTGCTCCGGCGTGATCCCGGCGACCAGAGCGCCGAACTCCGCAATGGGACGCGGAACTACGCTGGCACCGAGGCGAATCAGGTCGGGCGCTGTGATAAAGCGATCGAAGTGCGCGGCCACGGTTTCCGCAAAAACATCCAGCGTTCCCTGCCTGCGCAGTGAATGCGGTTCCACTTCCGCCCACAGCGGCACGCCGCGCGCCCAGAGATCGCGCCCCGATTCGATCACGGCCAGTTCGCAACCCTGCACGTCCGCCCAAACCAGCGCGATCTCGTCCGCATCCAGTCCGGCCGACTTGACAATACCGGAAAGCGTGTCGGCTTCCACATCTTCATACGCCGCCGCATCATCGGCGCCCGCCATGAAGTGGCCTCCCGAGGTTTCGGTCAGATGCATGCGCAGCCGTCCCGGCTGAAGCGCCACTGCCTTGTGCGCGAGCAGAATCTTATCCGTGAACGCGTTCGATTCCACATTCTGGCGCAGCCATGAGAAATTCGCCGCAATCGGCTCAATCGCCAGCGCCCGGCATCCGGTCGCCTGCACTATCGGGAGACACGTTGTGCCAATATTCGCCCCGGCATCGATCACAACATTTCGCGAACCCGAGAGAACGCCGAAGTGCAGCGCCCATGCGAGCAGCGCCTGTACTTCGGCCACCTGGAATCCGCCATCCACAAACAAGTACCAGCTGATGTCGTCGTAAGGCACTACCCGTATGTTCCACAGCAGGCCGCCGCGAGTGAAGCGAACGGGATCGACGCCAGTTTTCGCCATCAGTTCCCACGCCAGGATTCGCCTGCGTCGCTCGCTCAGCGATTGAAGAAAGCGTTCCAGAAGCCGTCTGCGCAACCTGATCAGCGACGTTCGCATCGAACCATCATAACCGGGCTAACCGGGCTTACGATAAACGAGTCTGGCCCCGTTCGAAATCCAGCAGACGCCGCTTCAGTTCCACGCCGTACGCGTAGCCCGTCAGCGAACCATCCGCGCCGATCACGCGATGGCAGGGCACCACAATTGCAATCGGATTGGTGGCGTTCGCGCGCCCCACCGCGCGCGCCGCGCCCTCGCTGCCCACGCGCGTTGCAAGTTGCGCGTAGCTGACCGTCTCGCCGCACGGAATGCGCAGCAGTTCCGCCCAAACGCGCTTCTGAAATTCCGTGCCTTCCGGCGCCATCGGCAGATCGAACGTGGTTCGCTTGCCCGCAAAAAACTCGTCGAGCTGCCGCTTCACTGCCGGATTGCCTGCTGTTTTGCCCACTGCGGTTCCGTTCGTCTTTGCAGCGCCGAACTTCAGTTCCGTAAGAGCCCCGTCCGCGTTCACGGCTGCCTGTAGTGGTCCGAATGGTGTGTTGATTGTCATATATTTTTAGCCTCCGCGTTCATTGTTCAGGCTTGCCCAGACGTGGCAGGCCGCCAGACTGCGAAAGGGCGCAAAGCGATCGAGCGCCCGCTTCACTCCGGCTTCGTCGGGACGTTCGCCACCCAGTTCCGCCAGATCCAGAGCCGCCAATCCGCGCGCGAGACCGGCATCGCCCGCCGGCAGGCAATCGGCAAAACCGGCGCCGCGCAAGAATACATATTGCACGGTCCACGGACCCACGCCGCGAATGGCGCCCAGCAATCGCGCGGCATGATGCGCAGACAGTTCGCGCAGGCGCGAAAGCGGCACTTCGCCCGAAGCCACGGCGCGCGCCGCAGCCAGCAGATACTCCGCTTTCGACGCTGAAAACTTCAGCCCGCGCAGAAATTCCACATCCACACCCGCAACCACTTCGGCGGAAGGAAACGCCTTCAACCCACTGGCGTGCGGCCTTCCCAGCGCAGCGATCAGGCCGCGCCTCAGAGTCACCGCCGCCTGCAGACTGATCTGCTGGCCCATAATCGCCCAGCCCAGCGCCTCCCACAAATCGGGGGTACAGGGAATCCGCAGCCCGCGCTGTTGCCGGAACATTCCGGCTATGGCGTCGTTGTTCGTCTTACCTGCAAACTGGCGCTCAAACGCCGCCACATCGGATTCGAAGCCCAGCATGCGCAAAACGGCATGGTGCGCCTGATACGCGCATCCCGCATCGGTGCGGCATCGGGCGGCTTGCCTGCCGAACTCAACCTCCACAGCGACCGCGCGCCCCTCCGACTCAAAGCACTTACAAAATCCATGCTCGCCGACCCGCTCACTCACGCCCTCTTTATCGCGACCGAAGAACGCGAGAATCTCGCGCGTCCGGTAATCCTTCGGCAACTTCAGCGTGAACTCTTCCGCATCGCCCAGCGCGGCATAAGCCGCTGGCGTCAGTCCCGTGCGCGCGAGAAACTGCTGATGAAACGACGACGCGCTGCCGAAGCCCGCCGCGGCCGCCGCATCGCCGGGCTTCCCGCCCTTCCGCACAGCCTCACATACGGCATCCACACGCAAGCGGCGCAGAAAAGCCCCGGGCGATTCATGCGCGTGCACGCGAAACAAATCGTTCAGCGCCGTCCGGCTCAGGCCGCAGGCGCGCGCCACGTCGGCAATGCCACGGAACGCGCAGGGCTTCGTCCGCACCCGCGCCGCCGTCTGTTCGAACAGGCTCTCATGAAATTCTTCGCCGCGATAGAAGGAATCCGGACGGCAGCGGAAACAGGGACGCAGGCCGCTCCGCCGCGCCTCATCGGGATCGTGAAAGAAGCGAACGTTCTCGCGCTTCGGACGCCGCGCGGGGCACGAAGGCAGGCAGTAGATCCCTGTGCTGACGACTCCGGTCAGAAACTTGCCGTCGTTGGCGCGATCGCGCAGCAGGAACAGCCTGTAGAGCGCATCGCCGTCGCGCACGGAGTCCCAACTCGCTTTGATCCGTACCATGCTTCGATGTTAGCCCCATCCGCCGGGGCTGTCCTCCGGAAACGGCCGTTCAAATCACTTAATCTGCAGATTGAGCACCGGCTGCGCCCTGGTATCGAACGAACTCAGCGTGCGCATTGCACTGGTATGACCCTGGAACTGCGCCTTGACCTCGTAATCGACATCTTTGTTCAGGCCCGAAAAATAATAATCGCCCTTATCGTGAGTAATGTAAGAACGAACCTGCAGCGTGCGCGTATTCTTCAGCTGCACGACGGCGCCAATGATGGGCTTATCGCTGGCATCGGTGACAAAACCGGCGAGCGGCCGTTCCGCCGCGGCTTTTTTCTTATCGTCTTTGGTAGCGCCGGTCTGCCCCTGAGTGGAACTGTCCTCTTTATCTTTGGTCATGACGAACGCGGGCGGCCCGTTGCCGGTCGCGTCCGTGGCCTTGGGATCGGTGGTCTGGCTCAGACCGGGGATCGCCGCGGCCGCGGTCAGCAGCAGCGCCTGTACGGTCATTATTTTCGACATTTAAATAGAAGCCTCTTCCGTAATTTTAAACCCACCACGCCGCAACCGGCTTATCCCGAATCACCAGCGCGTCGAGGAACTTCACCGCCTTTGTCAGACCTTCTTCGGGCGACATGATAGTATCCTCGTGCTCCACCGACAGCACGTAATCGTAGTTGTACATGCGCAGCGTGGAAATAAACTCGCTCCACCATTCCGCTCCGTGGCCGTAGCCACAGGTGCGGAAAATCCAGCCGCGATTGCGCTCATCGGTATAGAGTTTGGTATCGAGCACGCCTGTCTTCGGCAGGTTGCGCTGGTAGATCTGCGTATCCTTCGCGTGAACGTGATAAATGCAATCGTCCAGCACGCGAATGGCGGCGATAGGGTCGATGCCCTGCCAGAACATGTGGCTCGGATCGTAATTGCAGCCTACCGATGGCCCGGCGATTTCGCGCAACCGCAGCATGGTCTCCGGACTGTACGCCACAAACCCGGGGTGCATCTCGATAGCGACCTTCACCCCGTGATCCGCCGCGAACTTGCCGTGCTTTTTCCAGTACGGCGTGACTTTCTTATCCCACTGCCAGGCGAGCAGATCGAGATACTCGGTCGGCCACGGAGTCGTCACCCAGTTGGGATACTTCGCCTTATCGGAATCGCCGGGGCAGCCGGAAAAGTCGATCACTACCGGAACGCCCAACTTCTCCGCCAACAGGACGGTCTTACGGCTGACCTCCTGATATTTCTTCGCGATAGCCGCGTTCGGATGCAGCGGATTGCCATGCGAACTCAGCGCGCTGATGGTGAAGCCGTTGTCGTCGAGCTTCTGTTTGAATTCTTTGAGCGCAGTCTTGCTTTCGAGCAGCGAAAGCTTGCAGTGCGGATCGCCGGGATAGTTGCCGGTCCCGAGCTCAAACGTAGTGACGCCGAGATTCCTCAGCTTCGTCATAACGTCATCGATCGAAAGATGGGACAGCAGCGGGGTAAAAACACCGATTCTCATGGTTCTCCTGGAGCGTGAGTTTCAACGCAATTTAAGGCAAGGACAAGAATATCAGTTGCCCTGCCCGATGGACACGCAACGATGCGAAACCTGCGCTGACGAGGGAGGCAGGACTACCGGCTGCGACGGTGTTGCCAGACAAAGCCTGCGGAGAAAGCCAAAACCGACACGCACAGCGTGGGCCAGAGATGCCAGTGGAGCACAACGAAATAGCCGTCTCCCAGAGGTTCGGAAAAGGTCGCATGATACTTCGTCATGGTTAGAAACGGCGTTGCTTCGACAGCTACTGCCGCGGTGGTGAGAGTAACAAAACCACTCATCGCCGATGTCAGGATATTCACGAAACCTCCCGCAGGCTCAGGAGTCTTGCATTCATCCGATGCTCAGCCATGCGGCGCGCACGCGCCCTGTCCTGCTCTGCTCTCCATCGCTTTCCCGACAGTATTATCGGCAGGAAGCCAGCTAATAGAGCTACAAATATGGCTACAAATATGGCCACTCCCGTGTGCAGTCTCATACGAACAGGATACACTTCCTAAGGCGAAAAAGGCGCGTGGCAAACAGAACCGTTTAGCAACAGCGAGAGCTGTACCATGGGGTCTGAATGCCGCACGCCATTGCCAGGAAGACGTGGTTGCCGCCCGGCTTGGTTTCGGGGCTGTTTATTTCGTCGGTCATTGGCGGCGCGGGCGCGCTCAAACTGCACCGCAATCTCGTCGGGAAAAATCGCTGTCGTGTCAACCGACCGTCATTGTACCCGGGGGCAAACTGACCCTCCACTTTGCGATGCCACATCCCGCCGAGCTTGCCGTCGTAGCCCCCGACGGTACATACTTTTTCCTGGTTTATGATCCGGACACCTCTGCGCCGGGTCTTCGACCGTTGGTTGACAAACCCTCATTCAGGCCGATGAGTGACCTCCAGCTGGATGTCTCAGGTGCGACAGGATCACCCTGGGTCTCCGGACGAACCTCAAATGAGCCGATTTTCAGACTGCCCGGCAAGTACAGATTTGTGCTCACCGACATCCTCGAAACAGATGCAGCCGAGAATGTCTCCCGGTGTATGGTGACCCTGAAACGCGGGAAATAACACCCGACGAAATGCGTTGTACAGAGGACCCTTTACGGAAGGCGAACCTTCGCCCTGTCCTGCTTCACCCTGTGCTTCACGATTCTTCCAATCAGGTCGTAAGGTATCGGCTGACCGAGCGGAAACCGCAGATTGCCTTTCTCGCCCGCGTAGGCCGATATCGCCTTCTTCAGTTTCGCGTCGCCGCTCACCGGCGGATAGAATCCGATGTGTTTTTTGAACGCGGCGAAGTACACCAGAATACCGCTGAGTTTAAAGGCTGGAATACTATAGCTGATCACTTCGTGCGCGTCGGGCGCCGACTCTCGGATCGTCGAGCGGATCCCTTCGAGAACCTCCTGCACGTCAGGCGAAAACCGCGCTATGTAATCATCGATGTTCGTTGGCCTCACCCGGCTCGTTGGCATTAAGGTCTCCATGCACCGCAAGTGTCAACGGGGACACGCGAACGACGCTCATCGTCCGTAATTCTAACCCGAATCCGGGCCCCCTGGAAAAACTTCCTGCTAGCATGAACGTGAGACGCACGCGTGAAGATTTCCGTTGAACACTCCACGGTCTACCGCTACGCCAGCGCGGTACGGCTGGAACCGCAGACCTTTCGTCTCCGGCCGCGCATGACCAACACGCAGAGGCTGACGGCGTTCGAGCTTCGGATTACGCCGACGCCCACGGGCAGCACGGAATGTCTGGATCAGGATGGCAATCTGGCGCTGAATGCGTGGTTCGATGCGTACACCACGGAAATGAGCGTGGTCAACCGGTTCACCGTCGAGATGCTGCGGGAGAACCCGTTCGATTACGTGATCATAGGCGAATCGCTGAGCCTTCCGCTGTGGTACCGCGAGCCGCTGAGCGCGGCTCTGGTGTCCTACCGGAACTCCACGCACGTCGCCGACAGTGTCCAGCGGTACGCCAACGCGGCAGCCGCAGGGCAACGAAACGCGCTCACTTTTCTATCCGGCCTGAGCAGGCAGATTTACGGAACTTTCCGTCAGGTGGTCCGTCCGCAGGGTGCTCCCTGGCAATCGGTCCAGACGTTGAATCAGATGGAGGGATCGTGCCGCGATCTGGCTGTGCTGTTCTGCGACGTATGCCGCGTGATGGGAATTGCGGCGAGGTTCGTCAGCGGCTATGAATGCTCGTCGGCCGGACGCTCGGACTCGTGGATGCATGCATGGGCGGAGGTCTATCTGCCGGGCGTCGGCTGGCGCGGGTACGATCCTGCTCGCGGAATCGCGGTGACCACGGGACATGTCGCAGTGGCAGCCGCGTTCGATTACGACCTGGCGTCGCCAATTTCCGGTCTGTATACCGGCGAATCGGAGTCGCACATGGATGCCTGGATTCGGATGTCGGTAGAGGCTCAGCCACTTTAGTTCGATACGATTGACACCAGCCTTCGTTGCTGCCCTCCACAGCCTGCCGGGATTTCGGTGTCACGGCTATTTGACCGTGGCGCGAAACGAGTGCGTATCTGGTCACGATGACGCCTGGTGGTCGGCCTGGTGGCCTTTCTTACCGTTCCTGGGTGTGCCGTGAGAGCCTCCATCGACCTTATTTCGGTTTCATTTTCAGCGTCATCGCATGATTGCCCAGAAGTCGGCACGACGCGTGCTTGTAGAAACAGGCGAAGGAAGAGGAAACAATGTCAGCGAACACCGCAGTGTACGGTCTGTATAAGAACCGAATGGGCGTAGAAGAGGCCGTGGATGCTTTGAAGCACGGTGGCTTCCGCAACACGGATATTTCGGTCCTGTTCCCTGAGAACAGCGGCACCAAGGATTTTGCCGTTGACAAGGGCACGAAAGCGCCGGAAGGGGCGGTAACCGGAGGTGGTTCGGGAGCCATTGTGGGTGGCGCGCTCGGTTGGCTGACCGGTATTGGCCTGCTGGCGATTCCCGGCTTTGGTCCGTTTATTGCGGCAGGCCCGATTATGGCTTTGCTGGCCGGGGTCGGCGTGGGTGGAGCGGTGGGCTCTATCGTCGGCGGTCTGATCGGAATGGGTATGCCGGAATATGAGGCGAAGCGCTACGAGGGTCGCATTAAAGAAGGAGGCATTCTTCTTTCGGTGCACTGCGACAGCTCCGAATGGGTGAAGCGAGCCGCGGAGTTTCTGAAAAATACCGGCGCCGACGACATCGCATCGGCGGGCGAGGCAACGGCGGATTTCCTTGTTGCCGATAAACCCTCGCACCGGTCTAACGCCCAGGGTCTTTAAAAGAAAGGACAAGAATATGAAGAACGCTCAATCGTTTGAAGAAAAGGCGGCTGGCGTCCGCGAGCGCGCGGCCGAATCGCTTGAATCGGCCGCCGATTCCGTACGTGCCGCTGGTGACGAGGGTGCCGATGCCATTGGCGGCCTGGCGAATCGGGCAGGGCAGAAGCTGGATTCCACCGCCACCTATGTACGAGCCTTCCCTGGTGGCGATCTGCTGGGTGACTTGCGGCACAACGTGCGCCGCAATCCGGTAGCAAGTCTGGCATTGGCGTCCGCCATCGGGTTGGTGGCTGGAATCTCATGGCGCGTTTGCGGCCGAAGTTCATCCGCCGACGAGTGACAGCAACCCCGGGAGTCTCGGTGGGAGGCAATTATGAGAAGAACTTTCGCGTTGTTACTAAGCCCCGTGCTTGCGTTCAGCCTGCTGCTCGCTCAAGGCAATCCGGGCCCGGACGCGCCGAATCGGCCCGCTACCAGGCAATCGGTTCCGAAGGGACCTATTGAGGACCCGAACGCGCCGCAACCGAAGCCGGGCGCGCCGATTCCGGCACAGAAAACGCCGGCCCCGGACCCCAACACTCCGATTCAGGATCCGAATTCACCAGGCATGCCGAACTCGCAGGGAACTTCACCGCCGCCAACCGTACCGAACGGATGATTCTGCACGTTCCGCTGCCGTGGCGCGTCATGCTCTGCATGAACAAGGTCTTATTCGCGTCTCTGCTTGTAGCTGGTGCCACCGCTCTGCTTCTGGCGCAGCAATCACGACCCGCGGGCACAGCGCCGGGGCGCATCGCGACTGGCGGTTCATCGCAATCCCCGATGTACGCGCCCTATGAATTGCTCTCGGTTTTCCCGCAATACACGGCTGCGGGGGAATACCAGCAGGTAGACCCGTCGCAACTGCAATCGCTCGCCGATCAGGGGTGGCAACTGGTCAACGTTTCGCCGTACGTGTATAGGAACGAGGGGCATGACGCCGGCGCGAACGATCCGGCCGCGCCTCCGCCGCCGCTGGTCACTCAGGTTTACCTGGCCTACTTCTTCCAGCGCGCCCGGCTGATGCATTGAGTTGTAATGAATTCAGCGACCCCTCTTTAGTTCGGTGTCGGCTTCTCGGCATGCTGGATCACCAGCGTCTCAACGGCTTCTTTCGCCGAAACCAGCCGGAGACCCAACTGGTCTTCAATCAGTCCAAAGAGAGTGCCGTCATCCAGGCGCACCGCGGTGGCTGCGCCTTTCAGCGTAAGATCGTAAAACCCCTGAATACCCGTTCGGTCCAGCACTGGCCGTCCAACTCCCTGTAGCATCGAGAGTTTCTGCGCAAATTCCGCAAGAGTGGTCTCGGTAAACACAAAGCCGCCGTCGGTCACGCGGGGCAGCGATTCGGCAGCATGATGCATGGAGACATCAGTTTGTGCTTTTGGTGCGGGAAGCCTGGCACCGTGGGGCGCCACCCTTAACTCATACACGGGCTGAAGTCTGGTCTCCCTGCGAAGAAGCAGTTTGAAACGCTCCGCGAGGAGATCCTGCAGCATGATTCTGAGCTCGCTCACCGGCACCGGTGTGGCCGACTTCGCGAAGATTTCGTAGCGTTCGCCACCCAGCGCGTTCGCACCGGAAATCTGATCTTCTCTGACGCCGTATGCCCACTCGATGCAATCCATGAGTTCGACATTCGACATCGTGAGGCGGTTTGCAGTGTATTCGGCTTTCGAGCGCGAGGTGCCCTCAAAACCCGACATGCCTGGCTCCGCGGCCCTGACAGACGCTGCTTCGAACGCGGCGGGAGGCGGTGCGGCGGGGAGGAGGAGCGCGAAAAGAGACAGTAGAATCGCTTGCCGCAAGTGGCGAAAAAGGCCTTCGTTGGGCACCTTTGTAATTTACTACTTTTTTCGCCCCGCAGTCATAGTCGCCATCGATCCGCCAGTAACGGCGCAGCGTGCGCTCTCCGCGTCGCCGGCGCCTATGGGTAAGGCACCGCGTGCGAGCCAGGGATATCCGGCTCCAGCAGCCAGATTTTGCGGTCCTTGTAATACCGGATGATTTCGGCGTTGCGCTCCGCACCCAGATCGTGCGCCCAGATCACATCCTGCCCGTCGATATCGGCGCCGTTGTAGACCCACTCTTCGTGCGGACTCTGGTGACCCGTATAGCGAATCAGAACCACGTGCTGGCTCACCTGATCGCTCAGCAACGAGGCCGCCACCCGATCGCGCTGCGCATTTTTCGGCTGCGACTTTTCAATCGGCTCCTGCCGGATCATCAGCATCCCCTGCGACGCCACTGCCGCGCCCAGCACCAGTACCGGCACCGCGCGCGAAAGAAAACGTCCCGCGGATCTGCCACCGGGATTCCACTCGCGCAAATACCTCAGAGCCTGCACCGCGACAATCAGCAGCGCCACCGTCACCGGCCCCGCATAATGCTGGTAGTAACAAATCTCGATGAACGACCCTGCCACCGCGATCAGCACGCAGATCAGCGGCAGCCGAATACGCCGGTCGCGCCACAGGCTGCGCATGAATAACACCACCAGCAGGCCCGTCAAAGCGCTGCCCAGCAGGGTGGCGGATACCGTCTTCCAGTCCTGAAAGCGCAGCGCGAATAACTGCCACGAACGCGCCTTCTCCCACTGCGCCACTTCCCAGTTCCGATGCAGGTCCGCCATCGCGGCATTGCTGTAAGTTTTCACGCCTTGCAGCGGCTGAAAATTAAACAGCGGGATTTGCGCATACTCGCGCGCATATTCCATGAAGGGCAATTGCATCGCGCTGCCCGTCACGGCGCGGTTGTAGAATCCGGTCGCGATCAGTGCGGGAACCAGCACCGCAGCGATCATCCCCAGAGCCCTCCATCGAGGCCGCGGCCACACCAAAGCAACTGCCACGGGAACGGCGAAAATCAAGCCTTCGAACGGGCGCGAATTACCCAGAATGGCCAGTCCGATCCCCATCGCCACTGCATACCAGATTTGCTTGCGCTGCACCACGCGCGCATATCCGCCCAGCACCAGCGCGCCGCCGGTTGCCGCGACAGCGCCGCCCCAGTAGCTATTCATCCAGTAGCTATCGATGGCCAACGGCATGGCGAGAAACCCGCCCAGCAGTGCCCAGCCCGGCGGCATCCAGCCTTCCAGCGCCCACACCAGCGCGGCCATCATGACGCCGCAACTCAGCCACACTCCGAACCACGGATCCCCCACCGCCGCCTCACCCAGCGCCAGCACCGCCGATTGCGCCGGTGGATATTTGGAGGCATACGTCGGCCTCATTAGCACATAGGGGCTTTCGAAAAAATCCGCCAGCGGATGCAGCGGGTTTGTCAGCCGCCCGCGCGCAAACGTATCCGCGCCCAAAATATAGCCAAATTCGTCGTAAATGACGGGTTTTGGCACTGGCCACAATGGCAGGAGCACCAGCCGCACGGTAAGCACCAGCAAGCCGCAGCCAATCCACGTCGCGCGCCGATGAGACGCGGCCCGCCGCAGCAGGCTTTCCACTTTTTGAAAAAATGCCTCGCCAAACGAAGGCCGGAATACTGCCAGGCCAACTGCGGCGCAGCACGCGAGATATCTCAACGCCAGCGCGAAAGTCATGATCCGGATTTTGACTGCATAAAGGTACAATTCAGTTTGTCACGACCCTCCCCGGCATCAGCGCCTAACCCGTTTCTCTGCGCCCTGCCCGCGATGGCCCTCGCGGCTATGCTGCTGTTGCCCTTCCTCAACACACCTTTCACCATCGACGATCCCCTCTATCTCAACGAAGCGCGCCAGGTTCTGACCGATCCCCTGCATCCGCAGGCCTTCAACGTCGTCTGGTCCACCGACCTCAATCTGCGCGCGTCGCAAATTCTGCCGGGCGGTATCCTCGTCCCTTATCTGCTGGTCCCCACCGCGTTGCTGGGCTACGCGGAATGGGCCGGCCATCTCACGCAAATCCTGCTGCTGCTCGGCGCCATCTTTGGTACCGCGCTCGCCGCCCTGCGTCTCGGGCTGGACCGCAGACAAGCCACCACTGCCGCTATTCTGACCGCAGCGTGTCCCGCAGTACTCGGCATGGCTGGCACCGTTATGCCGGACATCCCCGCCATGCTCTTCACCGTTCTCGGCATGGAGCGCATTATTGTCTGGCGCGATGAACGCCGCTGGCATCAGGCGTTCATGGCCACGCTTTGGCTTACTTGCGCTACCCTCACCCGCACACACACGCTGATCGCCCTCGCCCCGGCCGGTATCTTCCTCCTCGATGGCATTACGCCAGCGGAGATTCGCTCTTCGTTCCGTCGCTTTCCCTCGCGCTTCCTGCCAATCGTATTAACGCCGCTCGCATTTTTCCTCGCCAACGTCCTCACAGCCGATCCCGAACCGGGCGGCGAAAACATCCTGATGACGATGACCAAACTGCCGGGCGGTGTGCGCCTCATCGTCGAAAACGGTTGTGCGTTCCTCGCCCACTGGCTGCTGGTGATCCCGCTCACCATTCCGTGGATCGCGCTGCGTTTGAGGGCGCGCCCATCGAAATATCTGCTGGCTGGCTTGCTCGTTGCCTCGGCGCTTTCGCTGCGCCTTGGTTGGGTTGCCTTCCCCGCCGTCGCGTCGCTTCTTGTATTGGCGGACATCCTCTGGGACGCCATCGAGCGCCGAGATCGCGTACAACTCGCGCTCTGGGTCTGGCTGTTGCTGGCTGTACCTGTCGTTTTCTACGTTCAGTTGCCGTCCAAATATCTGCTGCCTTCGGTGCCTGCGGCGGCAATCCTTGTAGTCCGTCTCATCCCGGCAGCCAGTCGAGCGACGGTTCGCTGGATGTTCCCCGCCCTGGCAGCGGCCGAAGTCATCCTGGGACTGCTGATTCTTCTCGGCGTTCGCGATCTGGCCCAAACGCAGCGCCAGGCCGTCGAAACGCTGATCAGGCCGCACATCGCCATGGGCCAGCGCGTCTGGTTCGCCGGCCACTGGGGCTTCCAGTGGTACGCCGAAGACGCTGGCGCCGAGCCGGTCACGCGCCGCCCGCCGCTCCCGCAGCCTGGCGATATCATTGTCGTCAGCGAGGCCGATTACCCGCTTTTCGCGCAGGACTGGACCGCCCGCACAGTTCTCGACCGCGTGCCTTACACTAGCGACAGCGTCGGCCGCATCATGGATCTTGCCGCCGGGGCCGGTTTTTTCTCCAATCGCTTCGGCTATCTGCCCTGGGCGCCAGGCGCCGGCGAGGCCAACCGCTTCGAGGTCTGGCGAGTGGAATAGTTTCCGTGTGTTAGACTCAAAGTTCTCGGAATCCAGCTCCATGCCCAAATTAAAAACACACAAAGGTGCGTCTAAACGGTTCAAAAAAACCGGGACTGGGAAAGTGGTCAGGCAACATGCCTTCGCCCGCCACATTCTCACCTCCAAGTCGCGCAAACGTAAGAATAAACTGCATACTTCAGTGGTCGCCGATGTTTCCGATCAGGCGAAGTTGCAGCGCATGATTCCCTACTAGACCGCAAAGCGCGTCTGGCGGAGAACCATCGAAAACCCGAGCGAGCGAACGGTGCCACCGCACGTGCCCGATTAGCCGCAATCCATTACATAACAGGAGAAAAACGTGCCCAGAGTTAAACGTGGTACTAAGCGGTCCGACCGCCGCACAAGAACGCTTGCCCTTGCCAAGGGCTACTTCCTCACTAAGAGCAAACTGCACCGTTCCGCACAGGAAGCGGTGGAACGCGCCCTCAAGTTCGCCTATACCGGACGCAAACAGAAGAAACGCGAATACCGTTCGCTGTGGATTGTGCGCATCGGCGCCGCCGCCCGTGAAGCAGGCCTCACTTACAGCACGCTGATTCATGGCCTCAAGCTGGCTGGCATCGATCTGGACCGCAAGGTCCTGGCCGAAACCGCCACCGCGGATGCCTCGCAGTTCACGCTGCTCATCGAGCAGGCGAAGACCGCCCTGGCCGCAGCAGCTTCCGCACCCCAGAAGTAACATGAAGGAAAACGACCCTCTCGACCACCTCGAGGAGCGCATCCAGAAAGCCGTAGCTCTGGTCACCCGTCTCCGCGACGAAAAGCTGTCCACGGAAAAGGTTGCCGATGCCCTGCGCGTCGACCTCGAAGAGGCGCAAAATGCCAATACGAAACTCGAGGCCGAAGTCGAGGCGCTCCGCCAGGAGCGCCAGGTCGTTCGCACTCGCCTCGAAAAACTGCTCGGCCACATCGATCAGCTCGGCGCGGCGTAGCCGATAGCCGGTGGCTGGCCAGTAACAACGGCGTGGCTGGCCAGTGACAGCGGTGTGGCTGAGAAAGCTACAGGCTGTTAAGCTGAAAGCTGAAGGTCCCGGATGTCGAAGCAGCCTGTCCGCGTACACATTTTCAACCAGAGCTACACGCTGCTGGCCGATGGCGACCCCGGCGAAGTAGAGGCCGTGGCTCATCAGATCGATGAGCTAATGGTCAATATCGCCGGTCGCGCCGGCACGGGGGATTCCACGCGCGTTGCCGTCCTCGCCTGCCTTCATCTCGCCGATCAGCTCCGGTCCACCGAAGCGCAGCTTCACCAGCTCGAAGACAAATCCGCGCGCATCGCCGGCATCCTTGAACAGGCTCTGGATGATGCTCACTTAGATAGCGCACAGCTCGAAAACGTCTGATCACATGCCCGCTCCTTACGATGCCTTTCTCCTCGTGTCCTTCGGCGGACCCGAAAAGCACGAAGACGTAATCCCGTTCCTCGAAAATGTGCTGCGCGGAAAGAACGTTCCGCGCGAGCGCATGCTGGAGGTTGCCGAACACTACTACCACTTCGATGGCAAGAGCCCCATCAACCGTCAGTGCGAAGAGCTGCTGGCCGCCCTGCGTACCGAATTCGCCGCGCACAACCTGAACCTGCCTATTTACTGGGGCAATCGCAACTGGCACCCTATGCTGGCCGAAACCGTCGAACAGATGCGTGCCGATGGCATCCGTAACGCCGTCGCGCTCGCTACGTCGGCCTATGGCTCGTACTCCGGGTGTCGCCAGTATCGCGAAGATCTCGATCATGTCACCGCCGCCATCGCCGGAGCGCCCGTCATCGATAAAATCCGCCCGTTCGCGGCCGATCCCGGCTTCATCGAGGCTGCCGCCGCGCGCGTACGCGAAGCGCTCGATCAGCTGCCCGGCGCCGATATCGTCTTCACGGCTCACAGCGTGCCGCTTTCCATGTCGCAATCGAGCCCCTACGTACAGCAGCTCCACGCCGTCTGCAGCGAAGTGCAGCGTCTCATCGGCAAAGGCGATATCGTCCCCACTCTGGTCTTCCAAAGCCGCTCCGGACCGCCTGGCCAGCCGTGGCTCGAACCCGATATCGGCGACTACATCCGCCACACCGATGCCAAACGCCTCATCGCGGTCCCCATCGGCTTTCTCTCCGACCACATGGAAGTGCTGTTCGATCTCGATACGGAAGCCGCCGATATCGCACGCGAGCGCGGTATCGAATTCATTCGCGCCGGCACGGTGGGAACGCACCCGGCCTTCGTCAGCGCCATCCGTAAAATGGTGGAAACAGCCATCGCCGATGGCGTCGACGCGTGTCCGCCCGATTGCTGCAAAGCACCGCAGCGGCCGCCCGCACGTCCGCCCTCATGTCAGCAATGAAACTCATTCTACCCATCGCGATTCTGCTGGCAGTCTGCTGTGTGTTCGCGCAACAGGCCCCGCATGTACCCGTCTATACCTATCAGATTGTTCACGTCTACCCACACGACCGCGGCGCCTTCACCGAAGGTCTCGAATATCGCGATGGCTTCCTCTACGAGAGCACCGGCCTCAATCGCCGCTCTTCTTTGCGCAAGGTCCGTCTCGAAACCGGTGAAGTGGTGCAGCACATTCCACTCGCCGATCAATATTTCGGCGAAGGCATCGCCGTCCTGGGCGACGAGATCGCGCAACTCACCTATCAGACGCAGGTGGGCTTCGTCTATTCCCTGAAGGATTTCCACCTGCTGCGGCAGTTCACTTATAAAGGCGAAGGCTGGTCGCTCACCCACAACGCCACCAGCGTCTTTATGGACGATGGCACCGACGAGATCCGTGTCTGGGATCCGAAAACGCTGGCCGAGCGCCGCCGCATCAAGGTCCATGACGGCGCGAAAGCCATCGACAACGTGAACGAACTCGAATGGGTAGAAGGCGAGCTCTACGCCAACATCTGGCAAACCGACAAAATCGCGCGCATCTCACCTACCACCGGCGCCATTCTCGGCTGGATCGATATGAGCGGTCTGCTCAGCCCGATGTATCGCAATGGCACCGAAGACGTGCTCAACGGCATCGCCTACGACTCGGTTCACAAGCGTCTCTTCGTTACCGGCAAGCTCTGGCCCAATCTCTTCGAGATTAAAATCGTTCCCAAATCAAAATAGGGGCGTCAGTTTTCCGACGGATGATCCACATGGTCGATCACCAGCACCTCAACCGGACCTTTCTGTGCTTCCAGCCTGAGCCCAAGCTGCTCCTTGAGCGCCTCCAGAAACGTCGGACCCGCGGCATCGGCAGGAGGGGCGCCGGGTGGCCCATTCATCTCCGGCACAAATTCCAGTAACACGTCGAACGTACCGCTGAGCCCGGTGCGATCGATCACCGGGCGGCCCGCGAAATTCGCTATCAGGTGGCTGGCAATAAAATCCACCGGCACGTTCCGCGCGCCCATCCGCATATGGCTCGCTTCGTTCGCGGGCATGCCGAGGAAGCCGCCGCACAGCGCGGGATATCCGCCATCAACCTTCGCCGCGAGTCCCGGCCCGTCAGCCGAGGGAATGGCGGTCGAACACGTGGCGCCTGCCGGATGCGGCCTGAGTTGCGGCCCGGTCTTGCCGGGCTTGTCGAGACTCAGCGCGAATACCGGCACCTGCCGGGTCTCATGGCGCGCCACCATTCCGAAGCGATCCGCCAGCAGCGACTGCATC
>Ga0302319_10005535_pt1 | contig 25375 bp, 30 predicted proteins | sample Bog_T0_2_FD_203319 | JGI IMG/M metagenome (GOLD analysis project Ga0302319, IMG submission 203319) | Peat permafrost microbial communities from Stordalen Mire near Abisko, Sweden - Bog_T0_2 | ecosystem: Environmental > Terrestrial > Soil > Wetlands > Peat | place: Sweden: Abisko, Stordalen Mire...
ACACTATCCATAATTTATAGCTGCCGCCCCCGGTATCGGTCGGCGGCGGCGCATCGCCCAGTTGGGTGACGAGGCTCGAGGCCAGCGCCGGCAGCGCGCGCGCCGCGGTCTGGGCCTTCGATAAGGGTTCGGCCGCGCCGATTGCCTTGCGCACGCTGGCGCCGTATTGCTGGTTGCGGGCCACCACGGTCTTTAAGCGCTGCTCGGCGTCGGCGCCGGTGACGCGGGTCAGGGCGAGGCCGGACTCATCGCCCGACAAGCCGCGCATCACTTGATTCAAGAATTCCAGGCTGTCGGCCAGACGCTGTGCGGCCGGCGCTGCATCGCTGACGCCGCTCGCCAGCCCGTTCAAATCCTGCTGGATGCGCTGAACCATGAGTTCGAACCGCTCCAGGTAGCGGCTCATGCCCTCGAGTTTTTGCACGCCGACCGCGCTTGCGAGATCGCCGAGCTCCGACAACAGCTTGGGCGCGAGCTCGCGCGTCTCCTGGCTCGAGCCCTGGATGGTGGCGACCGCCGCCCGGGCGTCGGCGACTGCGGCCACACTCTCGGTCAGCTTGTTCCAATTTCCGGCGGCGGCCGGGGCACTGTCCGCTGCCGCGGCGCGCAAGGTCTTGAGGCGCGCCGCGCTCTTGGCGAGGGCATCGAACGCGCTCGCCTCGCCCCGCAGGCCGTTTTGCGCCTCGAACGGAATGCGCTGCACCACCAGGGAAAGTTCGCCGGGCGCGGCGGCGGGTGTGCTTGAGCGCGTGAGCATCGTCAATCCGGCGGCGGCCAGTAGGCAAAGAACGATGAGCGTCGCCAGCACTGGCAAGAATTTCGGCCCCGGACCCGTATCATTTCGCGTCGTCATCGTTGTTCCACAGGAACTTAGCTCGCGGCCTGTAAAAAGCTCTGGCTCTCCACCAAACTCTTCAAACTCAACACCGGCCATACTTCGCCGCCGCGGCGAAATGCCCCCGCAAGATAGCTATCGCAGCGGATCACGGTGGGCGGCGCTTCGGCGTTGAACTCCGATTCCGCGAATCGCCGGAACCCCAGCACTTCGTCCACCATGAGCCCCGCCGGGATATCCCGGTGGTTGACCACGACAACCCGGGTGTTGCGGTTGGAGGCGGTCGCGCCGCTGCCCAAAAACTGGCGCAGATCCAACATAGGCAGCAGTTGCCCGCGAACGTTCGCCAAACCCTTGACCCAGCTTTTCGCGCCGGGGATCCGCGTGACTACGGCAGGATAGCCCAATACTTCCCGAGTTTCCTCGCGCGCCACCAAAAACGTTTCGCCGCCCATGCGAAACGCCACTCCCACCCACTCTTGGCCGGCGCCGGCCTCCGGAATGCTGCTCGCGCTCACGGCGCGGCTGCGTTTCTCCAATTCCTTAAGCAATTCAAACGGCCGGTCGCGCAAGCTGCGCAAGCTAGTGTCGGGCCCGCTCATGCTCGTCATACGGCCAGCGCGGCCTGTGCTTTCTCGACCAACGCCTGTGCCGACACCGGTTTGACCAAATAATCCACCGCGCCTTGGCGCAGACCCCACACCCGGTCGGTCTCTTGACCTTTGGTGGTTACCATGATGATCGGAATCAGGCTGGTCTCCGGATCGTTGATGAGCATCCGGGTCGCCTGATAACCGTTCACGCCGGGCATCACGATATCCATGAAGATGAGATCCGGCTTCATGGCCTTCGCCTTGCGAACGCCCTCTTCGCCGTTTTCAGCCGCGGCCGTCTTGAAGCCATGCTTCTCGAGAGCCTTCTGCATGACGAATACCTCGGTGGGCGAATCGTCAACGATGAGAATTAATGCCATTTCTTATGGTCTCCGTCATTTACCGACGTGAGCTTCGATCGCGCCGAGCAATTCGTCCTTGGTGAACGGCTTCGTGAGATAGTGCTCCGACCCTACGATACGGCCACGCGCCCGATCAAACAATCCGTCTTTGCTCGACAACATGATGACCGGGATTTGTTTGAATACCTTGTTGTGCTTGATCAGCGAACACGTTTGGTAACCGTCGAGGCGCGGCATCATGATGTCCACGAACACGATGTCGGGTTGATGATCGGCGATCTTGGAGAGAGCGTCGAATCCATCGACGGCGGTGAAGACCTCGCAGCCCTCCTTGGTCAAAAGAGTTTCGGCTGTCCGGCGGATGGTCTTGCTGTCGTCGATCACGAGAACTTTGAGTCCCGTGAGTTTCGGCTTGCCGTTGGTGATCATGCTCTCCATGAAACTGCCCCGCTTGGGGCCCTCGAAGCTACGTGTGCGTATGTGCTGGAATCTTGTGGCTTTTTAACATATCCGGCCCCCGCAAGCCACGGTATGGGGTCGACATTTCGGGGTAACGAGACGTAAACAACGGTGGCGTGGTTCACAGTTTTCTCATGTGAGCTGAGGCGAAGCCCGGAGCATCGACGTAGGCTAGACTGCGAGCCGCGAATTTTTTTATTCCTTGAAGGAATCAGCATGTCTTGCCCAGCCCGCCTGGTCGTGGTGATGGACCCGATCGAGGCGATAAAACCTGCCAAGGACAGCACCCTGGCGATATTGCTCGCGGCGCAGGCGCGCGGCTGGCAACTTTTCTACGCCGAGCAGAAGCATCTGTGGCTGCGCGACGGCGTCGCCTGGGGCCGGCTTGCGCCGTTGCAGGTGTTCAACGACCTCAACACGTGGTTCGTGCGCGGCGCGACGCAGGACGCCAAGCTGGGTGAGTTCGACGTGATCCTGATGCGCAAGGATCCACCCTTCGACACCGAATACATCTACAGCACCTACATCCTGGACCGCGCCGAGGGACAAGGTGCGTTGGTATGCAACCGGCCGCAGGGGCTGCGAGACATGAACGAGAAGGTCTACACGGCCTGGTTTCCCGAGTGCTGCGCGCCGACGCTCATCACCCGCGACATGCACGACATGGGCGAATTCCTGCGCGAGCACGGCAAGGCTGTGTGCAAGCCCTTGGACGGCATGGGTGGAAAATCGATCTTCGTGCTCGAGCACGGCGACAAGAACCGCAACGTGGTGTTCGAATCGCTGACGGCGTACGGCTCGCGTTACGCGATTGTGCAGCGCTATCTGCCGGAGATCGTGACCGCGGGCGACTGCCGCATCCTGCTGGTGGACGGCGAGCCGGTGCCCTTTGCCCTGGCGCGGATTCCCAACCCGGAGGATAACCGCGGCAATCTTGCCGCCGGCGCACGCGCCGAGAGCCGCGCGCTCAACGACCGCGACCGCTGGCTGTGCTCGCGGATCGGTCCCAAGCTCAAGTCGGCCGGCATGGTGTTCGTGGGCTTGGACGTCATCGGCGATTACGTCACCGAGATCAACGTCACGAGTCCGACCGGCATTCGCGAACTGAACAAGATGCAGGGTGTCGACGCCGGAGCGCTGTTGATGGACGCGTTGCAGCGGACATTGGGCACGGCGTGAGCAGCACTCCCTACCAACCTGCCGACATGCTGCACTCGGGGCTGCCGCCCGCGAGCGACCGCATGCTGACGACTTGCTTTCTGGCCGCGCTGATCCATGGGATCGTGATTTTGGGCGTGACGTTCAGCTCGCCGGGCAGCAAGGCGGCCGACGACGGGGCGCCGTCGCTCGAGGTCGTCCTGGTCAACGATCAGGTGCCGAGCGCGACGAAAAACCAGCACGCTCAGTATCTGTCCGAGCGCACGCAGTTGGGATCGGGCAACACGATTCGGCACGAGCGCACCCTGATCCCCAAATCGTCGTTGATGCCGGTTGACCGTGCGGGCGTCCCGAGCGGTGGTGGGGTCGCGGCGCAGCAAGCCGGCTCCGACACCGGCGACGACGAGCTGCTGGCGACGCGCGCGCCGGCGCCGAAGATTCTCTATTTCGCGTCCGCCGCTTCGGCCAAGGAATCATCGCAACTGCCTGTGCTGCTTGAGAAACGGCCGGATCTCGCGATCACTCCCAATGATGACGGCGTCGAGCTGCATCTGCGCGGCGAAGCCTCGCACCAGCTGTGGATTGCGGCGGACACCCGCGAATCCGATGTCGCCGTCTACCTGGACAGCTGGCGCCGTAAGATCGAGCGCGTGGGCACCACGAATTTCCCGGACGCGGCGCGCCGCAAGAAGCTCTCCGGCACGCCGGTTATCGAGGTGACCATCGGCGCGGATGGTAAGCTCCTGCAGACCTTGGTTCGGCGCAGCAGCGGGCATGCGGTGATCGACGAGGCGGCCATGAGAATCTTGAAGCTGGCCGCGCCATTCGATCCTTTTCCCGGTGAATTGCTGGCCAAGCACGACGAAATCCGGATTGCCTACGAATGGCAATTCTTAGGTGGTGCCGCACAGGACAGTCATGTCTTTTACTCGGAGCCGAGCAATTAGCGATTCCGGTTACCTCACCAACCAGTTACTGATCGCCATGCCCTCGATGGGCGATCCCAACTTTGCGCAGACCGTGGCCCTCATCTGCGATCACGGCCCGAGTGGGGCACTTGGGCTCATTCTCAACAAGCCGTTGCCCATGCGCATGGCGGAAATCTTCGAACAGCTGGAAATTGACCTCAGTGCCGGACCGCTGCGTGAGCGGGCGGTGTTGCGCGGCGGCCCGATGCAGACCGATCGTGGCTTCGTCGTGCATCGCGCCGGCGGCGAATGGGATTCGACGCTCAAGGTCTCGGACGTCATCCACGTGACCACGTCGCGCGACATTTTGGCGGCAATGGCCCGCGGCGAAGGGCCCCAGGAGGCCGTGGTCGCCTTGGGCTACGCCGGCTGGGACAGCGGCCAACTGGAAGACGAGATCCGCGCCAACGCCTGGTTGAGCGCGCCGGTCGATCCGGGTTTGATTTTCGATCTGCCGTTCGAAACCCGCTGGCATGCGGCGGGGCGCCTGCTGGGCGTCGAGTTGTCGCGCATCAGCGCGATCAGCGGCAATGCCTGAAACGGCGGGTCCCGTCGCCGCGGTTGCGCGGATCGTATTGGCGTTCGATTTCGGGCGCAGGCGCATCGGCGTCGCCTGCGGCGACACGGTCAGCCGCACCGCCGCGCCGCTCGAGTCGGTGCCGGCATCTCTGGCGGGGCCGCGCTGGCAGACGATCGAGGCGCTGCTGCACGAGTGGCAGCCGTCTCTCGCGGTGGTCGGGCTGCCGTATAATGTCGATGGTTCCGACAGCGCCATGACGGGCGCTGCGCGCGAGTTCGCCGCCGAATTCAAACGCCGCTACGCGCTCGACGTGACGCTGGTCGACGAGCGCTATTCGTCGCTCGAAGCACAGGCGCTGCTCAAGTCGCAGCGTCAGTCGGGCCTGCGCCGGCGGCGTGTCGGCAAGGAAGATGTCGACGCTCTCGCGGCGTGCGTCATTTTGCAACGGTGGTTCGAACAACATTGAGGCGCACATGCGTTCACAACAAGACGGCGCCGGGGGCCTGCGCCACCTCATCACGCTCGAGGGCTTGAGCCGCGAGGCGCTGGTCGCGATTCTCGATCGCGCCGAAACCTACCGGCGGCTGCCGGGCCAGCCCGCTTATGAAGGCCGCGAGCTCGCGGGCGTGACGCTCGCCAACCTGTTCTTCGAACCGAGTACGCGCACGCGCGCCTCGTTCGATCTCGCGAGCCGCCGTTTGGGCGCTCATGTGCTGAACCTCGACTTGCATTCGAGCTCTCGCGCCAAGGGCGAGACCATGTTGGACACCATTTACACGCTCGAAGCCATGAACACCGATGTGTTCGTGATCCGGGATTCCGAAGCCGGCATGCCGGAATTTCTCATCGATCACGTCGCGCCGCACGTCTCGGTGATCAGCGCCGGTGAAGCGCATGTCTCGCACCCCACGCAGGGACTGCTGGACGTCTTGACCATTCGCACCCACAAGCGGCGCTTTGCCGGCCTCAAGGTGGCCATTGTCGGCGACATCAAGCATTCGCGCGTCGCGCGATCCGTGCATCAGGCGCTGTCGACCTTAGGCACCACCGAGGTACGCATGGTCGCGCCGGAGGCGCTGCTGCCGGAGGAGGGGGAATTGCGCGGCGCGCTGCGCTTCACTCGCATCGAGGACGGCATCGCGGGTGCGGACGTGGTGATGATGCTGCGCATTCAAAAGGAGCGCATGGTGCAAAGTGCCTCGCTGGATGATGCCGCCTACTTCCGCGATTTCGGGCTCGACGCCAAGCGGCTGAAACTGGCCTCGCCGAGCGCGCTCGTCATGCATCCGGGTCCGATGAACCGCGGCGTGGAAATTGCGTCGGACGTCGCGGACGGCGCGCGCTCGGTCATTCGTGAGCAGGTGAACAACGGCGTGGCCGTGCGCATGGCCGTGCTGGCCGCGATCGCAGCCACGCTCACCCGCCATCGCCGGCCGCTGTAAGCGCACGGCCGGCATTCATACTCATCAACGCCTGGCCCATTTTAATGCGGCCGCCCTCGTGCACACCGTCGCTCAAACGAACCCCGCGCGGCGCGAACACGATGATGGTCGAGCCATGCTCGAACCAGCCCATCTCTGCGCCGCGGCGCATATCCGCGGCGCAGCGGATGACATTCGGACCGCGATACTTGAGATGCAGCAGCACATCGAGAAACCGCAAACGGATGCTCGCGACCAGGATCGCGGCCACCGGCACCAGCGTCAGCACCGCGCCCGAGCCGGCCAGCCGGCAGCGGATCACCGCGCGCTCGTTCTTGCAGAAGAGTTTCTCGACCCGCTTGAGCGCAATCGGGTTCACGTTCCACGTGTCGCCCGATATGTAATTCACTTGTTCGACCCGGCAATCGGCAGGCGCGTGGAAGCGGTGATACATGCTCGAGGTCAGTCGCAAGGTCGCGTATTGACCGTCGCGGTAGTAGCGCACCAGCTCGGCGTCGCCCAGTAGGTCGAGCAGCGGGTATGGAAAGCCCTTCGCCTGCAGCACCGAGTCCTGGGTCACGGTGCCGCAGGCGCCGACCAGCGCGTCGCAGGGACTGACCAGCGCGCCCGGCTCCGGATCGATCGGTCTTGCGCCGTCCTTCAATTCCCGGGTGAAGCAGTCGTGCACGCTTTTGAAGCGCGTCTTTTTCGCTTCGCTCAAATCGAGATCCGAGAACAGCCGCCACAGGCCAATGCTGGCATTGCACACCCAGGGTTGCTCGATGCGGCTGAGCCAACCTGTGAACTGCGTCAACATTCGTCGCGGGATGCGGTTGGTCAGGAGGAAGTTGAGGTCTTCCTGCTGAACCACGCGCGCGATCAGGGATTTTGCCGTCATCTCAGTGTCATCGCTCTGCAATACAGTGTGTTTTTCACGGGTAACTTACGGGGCAAGACGCCATTGTGACGATAGTGTTGTACGTGTTCGCCGCACTTGCACTCGCCGTCGGCTTGCGCAAATTGCAGCTCCGGCTGCAGCTGTCGCGAGCCAAACATCGCTCGCTCAGCGGGCATTCGCGCATGGCGCGCCGCTTCGCCTCGCTGGTGCCGTTCTACGAATACGATGAATCGCGCTTCTTCCGCGCCGATGCCGCGCCGGATGACATCGCCGCCGCCCGCCGCGCCAGCTTCATGCGCCTGGCCGCGACTTTTGCCGAGCGCTTCAAGAAGACACTGGAACTGAGCGGCGACATCGCCGGTGCAGTCTCCGACCTGCAGTTCACGTCCCGCTATCGCGTGCCGTTTCAATTCAGCGGCTTCGTGCGTCGACATCTCAAGACCGGCAGTTTCATCGAGTCTTCCTCGGGCGTGACGGTCACCGATCTCGACGGCAATCGGTTTTATGATTTGACCGGCTCGTATGGGGTCAACGTCTTCGGCTACGACTTCTATAAAGAGTGCATCGCGCAAGGCGCTGCGCGGGTTTCTGCCTTGGGACCGGTGCTGGGTGCCTACCATCCGGTGACCGCTTACAACGTGCGCGCCCTGTTGCAGATTTCCGGGCAGGAGGAAGTCTCCTTTCACATGTCCGGCACCGAGGCGGTGATGCAGGCGGTGCGCCTCGCGCGCTACCACACCGGCCGCAGCCATTTGGTCCGCTTCTGCGGCGCCTATCATGGATGGTGGGGCGATGTTCAGCCGGGTGTCGGCAATCCCCTCGCCGCCCGTGAAACCTACACCTTGAAGGACATGGACGAGCGCAGCCTCAAGGTGCTGCGCAGCCGGCGCGACATCGCCTGCGTGCTGGTCAATCCGCTGCAGGCTTTGCACCCCAACGTGAGCGCACCCGGCGACTCGACCCTCGTCGACAGCGCCCGCGTCGCCCACTACGACCGCGACGCCTATGCTGCGTGGCTCGGGCGGCTGCGCGCGGTCTGCAGCGGCGCCGGCATCGTACTCATCTTCGATGAGGTGTTCGTCGGCTTCAGGCTTGCGCCGGGCGGAGCACAGGAATACTTCGGCGTGCACGCCGACATGGTGACCTACGGCAAGACGGTCGCGGGCGGTTTGCCCGTCGGCGTGCTGTGCGGAAAAGCGCGATTCATGCGCCGCTTTCGCGAGCACCGGCCGGCCGACATCTGCTTCGCGCGCGGCACGTTCAACGCCCATCCCTACGTCATGGGCGGGATGTACGAATTCTTGCGGCGTTTCGACGGCGATGCGGTGCGCGCCTGGTACCGCGATCTCGATGCCACCTGGAACCGTCGTGCGCTCGAGCTGAACGAGCGGCTGCGCGCGGCGCACCTGCCGGTGCAAGTGGCCAATCTGTCGACGATCTGGACCATCCTGTACACGGTGCCGTCGCGCTATAACTGGATGTTGCAATACTATCTGCGCGCCGCGGGGCTTGCGCTCAGCTGGGTCGGTAGCGGCCGGCTGATCTTCAGTTTGAACTACAGCGAAGCGGATTTCGCCGAGGTCGCCGCCAGATTTCTGGCGGCGGCCACGGAGATGCAGCGCGACGGCTGGTGGTGGGCGGAACCGCAACTGACCAATCGCGCCATCCGCCGCCGCGTGTTTAAGGAAATGCTTCAGGCTCGATGGGCCGGGACGCCGCCCATCGGATCGATGAGTTCGCCGCGCATCAAGTAGAACGGCGCTTTGTAATACGTTTTCACGTCGTTGAACGGGTCGGTGATGATCTTGGTCATCCACACGAGGCCGGTCTGCACGTCCTTTAAGAAGAACAGCTGCACGGTGCGGAACAACAGCGCGCCGATGCCGACCATCAGCCAGATTTCACCGACATGACGCAAGAATTCCGCGCCGCTGGTGTGCGCCTTGAACAGGCCGAAGCAGGTCGGGTCCAGCCACAACAGCGCCGGCGATCCGGCCCACACGGCGTGCAGGATCACCTTGCGCTTCAAGTTGTAACCCACCTTGATCTCCTCCTTGTGTTCGTGAGTCGCCCGATTCACCGTGTCGTAGCCCTTCGGCTCGAAGAAAAAGTGCCCGGACTGCCGGCTCACCATCGACACGAGCCAGCCGATCAGCGCGGACTTGGCCGGATCGGTAAATGCAGTGATGTAGGCGACGATGAAACTGAGTGCACTCAGCAGGTGCAACGACTGATTTATCCGGCTGTGATGATAGAAGCGATGATCGTCCCAACGTTGGGTGCGCAATTCCGCCAAGAAGCTTCGCATGGTGATTCCTTGAGAAAACGCCGCACACGGGTGTGCCATGAAGCAAATATAGGATTTTCGTTACAAGGCTATTACACGGGCTTAGGCACCGCTCAATTTGCGCTGCACGTCGCAAATCCGCCATCACCTCAGGGCTGAGGTTCATCGTTTCGTCATGGCGCCGTGCGATGGTGAAACGGCATGAGAATCATGATCGTTACCGATGCCTGGTTTCCGCAAACCAACGGCGTGGTCAGCACCCTGGCGCAAACCGCCGCCTGGCTCGGCCGCTTCGGTCACGAGGTCAGAATCGTCACGCCGCGTGACTTTCACAGCGTCGCCTGTCCCACCTATCCGGAAATCCGCCTGTCGATCCTGCCGTATCGGAAAGTGGAACAGAGCATTCGCTCATTCTCGCCGCAGGCCCTGCACATCGCGACCGAAGGCCCGCTGGGATTGAGCGCGCGGCGTTTTTGCGTCGATCGGGGCGTGCGCTTCACATCCTCCTATCACACCCAGTTTCCGCAGTATCTCAAGGCGCGGTTCCCGATTCCGCTCAAGGCCTCGTATCGCGCGTTGCGCTGGTTTCACGGCGCGGCGGTGCGCTGCATGGTGAGCACCGCCTCGGTTCGCCGGGATTTGGCGGTGCAGGGCTTCGAGAACCTGGCGAGTTGGCGCCGCGGCGTGGACACCGACATCTTCAAGCCGTATTCGAAGGACTTTCTGGCGCTGCCGCGCCCGATCGCCGCCTACGTGGGCCGAGTCGCAGTCGAAAAGAACATCGACGCATTCCTCCATATGGCGTGGAGCGGCAGCAAGATCATCGTCGGCGACGGTCCCGAACGCGCCCGCTTGGAAAGGCAGCACCCGGACGTGACCTTCGCCGGCTATCGCTTCGGCAAGGACCTCGCGACGCACCTGGCGGCAGCCGACATCATGGTGTTCCCGAGCCGCACCGATACCTTTGGCCTGGTCAATCTCGAGGCCATGGCCTGCGGCGTGCCGGTTGCCGCCTATCCCGTGACCGGGCCGATCGATGTGATCGAGGATGGCGTCACCGGCGCCCTCGACACCGATCTCGCGACCGCCGCGCAGCGCGCACTTCGCATCGATCCCAATGCCTGCCGGGATCGCGCGCTGCGATCGGGTTGGGATGTCTGCAGCCGCGAATTCGAGGGCAACCTCGAGCGCTGCGAAGTCGCGATTCAGCCGAAGTTGATCTTCGCTTCGAGGTTGGTGCGCGAATCGGCGCTCGACAAGGCTTCCTCGAGGTCGATTCGTCCCTCACGCACCAGATTGTAGAGCGAGCTGTCGAAGCTCAGCATGCCGCGCTCGGTGCCGGTGCGGATCGCCTCTTTCACGCCGATCACGTCGCCCTTCTTGATGAGTTCCGACATATAGGGCGTATTTACCATCACCTCGGACGCCGCGACGCGGGCGCCGCTTTTCGCGTGCACCAGCCGCTGCGACAGAATGGCGCGCAGATACTGCGACAAATCCAGGAAGATCTGCGTGTGCTGATCGCGTGGGAACATGTTGATGATGCGATCCAAGGTCTCCGCGCAGTTATTGGCGTGCAAGGTGGCGATGCATAAGTGACCGGTACCGGCCAGCGCGATCGCCGCTTCCATGGTCTCCCGGTCGCGAATTTCGCCGACCAGGATCACGTCCGGAGCCGAGCGCACGGCACTGCGTAAGGCGCGGCCGAAGGATTTGGTATCCAACCCCACCTCGCGCTGATTGACGATCGACTTCTTGTTGGTATGCAGGAATTCGATCGGATCCTCGATGGTCAGAATGTGATCCGACGAAGTCTCGTTGCGGTAATTGATCATCGCGGCCAGCGTCGTCGATTTCCCGGCGCCCGACGCGCCCACCATCAGAATCATGCCGCGCTTCAACATCACCAATTCTTTGAAGACGTCGGGCAACCCCAAGTCTTCCAGTTTCGGCATCTCCGCCGTGATGTAGCGCAGCACCATCGCTGGATAGCCGCGCTGGTAGAACACGTTGACTCGAAAGCGGCCGAGACCGGTCTCGGAGATGGCGAAATCGATTTCCAACTCTTCGTTGAAATGGTCGATTTGTTCCTGGGTCATGAGGCCGAGCGCCGCCTGACGCACCGTCTCCGGGCTCAATACCTGCTTGTTGACCGGAAATATCTTGCCCTCGATTTTGATTTTGACCGGGGCATTGCAGGTGAAAAACAGGTCCGAGGCTTTGCGCTCGACCATAAGCTTGAACAACGGCTTGGTATTCATTACCTGAGCCGGTACCTCGGGTGCTGCTGACATTTTTTAGAACACCTGGCCTTCTTCTTCCTCGACGATCTGCAGCGACTGACCGCCTTCCTCGGGATTCTTCATCTCGCGCTTGCTCTCGAGCTTGACGCGCAGGCGCAGCTCGTTCTTCGAGTCGGCGTTGCGCAAGGCGTCTTCGTAGGAGATCAATCCCGCTTCGTACAATTCGAACAGCGCCTGGTCGAACGTCTTCATGCCAAGACGGTTGGAGCGCGACATCACGTCCTTGATCTTGGCGACATCGCCCTTAAAGATCAAATCGGAGATCAGCGGCGAGTTCAACATGATTTCCATGGCGGCAATGCGGCCGGAGCCCGCCTCGCGCGGGATCAGGCGCTGCGAAATCAGCGCGCGAATGTTCAGCGACAAGTCCATGAGCAGCTGCTCGCGGCGCTCTTCCGGAAAGAAATTGATGATGCGGTCGATGGCCTGGTTCGAGCTGTTGGCGTGCAGCGTGGCCAACACCAAGTGCCCGGTTTCGGCGAATTGAATGCCGTATTCCATGGTCTCGCGGTCGCGGATTTCGCCGATCAGAATCACATCGGGCGCCTGGCGCAGCGTGTTCTTGAGGGCGAGGTGCCAGCTTTCGCAATCTACGCCCACTTCGCGGTGCGTGACCACGCAACCCTTGTGCGCATGCACGTATTCCACCGGATCTTCGATCGTCACGATATGTCCGCGGGTCTTTTCGTTGCGGTAGCCGACCATCGCCGCGAGCGAGGTGGACTTGCCGGAGCCGGTGCCGCCCACCAAAATGACGAAACCGCGCTTCGACAGCACCACTTCGCGCAGAACCGGCGGCAGCTCCAGTTCCTCGAACGTCGGAATCTTGGCGTTGATGGTACGCAGTACCGCGCCCGTGAAGCCCTGCTGCACGAAGGCGCTGACGCGGAAACGGCCGATGCCGGGAGGCGCGATCGCGAAATTGCACTCCTTGGTCGAGTCGAATTCCTTGGTCTGACGGTCGTTCATGATCGCGCGCACCAAACCCGCGCTCTGCTCCGGGGTCAGCGAGCGGTCGGACTGCGGGCGAATTTCCCCATCCACCTTGATCGCCGGCGGGAAGCCGGCGGTGATGAACAAATCCGAACCTTTCTTCTCGACCATGCGTCGCAGCAGGTCTTGCATCAGGCGTATTGCTTGGTCGCGTTCCATTAGATGCTGTCCTTATTCTGCGCCTTGTACTTGGCCTCTTCCCGGCTGACGACGCCCTTTTGCACCAATTCCTGCAGGCATTGATCCAGGGTTTGCATACCTTGCCCCTGGCCGGTTTGAATCGCCGAATACATTTGCGCGATTTTACCTTCACGAATCAAGTTGCGTATGGCCGGCGTGCCGATCATGATTTCGTGCGCCGCAATACGGCCGCCGCCGACACGTTTCATCAGGGTTTGCGAGATCACCGCGCGCAAGCTCTCGGACATCATGGCGCGCACCATGTCTTTCTCGGCGGCGGGGAACACGTCCACGATACGGTCGATGGTCTTGGCCGCCGAACTGGTATGCAGCGTGCCGAACACCAAGTGCCCGGTTTCGGCGGCGGTCAGCGCCAGGCGGATGGTTTCCAGGTCGCGCATTTCGCCGACCAGCACCACGTCGGGATCTTCGCGCAGCGCCGAACGCAACGCTTCTGTAAACCCCAAGGTGTCGCGATGCACTTCGCGCTGGTTGACCAGACAACGCTTGCTCTCGTGCACGAACTCTATGGGATCTTCGATCGTGATAATGTGGTCCGGGCGATTGTCGTTGCAATGATTGACCATGCCGGCAAGCGTCGTCGATTTGCCCGAGCCGGTCGGGCCGGTCACCAATACGAGGCCACGGGGAAGCATGCACAGATCTTTGAAAGTCTTCGGCGCATTCAATTCGTCGAGCGACAGGATGGTGGAAGGAATGTTGCGGAACACCGCGCCCGCGCCGCGGTTCTGGTTGAAGGCGTTGACGCGGAAGCGCGCCAGCTTGGGGATTTCGAAGGAAAAGTCGGTCTCGAAAAACTCTTCGAAGGCTTTGCGCTGCTTGTCGTTCATGATGTCGTACACCATGCTGTGCACTTCTTTGTGCACCAGTGCCGGCATATTGACGCGCTTCATGTCGCCGTCGACGCGAATCATCGGCGGAACCCCCGCCGACAGATGCAAGTCCGACGCGTTGTTCTTCACCGCAAAGGCGAGTAGCTGCGCGATATCAACCGCCATTTACGGCTCCTAATTCAGCTGGTTTTAGCCACTAGCAGTATATAAGAGGGTGTCGCCACCCAATATGTTAATTGGTCCGCAGAATTCGACGCTTCATGTGAACCACGTCCGGTCTCGGATACGTCAGGCGGCCGAGGCCGCGGGCAGGGACCCCGGCTCAGTCACTTTGGTAGCCGTCACCAAGGCGCAGCCTGCCGAAAGCATCAAGGCGGCCGCCACCGCCGGCGTCACGGATTTTGGCGAAAACTATCTGCAGGAGGCGCTCGGCAAAATGGACCAGGTGGCCTCCCTCGATCTCACCTGGCACTTCATCGGCGCCCTGCAATCCAACAAGACGCGGGCGATTTCCGCCCGCTTCGCCTGGGTGCACGGCATCGAGCGCTTGGCCGTCGCCAAACGCCTCTCGGACCAGCGGCCCTATCATGCGCCGCCGCTGAACCTCTGTATTCAGGTGGAACTCGTGCCCGAGCCGAACAAGAGCGGCGTTGCGCCGCAGGCCGTGGCATCGCTCGCAGCGGCAATCGAGGAACTGCCGCGGGTGTGCCTGCGCGGCTTGATGTGCGTGCCGCCGCCGCAATCGACGACGGCCGGGGAACGCGCCGTCTTTGGCCGGCTGCGCGCGCTCCTCGAGGAGCTGAACGCAGCCGGGCACAAGCTCGATACACTATCGATGGGGATGAGCGCCGACTTCGAGTCCGCCATCGCCGAGGGCGCGACGCTGGTTCGCATCGGGACCGCGTTATTCGGAAAACGGTAGACGGCGAGATTAGGGGGCGGGATGAACAACATACGAAAGCTCGCGTTCATCGGTGGCGGCAACATGGCGGCCGCCTTGATCGGCGGACTGACCAAGCGCGGCCTGCCGAGTGAGCGCGTGATGGTGGCCGATCCGAGTCAAGCTCAACTTGAGCGGCTGGTGCGCGATTTCGGCATCACGGCGGCGGCCGACAATGCGAGCGCGGTGCACGGCGCCGAGGTGGTGATACTCGCCGTCAAGCCGCAGCAGATGCGCAGCGTGGCCTTGGGGCTCGCGCCCGCCCTCAGCGCAAGCCCTCCCTTGGTCATTTCGGTCGCCGCCGGGATCCCGCACGCCGCACTCGCACGCTGGTTCGGGCCGCGGGTGCCGGTGATCCGCACCATGCCGAATCGGCCCGCCTTGAATGGCTTCGGTGCCACGGGCCTATATGCGCCCGCGAGCGTCGGCGCTGCCAACCGCGCGCTGGCCGAGATGATCCTGGCTGCCGTCAGCGCCACCGTGTGGGTGGAGCACGAATCGCAGATGGACACCGTCACCGCGCTCTCGGGCAGCGGCCCGGCATACTTTTTCCTGTTCATGGAAGCACTCGAGGCGGCTGCGCACGAGCGCGGACTGCCCAAGGACGTCGCCCATCAATTGACCTTGGAGACTGCGGTCGGCGCGGCGCAAATGGCGCGCCACTCGGCAGAGTCGCTGGCGACGCTGCGCGAGCAGGTCACTTCGAAAGGCGGCACGACCGCCGCCGCGCTCGCGGTTCTTGATGGCGCCGGGCTTCGTGCTATCGTCGCCCATGCGGTGGCTGCCGCGGACCGCCGCTCAGCCGAACTCGCCGCCGAGTATGGCGCTCCGTAAAAAACGTGAATAGCAAATGATCCGCCATGGACGCGATTAGATACATCGTCGATACCCTGCTCTGGTTGCTGACGCTGGCGTTCGTGCTGCGCTTTTTATTCCAGTTGGTGCGCGCCGATTTCCGCGACCCCATGGCCGATGCCATCGTGCGCGTGACCAATTGGCTGATATTGCCGCTGCGCAAGATATTGCCGCCGATCGGGAAAATAGACACCGCCACGGTCGTCGCGGTGCTCATCGTCGCCTCGGTTCGCACCCTGGCAGCGGTCGCGCTGCTCGGCGAAGGTCTCGGCGATCCGCTGCAGTTCCTGCGCATCACCATCGTCAACCTGGCGGATCTGGTGCTGCGCGTCTACTTGTTCGCGCTGCTGCTCTACTGGCTGACGAGCTTTGTGTCGCCGGGTGGCTACGCGCCCGGAGTTCGCTTGCTCTCGCAACTGTGCGAACCGATCTTAAAGCCGGTGCGCAAGCTCATTCCGCCGATCGGCCAGATAGATTTATCGGTGCTCTGGGTGTCGATTGCGATCGGCGCCTTGCTTGTGCTGCTTCGTTGAACATCGCCTCCTACATGACTGAAATCACTGCGAACGAGGCGCGTCTGCACGTTCCTTGCTGACGCGGAGGCCTGAAAATCAAGCATGTTTAGCGCGGGCAGAGAAAATCTTTTTTCGTAATTGCGCTAAACATCGGCTTTTTTCTATGTTATTTTCGGCGCCGACATGAATTTGCGGGCAAAATGCCCGCGCTCGCAAAACACATCAGGAGATTTTATATGGCGAAAAAAAATGCAGCACCGACCAAGTCTGAGATTCTGGCTAGCATTTCCAAGGAAACAGAGCTCTCTAAGAAGCAGGTCGGAGCCGTGTTTGACTCGCTTTCCGCCTCGATCAAGAAGAGTCTTCGCAGTCACGGCCTGTTTACGTTGCCTGGACTTTTGAAGATGAAGGTCGTGAAGAAACCAGCCACCAAGGCGCGTGAGGGGGTCAATCCTTTCAACGGCGAGAAGATGATGTTCAAGGCGAAGCCCGCGAGCAAGAAAGTGCGCATTGCCGCGCTCAAGAACCTCAAGGAATTCGTAAACTGATTTGTTGATGCATTCGGAGCGGCTGTGGACTCAGCCGCTCCGAATCGCATCGATGACCGCATCCTTGAGATCGTGCAGCCGGCCATGGAAGAAGTGGCCGGCGCCAGGCAATACCACCAGGCGCGGCTTAGGATCGAGGTGATCCGCCCAGCCGATGACCGCAGCCGGATCCACCACGTCGTCGGCATCGCCCTGCACAATCAGCCACGGGCATCGCGGCATGGACGTTGCCGACGCGTCCACGTACCGAATCGCCGGCGCAATCGTGATCAGCTGACGCGGCAATCGCTGCTGCGCGAGGCGCAAGGCGACCATCGCGCCGAACGAGAATCCGGCGATCACCAGCGTGCGGCCCGGCCAGCGCTCGCCGCCCCATGCAGCCACCGCGTCCGCATCGGCGGTCTCGCCGACGCCTTGATCGAAGCCGCCGGCGCTTGCGCCAACGCCGCGAAAATTGAAACGCAGCGTCGGGATCCCCTCGCTTTGCAGCGCGCGCGCCACGGTCGTCACCACCTTGTTGTCCATGGTGCCGCCGTAGAGCGGATGCGGGTGGCAAATGACGCCGTAGCTCAAGGCCGCGGTTCCCGGGTCCTCGACCACTGCTTGCAATGCGCCCGCCTGCCCTGCGATGAATAGGCGCTCGGGCGCCGGGCTCATTCGATCGCGACGAGATCGATATCGAATACCAAGGTTGCGCCCGGCGGTATCACGCCGCCCGCGCCGTTGTCGCCATAGGCGAGATCCGGCGGGATGATGAGGCGGCGACTCTCGCCGATCTTCATGCCGAGAACACCCTGATCCCAACCCTTGATGACCTGGCCGCTGCCCACCGGGAAGCGGAATGGCTGCCCGCTGGTGCGCGAGCTGTCGAATTGCTTGCCCTTGTTGTCCTTCGCCGCGGCCTCGTACAACCAGCCCGTGTATTGCACAACCGCAATTTTGCCGCCGGTGACTGCCTCACCGGTGCCGGGCTTGAGTTCATGAGATTGCATCGAGCTTACCCCGCTGGTCGGCGCCGCAGCGGGCTCGCGGCTACACGCCGCCAGCATTCCGATGAGGAGCACTGCGCCTATGCGCAAAGTTGCATTGCATGCCATGCGCCATCTTAATCGAATTTAGCGGGTGGTGGCCGTCGAGCGAATCTTGAGGCCTGCGGCAACGCTGAGCATCAGCGCTGCGCCCGTGTACAAGGTGATCTCGGCGCCGCCGGCGAATGCGGCGGAGATGGCGGCCATGCCGAGGACGCCGGCGAGCAACAAACCAACTTCGGCGATCAGCCCCACGCCGTACTGTCGTACGGTGCTGAAGGCGTCGTCGATCTCGTCAACTACTTGTAGCATCCACTCCATGTAGCGGGCAGTCTAGGCGAGCACGGAGGCCGCAACCGTGCGTAGGTTCACACCCTTGCCACGGTGACTGGGGCTGCGTAGGCTTGAGCGTACATGCAGCGAATTCTCGTCCTGAATCCTAAGGGAGGTTCGGGAAAAACGACGATTGCCACCAACCTCGCCAGTTATTTTGCGAGCCAGGGTGATCGTCCGCTGCTGTCGGATAACGACGCCCAGGGCTCGAGTACCCGCTGGCTCAAAAAGCGCAAACCCGAGCAGGCCTTCATCCACGGCATCGCCGCTTTCGATCGCAATTCGCGCATGACCCGCGCCTGGCAGATGAGAATTCCCGCGGACGCCGTGCATGTCGTGATCGACACGCCGGCCGCCGTGCCGGCGCAGGACATGCCGGAAATGACCAAGAGCGCCGACGCCATCATCGTGCCGGTGCTGCCCTCGGACATCGACATCCATGCCTGCTCCAAATGCATCGCCGACCTGTTGTTGATCGCCAAAGTGCGGCGCGATGAAAATCGCATCGGCGTGGTGGCGAATCGGGTCAAGCGCAACACCATCATCTACCAGTCGCTGATGCGCTTTTTGGAGACCTTGCGGATTCCGGTGATCGCGACCTTACGCGACTCGCAAAACTATGTGCGCGCCGCCGAGCAGGGCGTGGGCTTGTTCGAAATGAAGCGCTATGTGGTGGAGCAGGATCTTGAGGACTGGCAGCCGCTGCTGGCGTGGCTCAAGGCAAAGGAAGGCGCGTGGCGCGAGACGGCTTGAGGCGCTGGCTTACTTCTTGTCTTCCCAGGAACCGCGAACTTTCTCCGCCCAGTTCTTGTAGCTGTGCCAGTTATAGAGGTTGTTGGTGATCGCGCCATGGCGGCCGCCGGTCTTGTAGAGTTCGCGTGACGGAGCACCTTTGCCGCCCGGGTCATTGCGAGGAGTCCGGCGATCCACACCGCTGTATCGATTTTGATTTTTAACTTCACTCATCGATTGTGCCTCTGACCTTGAACACGACAGTAAGTGTCGCGGTGCTTGTATGGCAGGAACTGTGTCACAGCGGGCTCGGCACTGTCGCTGGTTGCCGACGAGCGTTGGGATACGCATCTCACAGACTGTCGCGGTAAGTTAAATGGCGTAAAAAAACCCTTATTTACCAGGCATCGAAAAGCGGCTTAAGCTCCTCCAGCGACGACTCGAGTGCCGCCGGCAACAAAGTCGTGTAGGCGTCGAGCAGCGCCATCGCATTGCGCGCGGGATCGGCTCGCGTGGCTGCGCCCAGGCGGCGCGACATGTCGCGGTTCACGACGTGCAGATTCTCGTAGAGTATCTCGAGGGTGGAAAATCCGTGTTGATCGCGTGCGTCGGCAAGTTCCCGCGCCAGCAAAAACATGCACACGCTGCGGTACACGGTCTCCACCTCGCTCGCGAACGGCAGGTGGAAGCGGGCCATCGGGCGAAAGCGATCGGTCCAGGGACAGCCTGCGGTCGCCATGATCAATCCGAGCACCGAACTCATGGCTTGCTGCGCCGAGGTTTCCGCGTATATCACTCGCTCGGCCTGAGTGACCGTCACACCGACCGTATCGAAGGACACCAGAGCCGACAAGGGTTCGATGGCTGAGGCCATCTGCAGCGCGGCCGGACAGTATGCATGTTCGGCGGCCTGCAGCGGGCAATTGGCGCATTGATTGAACGTCAACTCGGTCCAGAACGGCGGTGCTGCCGGCCCGGCGTTGGCCAGCCGGAAATCGGCGGCGTGGAAATTGAATTCCACAGACTTTTGGGATCCATCGGGCAGGTCGAAGCGGTAGCTGATGCGGTGCGAATCGCTCATGCCACGAGTCGGTAGCAAGGCGTGTATTCGGTGCCGGTGAATTTCATGCGGCCCTGCGCGACGAAGGAGCGCAGCAGCTGATCGAGCGGTTCCATGATGGACGGCTCGCCCGCAAGCTCGAAGGGTCCGCAGCGTTCGATCGCGTTGATGCCGTACTCCTTGATGTTACCCGCAACAATACCTGAAAACGCACGCCGCAAGTTCGCCGCGCGATCATGGACCGGTTGATCGCGCGATAGCCGCAAGGCGCGCATCGAGGCATGCGACACCTCGAATGGCAGTTGGAAATCGAGCGCGATCTTCAGCAGCCAGTTAAAGCCGTACGAATCGCTCGCCTGGCGCCGAAAGTCGCGTACCTGGCTCAAGCCGGCCACCATGGCGCGCGCCACGGCGGCCGGGTCGTCGATGATCATTTGGTAGCGGGTCTGTGCCGCCGAACCCAGGGTCGAACCGATGAAGCGGTGAATCTGCTCGAAATACTCGGCGCTGTCGGCCGGCCCGGTGAAAACCACCGGAAACGGCATATCGCGGTTCGCCGGATCGAGCAAGATACCGAGCAGATACAGGATCTCCTCGGCGGTACCCGCGCCCCCCGGGAAAATGACGATGCCGTGACCCAGGCGGACGAAGGCTTCGAGGCGCTTTTCGATGTCCGGCATGATCACCAGCTGGCTGACGATCGGATTGGGGGGCTCGGCCGCGATGATGCCCGGCTCGGTGACGCCCAAGTAGCGTCCGTCGACAATGCGCTGCTTCGAGTGTCCGATGGTCGCGCCCTTCATCGGGCCTTTCATTGCACCCGGGCCGCAGCCGGTGCACACATCCAGGCCGCGCAGGCCAAGCTCGTAGCCCACTTTCTTGGTGTAGTCGTATTCGATGCGGCGGATCGAGTGGCCGCCCCAGCACACCACGAGATTCGGCCGCATCTGCAATTCGAGAACGCGGGCGTTGCGCAAGATATGAAACACCGCGTTGGTGATGCTGGCGGAGGTGGTCAGGTCGAAGCGCCCGCTTTCCATGATCTCATTGGAAATGAACACCACGTCGCGCAGCACCGCGAACAGATGATCCTTCAAACCCCGGATCATCACGCCGTCGACGAAGGCTGCGGCCGGCGCATTCTTGATCTCGAGCTTGATGCCCCAGGCTTGGCGCACGATGCGCAGGTCAAAATCGCGGTATTTCTCGAAGATCAGCCGCGCGTCGTCGATGTCGCTGCCGGAATTGAGCACCGCCAGCGCACACTTGCGGAACAGGGGATACAGACCGCCCTGCCCTGAATCGAGCAATTTGGCGATTTCCTGCTGCGAGAGGTGCTCGAGGCTGCCCTTGGGCGCGACCCGCGCATCGACCATGTCAGAGGAAAGAATCGTGGTTTCCACGCGGCACCTGCTACGGATAGATATCGATCGGAATATTGTCCTGGGTGCGCATCCACACTTCGACCATATCGGAATTGGATAAGGCAATGCATCCATCCGTCCAATCATTCGATTCGTAATACGCCGCCGGATGTTTGGGCGTATTGGGGAATCCATGAATCATGATCGAGCCGCCGGGCGCCCAGTGATTCTTGCGCGCGCGTTGCTCGTCTTGTGGATTCGGATACGACACCTGAATGGCCAGAAAGAACTCGCTGCGGGTATTGCGCCGGGCCAGATAATAGCGGCCTTCGGGAGTTCGAAAGTCGTGTTCGCGCTCTTTCTGTCCCGACGGGCTCAAGCCGAGTTGTACTTTGTACTCGCCCAGCACGCGGTTGCCGCTATACAGATACAGCTTGTGCTCGGCCTTACGCACGACCACGCGGTCGGCGGCGGCGACGTTTCCCTCGGCCAAGGCTGCCCGTAGAGGCGACGCCAGGCAGGCCGCCAATGCCAATATCGCGCATAGACACGCCGGAAGGCGGCCGATTCGATTGCTCATTGTCAAATTATAACGTGTAGTCCGCACCCGATAATCGGTTCTAGCTCACGTCCCGGTATACTGAGACCGATGCGCCAAGCACTAATTCCACTTGCCCTGCTCGTCGTTTGGCTGGCCGGTTGCGAGACCCAATCCTCCGTCAAGCCCGTTGAAACCTTGGACGAACGCACCGGAGTGACCGTGGGCGCGCTCAAGGAGGCGATCGAACTCGTCCCGAGCACACAGAACGCGGTGCTGTCGCTGCGCAGGCGCGCCACCTTTGCCTACATCGGCCCGGTCGAGTTGGATCGCGCCGGCACCATCAGCTATAGCCTGTGGATACACATCGCGCCGGGCAACGATCACCAGCCCGCGGACATTCATTCCCCCGGTGCGCTCACCTTGGTGTTGGATGACGCGTCGTTCGTGCTGTCGGCGATCGATGGGCCGCAGCTCGGGCACGATCCGTATCAAGGCGCCGTTGCTTGGGGGCAGACCGCGTACTTCAATCTCGACGTCGGCATGCTGAAGCACATGGCCACGAGCCGCAAACTCGATCTCGACGTGCGCGCGACGAAAGGTTCGATCATCCATTTCGCCCCCACCTTGGATACCCGGCCCGTGCTCACGCAATACCTGCAGGCTCGCGGCATCACTGGCGATTGATCGCGACGACCCGCGGCAGCGTGATGGTGGTTCCGGGACGGACGTCGTTGAAATCCACGTCGGGGTTGTACTCAGCCACCAGCCACACCGGCAGCTCGGCATGTTGTTGCGCGATCACCCACAGCGACTCGCCGCGCTTTACCGTGTAGTTGTCGGTACCGGCGATGCGGTGGGCCGCAAAGAACTCCTCCTGCAGGCGCTGGTGGTAGGCGCGGCGCGCCGCCGCAAACTGCTCGGCGCTGACCTTCGAAAAATCCAACTTCACCTTGTGGCCGAGCGTCACCATCGCATTCTTGTGCAGCTTGTTTAAGGTGCGAAGAGTCTGCGAACTGACTTGCGCCCAGTCGGCGTAATGGCCCAAGGTTTCAGCCGCCTGCACGATGACCGTGCCGTCTGCGCGGACGCCGTAATCCGTGATATCCGAATTGCCGGTGGGCGCAGCCACCGGCAGCAGCGCGTTGCTATCCGTTTGCCGCTCCGACACCGGTTCCTTCGGCGCCTGCACGAGAATGTCTGCCATCACCTCCGGCGCCTCGGGCGGCGGCGATGCCGCAGCGACAATCAGCGGTGCGGCACTCGCTCCCTCGGCCCGCGACAACGGCAGCGGAATGCGCACGGTCTCGCCACGCCCGACCGTGTGATCGGCGGCCCAGCCGTTCGCGGCCAGCAATCGAGGCAGGCTGACGCCGCTCACCGCCGCGATTCCGGCCAAGGTCTCGCCGCGCCGCATCTTGTGGCTGCCGTCATTGCGCTGCGCGAGGTAGCGCTGCGCCGGCTCCAATCGAGCCCATCCGGCGGCGATCTCCGCCTGCGGCGGTGTGCCCGGCAAGCGCAGCTCGTAGCCGCGGGGCACGAAGCGGCTGCCGTTCCAAATGGGCGGCCGCAATGCCGGATTCAGCACGCGTAATGCGCCCAAGTCGACCTTGAACGCCTTGGCCAGCGCCTCGACCGCGATGTAGTCCGGCAATTCCACCGGTGTGCTGTCGGTGTCCGGTAAATGCGTGATGGGTCCGAAATATTTCTCGGCATTGCGGTCGACTTCGAGTGCCGCCAAGAACGAGACGTAGAAATTTCGCGATGCAAAGCCGAAAGTCGCGCCCTGGTAGCGCTTGACGATCACGGCGATGTCGCTGCTGCCGAGTTCGTCCTGTGCCCGCCGCAAGCCGCCCGGGCCGTGATTGTACGCAGTCACCGCCAGCGGCCAGGTGCCGAGCAACCGGTAGTTGTACAGCATCAGATTGGCCGCGGCTTCGGTGGCGCTGCGCGGGTCGAGGCGTTCGTCGACCACGCCGTCGACGCGCATGAAGCGTTTCGCGGTCGACGGCATGAATTGCCACAGGCCCGCGGCGCCGACCTTGGAATAGGCGGCGAAGTTGAACGAAGACTCGACGTGGGGCAGCGCCGCGATCTCCGCGGGCACACCATGCTGCATCAAAGTGGCCGCTATCTGCTTTTCCAACACCGCAGCACGAATCAGCCCTTCATGGAATCGATCCGCCTGTCCCAATTGGAAACGGATGCGCGCGATGGCGTCGCGAAAGTCCTTGGGCGTCGCCTTGTCGCCGAAGGCGTGCAGGATGCGCTTCTCGTGCGGGCTGAGATCGTCGGTCTCGCCGGCGGCAAATTGCCTGAGCATGGCCGCGTAGTGCGCCTTGGCGTCCCCGACGCGTTTTTCACGCTGCGCCGGTGAGGAAGCGGGATCGAAGCGCAGCACCTCGTACACCAGCCCCAAATTCCAATCGTCGTGGAGCAGCCCCTGGTCGGTCGTGACCTCGGTGTAGACGCGAATCCAAAAGCGCACATCCCGCTCGAGCTCGGGCGGGTGGGCAAAGGGGTCGGGGGTTTCGGCGGCTGCCACCGGGAGGCGCAACAGCAGCGCCAGCAATAGCCCGAACGCCGCCCTTTTGTGGGACTTAGGCTGAGGCAACGTCAGTGGTGCTGTTCGGATGATGAGGGCACGGAATTAATGGCGGCATCGGCACGTGCGCTTTTCTTGAGCCATGCATCAGCGGACGCGGCCGCCGGCATCGAGGTCTGGTTTGCTGAGCGCGAGCTGCGGGGGGCGATGCCTGGGACAGCGCGATCCGCAATCAGATAGAGACCTGCGCGCTGTTCATCCCCATCATCCGGCAGCGCGGCGAGCTATCCGCATTTCGAGTCGCCGCAATTCAGGCAGGTATTGCAGCCGTCCAACATCACCACCGCGGCGGTGCTGCATTTCGCGCACAGTTGCGCACCTTCCGGAAAATGCGACTTCGAGAAGGCATCGGTTTGCTTGGTGCGCGCCTCGAACTCGGCGCGCTTCTCATCGACGAGTTTGCGCTGGTGCACGTCGAGTTCGGGCTTCTTGAGCAGTCCGATCGACTGCAGGTGACGCTCGATCACATAGCCCAGCTCGGCAATGGTCGAGGGCATGAACTTGCCGCCGGGCTGCCAATAGCCGCCCTTCGGATCGAACACCGCCTTTAATTCATCGACCAGGAAGGTGGTGTCTCCGCCTTTGCGAAACACCGCGGAAATGACCCGCGTCAACGCCACGATCCACTGGAAGTGATCGAGATTCTTCGAGTTGATGAACACCTCGAACGGGCGGCGCTGTTCGTGCGGCGTGCCTTCGTTGAGAAGAATGTCGTTGATCGTGACGTACATGGCGTGATCGGACACCGGCGTCTTGATCTTGTAGGTCGAGCCGATCAGCACCTCGGGGCGCTCGAGCTTCTCGTGCATCCAGATCACGTTATCTTCCGCCTTGGGCACCACTTTGACGGCAGCCGGCGCCTCGTCTGTCGATTCCGGCTTCTGCACCCGGTACTTGGTGATCTTCTTTTCGATTTTGATGTGAGCCATGATCAGAACTTCCCGTAGTAGCCTTCTTTCAGCGCATCGTAGAGATTCGCGGCGGTGTGCATTTCGCCGTCGTATTCAATCTCCTGATCGCCCCGCG
>Ga0302319_10005538_pt1 | contig 25362 bp, 23 predicted proteins | sample Bog_T0_2_FD_203319 | JGI IMG/M metagenome (GOLD analysis project Ga0302319, IMG submission 203319) | Peat permafrost microbial communities from Stordalen Mire near Abisko, Sweden - Bog_T0_2 | ecosystem: Environmental > Terrestrial > Soil > Wetlands > Peat | place: Sweden: Abisko, Stordalen Mire...
GTCTCTGTCGCAGCGGGTCGCGCGGGCCAATCAACTGCTCGCCACCCGCGTCGACATCACGCGCGAACGACAGAACCAGGCCCTGCTCGAATCCATGAACCGCCGCGCCAAGGCGCAGTTCCGGTTGCAGCAGACGGTCGAGGGCCTGTCCATCGCGGCGGTGACCTATTACACCGTGGGCCTCGTCGGTTATGTCGCGAAGGGCGCGAAGGCGCTCGGTGCCGGCATCAACCCCGACCTCGCGATGGCCGTGAGCATTCCCGTCATAGCCGCCGCCACCGCCTGGGGCATTCATCACATCCGCGATGCCGTGACGCGCCTGGTCAAATGACCGCGGCCGCGGCGTCGGGCGCAGCGCCCGCCTCATCGCAGCCATGGTCTCAACCATCGGCGCCGCTTCACGTCGGCGATGATCACGTGGGCGCAGTTGTGCCCCGGTGCGCCGCTCACGCCGCCGCCCGGGTGCGCGCCGGCGCCGCATAGATAAAGCCCCGGGAGCGGTCCGCGGTAGTTGCCGTAGCCGAGCATCGGGCGCGCCGAGAACATCTGATCGAGGCTCATCGCGCCATGGAAAATGTCGCCGTTCGCGAGCCCGAAAGTGCGTTCGAGGTCGAGCGGACTCAGGATCTGGCGGCCGAGAATCGAGGCGCGGAAATTCGGTGCGTAGCCGTCCACGAGATCGATCATCACCTCCGCCACCTCGTCGCGGCGCCGGTCCCAGGAGCCGTCCGGCAGCACGGGCGCGACATGCTGACAGAACAGGCTCGCGACGTGGCGGCCGGGGGGCGCGAGGCTGCCGTCGAGGGCCGACGGGATCAGCATCTGCACGATGGGCTGCTTCGACCAGCCGTGCTGCCGGGCGTCCGAATACGCCCGGTCCATGTAGGCGAGGCTCGGCGCCATGATGATCCCGGCGGTGTGATGTTCTGCGATCGTGCGCCCGGGCAGCGAGGTGAAATCCGGCAGCTCCGCGAGTGCGACATTCATCCGGAACGTGCCGGATCCGCAGCGCCACCGGCCGGCCGCTTCGCGCACCTCCGCGCCGAGCAATGCAGGGTCGATGAGCGCGCCGAACAGCAGCGCGGGGCCCACATTGGACACCACGCACCGTGCGCGGATCACGTCACCGCGTTCGGTCACGGCGCCGGTCGCCCGCCCCCGCTCCACCAGCACTTCGCGCACGCCGCTCGACAGCCGGATCTCGACGCCGCGGCGTTCGGCGGCGCGCGCCATGGCCTGCGTGACCGCGCCCATGCCGCCGATCGCATGCCCCCACGCGCCGCGCACGCCATTGCTTTCGCCGAGACCATGGTGCAGCAGGACGTAGGCCGAGCCGGAGGCGTACGGACTTGCGTAGTTGCCGGCGATGCCGCCGAATCCGAACGCCGCCTTGAGCGGCGCGCTTTCGAACCAGGCGTCCAGATAGTCACCCACGGAGGTGGTGAAGAGCGCGAGCAGATCGCGCCGCTGGGTCATGTCGAGCTGCGCGATCCGCCGCGCCCACGGCAGACTGCCCAGAAGTTCCGGCAACGCCTCGCGCCACCCGCCCGAAGTCACGTTCGGCGGCGCGCGCAGCACGAGATCGCGCAACACCTGGACGATCGCGCCGAGCCGCGAATCGTAGGCCGCGAGCCGCCCGGCATCGCGCGCGGAAAATTTGGCCACCTCGGCCTCGGTCCGCCCCGCGCCGATTTTGAGGTATCGATCGCCCTGCAAGGGCAGGAAGGTCGCGAGCCTGCGCCGAACGATGTGCAATCCGCGCGCCACCAGGTCGAGGTCGTGGATCACCTTGGGGTTGAGCAGTGAAACCGCGTAGGAGGCGACGGAATTGCGAAATCCGGGGTGAAACTCCTCCGTGACCGCGGCACCGCCCGCGACGTTGCGCCGCTCGAGCACCGTGACGCGCAACCCGGCACCGGCGAGATACGCGGCACAGACCAGGCCATTGTGTCCGCCGCCGATGATCACCGCATCGCGCAGGTTGGCGTCAGCCAAGCCAGGGGCCTGGCTGCGTGAGTCTCGTGAGCCGCGTTGGCAAGCTAGCTAGGAGCCGGTCTGCCGATGCCCGCCGACTCGAATCGCTCCGACGGTCGCGCGCATCAGCGGCGCCATGGCGAATAGCGTGACCAGGAGCAGGGCAATCTCGATACAGTACACGGCGGCGTATCCCGTGGAGGGATCGCTGAGCGCCGGACCGAGCCTGTTGTGGGAGGCGAGCGCACCGACGACATCGCGGAGGATCCCGCCGAGCGCCACCGCGATGCCGGCGGCCGAGGCCTGCACGGCACCCCAGGCGCCGAGCGCGAGTCCGCGCTGATTCTCGGGCGCGAGATTCATGGTCGCCGTCAACGTGCCATGGCCGAACAGGCCGGCGGCGAAGCCTATCAACAACGTGCCGAACGCGAACAGCACCGGGTAATCGAGCGGACCCGCGAGTATCACCGCGACGAACGCCGGAACGCCGACTAGCGCGCCGTAGCTCGCCATGCGGAACGGATCGAAGCCGTGGGCGAGGATTCGTGAGGCGAGACTGAAGCCGAGCAATCCGCCGAGTGCCAAGGTCGCGGTGAGCTTGGTCGTCGAGCCCACCGTGAGATGCAGGATCTGGCCGCCGTAAGGTTCGAGCAGCACGTCCTCCATGCTGAAGGCCATGGTGCCGAGACCGACCGCGGCCAGGCGGCGCAGCGCATTTCCGCCCCGGCTGAAGGTGATCCACGAATCGCGGAAAGTTGGTGCCGGCTGGGCCGAAGCGGCGCGCGGCGGACGGCGGCTTTCCTGCTTCCACAGTGCGATGCCGTTCAGCGCCATGGTCGCGACGGCCGAACCCTGGATCACCTGCACCAGGCGCATCGGCGTGAAATTCACGAGCATCCCGCCGAACAACAGTGCGCTCGCCATCATCCCGACGAGCAGCATCACGTACATCAAGCCCACCACCTGCGGCTGCGATTCGACTGGCGCGAGATCCGTCGCGAGCGCAAGACCGACGGTCTGCGTCGTGTGCAGGCCGGCGCCGACCAGCAGAAAGGCGAGGCCCGCGCCGAGGCGGCCGATCCACGACGGCAGATGCGCGGCGTTGCCGCCGCCGGACAATACGAGCAACGCGAAGGGCATGATCGCGAGGCCGCCGAACTGCACGAGCGTCCCCTGCCAGATGAACGGCACGCGCTTCCAGCCGAGCGCCGAACGATGGGTGTCGGAACGGAAGCCGATGATGGCGCGAAACGGTGCGAATATCAGCGGCAGGGAGATCATGATCGCGACCAGCGAGGCGGGTACGTCGAGTTCGACGATCATCACCCGGTTGAGCGTGCCGATCAGCAGCACCACGGCCATGCCGACCGAAACTTGAAACAGCGACAGCCGCAGCAGCCGCGAGAGCGGCAGGTCCGCCGTCGCGGCATCCGCAAACGGCAGGAAGCGCGGACCGAAACTGATCCAAGCGCGCAGCAGTTTTTCGTTCAAGCGGTTCATCGTCGCGGGTCGTTTCCAAGGGCGCCGGTCGGGTGAAGAAAGCGGGGGCTGGGATCGCGTGATCCCCGCCCCCGTCGGGTCACCGATCAACGACGAGAAACTACTGTGCCGGAGCCTCCGGAGCCGCGTGGTGCGTCTTCGCGCCACCGTTCCAGTACGCCGGAAACCAGGTCGTGTGCGTCAGGATGGAAAAATGAACGAGCAGCGCGATGATCAGGACGGTCCCCAGGAACAGGGGCAGACCCACCGTCGGTTTGACCACGAGCCAAATTCTGGCTTGGTTCATGTTATGTGTCTCCTAGTGCAGCCACGGCGTGTAGGCATATGCAAGCAGATGCGCCACCACCGCAATCGCGAAGAAGATTCGCGAGCCATCGATGACATGTTTATGCAGTTCTTCGGCCTCGGGTAATGTCAAGCCCGTCGGCCACACTCGATTTGGATCATCAGCCATTGCGTTTACTCCTTAAGAGAGAGATATCTGCGATCACGTTCGTGCTATACCCGCACGCGGGTTTGTCCGCTGCCTTGGATCTCGTGGCCGCGGAAATCGGAACGAATCGCCCGCGCCGGCGTGGGCCCGCACTGTCGCGGTGGAAGGAGCTTTGGCGACTCACGCTCGAACACCTTTTGTTATGGCGCTTACCGGCGGCCACGCTGTAGACGCGTCCGGCCTTTGGATACATGTCAGAATACCCTGACATCTGTAACTGTCAATAGTTTCGGACACTGTTGCCCTGAACATCCAACTGGTGGAGATTTGTGCCCACGCGCCCGGCCACACTCCGCGGGACGGCAAAGCCGTGCGCCCAGGCGAAACGGCTGGGCGACGAACCGCTGGAACTGGAACACGGACCGCTAGAAGACGAACCGCTAGAAGTAGTGGGCGTGACCGAGCAGTAACTGGGCGCCGAACCAGACGCAGGCGATGCCGATGCCCCACGTGAGCAAAACGTCGAACCAGGCGGGAATCATGGGGACACGCGCGGCGCCGCCGCCGGCACGGGAGGTCGCACGACCGAATACGGCGATGAGCACGCCGAGGAGAACGAGGGCTGCACCGGCGACGGATTCCATTGCACGCAACTCCCTGCTGTGCGGTTCTGGCACGGCGCAGCCTACTGGCGCACGATGGCGAAAGCCATCGCCGGCGCAACCATTTCGCCGCCGCGGGCCACCGCCGCGGCGGCTTCACATCGCGAAGCTTTGCCTGTACGCTCGGCGACGCTCGAAATCGAGCGCGCATTTGCGGAAAAAACAAAGGGAGTCACCGTGAGCCACGCAATCACCCGCCTCTACGGAACCGCCGCGCAGGCGACCGCGGCCGTCAGCCTTCTGAAGCAGCGGAAATTTACCGATGACCTGATCACGGTGGTTCATCCCGCCACTCCCGCGGCCGCACTCGAGGACATCACCGCCGCCATCACGGCCGGCTATGTGTTGAAGGCCGACGCCAAGATTTACGCCCAGGGCATCCAGCGCGGCATGTCGCTGGTGAGCGTCCTCGCGCCGTTCGGCAGCGGCGGCAAGGTGGTGCGGATCCTGGATGCGTTCGAACCCGTCGCCTCCGGCGTGACTCGCGAGGACCCTGCGGCGCCTTGGGACGAGGCCAATCCGTTCTCCTCCGCCTTCCGTCTGCCGCTGCTCCTGAAAGGCAACTCGCCCGCGGCATTTTCGTCGTTCTGGACACTGCCGGTGCTGTCGCGCAAGAGTTGGACCCTCTCCTCCGTGCTGCACATTCCCGCGCTTTCGAACGGCCGGATATCGGCGACTCGCTTCGGCCTGCCGCTGCTGCTCAAGAACCGGCCCTTCAAGTCTCCGCGCGCGGATCGGCGGCTGAAGACGGCCGCGCGTTAAACGCTTCCGAAAGCACTTGCACCGTGCGGGCCGGAGCCTCCTCATGGGCGAGGTGGCCGAGCCCGGGGAGCGTGACGATGGTCGCCTCCGGCACGCAGCGCTTCACCACCCAGGCCTGATCGGGCGGCACCGTGCGATCGTTCCCACCCACGACCAGGGTGAGCGGCACGGCGAGACGCGGCAGATCGCGGACCAGGGATTTGAGGTCCCAGTTGCCCATCATCGCGAGCGCACCGGCGACGTGCGCGGGCTCGCGCACGAGTGCGGCGTAGAGCGCGATTCCCCGCGCATCGAGTCGCGAGCCCGTGCTCGCGATCAGGCGTTCCACCGCCCGGCGCTCGCCGGCACCACGGGCGAGCAGATGCGCCAGCAACGAGCTGCCGCCGAGCAGGCGCGCGATCGGCGCGAACAAGGCGGCAGCCGCACCGCCGAGCGGCAGGAACGCGCCGTTCAAGCTCACGATGACGCGTGGATTGAGCCGACCGTCGAGTGCCATCCGGCTTAGAATCGCGGCCCCTGCCGAATGCCCGACGCAGTACACCGGATCGACCTGGAGGGTTTCGAGGAGCGCGGCGAGGCCTTCTCCCATGCCGCTCAAGGAGGCGCGGCGCGCGTCCGCCGCGGAGGTGCACGCATGGCCGGGAAGATCGGGGGCAATGACGCTGTAGCGTGCGGCGAGCAGCGGCAGGACGTCCCGCCAGGAATGCGTCGATGCGCCCGTCCCGTGCACGAGCAACAGCGGCGGTCCGACACCGGCGCGCTGCACGTGCCAGCGCAGGCCGGCGGCCTCGACGAAACGGCTCGCGGCGTGGTTTGGCCATTCCGGCAGCTCGCATGCCCTCATGGCGCGACGTGTCCACCCTCGAAAATGCCATGGGCGCGCAACAACTCCGGGGCATGCTCGAGCACGAATGCCTTGAACGCGGCGGCCGTCGGCGACAGCCGCTTGCGCGCCAGATGCGCGACGTGCCAGAGGCGGATCACCGGCATGCCGCGCACGTCCAGGGTCACCAAACGTCCCATCTGCAGCTCGAGAGCGATGGTGTGCCCCGATATGAAGCTCACGCCCATGCCCGCCATCACCGCCTGCTTGATGGTTTCGTTGCTCGCCATTTCCATGCCCACCTTGCACACCAGCTGGCGCTCGTCGAAGAACTGTTGCATGGCGAGCCGGGTGCCCGATCCCGGCTCGCGCACGATGAAGGTCTCGCGCGCCACCGTGCCCTCAGCGATGCGCCGCCGTCCTGCCAGAGGATGGTCGGGCGCCGCGATGATGACGTGAGGATTCTGTGCGAACGGTTCGGCCACCGTCTCCAGGGTTTGCGGCGTGCGGCCCATGATTGCCAGATCCACTTCATTTGCCACCAGCTGCTCGATCACCGAAGTGCGGTTGTTGACGGCCAGGCGGATTTCGACCTCCGGGTACTGCTTGCGAAACCTCGCGAGCAACTGCGGCACGAAATATTTCGCGGTGCTCACCACGGCGAGATTGATGAGACCCCGGCGCAGCCCCTTGAAGGCATCGAGCGCATCATCGGCGTCCTTCAGAGACCGCAGGATCTCGCGCGCACGCAAGAGGAGTTCCTGTCCGGCCTCGGTCACGAACAGCTTCTTGCCCACCCGCTCGAACAGCGGCACCCCGGCGTTGGTTTCCAGCTCCTTGATGTGCATCGACACTCCGGGCTGCGTGAGGTGCAGGATCTCGGCCGCCTTCGAAAAGGAGCGATGCGAGGCGGCCGCTTCGAATACCCGCAATTGGCGCAAGGACACGTGCTGAATCGACATCGAGCCCCCTATCAGTCAAAGCTGATGTAAGCTTCCAGAAGAATTGATTATCGCTGATGCCAGTGCCGGACTACAGTCCGCAGCGAATTTGGAGGCCTAACCGAACAAGATCTGGAGGTGTTTGATGGGGAGTCCGGCCGATCGCTACAAATCAGGGGTCATGCCCTACGCAAAGATGGGGTACTGGGACGCCGATTATTCACCGAAGGATACCGACGTCATTGCCTTGTTTCGCATCACCCCGCAGGACGGGGTCGATCCGATCGAGGCGGCCGCCGCCGTCGCCGGCGAATCTTCCACTGCAACCTGGACGGTCGTGTGGACCGACCGCCTGACCGCGTGCGAGCTCTACCGCGCCAAGGCATTTCGCGTCGATCCAGTGCCGGGCTCACCGGGACAATACTTTAGCTATATCGCTTATGATCTTGATTTGTTTGAAGAAGGGTCAATTGCAAACCTCACTGCGTCCATCATCGGCAATGTCTTCGGCTTCAAGCCCCTGAAGGCGCTGCGTCTCGAGGACATGCGCATTCCGGTGGCCTACCTGAAGACCTTCCAGGGACCACCGACGGGGATCGTGGTCGAACGCGAGCGTCTCGACAAATTCGGCCGCCCGCTGCTCGGGGCCACCACCAAACCGAAGCTCGGTTTGTCCTCGAAAAATTACGGCCGGGTCGTCTATGAAGCGCTGAAGGGCGGACTTGACTTCGTCAAGGACGACGAGAACATCAACTCGCAGCCGTTCATGCACTGGCGCGACCGCTTCCTCTACTGCATGGAAGCGGTCAACAAGGCCAGCGCCGCCACGGGCGAGGTCAAGGGCCATTACCTCAATGTCACCGCCGGCACGATGGAGGACATGTACGAACGCGCCGAATTCGCCAAGGAGCTCGGCTCCGTCATCATCATGATCGACCTGGTGATCGGCTACACCGCCATCCAGTCGATGGGCAAATGGGCACGGCGCAACGACATGGTTCTGCATCTGCACCGCGCCGGGCACGGTACCTACACGCGCCAGAAGAACCATGGAGTCTCCTTCCGCGTCATCGCGAAGTGGATGCGCATGGCGGGCGTCGATCACATCCATGCGGGAACCGTGGTCGGCAAGCTCGAAGGCGATCCCAACGTCATCAAGGGCATCTATTCGGTCTGCCGCGACAGCTTCACGAAAAAGAATCTCGAACAAGGCGTGTTCTTCGACCAGGATTGGGCCAGCCTGCGCAAGATGATGCCGGTCGCCTCGGGCGGCATTCATGCCGGTCAGATGCACCAGCTCATCACCTACCTCGGCGAGGACGTGGTGCTGCAGTTCGGCGGCGGCACGATCGGTCATCCCATGGGCATCCAGGCCGGCGCCACCGCAAACCGCGTCGCGCTCGAAGTCATGATCAAGGCGCGCAACGAGGGTCGGGACATCTGGAACGAGGGCCCGCAAATTCTCGCCGACGCGGCGAAGTGGTGCTCGCCGCTGAAGGCCGCGCTGGACACCTGGAAGGATGTGACTTTCAATTACGCATCGACCGACACGGCGGATTTCGTGCCAACTGCAACGCCTTCTTAAAGTTATATCACAAAGTTGCAATAATTATTAAAGGTGAATTCTATGCGAATTACGCAGGGTACATTTTCATTCTTGCCGGATCTGACCGACGCCGAGATCCGCGCCCAAGTCGACTACGCCCTCGCCCAAGGCTGGGCCATCAGCGTCGAATACACCGACGATCCGCATCCGCGCAATTTCTATTGGGAGATGTGGGGCAATCCGATGTTCGATCTGCGTGACGGCGCGGGCGCGTTGATGGAGATCCAGGCCTGCCGCAAGGCCCACTCGAAGCTCTATATCCGGGTGAACGCCTTCGATTCGACGCGCGGTTTCGAAACCACGCGTCTGTCGTTCATCGTCAACCGGCCGGCCGACGAGCCGGGCTTCAGCCTGAAGCGCCAGGAAGGTCCGGGCCGCAACGTGATCTACACCATCGAAAGCTACGCGACCGTTGCGCCGGAAGGGCGACGCTACGAAAGCTGAGGGCAGCCATGAGCAGCGCCACCCTCACTCCGACGCCCCCGCCGGCCGCGGTTCAGCCCGGCCCTGTCGGTCAGGGTTCGGCCGCGGCGGGCGGTTCGGCGGCTAATGGCCCGGCCGGCGGCGCGGCCGCCGCCGATCAGGTCGACCTGGGTGCGCTGCTCGCGGGCAGCCACGTCAACGAGGTCCTGGAGGAACTCGACCGCGAACTGGTCGGCCTGAAGCCGGTGAAAGCCCGGATCCGCGACATTGCCGCCCTGCTCGTGGTCGAGCGGGCGCGCCAGCAGCTTGGGCTCGCGGGCGCTTCTCCTTCGCTGCACATGTCGTTCACCGGCAAGCCGGGCACCGGCAAGACCACCGTGGCGATGCGGATGGCGCAGATCCTCCACCGCTTGGGCTACGTGCGCAAAGGCCACATGGTGGCCGTCACGCGGGACGATCTGGTGGGCCAGTATATCGGCCACACGGCGCCGAAGACCAAGGAGATCCTGAAGAAGGCCATGGGTGGGGTGCTGTTCATCGACGAGGCGTATTACCTATACCGTCCTGAAAACGAGCGGGATTATGGTCAAGAAGCGATCGAAATTTTGCTCCAGGTGATGGAGAATCAACGCGACGACCTTGTCGTGATCCTCGCCGGCTATAGTGATCGCATGGATACTTTTTTTCGATCCAATCCCGGGCTTTCCTCGCGCATCGCGCATCATCTGGATTTTCCGGACTACACCCCGGACGAACTCGGCCAGATCGCGCAGCGCATGCTGCACGAAATGCAGTACCGATTCAGCCCGTCCGCGGAGCTTGCCTTGCGCGAGTACATCCCTCTGCGCATGGAACAGCCGCATTTCGCCAACGCGCGGTCGATCCGCAACGCGCTCGACCGCGCCCGTCTGCGCCAGGCGACGCGACTGTTCGCGAATGCCGACCGTCCCGTGAGCCGGGACGAATTGATGACCATCGAGGGCGAGGACCTGCGCGCGAGCCGGGTCTTCACATGAGACTGAAGGCGCTCATATTCGACGTCGACGGCACGCTGGCGGACACGGAAGAGGCGCATCGGCGCGCGTTCAACGAGGCATTTCAGCAATACGGCCTTGATTGGAACTGGAGCAAGCCGAAATACGCCGAGCTGCTGCGCACCACCGGCGGCAAGGAGCGCATCGGGACCTATGTGCAGAGTCTGACGCTCGGCGCCGATGCCCGCGGGGCCCTGCTCGGCCTCGTGCCCGAGATCCACGCCACCAAAACGGAGATTTACACCCGCCTGGTGAGCGAAGGGCAGGTCGCGCTGCGCGATGGCGTCGCCCGCCTGCTGCGCGAGGCCGAAGCCGCCGGCGTGCGCCTCGCGATCGCTTCGACCACCACCTTCGCGAACATCGAGGCGCTGCTCGTCACCAATCTCGGGCAAAGCTCGCTCGGCATGTTCGGTGTCATCGGCGCCGGTGACCAGGTGCAGCACAAGAAACCCGCGCCGGACATCTATCAGTGGGTGCTCGGCGAATTGAATCTAGCCGCGCGCCATTGCGCGGCGTTCGAGGACTCCGGCAATGGCCTCGCCGCGGCGAAGGCCGCGGGACTATTCACGGTGGTCACCCCAAGCTACTGGACCCGGGATGAGGACTTCGCCGGGGCCGATCTCGTGCTGCCGTCGCTGGGCTCGCGTGAAAGACCCCTCTTGCACCGCGCCGCCTCACTCGTGGGAGCACCGGTCCTCGGCCTGGTTGAAATCGATCGATTGCTCAAAGACCATGCCAACATGCATATTGCCCACCAAAATTAACGGCTGGCGGGGGAGGAACTGATGAGTACGCGCGAAAAGACCATCACCGAATTCATGATCGAGGAGCAACGGCGCTTTCCCGAGGCGACCGGCGACTTCACGGCGCTGCTCAATTACGTCCGTCTGGCGTGCAAGCGCATCAGCTTCATCGTCGGACGCGGCGCGCTCGCGGGTGCCCACGGCTCCGCACAGGCCACCAATGTACAGGGCGAGACCCAGATGAAGCTCGACGTGCTGTCGAACGAGATTTTCCTCAGCACGAGCGAGTACGGGGGACACCTTGCGGGCATGGTCTCGGAGGAACTCGAGGAGCCCTATCAGATACCCTCGGAATACCCGCGCGGCCGCTATTTGCTGGCCTTCGATCCTCTCGATGGCTCGAGCAACATCGACATCAACGCCCCCGTCGGCAGCATCTTTTCGGTCATGCGTGCGCCGCGCGGCACGGAGCCGCCGACGGCCGAAGACTTCCTGCAGCCGGGCTGGCGCCAGGTCTGCGCCGGCTACGCCATCTACGGCGCGACGACCATGCTGGTTCTCACCGTCGGTCGGGGGGTGCACGGCTTCACGCTCGACCGGGGCTTCGGCGAATTCATCCTGACGCACCCGAACCTGCGCATTGCCGAGGAGACCAATGAATTCGCGATCAACGCTTCGAACGAGCGCTTCTGGGAACCCCCGGTCAAGCGCTATGTGGTCGAATGCCTCGCCGGACGCGGCGGCGTGCGCGGCAAGGACTTCAACATGCGCTGGATCGCGTCGTTGGTGGCCGAGGTCCATCGCATCCTGATCCGGGGCGGCCTGTTCATGTATCCGAAGGACACGAAGGATCCCGCCAAACCGGGCCGGCTGCGGCTCCTGTACGAGGCCAATCCAATGGCGATGATCGTCGAACAGGCCGGCGGCGCCGTGTCTTCGGGGCGCGGCCGGATGCTCGATATCGTACCCACGGACATCCATCAGCGCGTTCCGGTCATCCTCGGCTGCAAGGCCGAGGTCGAGCGCATCGAGCGCTATCATCTCGAGCACGAACAAGGTCTGGACCGGGCCTACAGTTCGCCGCTCTTCAAAGAGCGCAGCTTGTTTCTGCAAAACTGATTCGCCCTGGGGAAACCATGTCAGCAAAATATCCAATCATCGCCGTCACCGGATCCTCGGGCGCCGGCACGACCTCGGTCACACGCACCTTCAATTGGATTTTCCGCCGTGAAGGCATCAAGGCGGTGCTCGTCGAGGGTGATTCCTTTCACCGCTACGACCGTGCCGAGATGAAGGTCAAACTCGCCGAGGCAGCGGCCAGGGGCGACAACCATTTCAGCCATTTTGGACCGGAAAACAATCTGTTCAAGGAGCTCGAGGAACTGTTCCGCACGTATGGCCAGAGCGGCCGCGGACGCCTGCGCCGCTACTTGCACGACGAGAAGGAGGCCGCGCCGTACAATCAGGAACCCGGCACGTTCACCGCGTGGCAGGACATCCCGGAACCCACCGATCTGCTGTTCTACGAGGGGCTGCACGGCGCCGTGATCACGCCCGAGGTGAACGTCGCGCGCCACGCCGACCTGACAATCGGCGTGGTGCCCATCATCAATCTCGAATGGATCCAGAAGCTGCATCGGGACAAGGCAACCCGGGGCTATTCAACCGAAGCGGTCGTCGACACGATCTTGCGCCGCATGCCCGACTACGTGAACTACATCTGCCCGCAGTTCTCGGAGACTCACATCAATTTTCAGCGCGTCCCGACGGTCGACACGTCGAACCCGTTCACGGCCCGCTACATCCCGTCAGCGGACGAGAGCTTCGTCGTGATTCGCTTCGCCAATCCGAAGGGAATCGACTTTCCCTATCTGCTCTCGATGATCCATGATTCCTTCATGTCGCGGCCCAACATCATCGTGGCTCCCGGCGGCAAGATGGAACTCGCCATGCAGCTCATTTTGACGCCGCTCATTCTCAAGCTCATGGACGGACGGCGCCGCGCGATCGGCGCGGTGCCCGCGCGCGCCACCACCGCCTGACGGCATCAGCGGGACTCTCTCAAGTATTTCGCGCGGCGGTATTCCGCGCGTCCGGGAGTGCCGGTCAGCCGGACCGGCCGACAGCGGCTTTGACGGCGCCTGACAGCGCCTGCGCATTGGCATGGGGCAACGCAACGTAGCGGGCGTGCATGCGTGCCGCGAGCTGCTGCGCGAGCGGGTTGGGGCGCGGCGAGGTGTCGATGAACAGTGCCGCGATGCGCGCCTGGGCCAGCGCCCCGGACGCCGCGAGCGCTTGGCCGTGGGCGACCTCCCGCCCACCGCTGCCGTCGCGGGCGACATTCGCCCGGCCGTCCGTGAGCAGCACGAGAGTGGGCGTCTCGCCGCGCCTCAGCGCCTGCGCGGCGAGCAGGTGCGCCGCTTCGATTGCCGTCGCGAGCGGCGTACCGCCGCCGCCGGGCAGCGCCGCAAGGCTGCGCTTCGCGCGCACCAGCGAGCGGGTGGGCGGCAGCAGGATCTCGGCCGTGCGCCCGCGAAAGCCGATGACGGCTACCTGGTCGCGGCGCACATAGCAGTCGGCAAGCAACAATTCCACCGCCCCTTTGGCCTCGGCGAGCCGGTTGAGGGCGGCGGATCCTGACGCATCGACGACGAAGACCGTGAGCGTCTGGGCGCGCTGCTGGTAGCGCGTCACGCGGAAATCCTCCGCGGTCACCCGAATGCGCTGCGCCCTCTCCGCGGCCCCGGCGCCGGCGCCGGTCCCAGTGCCAGGCCCGGTCACGCGCCCGCGCAAACGCTGCCACGGCGCCGCGGCGCGCAGGGTCTCGATGACGTTGAGCCGCGCCGAACCCTGCGGGGCGCCGGCCCGCACGCCCGCGGGTCGTCCCCGGGCGCCGCTGCTGCGCAGTGCGCCGCTGCGGCCGGCGACTGCAGCACGCGATGCCGAACCCGGCGCGGCGGCGCCCGCCGCGTTGCGCAAGCGGGCGAGCAGCCCGGCGGGAATCGCCGCCTGCACCGCTTCGAGCACGATGTCCGCGGCCGGCTGATCCGGTTCGGACTTCTGCGGCTCCTCGGGCGCCGCCGACGGTTCCGCGGCCGCGGCCTCGTCGGCTTGGGGGTCCTCGGGTGATCCATCGTCCGTCGATTGCTGGGGTGGCTGCGGCGGCTGATCGGGAGGCGGCTGTGCCGCCTGGCCTGGCGGTTCGGCGTCGCGGGCCTCCGCCGTCGGTGGCACACGCGTCGCGCGCGGCGCAAGCACCAGACGCCCGGCGAGGACGGCATCCTCCTCGAGCACACGTCGCCGTCCGTCGAGCGCCGCAGCGGCGCACGCGGCCCGCAGCGCGAGCAGGGCCACGCGCGGCGATCCGGCGCCAAGCGCCGCGGCCGTCGCACACAGCGCCTCGAGCACCCCGTCGTCCGCCGTCACGGACGGCAGCAGCGAGCGTGCCGCCAAGATCTCGTCCGCAAGATGCGCCGGCAGCAGCGGAACGCGATAATCGACGGCGTTCAGGTCGAGGGGAAACGCCAGCCGATCGAGCAGCGAGGGTGGCGCACCCTCCTCGTCCGAGATGCCTTCATCGAGGGCGACCAGCCCGACCCGGGCCGGATTATGGAGCCAAACGCCTTCCCGCGGCATGACGACCTCACCGGCGTCGAGCACGGCGTTCAAGCGGGCCGCACGCGTCGCCGCCAGGCGCTCCGCCATGGTGAGCACGACCACGCCGCCGTCCGCCTCGGCGAGCACGCCGCGCTCGGCGATCGGGCGGTTCGCCTTCAGCGTGGCGACGAGATCGAGGCCACCCAACAGTCGTCCATCCGCGATATTGAACGGAATGCGCCGCCAGGCCGTCCCGGGCGGCAACAATCCTCGCAGCAGCGCGAGCCACTGGTCACGCACCGGGTGCGCCGCGCTGCGCAGGCACACGCCGCCGGTGCCAATGGGATCCACGGCGAACAACGACGCCACCAGCGCGGCATCATCGGCCACGCTCGAGCGGGCCACGCTCGAGGGGGCCACGCTCGGGGTGACGCTCGCGAGTTCGACGTTCACGCGGACTCCGCAGCGCCAAACACCTCCGCAAGCGCCCGTTCGATGCGCGCCGCGGAGCCGGATTCATCGAGCGGATCGCGCCGCAAACGGTGACGCAGCGCCGAGGGAGCGACGCGGCGCAGATGCGTCACCGCCACGGCCGCGGCCTGCTCGAGGCTCGCCAGGCTACGCGCGGCCCGGATCAGCGTGAGCTCCGCGCGCAGGCCATCGGTGCCGAGCTGCATGCACAGACGCGCAGCGGCGACGAGCACATCGTCGGGAAGCTCCATGCCGGGCAGAGTCTTGCGCCCGGCCACGATGCGCCGTCGCAGCCGGTCGTCCTCCTTCTTCCACTTGGCGATGAACGCCGCCCGGTCGCGCTCGAACTCATCGCGACGTTTGACCACCTCGACCCGTTCGCCGAGTTCCTCCGGCGTCTTCACCTCGACCGACAGACCGAAGCGGTCGAGCAGCTGCGGCCGCAGCTCCCCTTCCTCGGGATTGCCGCTACCGATCAGCACGAACCGTGATGGATGGCGGACCGAGAGACCCTCCCGCTCCACGAGGTTTTCACCCGAAGCCGCAACGTCGATCAATAAATCGACCAGGTGATCCTCGAGCAGGTTCACCTCATCGATATAGAGGAACCCGCGATTGGCCCGTGCGAGCAGTCCCGGCTCGAAAGCCTTGACGCCCTGCGACAGCGCGCGTTCGAGATCGAGCGCCCCGACCACCCGATCCTCGGTTACGCCGAGAGGCATGTCGACCACCGGCACCGGCACCGTCGCAGCTTTCAGCGGTCCCGTGAGGGAGCGGGCACGGCATTCCTCGCACAGGGCGTCGGCCGCTTCCGGGTCGCAGCCATAGCGGCAGCCGCTGACCGCCTTCATCGGCGGCAGCAGCGCGGCGAGCGCGCGCACGGCCGTGGACTTGCCGGTGCCGCGATCGCCGAACACGAGCACGCCGCCGACCGCGGAATCCACGGCCGAGATGGTCAGGGCGAGTTTCATCTCGTTCTGGCCGACGATGGCGGAAAAAGGAAATACCGGACGGGGCGTGGCGAGCATTTTTCTCCCGGATGTGTTGCGAGGGGCTGGCGCGATTATGCGCAGGTCGCCGGCTCGCGTGGGCATGCGCCGCTGCGTGGACAGATGACACTCGCCGGCGAATCGAGGGCCGCGGCGATCCAGGCGATGTTGAGCACCTGCGAGGCGGCGCGGATGCTGCTGGCCGCCTTGTCCGGTATGGGCGCGTCGCCGCCGCCGCGCCGGCAAGCATCCGCGACGTCGGCAACGATGCTCTCGCCGTCGAAGCCCTGGGCGTCGAGGGCGGGGAGCAAATTGACACCCACGGAGATGACGTGCAGGGCATCGGCCGCATCGCGGGTGAGCAGCGAATGGCAGCAATAGAGGCGCGCCCGCTTGCCGTCCTGCATGACGGAGATCTGAGATTTCGGCTGCGACGGCGGCAATGCCGCGCGCGGCAGCGGCTGCTGCAGCAGCCGGAAGACGGCCCAGCGCGGACACGGGTCGGAAACCAGGCTCATATTACCCCAGGGCAACGGGATTCCGTTCGCCCGGTACACCGCCCTGAGGAACCCCGGCGGGTAGGCGTCGAAATAATGCCAGTGACGATACGGAGAGACCGCGGTCATCCGCCGCATCACCAGCGCCGGCGTCACCCCCAGCTTGGTGCAGGCCGAGACGCTGTGGGCCTCGCGGATCAAAAACCGTCGAAAGGGCACGCGCGGACAGAGGAGCGCGCCGGCAAAGAAACTGCACTCGAAGTCACGCCATGCATACAGCACATCTTGGGCGCCCATGCCGGCTACGGGACCAGGCGGCTCGCCGGTGACGGTATGAGTCGCGCTATGGGGCGATATCAATCCGTCACCATTGTGCAGGATCTTGTGGCCGACGAAGAATGCGAGTTCGTACTTCAGGCGCGCCTCCTGATCACGCAGGCGCGAGTTGACGAGCACCGTGTTCGGCGCCTCGAAGCGCGACCGGATGCGCATGCCGCCGGGCGCTGCGTCGGATTCGGACCAACGTATCTCGAGATCGTGGCGCCGGCAGATCTCGAGCATCGCCTCCAGGGTGAGCGGCATCTGGCGCCTTCCCGCTTCTTCCGCCGCCCGCTCGATGTCGGGAAAATCGTTGTGGCGCGTTTCCTGCCACACCCGGATCAAAAGCTGCGCGAACTGCCGACCGGTCGTACCGGTTTGCGAGAGCAGTTCCGGCAGCGCGTTTTGCAGCAGTTCGTGCGAGAACAGAAATGCCGGCTCGAGCGGCATGGCCTCGAGGCCGCCCCGTTCGGGCCGCGGCGGTGCCGCCTCGATCTCGGTGTTCTCGTCGAGGAACCATCGTGATTCCTTGCTGAAGATGCCGGCAAGCATCTCGAGCATCTCCGGCGAGGGCATGCGCTTGCCGGTCTCCACCATGCTGAGGTAGGAAACCGACGGGGCGCCCGCTGCATCGATCTGCACGCAGCGCGCCGATAGCTCATCGAGCGTGAGACCGTTGCGCTTGCGGAGGGCGCGGAGCTTGGCGCCGAGAAAATGACCCTGTCTGATCAGTCCTGCCATGGGGGCCCTGTCAACTTAACACTGTGAAATTTTTGATGTGTAAATTTTCTGGGAAACACTTTAATCTGATCTCGGAGCGGGCGCAATCGGCCCGCCTGGTCAGTTTTTGCCCCAATTTTGCCAAGGAGAATCTTGATGAGCGATCAGAACCACGATGCGGCTGCGCTAACCTCGGACTGGGCGCGGAATTCGCGCTGGCAAGGGGTGCAACGGCCGTACGGGGCCGCCGACGTGACCCGTCTGCGTGGGTCGGTCCACATCGAGTATTCCCTGGCGCGCCGCGGAGCGGAGTCGTTCTGGCGTGCGGTGAACGGCGATTCCTTCATCGGCGCACTCGGATGCATGACCGGCAATCAGGCGGTCCAGGCGGTCCAGGCAGGTCTGAAAGCGATCTACTGCTCCGGGTGGCAGGTGGCAGGCGATGCCAACACGGCGGGTGAAATGTATCCGGACCAGAGCCTGTATCCGGTCGATTCGGTGCCGCGCATGGTGGAGCGCATCAACAACGCGCTGCTGCGCACGGACGAGATCCATCACCTCGATGGCAAGTCGGCCATCGACTGGGTGGTGCCGATCATCGCCGACGCCGAAGCCGGATTCGGCGGCAACCTGAATGCGTTCGAACTCACCAAGGCATTGATCAAGGCCGGCGCGGCCGGCGTACATTTCGAAGACCAGCTTTCTTCGGCGAAGAAATGCGGGCATATGGGCGGCAAGGTGCTCGTTTCCACCGAGGAGGCCTGCAACAAGCTGGTGGCGGCCCGCCTTGCGGCGGACGTGCTCGGCGTGCCCACCGTGATCATCGCCCGCACCGACGCCGATGCCGCCGACCTACTGCTCTCCGACCATGATTCGCGCGATACGCGGTTTCTCACCGGAAAACGCTCGAGCGAAGGATTCTTTTATGTCAAGGCCGGCATGGATCAGGCCATCGAGCGCGGGCTCGCCTATGCCGCGTACGCCGATATGCTCTGGTGCGAAACCTCCAAGCCCGACCTGGCCCAGGCGAAGCGCTTCGCGGACGCGATTCACGCGAAATATCCGGGCAAACTGCTCGCCTACAACTGCTCACCTTCGTTCAACTGGCAGGCGAATCTCAGCCAGGCGAGCATGAAGCGCTGGCGCGAGGATCTGGCCGCGATGGGATACCGGTTTCAGTTCATCACGCTCGCCGGCTGGCATGCCCTCAATCTGTCGATGTTCGACCTCGCCACTGCTTACCGCGACAACGGCATGTACGGCTATTCGCAGCTCCAGGAGCGCGAGTTCGCCGCCGAGGCCTCGGGGTATCGCGGCGCGAAGCACCAGGCTTTCGTCGGAACCGGATATTTCGACGCCGTGCAGACGACGATCACTGCCGGTCAATTCTCCACGGCCGCGCTCGCCGGCAGCACCGAGGAGGAGCAGTTCAGCGCGCCCGATGCCCCCGCGGGCGCAACACGCGAAGTCGCGTGAGCGCCGTGCCCGGTGCGCCGCCGGCACGGGGCCGCTGAATGAGCGCCGTCGCCGGTTCCGTGGGCGCCGCATCCGTGGGCGCCGCATCCGTGAGTGCCGGATCCTTGAGCGCCGGGGTCGCGCGGGCGGCGGCGGGGCCGGCGGACGATGCGGCGGCGATCGCCGAGCAGTTCCGCGCATACAACGAGGAGTTCGGACGGATCACGCGCCGGGCCGCGCTCAACTTCATCGCCTGCGATTGGCGCGTGGCAGAGCGCGACTCGGTGCAGCGGATCGAACTCTACGAGAAGCGCGTGGCAGCGTGCGTGGCGGGGCTGATACGCCCGGGGCTGGCGCGCCCCGATGAGAATCAATGGGCGGAAATCAAGCGGACCTACGAGGACTTGATCGCGAGGCGCCCGGACAGCGACTTCTACCGCACGTTTTTCAACTCCGTGACGCGCGACCTCTTCAGGACCGTGGGCGTCAACACGGACGTCGAATTCTGCGCGACGACCGTGGGACGCGCGTCCGGTTCCGTGCCGATACGCATTTATCGGGTCGGCACGGCGCTGCCGACGGCCGTGCGCGAACTCTTCGCCGACATGCCTTTCGGCGCGCTGCTCGCGGCCCCGGACGATACGGTGCACCGCGTCAGCGCCGAGATCGGACGCTATTTCGAGACGCACCGGCAAAGCGGGCCGCCGGAGTCGATCGAGGTGATCGAGCCGCCGTTCTACCGCGGCCAGCATGCGTATCTGATCGGGCGTGTCATCGGCGACGGGTACATGACCCCGCTCGCCATCGACTTCACGAACGGCGCCGAGGGTGTGCGGGTCGTCGCCGTCATGCTGACCCGGGCGGAGCTTGGCTCGCTGTTCGGTTTCGCCCGCTCATACTTTCACGTCGATTTGCCGGTGGTGAGCGCGGCCATCACGTTCCTGCGTTCGTTCATGCCGCGCAAGCCGATCGACGAATTCTACACGGTGCTCGGCCGAGCGAAGCAAGGCAAGACGGAGCGCTATTTCGCCCTCCAGCGCCATCTCGACGCGTCCATCGACACCTTCGTGCACGCCCCCGGGGAGCGGGGGCTCGTGATGATGGTCTTCACACTGCCCTCCCACGATCTGGTGTTCAAGGTGATCCGCGACCGCTTCGGCGAGCCGAAAAGATGCACGCGCGAGGAGGTGATCGAGCGGTATCAGTTCGTGTTCCGGCACGACCGCGCGGGGCGGCTGGTGGATGCGCAGGAATTCAAGCGCCTGCGACTGCCGCGCGCGCGGTTCATGCCGGCCCTGATCGATGAACTGCTCAGCGACGCGAGCCGCAGCTGCCGCATCGAGGGCGACGATCTCATCGTCGAGCATTGCTACATTGAACGGCGGCTGCGGCCGCTCAATCTGTTCCTGCGCGAAGCCGATCCGGCGGCCGCCGAAGCCGCGGTGATCGACTACGGCAATGCGCTTCGTGATCTGGCGGCGAGCAACGTATTTCCCGGCGACCTGCTGCTGAAGAACTTCGGTGTGACCTCGCACGGCGGTGTGATCTTCTACGATTACGACGAACTGTGCCCCGTGACCGAATGCGTGTTCCGTGACATGCCGACGCCGAACTGCGACGACGAGGAGATGAGCGCAGAGCCGTGGTTCTACGTCGGTCCGCACGACGTCTTCCCGGAACAATGGCTGCAGTTTCTCGGCATGCCACCCGCGCTGCGCGCGGTGTTCGTGTGCCACCACGGTGATCTCCTGACCGCGGCCTGGTGGCGCCGCGCCCAGCAATCGCTGCCGGAGCCGGTCGCGGTGTAGAATCCCGGCATGTGGATGTCGGACCGCGGCGCGGCGGCGGAGCGGTTGCGGGGGATCGGCTCGATGGTCGCCGCCGTGTTCGTCTTCGCCATCATGGATGCGCTCATGAAGCGGCTATCCGGGCATTACGGGCCGTTTCAGGTGTCCTGCCTGCGCTGTTTCGCGTCTCTGCTGCCCATGACTCTCGCCATCTTCGTGCGCCGCTCTTGGCGGGAATTGCGCGTGCGCTCTGCGGCGCTGCACCTGTGGCGGGCGGCCCTCGGCGTGACCATGCTCGCGACGTTCGTATTCGCCGTGCACCGCATGAGCCTCGCGCAGACCTATTCGCTGTTCCTGTGCGCGCCCCTGTTGATGACCGCTCTGTCAGTTCCGCTGCAGCGGGAGCACGTACCACCCTCCCGCTGGTTCGCCATCCTGCTGGGGCTCGGCGGCGTACTCGTGATCCTGAGCCCATCCGCAAGCGGGATGGGCTCCCTGGCCGCGGCCGCGGCCGCCGCGGCGACACTGTGCTACGCATTGAGCGGCCTCACGGTGCGCGTCCTCGGACGGACGAATTCGAGCACTTCGATGGTGTTCTGGTGGCTGGTGCTGGTGGGAGTTGGCTGCGGCGTCCTCGCGGTCGATGATTGGCGGCCGCTGCAAGCAGGCGACTGGTCTTGGTTCGCCGCCGTGGGCGTGAGCGGCGCTCTCGGCCAATGGTGGGTAACGGATGCCTTTCGGCGTGCGCCGCCCTCGGTGGTCGGCCCATTCGAATACACCTCGATCCTTTGGGCCTTCGGCATCGACTGGTTGTTTTGGGCGGCAGCGCCGACACCGCGCCTGTTGTGCGGCGCTGGAATCGTCATTGCCGGGGGGATCGGCGTGGTGTGGGATGAGCGTCGCCTGGCGCTGCTCGCGATGTCTCCCGCATCGCCGCCGCCGTAACAGTCCACGGTCCCCTGAATGGGCCTGCGTCCACGAAGCCGCGGCTCTCAGACGGCTGCTAAAGACCGAGGTAGGGACTCTCCGCAATCGCGTCGAGCCCACGCGCGGTTTGGCGCGCTTCGTCGGCTCGCTGCATGCGCGACGACTCGCGGGAGTTGGTGCGCTGCCAATCGCGCAGCAGAACGGCGGCATGGACCTGGGCCCGCCCCAGGGAATCGCTCAACGTCGCGGACCGGGTCAATGAGCGGACGTCTTCAAGAGTCCGCTTGACCGCTTCAAGTTCGGCCAGGAGCCGCCGTTCGCGCCCCTGCTCGGAGCGCCACCGAAATGCCGCCATGTGCACGCCGAACCATCGCAATGAAGTCTCGAGGATGCCGGGCTCACGTCGAACCGACTGATTCGGATGGGCGCGCAAATGGCCGGTGATGATTTTCGCGATGCGCCACGCCAGTAACGACGCGCGCACCGGGGCGCCGTCCGCGGATGGCGTCGCCGTGAAGACCAAACCCAGTGCTCGCAGTTGCAAGGCGCGGCGGCGGAGGTTTCGCAGGCGATCGACTTCTTCGTCCATGATGTCCCTTCTACAGCCGTCCCGTGTCTACAGCCGTCCCGTGAGCAGAAGCACCACGAGAACCACGACGACAATGCCCAGCGTCCCGCTCGGAAAATAACCCCAGCCCTGACTGTACGGCCAAGCGGGTATCGCACCCAGCAGTAGGAGTACCAAGACCACGAGCAATATCGTTCCAAGCGACATGAAACACCCTCCGGAGAATCGTAACGGTGATTTTAGGGGCAGATGCGACGGCGCATAGTGGGTTTTGCCCCTCCATCGGCTGTCAGGCGGTTCCTACCGCGCCTGGAAGGCACCGCCCCGGCACCCACCACGACCGTAGTAGAATCAGCGGCATGGCCCATCTCATTCTGAGTCTGGATCAAGGTACGAGCAGTTCCCGCGCAATCCTCTTCGGGCATGGCGGCGAGATCGTAGCCACGGCACAACGGGAATTCAGCCAGTCATTTCCGCATCCGGGATGGGTGGAGCACGACGCCGAGGAGATTTGGGCTTCGCAGTCCGCCACTCTCGACGCAGCGATGCAATCTGCCGGGGCGAAGCCGGGCGATCTTGCGGCCATTGGCATCGCCAATCAGCGCGAGACCACGCTGGTTTGGGAGCGGCGCACCGGCGTTCCGGCGGCGCCCGCCATCGTCTGGCAGGACCGGCGCACCGCCGACGCTTGCGCGCGTCTGCGGGCCGACGGGCTCGAACCGGAGATCATACGGCGCACCGGTCTCGTGCTCGATCCGTATTTCTCGGCGACGAAACTCGCCTGGCTGCTCGATCACGTCCCTCGGGGACATGCGCGCGCCGAAAGCGGCGAACTCGCCTTCGGCACCATCGATTCATGGCTGGCGTGGAAGCTTACGGGAGGTCGCGAACACATCACCGATGCGTCGAATGCAAGCCGCACGCTTCTTTACAACCTGCACACCGGCGACTGGGACGACGCCTTGCTCGAGATCTTCGGCGTGCCGCGCGCCTGCCTGCCGACGATCGTGGAATCCTCGCTCACGAACCCGGTCGCCGTCCGCATCGGCGGCGAGGACGTGCCGCTCGCCGGGCTCGCCGGCGATCAGCAAGCGGCGCTATTCGGGCAGAGTTGTTTCGAGCAAGGCATGGCAAAGAACACCTATGGCACCGGTTGCTTCATGCTCATGAACACGGGACCGAAGCCGCTCGCGTCGCGGAACCGGCTGCTCTCGACGGTGGCATGGGACCGGCGCGGCCGCCAATTTGCCCTGGAAGGCAGCGTGTTCGTCGCCGGCGCGGTGGTGCAATGGCTGCGGGACGGACTCGGCCTGTTCGAGCGGTCCGCCGACGTGGAGGCGCTCGCCTGCAGCGTCCCGGACACGGGCGGAGTCCATCTCGTGCCGGCGTTCAGCGGACTCGGCAGCCCCCATTGGGACGCCAATGCACGCGGCACGATCGTGGGCCTCACGCGCGGCAGCACGTCCGCGCACATCGCGCGGGCAGCCCTCGAAGCGATCGCCTTCCAAAGCACGGAGTTGCTGCTGGCGATGCAGGCCGATGCCGGCCGTCCGCTGCTCGAGTTGCGCGTCGACGGCGGCGCCAGCGCGAACACCTTGCTGATGCAATTTCAAGCCGACCTCCTCGGCGTGCCGGTGGTGCGCTCGCGCATCGCCGAGACCACGGCGTTGGGCGCGGCGTATCTGGCGGGTCTCGCCGTCGGCTTTTGGGAGTCAGAGACCGCGCTCGCGGCGCACTGGCGGCCCGGCCGGCGGTTCGAACCACAGGTCACGCGCGAAGCCGCGACCGAGCGCATGCGGCACTGGTCGCGGGCCGTGGAGCGCTCCCGGGCGTGGCGCGAGAGCGGCAACGAGCCTTAGCGTCGACAGCGGCTCACGCCTGCGGGTAGCGGCGCCGCAGCTCCTCGAGCAGCGCCGGCATGTCGCCCCCGCCCTTGCCGACGATCGCCTGCGCCGATTGCGCGAGCCTCGCGTATTCAGTCTCGGTGAGCACCATGCAGGTCCAAATGAACACCGGAATCGCGGGCAGGAATTCGACCGAGTGCAGCGCGTCGAGGACCGCAAACCCATCGAGTTCCGGCATGAGGAGATCGAGGATGATGGCGTCGGGCCGGCGCCGGCGCAGGACCTCGAGCGCCTCGCGACCGTTCGCCATGCATACGGCCTCGATGCCGATACTCAGCAGCGTCGCGCGCATGAGTTCGCGCGACGCGGGATCATCGTCGATCACCATGGCAGTGGCCGTGTCGGGCGGCACGAATCGGTACGGTGCCAGCGCCGAGAGGACCTCGCGGGGGATGAGCGGCTTCGTGAGCACGTCGGCGATGGCGAAGGCCGCCGCCTCGCCCGAATTTGCACTCATCGAGACGCCGACCACGGGCGCTTCACGGCTGGCGCCGCTGCGCCGGATGGACTCGAGCACCGCGAGGCCCGGCTCGTCGGGCATTTCGAGATTCAGCGTGATGCCGTCGTAGCGCTGACGCTGGGCGAATTGCACGGCTTGCCGCCCGGTCGACGGTACATCGATGGCGAAACCCAGGTCCGCGAGCGCCGCCAGGAGCCGGTTCTGATCCTTGCGCCCAGCGTCGATCACGAGCAGGCGCCCGCGCGCGGTGGCGACGGGATCCCTCCCCGCGGTCTCTTCGGCCGCCGTCAAGTCCATGCCGTGAGCGACGTTGAGCACGACGAAAAACACGCTGCCCCTGCCCAATTCGCTGGTGACGCCGACCTGTCCGCCCTGCGCTTCGATCAACCGCCGTGTGAGCGCAAGCCCGAGGCCCGTGCCCTGGTGCTGCTTGTCGAGGCCGGCGTCCAATTGCTGGAACTCCGAGAACAAGCGCGGCAAATCGGCGGCCGCGATGCCGATGCCGGTGTCCTCAACCTCGATGCGCACGTGCGCCGCGCCCTCGAGGCGCGCCCGCACCGTCACCCGTCCGCCCTCGGCTGTGAACTTGATGGCATTCGACAGGTAGTTGAAGAGCACCTGTTTGAGCCGTCCGGGATCGAGCCGCAGGACCGGCAGCGCCGGATCCACCTCGACGGACACCTCGATGCCGTTGCCCTGAGTGGTGGAGTGCAGGATGTCGTTCACCTCCTTGATCAGCGCCGCGAGATCCACCTCTTCGGGAAAGAA
>Ga0302319_10005543_pt1 | contig 25345 bp, 19 predicted proteins | sample Bog_T0_2_FD_203319 | JGI IMG/M metagenome (GOLD analysis project Ga0302319, IMG submission 203319) | Peat permafrost microbial communities from Stordalen Mire near Abisko, Sweden - Bog_T0_2 | ecosystem: Environmental > Terrestrial > Soil > Wetlands > Peat | place: Sweden: Abisko, Stordalen Mire...
GGATACACCACAACGTCAGCGGCACGATAAGCAGCCACCAGCTCCTGCGTAGAAATGAACCGCAGGTGCAGACTCACACGTTTCAATCCCAGTTGCTTCACCTGTTCGCGGATCTGTTCCAGCAGGTCGGCCGGCCCCGTACCCGCGATCAACAAATTGCATGCGCCGGTTGCTGCCTCAACCTTCTGCCACGCTTGCAGCAACAGGTCCACACCTTTATAGGGAAAGATGATTCCCTGCCACAGCACCAACACTTTGCCGGGATCTTTCTCGAAACCCGGAAGCACCTGTTTCTCCTCAGTGGCTGGGAGGTCGTAGAAAAATGGGCCGTGAGGAATCACTGATACCTTGGACTCGGGTACAGAAAACTCAGCAACAAGCCTGGCCTTGATGTGATCTGAATGGCAAATCATTCGATCCGCCATCCCGTAAAGTCGCAGAAAAGTTTCCCTGAAAGTCTCGCCCGTGTCATGTGGCAGCAGATCGTGGACCGTCAGCACAATCTTCGATCCCCGCCAACTGCAGAACTCCAGAAACCAGAAATCCAGCGGCAGGCGCCACTTCAACATCGGCAAAAACTGCACGTGAATTACGTCGGGAGGTGACACCAGGAAGCGAATTGACAGCACCAGAAGATTGATCAGCGCCTCAAAAAGCTTCAGCACCCTGCGCGGCAAGCGCGGCAGATCAAGCTTTCCCACCACGTCCAGCAATCCTGGATCAACCTTGATTCCGCGACTCGTGAAACACTCTCGATCCAGATAATAGGTGATCGCACCAACCCTGACGTCAGTTCCGTCGGCAAGCAGGGCCTTTGCTAGATACGCCGTGTAATACGGCACCGTCGCCCAAAGGTCCATCATGAAAATGCGCGGTCGCCGCGTGCTCACGCAATCGTTCCTCGTGCAACGCCTGCGGATGCGTGGCGGGTTTTCCCCATTGTTGCAACCGCCGCCTCATATACCTTCAGATAATCATTCGTCATTCGTTCTGCAGAATATTCTTCTTCCACCATTCTTCTGGCCGCTGCGCCAAGGCGTACGCGCAGTGCCTGGTCTGCCAGCACTGCAACAATTGCTGCGGAGAGACGCGCTGGATCTTCCGGAGCCACAAGCACTCCAGTCTTTCCATCCAGCACCACCGATGGCACGCCTCCCACGGCCGTCGCAACTAACGGCAGACGGCTCGCCATACCCTCAAGAATCGCCATCGGCAATCCCTCACGGCGCGACGAAGAGACCATTAGATCGAACGACGAATAGACAGCAGGCATATCCTCTCGCCGGCCGGGCATCTTCACACTTTCGCCAATTCCGAGTTCGGCAATCAGTGCCTCCAATGCGGTCCGATCAGGGCCGTCCCCAATCACAACAAACTTGACTTCTGGATTTTCCTTCAGAACAAGTGCCGCCGCATTCAGGAAGATGTCCACGCCCTTCTCAATCGAAAGACGTCCCACAAATCCCACCAGCGGATACGCGCTCCAACCTAACTCCTCTTTCAAAACCGCCGATGCTTTGTCGTACATGCGCAAGTCAATTCCATTTCTGATCAAACTCACCTTACTTGACTGCACGCCCGATTTGAGAAGTCCGTTGCGAACGTCTTCTGAAACCGCCACAATCTTCGCAAACCTGCGCAGCGTAAATCGATCCACCAGCCCGTAAAAATAATCCTTGTCGTCAACGTCATACCAGGTATGGCACGTCGATACCACCGGAATTCCGCGTCCCCGGGCCGCAATGTATGAGTAGATGTCGGCCTTGTATCCATGAGCATGCAAAACATCTGCGCTCGTCTGCGCAACCAGTTCGCGAATCTTGGCAACCGCAGCTCTATCAATGCGCCCGACGCAAGGAATCGAATGAGACTCGATGCCTTCTCGGGCTGCCACTTCATGGAACTGCAGATTTGGATTGAGAGAATTTCGAAACACGCCCAGCATGCTCCGATGCGGCCCGCTGTTCAACGTCCGCGACAGGTTCAGGATCACTGCCTCCGCCCCGTACATTCCGCAACTGCTGATTACATGAAGTACTTTCATTCCGCAGTCCCCTGTTCATTCACCGCTTCTTTTTTGTTGAGCGCTGCCCAGACCCTCTCATACATCCGATCGCCCAGAAGCCTTTTTGCGGCAGCCTTGACCCGATGTTGTCGCTCCAGCGAAGCCAATGATTTGCTTCCCGGTTCAAGCAGCCTTCGCAACTGTTCTGAAGTCATATCCCCGCGGATGTTCAGCCGGCCAACCGTAAATCCAAGAGGCACCTTTTCCGCTTGAGGAGTGGAAGTATAGACCGTCGAATATCCAGCCTCACGGCAAGCCTTGAGGACCGCCGGATCGCAGCGCCCTCCCGGCAATGACATGGTTTCAATCGGAATACCGAGCTTATCCTCAAGCGTAAGACGCGCAACATTCAATTCCTGCTCTAACTCCGCCTTGGAGCAATGAGTAAGTAGCGTGTGCGACCAGCCATGTGCGCCCATCTGCTGACCCGCTGCTTGCAGCGAGCGCAGTTGCTCCCAACTCATAAATCCAGGTTTCTTTCCCGTCCATCCGACGGTGATAAAGAATCGTGCGGTCACGTTGTGGGCCTTCAGAACAGGCAACGCACATTCCAAGTTTGAAATGTGTCCATCATCGAAGGTGACTTCAGGGCGAACTCCAGGAACGTCGTCGTGTTGCATTGAACCGATTACTTCAATATGTCTTGCAAATTCTTGTCCTTCAATAACATACGAGTAAGCGCTTTCACTCGTCCTCACTTCATGATAAAGAAGGTGAAGGCTGCGCGCAGCCAGACCCGTCGTCTCCGTCGATTGTGACTCAACACGCACGATCAATGTCCCACTGATTCACGAAGTTTGCTTTCCGCTGCCTGGGGTAAGTCTACCAGCCTGCTTGCCCCACAAAAGTCCGTCCGCCTGCAGTCAATGAGCGTTCAAATAACGCGCTCAAAGTACACAGATTCGCAACGGAAACGTCTTCTCCCGAAGTCAACTGTTTCTTCCGTTTTAAGGAGCCCATTTACACGATTGATACACACATTGCAAAGAACATCTGTCCCATCTTTGAGGGATATCAGGCAAAATTCCGATGTGTATAATCAAGGGCATATTCCCGGCCTCGCCTCAGGTTCGGAAACCTGCATTGCTCCATGAAGAACATCATGCGCCAATCCTTCGTGACCCGCAGTGATGAGATACAAGTTGTGAGTTGTCGCAGAGTTCATTCCAAGACATCCTCGGCTTCAAGACATCTCGATATTCTTGCAGTTTTGTCTTCCCTCAATGTAGAAAACCGTGATTCAACTGCATGGCGTCAGCTAACCGCTAGCTTACTTGATAGTCCCAAAATCAGCCGGTCCGTTTCAAGATTCACTCCACAAGCGGTAAAGGATTAGTCATGCCAATCGTCTCAATCATCACCCCGGTCTACAACGCTTCCCGGTGGCTGCCGGATACATTCGCTACGGTCAAGGCCCAAACTCTCACTGACTGGGAGCAGATCCTTGTAGACGACGGGTCAACCGACGATTCGCTGGCTCTCGTCCAGGCTGCCGCCACTGAAGATCCGCGCTTTCGCTCCCTGCGCACTCCCAAGAACGGGGGCCCGTCCGCGGCTCGAAATATGGCGCTCGAGAATGCGCGCGGTCGCTACGTCGCCTTTCTCGATGCCGACGATCTTTGGCATCCTGAGAAATTAGAGCGCGCGGTGGATTGGATGCAATCGCACGGATATGGCTTTATCTATCACGACTACCGACACATCTCGCACGACGGTTCACTCATCGGGCCCCGCATCACCGGCCCCGAAGAACTCAACCTTTACACGCTGCACACCCGGCGCGGCACCGGCGGATGCCTGAGCATGGTCATCGATCGCGAGCTCGTTCCTGGATTCCACTTCCCTCATCGATATCGCTACACACATGAAGACTTTTGTGGATGGCTGAGCATTATTCAGGGAGGCCAGAACGGTCACCGTCTTCCCTTTGACCTGGGATGCTACCGGCTTTCGGCCAAGAGCCGCTCCTCGAACAAAGTCCGCGCGATTACCGATACCTGGAAAATATACCGGGAATATTCCAAGCTCCCTCGAATTAAGGCGGCTATTTGGTGGACACAATATATCTGGAACAGCTTCTGGCTTTATCGGTACGCGAAGCCGCGTTAAGTCTTCCCTGAGTCAAAGCGCGAATCTCTTGCCTGCCCTTCACCATTTCGCGATTGAGCAAGCACGAATTCTCAAAGCACAGCCCCCTTCTTCTCCAGTTCGGCCAGAAGCACTGCCACGCTCGTAAGCTCAGGAATGCGCTGAGGATCGAACTGAACTCCATATTCTCCTTCGATTGCCAGGATTGCCTGTAAGTGCCGGAACGAATCCCAATTCTCAATCGTTCCAACGCTCAAATCCGGCGTAACCTCCTCCGGCTCAATCTCGAATACATCTCCGAGTAAGTTACGTAGAGAAGACGGTACCTGCTGCGTATTCATGAGACGTTTCCCCTTCCAGAGTTATCCAATTTGGCGTCGATAATTTTGACTCAGCCAGGTCAAGCTCGTAATACACAGAGTCAGCATCATCCGCACTTGTCGACGATCGTTTCACAAATCCATGATCAAGGTAGAACCGTGCACAGGGCGCGTTCTTCTTCGTCGCTATAAACTCGCCTACAAGCCGAGTCGCTCCATTTTGTTGCGCCTGCTCTGCTACGTGAGCTAGCAGCGCGGTCTCGATTCCCCGCCCGATCACCCGGCACGATAAAAGAAGCGAGTCAATGTAGCATGCTTCGCCTCGATTCTGCGCGAGAGCCATTCCCACCGCACCTACGTCCCCAAAACGATCGCGAACCCGCACTACCACTGCCTGCCCGCCATCTGCAGAAGCAAACCGTTCAACGTCCCCGGCGCTACGTCGCCTCGTCGTCAAATTAAATTGGTTCGTCTTTGCCAGCAATTGCACAGCCCGCGCCAACGGAGCCTCCATCGCGGTTTGAAACGTGCACACAATTCCGAGCGACCCCAGGAATTCATCACGGCTCCTTGCGCTTGCCGCAACCTGCGCTCGCTGCGCCTGCGCCTTGTAATCCTTGCCGCGATTCGCATCCTCGATCGTGACAACCGGCGCATCGAAGAAGTCCTGTTCGCCAAGTACCTCTACTAAATTCCACGGTTCCTCCACCGGAACTTCGATAACCGCGACTTCCGGATGTTGCTGCCGCACCGCTTCGCATTCCACCGGGTTATCGTCTACTAAAACAAATGAGTCCAATCCAACAGAAAGTTCCTCTGCAAGCGATCTCAAGGATTGAGACTTGTCATCCCAATTGATCTTGCGCGCTACAAAGCTATTCAAGTCGATTGCAAGATCGCCTGCCCGCACGCGAAACGCCTCTTGAACGTCTTCTTCATTATTCTTTGAAACAATGGCCAGCAGTATTCCGCGAGATGAAAGTTCCTTTAAGTACGTCTGGTAACTCAAGTAGCAATTTCCAGGAAAGGAACTGCCGGTAATAATCCCGCCGGCACCATCCTCGCCCAACACCCCGCCCCACAAAGTGTTATCCAGATCCGTACATAGAACCTTGCGCGGCGCCCGAAACAACGCCGACATTGACCGAACAAGTCCCCGCGCATAAACGCGAAATGCTTCCTGCGAAACCGCCAATCGAGAAGCAAGGAACATGCGCGCATCGCGGAACCGGGCCCTGCCAAAGCGCGCCGCGATCTGGTCCACGTTAAAGAACACGCAATCCGGAATGCTGCGGCAAACAGCCGCTAACCCGTCGTTCAACCGGCTCACTGCATAGGTCAGACTGTTGCCCACATTCGCATCAGCAACGTCGCCAAGCGACGACCTATCCGGCATAACCAGTCCTTGGAGTACGATTCGTGCATCATTCAATCCGCGAAATCCCTTCAGCAATCTGTCGATGCGAGACACGCATTCTTCTATCTCAGCGCCAACCCCCGCACCAATTCCATCGCCGCATAACTCCGGCAGCCGCCCGGCAATCTCTTCAAGATCCAGAACGATCATTACAACATCCGGCTTGAACTCCGCCAGTGCACTATTAGGATTGAGCAGCTCGTCCGCATAGGATCCAAAGCCGCCCATTCGTATCTCAAGCAGATAATTCGACAGCACCCCCTCGACACTGATGAATGGGACGATTGGTTCAACCGTTACAGAACGAACGACGAATGCCTTGAGCTTCCTTGCTCCGACCTGCGCATGGATAGCATCGGAAACCCGTCCAAATGCGGACGCGCAAAACATGACATCCACTGCCTTCGACGAAATGTATACAAGTCTTCGAGCATCCCTGATTGCAGAGACCGCACTCTTTTGCTCAATAGAAGTCTTGATGCTCTGTCGCAGAGACTGACGTTCCGACTCATGCTCCATGGAGTGTCTCCACCAGCACTTCTTTCACGACCACCTTCGGGGCACGCATCACAATGCGCCCGGGCACGCCCATTACGGTTGCCCCAGCCGGAACATTCGTAACAACCAGCGTATTTGCCGCGATCTTGGCACCATTGCCGATCTTGATCCTGCCGATCAAAGTTGCGCCCGTTCCAACATAAACCCCATCGCCCAGCACCGGCGCTCCTTCGCGTCCCATTGCGGACGCACCGATCGTGACGCGATGTGCAATGTCGCAGTTCACTCCGATTACCGCTGAAGGGTTGATGTGCACTCCACCAATGTGGCTAATATAGAGCCCGCCTCCGATGGTAGCTTCCGAGTCAATGCACATCTCCATCACAATCTCGCAAAATTTCGCAGCTATATAAGTAACCGCCTTCAACGGAATACGGATCAAGACGGATGGAGGACTTACGTTCAACCAGTTTCCTAATCGGTAACATCCGATGGACCAGACAGCGGGGTTCATCCACAGGTCTTTCCCGCGGTCGCCTTTCGACCTGTAGCGTGCAATATCGGAAGAAAACTTACTCATTTAAAATCCTTCGAAGCCCTCGTCTCATAATACCCGCATGCACAATCTAGCTGTCCGTCTAATTGGTCCGCTTTGCATGTGTCAGCGTCCGATAACCGGTAGTTAAAAATGACAATTTGTTCATCTATTCACTGCGAAAAGCTGAATGCGCCGATATCACTTTGCTGACTGCCCTGCCTGCTTACTCCGTCGTAGTCTGCTGTAATTTCAGGGATTTTCACTCCAGTCCCACGCGCTGGACTAGTCCTTGTAAGGTGAAAATCGATCCCGTCCAGACTTGCTTCTCCCTTCCATTCCGGAAGACTCGCAATCCCTGGATTCACACACCATTCATCTTTCAATGCCGGGCACGAGCGCATTTGGTAGTAAATATTGTGGTCGCGCACCCGAAATAAATTCTGCGGCATCCCCGTCGTATAGAACACCGCTGCCGGCTTACCTCCAACTGGGTCTCTGTAACCAACGTGCAAATTGTTCTGGAAAATGATCCCGGCTCGACTGCAACGAGTCAGACACGAAATGCTGTAACTTGTTGCGCCGTAGCCAGCAAAACTGTTGTTTTGGAAGAAATAATTTCCAGCGTCAATTATTGACATTTCAATGCCATCTCCTGCCGCGCGGCAAAAAAGCGAAAGCTCTCGGTTGTATCCCTCCCTCGCTCCCGGCATCGCTGCCGAAAGTCGCCTGCAATTGTTCACCGTCACATTGTTTCGAAAGACCACCGTCCGCATCGGTCCCATCTTCCATTGCTGCCCCATGTTTCCATAGGAAGTCGAATTCAGCACAGAAAGCTCTCCACCGTTCACATGCAAGAGATCCAGCCCGTCCTGGGTGTTATAGCGGAACGCGCAATGTGCACAATTGAAGTTCAACGGAGTATCCGGTGTTCCAATCCCATCCCCATATCCGCCGGAATTCTGGTCGAAACAACCCACAACCGGCACTTTATGAACCTTTGGATACTCTTCGTTGCACCCGTTCCATTCGACCGTGAGATACGTCGCATGAACGACAGCATCTTGCGAACTCTTCGTACCTTTCCCATCGTCAAAGTCCCAGCCCGCCCCTCCGTTGAATCCGATCCGAACATGATCCGCCGTGACGTCTCCTCCAATGGCACCGATAATTCCTCGCGACGTCAGCCCATGAATGTCCATGTTCTTCAACAACAACCCCGTGGTCTGATCATTTGTCTTGATCCCTGCCCGGGCATAGTCAGACAGAGGATACGATTTGTTGCATCGCTCATTTGCGGCATACGCGCCCCCCACCTCGGAGCACTGACTATGGTCCGTCAATTCCAAACACTCAACGTCCACATTTTTTGAGCCGCTGAGATCCAGGATGAAGCTTAGCCCGTATCCGCCGAACAATTCAGTTTTCCGGTTGCAGTTCTTGAAATTTTCCCCAAGTAGCCGTGTCGGATGTACGGCTGAACCGGACGGCATTGGTGGCATCGAACATCCATACGGATCGCCGGGACACGATCCCCATGAATCCATTTGGCCGGGTCCCTTGTATCCCATCCGATAAGGGCCGCCGCGAATCAGGATCGTATCGCCGCCTTGCACTATCCACGCCTTATTATTCGGCTCATCCGTGGTGAAGAGATAATACGGATGTTTGAAGGCACAAGCCTGCCTCGTCCCTCTCCCTCGATAGGCTGCATCTGCTTTACCCGTGCACTGTCTTCGATCGCCGCCGTCAGCGCGGATGAACCATGTATTCGTATTATGTGCGTCGTTTCCACCAGCAACCTTTGATTGACTGTGGCTCTCCGCGTTGAGTCCGCTGCCTGAGAGTGCCGGGCACAAGAAAAGCCACAAGCACCAGCCCGCTACGAATTGTCTGGTTGACATGGTTCGGCTCCGGCGCAACCGCCGATGGTTCGTTAGAGGCTCAAAACGTTCCAGGGCCGTTCTACGTCGCAAAACAGCCGGCAGCGCCCACGCACCGCCGACTGCATTCAAGTCCGTTGCCCGCTTAGCCCAATCCCTGAAGGGCCGTCTTGGCATCCTTGGCCGACGGCGAATCAGGCGCCAGCGAAACCGCCTTTTTCAGATGAACCGTAGCGCTGCTCTTGTCCGCGAGCTTGCTGTACACCATGCCCAGGTGGTATTGCATTGCTGCATTGTTCGGACTTGTCTTAATGGCATCTTCCAACAAATCGCGCGCAAAACCATAGGCGCCCTTATGGTAGTAGGCCCACGCGAGCGTGTCCGCTGTACTTGCTGAATTCGGCATGGCCTGGCGCGCAGTTTGTGCCAGTGTCAAAGCCACATCCGCATTCTCGCCATTCTGCAGCATCATGTACGCCAGGTTATTCGCGGCCAAAGGCTGCTTCGGCTGCAGTTGCAGTGCCCTTTTGTAATCCGCTTCGGCCTTCGACTGGTTCCCCCGCGACTCTTCAAGCGTTCCCAGCAAGGCAAACGCGCCGGCGTCATTCGGATGTGCATTCGACCACTGTTCCCAGGCGCTGATTGCGGTGCCAGTCTGTCCGCGCTGCACTTGGATCTGCGCGTAAAGCATCACCGCTTCAGCGTCACCGGAATTCAGTTGAATCGCCTTCTGCGCGAACGCCGCGGCCTGGTCAAGATTCTTCGTCTGAATTTGCAATTCCGCCATCAACACATCGAGTGCGCCATTCTTCGGGCTTTTCTCAATCTGCGCATCCAACCGCGCAACTGCCTTGTCCGCATGTTTCTGGCTCAAATCGTACCCAACCAAAAGGCGCAACGCTTCAACCGAATTAGGATCGTACTGCAAGCCTTGTTCCAGCAGCGGCACACCTTCTGAAAAGCGCTTCTGCATAAAGCGAATTTTGCCCAGCAGGATGTATGCCGAGGCGCTTTGCGGCGCGACGCTCATTGCCGTCTTCAAATCTGTCTCGGCCTTGTCAGCTCCGTTGCGATTCATTTCCGCCGTGGCTCGCCAGACATAGCCGGCTGGAAAACGCGGTGCCGCAGCGATCGTCTTCTCGGCAACGTCAGACAGCAAATCCATATCTCCCCGCATCACCGCAATCCGCGCTAATTCTTCGGATGCATCAAGCCTTGAAGGATTCAGTGTCGCCGCTTGCCGAAGGCTTTTTTCCGCCACGTCCACATCGCCCTTCGCCAGCGCCGCCCGGCCCAGCCAATATTGCAGGAATGCGTCCTTCGGCGAATTCCTGGCCGCATCCTGCAGAGCACTCACCGCCTCGTTCGCCTTTCCCCCGTTCAGCAGAACAATGCCGTTCAGACCCGCCACCTCCGGGTCCTTGCCGTTCTTCTTCATCAACCCTGCAACCACCGTCTGCGCGGTCGCGTAATCCTTGTCTTCAAGAAGAATGCGAACGTATGCCTTCTGCACCGGAATATTTTTTGGATACTTCGTTGCCAGGTTCGCGTACTCGGCTTTAGCCTTATCCAGTTGCCCTGATCCGGCGTAGTACTCAGCCAGCAACTGAACGCCTTGCGCATTATCTGCCAGGTCACTTGACGCTTGGCGGAGCACGTCCTCCGCTTTCGCCGTGTTGCCTTCTTTCAGATAGATCTGCGCCAGTCTTCCGCGCGCCGCAACGCTTTTTGGATCCGTAGCCACCGCGTCTTGACTTACTTTCTCAGCCTCGGGCAAACGCCCGTCCTTGGCGTAAAACGCCGCCAGCAGCAACTTCGCATTCACTGATTTCGGATCAAGAGATACCGACTTCTTCAGCTCCGACTCCACCGAAGAGGTCTTCGTCGGATCGCTTGCCTGGATCAGCGCAATATCCTCATGAAACGCGGCGCGGGTGGGTTCAAGCTCCAGGGCGCGGTTGATCTCCGTCAGGGCCTGGTCCCGCTGTCCCCGTCTGATCGCAATCGACGCCAGCATGGCATGCACATCGGCGTTGTTCGGCTGCGCCGCCAACACCACGTTCGCCTGCGCCTGCGCATCATCCGTCTTGCCGCCCGCGAGTAACAGGTTGCCAAGGTCAATGCGCGCTTTGTAGTTGGTCGGCTGCAGATCCACCGTGCGCTTCAATTCTCCATACGCGGCGCTGACTTGGCCAAGGTGCACGTATGCCAATGCCAGCTCGTAGTGTGCATCGCCGTAGTTCTTGTCGATCTTCAGAGCATTCGAGAACTGGATCGTAGCTTCCCTGTACTTGCTCTCGGCGCTGTATCGCTTTCCGCTCTCAAGGTACTTCTGCTTGCGCACGTTCGGATCGCCGTGGCAACCGGCCAGCAAACCCAATGCAACAAAAAGTGTCACTACTGAAAGAAAACCTCGCCGATTCATTCGTCTCCACCTGTTACTAACACTCAGTTGAACTGCCTTGAAAGGGTAACTCACTTGTCGTCCATCCTCACTTGTTGCTCTTACTGCCTCCGCAACCAAATGTCCTCGCGCTTGGTGCTGCTCTTTTCAATCCAATCAGTTCGGAATAAAACGCGGCAGAATCGGCGCAAGCTGAGATGTGAACGCCTCAGCGCGAGCCTTCGCCGAAGATGTGCTTTCGCGCGGATCGATCATCGTAATCACTCTCACCAGCGCTCCGTCGGTCCTGTTCAATCGGATCGCGTCCGTAACCATGTACATCTTGGCCAGGTACTCGTTCGCCACGCTGCGCCCATGCGCCTGGTACCAATAAATGACGAATTGCCTCACATCTCCGTTGGCGATGATGTATTCGCCCACCCTGTGAGGCTTCCCTTCTGCATCCTTCAAATCCACATATTCCGAAGACTCAAAATACCAGCCTGCACCCGGCAGGCAATTCTTCGGAGAATGAATCGTTGCCCCGGTCCGCTGCGTAGGGAAATATCCAATAAACAATCCCACCGCCTGCGCCTTGCCATCCTGCGTGTAAAGCCGCGACAGAAAATCCCCCGCCCCAAGAATCTCGAGTTGCTCAGGATCTATGGGCATGTCAGTTCCAATCATCCCGTCAATCGTGTGTGGAACCTGCGCCAACGGTTCGCTCGCCGGAATCAGGTCGCTGTTTCCCCGCGCCTGAAGCAATAGTGCTGTTCCCGCCAGCAGCGTAACAACTATCCAGAAACGAGGCGTCCTCATGCCCGCCTCCCGGCCGTCGGGAACATCAGCATGATCCGGTGCACCACAAACAGGCACCCCAGCGAAACCAGAAACATCACCCACCCTGAAAACTCGTGGAAGAACCCCATCGCCTTATCCGGGTCCCAATACTGAACGCACAATCCGGTTCCCAGAATTCGCACCGCATTCGCCGCAATCGCGATCGGAATGCTCGACAACGCCAGAAAGCTCCGCCGCCAGAATCCTTTCTCAAGGAAATAGCCGTAAAACACAGCAAGCGTGAAAAGGCTCATCAGTGAACGGATGCCGCTGCATGCCTCCGCCACCTCCAGCTTCATGGCCGGCAGTTCAATAACATTCCCCTCGCGCAGCACAGGAACGCCAAATACAGGCAGAAGTGCACTCGCGAGCTTCGAGGCCAATATCTGCAGCGGGAACGTTATCTGGTTGAAAATAATGGACGGAACTGGAATCGCTAGCAGCAAGACCAACAATACGAAGCGTAATTCCTTTAGCAGCCCCGCGCCCCCAAAACTGAGCACTAACCCCGTCAAAACAATCACCAGCGAAACCCGCGAGAGGAATAGTTCAGCCCCATAAATTCCAAGAAGCAGAACCACCAGCCCGAAAGCTATAACCGCAATTCCTCCCCACGACGGCACGATTTTCGTTTCCAGCAGTCTTTTTCTGTTCACCCAAACCAGGTACGCCGCGAAAATCGGCACCAGGAACCCATGGGAAAAGTCCGGAATCTCGTACCAATCGAGCACCAGTTTGCCCAGAATGCGATAGTAGACCAGCACTATCAACGCCCCAATGACGACCGAACCCCATTTAAACTGACTGGTTCTGAAGGACCATGGGTGCCCGGGTACTCCCGGGCTACTTTCCTGGACTAAATTCTCCGTGATTGAACCTGTCGGCATCTGAATTTCGTTACCTTCTCCTTAGCAATCGGAATGCCGAAAGTGGAAATGCGCCATTCAATGGGATCCCCGTCAGCCGCCCCTCCATCCAGAACCCTTTTTCCCATGCGAGTGGAAAACCGTTTCCACTTTGGAGGGAAATCTATGTCACATTGCCATCCTTCAAAAAAGGAAACTGCCAGGGAATCTAGCCGCCACTTTCGTCTCTCCTCGTATACCAGGGGCCCAACCCGTTGCGCTTATCGCGAGAACAGCTATTTCTTGTCGATTGCCCCGGTTTGGAACCCGCATTGCTAAGCAAGTAGGCAAGCCTACGATTTCGTTGGAAGACAAAGCTCTTATGGCAGACGCACCAAATATCCAAATCGCCAAGCGCCCAGAACGACCCTTTGCTCCGATTGAGGCGCAGGTCAAACGTGCCATTTCTCGCATTGCCGAGAGCGATTGTCCCGTCCTCATCGTTGGTGAGCACGGCGTAGGAAAGCGTTCCATTGCTGCCCAGATCCACGCTCGGTCCCGGCATTCGCGAGGCGTCTACACCGAAATTCAAAGTGCCGATGCAAATGCTCAAGCAATCCTAACGGCTTTTTCCTCCAGGGGAACTGTTTATTTAGCGGAAGTCGGCGACTTGAACCTGGCCTTGCAGGAACTCATCGTCAACACCTATTTTCACTCCGAGCTGGCGCAAACAAGTCGCCTCCTTTGTGGTACTAGCCGCGAACTTTTGGAGGATGTCAAATCATGGCGCATGAGAGAGAATTTTTATTATCTTGTTTCGGCAATTACCCTCCGGATTCCACCACTGCGGTGCCGGAAATCCGAAATTCTATCCATCGCGGATAACCTTTTGACGCAGTACTCCAAGCAGTTTGAACGGCCCAAACCGGTGCTCCGTGAAGAGATCATCGGATTCCTCATGGAACACTCCTGGCCTGAAAATTTGCCCGAACTCCAAACTGCGATCAAGACTTTTGTCGCCATTGGAGACCAGTCAATCTCCATGGCCGCACTCAAGGCCATGGCGCCGGCATCCGGTTCCAACGGACCTCGCAAGCCTTTGCCTCTGAAAGAAGCAACCAGGGCGGCGTCGTCTCAGATCGAACGTCGACTGATTTCCGAAGTGCTGGTTTCCACCGGGGGCAATCGCAAGCGCGCCGCCGACCAGCTGGGCATTAGCTATAAAGCTCTGCTCTACAAAATCAAGCAGATCGGTGCTGAAAACCAGACCGCGTCAAGAAGGGATGGAGTTGCCGTATGAATTTAAGAAGTCTGATCATGGTGGCGGCCTTCGCGCCTGCCCTCTTTTGCGTTGCCCAGGATAATCAGCCCGCGGCCAAACCCGCCGATGCTGCCCCGCTTCCCGCCAACGCGTCCGACAGTTACGTCATCGGCCCGTCAGACATGCTCACAGTCACGGTTTGGAAGGAGCCCACCCTTTCCGGCAATCTCCTGGTCCGCCCTGATGGCATGATCTCTCTCCCATTGCTTGGCGACGTCGCGGCCTCCGGCGTCACCTGCCTCCAGTTGTCTGACCAGATCGCGACCAAACTGAAGAAATTCATGCAGAATCCGCAGGTCTCTGTCGTATTGACCCAGATCAACAGCAAAAAAGTCTTCCTGCTCGGCGAGGTTGCCAAAAAGGGTCCGGTAGAAATGACGTCTGGAATGACCCTCCTTCAGGCCATTGCCAGCGCCGGCGGCCTGACCGATTATGCTAATTCAAAAAAGATTTACATCCTTCGTGACGAATCCGGGAAACACCAGACGATTCCGGTGCACTATAAGGATGCGTTGAAGGGCAAGAGCGAGTTCGACCTGGCACTTAAGCCAGGCGACACCATAGTTGTCCCTTGAGGCGAAACACCATGAAAGCGACTTTCATCATCTTCGCGCTCTTCTTCACGGCCTTCGCCGCGGCGCCCGCACAGGTTGTGCCCGCCGCCACAGGTCCGCGCGAAGCACCCGTCAGCGCCAATCTGCACTATTCACTGCGCTATGCCCAGACAGCGGAGTTCACTGACTACCAGGGCAATTTTCAGTCCGGCATCGCTTCCGCTGATCTTGATTACGCCAATGGCAACCCGCGCCATCCCTTCACCGTGAAAGTCGGCGGCGGATACGATGCGAATATATCCGGCGTCGCCTATGCCACCGGCCCTTTTCAGCATGTCTTCGTGTCGGATGGCTTCGTCGCACGCAAGTGGAACATCTCCGTCAGCGACAACGAAAGCTTCATGCCGCAATCCCCAATCGAGGGGTTTTCCGGCATTGCCGGGTCGGGAGAACCTATCGGTGGATCCGGAACCCCTCCCGCCTCCACCCAATCCATCCTGACAAATACCCACACCCTCAACAACAGTGTCAGTGGAGAAGTGGAACGGCGCTTGAATTTCGATACCACCATGGTCCTCGGCGCTTCCAGCGGCTTGCTGCGCTTTACCAGTTCAAACGGCATTGACACCGATCAGCAACTGGCCAACGGTCAGCTGACCCATTCTTTCAATACGCGCAATTCGGTCTCCGGCATCTATTCCTTCTCGCACTACACCTACCCCGGCCTGAACTTCGCTACCGATGTCTCCTCCGCCGAATTCAGTTACACGCGGCTGTGGACCCGGCACCTCGATACCAGTGTTTCCGCCGGTCCCCAATGGCTCAGCAGTTCCGACAGTGCCACCGTACCCTCCTCAACAGGAATCGCGGCCAACGCCACTCTCAATTACAAAATGCATTTTGGTTCCGCCAGCGTGGGATATCTTCGCGGAATCAGCGGCGGTTCAGGATACTTGCTCGGAGCTGAAGTGGACACGGTAACCGCAGGCTTTTCCCGCGACATTCAGCGGGACCTATCCGTCGGTTTCACCGGGTCGTTCGAACGTACCTCCGGCCTGGAAACCGGGGTCGTTGACGCAAAGTTCGCCGGTGCGCAGGTCACAAAGAGGCTTGGCCGCTACATCGTCATCTTCGCCAACTACACCGCCATCGATCAGTCATCCAGCATCCCCGTCTCGGCTAACATTCTTACCAGTCTTCAGCAAGTGGCCGGGTTCGGCGTCGCATACTCACCACGCGAAATACATCTTAAGTAATCGTTTCTAAGGAGTCGTATGCTCGGGCATCGTGTCATGACAATTCACGACTATGTCGAAATGCTGAAACGCCGCGTTTGGCTGATTCTCATTTCTTCCGTCGTCTTCCTCGGGATTGGCGTTGCTCTCACCCACATCATCCGCCCCCGCTACGTCTCCCAGACACTCGTATTGATCGAGCAGCAGAAGGTTCCCGAAGACTACGTCAAGCCGGTCGTGAGCGAAGACCTAGGCGAACGCCTGGCTTCCATGAAGGAACAGATCCTCAGCCGCTCGCGCATCGAGCCTATCGTCGAGCGCTTCAACCTGTTCGCGACCAACAGCCGCACCATGGACGACCGCATCGACCTGACCCGCAAGAGTATCGAGATTCAGCCCATTCGCTCTGACCAGGAGCGCGGCATGCCCGGCTTCTTCATCTCCTTCAAAGCCCAGGACGCCCGCGTTGCCCAACAGGTCTGCGGAGAAATCACATCCCTCTTCGTCAGTGAAAACCTGAGCGATCGCGAGCAGTCAGCCGAAGGTACCACCGACTTCCTCAAGCAGCAGCTCGCCGACGCCAAGCGCAACCTCGACGACCAGGATGCCAAGCTCGCCGACTTCCAGCGCAAATACATCGGCAAGCTTCCGGAACAAGGCCCTGCCAATGCCAACACCCTTCAGGCGCTCACAACAGAGCTCGACTCGGCCAACCAGTCCCTCGGTCGCCTGCAACAGGAGGAAACCTTCCAGCAGGCAATGATCACCCAGCAGACTCACGACCTGCAGCGCAATGAGCCTGCAACCGCGGTTGTTGTCGATGAGCGCAAAGCCGAGCTCAGGACGCTGCTCCAAAAGAAGCAAGAACTCGAAACCCTTTACACGCCCGATCATCCGGATGTGGTTGCCATCACCCATCAAATCTCAGAACTGCAGACGGAGATGAACGCCGCTCCTCCGCCGGCGGCGGCCTCTGCTCCGGTCAACCGTCCCGATACACCCCAGTTGCAGCAGCTTAAGGCCCAGTTGCGCGCAACTCAACAGGCCATTTCCACTGCCCGCCTCGAGCAGTCCCGCATTCAGTCGCAGGTCGGCATGTACGAGGGCAGAATTGAAGCCAGCCCCACGGTTGAAGAGGAGTACAAGCAGATCACCCGCGACCACGACACCGCCCTGCAGTTTTACAACACGCTTCTTACCAAGATGAACGAGTCCTCCATGGCAACTGCCCTGGAACATCGTCAGTAGGGCGAACAGTTCAAGGTCATGGATGCCCCCAACCTTCCCGACTCGCCGACATACCCAAAACCTGCCGTGTTCGCCGGAGGAGGCCTGGCTTTCGGGTTGTTCCTCGGCCTTGGAATTTCCGCGTTGCTCGAATTTCGCGACAAGTCTCTACGCAACGAAAGAGATATCTGGGCGTTTACCAAGCTGCCCACGCTGGCCATCATTTCAAATATCGCGGCCCTCCCGCAGCCAGTGAAGTCACGCACCAACTGGTGGCCATTTTCACGAATGAACAAACCTGCTGAAAGCATGCGTGGTTAACCATGTATAGAACATTCTTCGGCCTCCGCGCCCTTCCCTTCGGAGCAAGTCCCGATCCGCGCTTCCTGTGCATGATGCCGCAGATTCGCGAAGCCCTCGCTTGCCTGCAATACGGCATCGCCACTCGAAAGGGTTTCGTTGTCATGACCGGCGAAGTGGGCACCGGCAAAACCACCCTGCTCAAAACTGTTCTCAGTTCTTTTGCGAAAGATCGCTTTTATACCGCCTTTGTTTTCAATCCGCGCCTCGATGTGCTCGACTTCCTTGAATTCGTGCTCACCGATTTCGGCATTCCACCCAAGGCGCGCACCAAGTCCGGCATGCTCCTCCAGCTCAATAGCTGGCTCATTGAGCGTTACCGTAATCACGAGTTGTGCGCCATCGTCGTAGATGAAGCGCAGAATCTCTCTGCGGACCTGCTTGAAGAGATTCGCCTCTTGACCAATCTCGAAACTACATCGGAAAAGTTGCTGCAGATCGTCCTCTCAGGTCAGCCCGAACTGGAAGAAAAACTACGCGACCCCTCGATGCGCCAACTTCGCCAACGCATCTCCCTGTGGTGCAGAACCCAGCCGCTCGCTGCTGAAGAAACCCTGATGTACATTAACGAGCGACTACGCATCGCGGGCGCCACACAGCCGGTTTTGACGCCTGATGCCGTCCACCTCATCCATCTCTATTCAAAAGGCATTCCACGCCTCATCAACTTGATCTGCGAGCACGCCTTGATCAGCGCGTATGTTGAACAGATCAAGCCTATCCCCGCGCGCATCATCGAATCCGTCTGCATCGAGCTCGACCTCGCGCAACAGCCGTTCATGATCTCGCCCATGGCCATGTCCGGCATACCCGACGATCCCTTGCCAACCGCCATGTCCAACACCCTCAAGTCAATCGCCGAGGCAACCGATCCCCGGAAGGAACCCGAGATATGAGCCGCATCTATGAAGCACTTCAACGAGCAGATCTCGAACAGAAAGCTGCTCATCAAGTGGAGAACTTAAGGTCAATCGACCCTATTGAGATCCCCACCTTCGAAGAGGCTCCCACTTTCGAAGAGGCTCCTCCGCTCAAAACTGAAGTTGCCCTTGAGAACATCGCAACCCATTCCTGGGCTCTTTCCACAGTCTCATTCCCTACCCTGGAAGATCGCGGCGCAGGCGTCGAGCAGTTTCGCAGCCTGCGTTCGCGCGTATATCAGTTCCGTTACGAGGCGCCTCTCAAAACCATCCTCGTCTGCAGCGGCATGCCCGCGGAAGGCAAATCCTTCGTCACCGCCAACCTGGCCATGAGCCTCGCACGCAACAGCGTGAACAACATCCTCCTCATCGACGCCGACCTGCGACGTCCCACTCTCCATAACCTGCTTGGCGCCCCCAACAAGCCAGGCTTATCGGAGTATCTGGCCGGCACCGCTGAATTCGACGAGATTATGCAGCGCGACAAAAATCCCGCCGCCGGCGGACGCGTCTCCAATCTCACTTTCATTCCAGCCGGACAATGCAGCGACAACTCATCGGAACTCATCACCAACCATCGCATCGAAGCATTGATTGAAACTGCGTCTCCCCATTTCGATTGGATCCTCATTGACTCCCCGCCCGTGCTCGCGGTAACAGACGCAGTTGACATCGCTCGCGCCGCCGATGCTGTACTTCTGGTCGCTCGTGAAGCAAGCACCCCCTTCGATGTCGCCCAGCGAACCCAGGCCGCCTTCGCCAAGTCCAGGATTCTCGGATTTGTGCTCAACGCCGCTAAAGACGCAGGGAAAAGTGGCTCCTACAACTACTACTACGGCAGCTCGGACGCCGCTGGCGAACCTGCACCCGGAAAGGATAAACGGAGAAAAGGATGATCAGGCTTTTCAACGTTTATTACTCCACAAGAACGCTGTTACTTCTGGTTTGCGAAGCTCTCCTCGTTTGTGGATCATTCCTGATTGCCACCGCCGTTCTCGTCGGGCCCAATACATACATCGCGCTGATGTATGAGAATGGCTTGCTGAAGATCGGGGGCATCACTGCCCTGACCTTGCTTCTCTCGTACTACTTTGATCTCTATGAGCCGCAGCGGATCTCCGGTCGATGGGAGATTTATTTTCGCCTGCTCCTTGTCCTTAGCGTTCTCTCTTTCCTCCTCGCCGGCCTCGTCTATACCTGGCCTGACATCGACATCGGTCCGAACGTCTTCGTCGGCGGCATCTCTATGCTCGCCATCGGTCTTATCTTCTGGCGACTCGCTTATGAGTGGATGAACGGCCTCTCAATGTTTCGCGAGCGCGTCTATATTCTGGGCAGCGGCGAGCAGGCGCGCGCCGTCGTTGAGACGCTGAACTCCAGGAGCGATACCGGCATGCGCGTCGTCGGTGGCGGAGGGGAACAGCCGCCCGTGGGACACCTTCAGCACTACGCAGGGGAACTTCGTGCTTTTTACGAACCAACAACCTGTATTGACCGCGTAGTGGTCGCCATGGAAGACCGCCGCCGTTCCATGCCCGTTCGCGAACTACTTGACCTCAGGCTCCGCGGCGTCGTCATTGAAGAGGCCAGCGATCTGCTTGAACGCCTTTCAGGCAAGCTTCCGCTCAAGGGCCTCAACCCGAGCGCCCTTATCTTCACTGAAGGCTTCAACGTCAAAGCATCGCAGCAGATATTGCGCCGCATCGTTTCCGTGCTCGTCTCGTTCATCGGCCTCACGCTCTGCCTTCCCATGATTCCATTCATTATTCTGGCCGTTCGCTTCTCGTCGCCCGGACCGATCTTTTTCAAGCAAACGCGTGTGGGACTTCGCGGCCACCCGTTTTCCGTCATCAAATTTCGCACCATGCGCCAGGATGCTGAAAAGAAAGGCGCCGTCTGGGCAACCAAGAACGATCCACGCGTAACATCCCTGGGCCGTTTCATGCGCAAGACCCGCCTGGACGAGATTCCTCAGCTCTGGAACGTGCTCCGCGGAGAAATGGCCTTCGTCGGTCCACGTCCGGAACGCCCCGAATTCGTTCAATGGCTAACCACTGAAATTCCCTATTACGATCTGCGCCACCTGATCCGCCCCGGCATCACCGGCTGGGCCCAGGTGCGCTATCAATATGGCGCTAGCCTTGAAGAAACAAAGCAAAAACTCGAGTATGACCTCTATTACGTGAAGCACCTCTCCCTGGGCCTCGACCTGCTCATCATGTTTGAAACCGTCAAGACCATCCTCCTGAGGAGAGGCGCCCAATAGGCCCGCATCTCGCAAGAGTTGCAGTCCATGATCCATTGCCCGTCGTCTCACCTCGCCATAATTCATTTCGTATTTGATAGCTCAAGGCATTTCACGCCGCATCTATTCAATTGGCCTCGCCCTCGGCAATGCTCTATACTCATCTACCGTGGACTTCATCAAGTCGCCTATAGCGGAACCAGAGTCGATGCAATCCGAAACCGAAGCACCCAAAGTCGACGTGACCATCAGGGAGCGGCGACCCTTCATAAAACTCGACAGGATACGGTAACTCTGGTTTCGCTCGGAGAGCGGGCTTCCATTTGCAAGGAGCAACACCATGGCTGCAATTACACCTATCCAGGAAGCGGACCTTGACTTTGACCACGGCAGCTTTGATTCTGCCGGATTCGCAGCACACACCCTCTCCAGTTGGCAGTCGCTTGCCGCGGTCATTGATCACACCCTGCTGAAGCCGGACGCCACTCGCGAGCAGATTGAAAATCTTTGCGACGAAGCCATTCGCTACCGCTTTGCATGCGCCATGATCAACCCCGTCTGGGCATCGACGGCAGTAAATATGCTTTCCGGAACCGGCGTTCCCGTCGGCGTCGTCATCGGGTTTCCTCTCGGCGCTTCCCTCGTCTCAACCCTCCGCCAGGAAGCCGCTGCACTTACGCGGCTCGGCGCACGCGAGTTGGATATGGTCATCCCCATCGGCCAGCTTAAAAGCGGCAATCATCACGCTGTTCATCACACCATCCACGCCGTCGCCACCATCGCCCATCATCACAACGCCTTGCTCAAGGTCATCCTTGAAACCGCTCTCCTCACCGTCGAAGAAAAATTGCGCGCCTCTGAAATCGCCATACAGGCCGGTGCCGATTTCCTCAAAACCTCCACCGGCTTTGCTTCCGGCGGCGCAACCGTCGCCGACGTTGCCCTGCTGCGCGGCGTTGCCGGCGCCCGTTCCGGCGTCAAAGCATCCGGCGGCATTCGCACCCTTTCCGACGTTCGCTCCCTCCTTGAAGCCGGCGCCAACCGCATCGGCGCTTCCGCCTCCGTAGCCATTGTCCGCGAACTCGGCGCAGATTAGATTCTTACCCTGCAATCCACCAAGTCCTGAAATCCCGGGTCCAAGCGTGCACTCCTTCACTCGTTCCGTCCTTCACTCCTTCCCTTGTTCCTCCATCACTTCTTCCCCACTGTCCCCTGATCATTTGCGCTATCATTCCCTTCGACACCCATGCACGCAATTCCTCCATCTCCGCCTGAACCCTCCGATCTCGAAGGTGACTACCGCCCCGCCGACCCTTCCAATCCCCTTGCTTATCTCGATCCCATCAATGCCCGCGTGGAGCCCGCCGACCTGGCCTATCTCGTGCGCTTGGCTGACGCTCTCAACACCACACTCGATCTGCAAACGCTTCTCAATCGCACATCTGAACTCGTTCGCGCCATCATCCCGTACCGTATCTTTGCCATCTTCCTCCTGAATGACAGAACCCACGAACTCCGCATGCGCTTCCAGATCGGCCACACGGCTGAAATCGAGCGCACCCGTGTCCCCCTCGGTAAAGGAGTAGTAGGCCAGGTCGCACTCACCCGCCAGCCCATTCTCCTCAACAACGTTTCTTCCTCTGAGATCTACATCGCCGCCAATCCCGCTGTCCGTTCCGAGATGAGCGTTCCCCTCATCGCCAAGAATCGCCTTATCGGCGTGATGGATATCGAGAGTGAAGAAGCCGGCTACTTTCGCCCCGAGCATCTTCATCTCCTCACCCTCACCGCCTCCCGCATTGCCCAGGCTATCGAGAACGCGCGCCTCTACGCCCGTGTCTCCCGCCAGGCGCAAACACTCGAAGTCCTCAACGAAATCGCCGTTGAACTCGCATCCATCCTCGACCTCGATCCGCTCCTCGAACGCATCGGGCAACTTCTCCGCCGCCTCATCGATTACCAGATGTTCACCATCATGCTTCTCGATGACAAAGGCGAAGCACTCATCACCCGCTACGCCTGGCGTTTCGGATACACACATGCGCCCTCCCGTCATATAACCGTCACCAGCGGCCTTGTCGGCGCAGCGGTTCGCGAGTGGCGCGTCATCAATGTCCCTGACGTTCGCAAAGATCCCCGCTACCTCCCCATGAACCCTGAGACCCGCTCCGAATTGATCGTGCCGCTTTTCTACAAGGGTCGCATCATCGGCGTGCTTGACCTCGAACACACACGCACCGCCTTCTTCAATGAAGAACATGAGCGCATGCTCACCACCCTCGCCGCCCAGATGGCCATCTCCATCGAGAATGCGCGTCTCTATCAAGCCATCCGCCGTCAGGAGCGTCAGCTTGAGCGCGACATTACCATGGCGCGTGAGGTGCAACTCCGCCTTCTGCCCACCACTCCACCCGAGCATGAGCATGCCGAGTTGGCCGTCCGCTTTCTGCCAGCGCGCTCCATCGGCGGCGACCTCTATGACTTCCTTGACTACGGTCCCCACCGCACCGCCATCGTTCTCGGCGATGTAAGCGGCAAGGCCGCGCCTGCCGCCCTCTTCGCCGCCCTCGTCAGCGGCATCATGCGTTCCGCCGCTCAGCAGCATCCGCCACCAGCGGAAATGCTCTGTTCCCTGAACGACTCCATTCAGGAACGCAAACTTGAGTCGCAGTATGTGACAATGCTTTTCGCTCTCTGGAACGACCAGGACCGCACCCTTCAGGTCGCCAACTCCGGAGCAGTCCAGCCCATCGTCTGTCGCGCCGGTACTTCAGCCACCGTGCGCGCAGAAGGCTTCCCCCTCGGCATGTTCCCCAACGTCAGCTATGAGGAATTCAACGTGGCCACAGAGCCTGGAGACGCCATCGTCTTTGTCTCCGACGGCATCCTCGACGCTGAAAATGCGCAAGGAGAAATGTTTGGCGAAGAACGCCTGTCCACTCTACTGTGCAGCCATCGCGACCGACGCGCCCACGAAATTGCCGATGCAATCCTCGCGGACGTTTCCCGCTTTCAGGGTGCCCAGGAACGCTTCGACGACGAAACCATCATCGTCCTTCGCGTCCGATAACATCATCGTTTCATCCCGGTTCCATGTCCACAAAGTCGCATTTGATTCGCGAACCGTATTTTGATATGGTCTGATTCATCTCGCATAGAGCTTATACCAGGTTCGAAAATGGTGTATACCGGAAGTACACACTCAAGTGGCGTTTTCCTTTTCGGGGTCCCCTGTGGCAGGTCTTTGTCGCTGGGGTGAGATTAAAGGCCACCGTTGATGCCCTCGAAAAGTTTATGTGTTTTCCGAAACTGCTCGAGATGGAACTAACTCCTTTAGTTAATTGGAAAACCCTCAACTGTTTCGTCTTGCGTCTTAACTGACGTACCGTGGCACTTCTGTTCGAGGCTTGGTTTAGCATTTTTTCGATTGGACTTTTTGCCATCTGGAGATCGCGCAAGGTGGCCTTTTCTTGGCAAAGAAGCCGCTCAGCCTATCGGCTTCTGGAACCAGCGGAATCGGAAATGCTGCAGCTGTCGTTGCGATCATTCCAGAGTTACTTGAAAGGTGATGCATGCGGAACACGATATCCTATAGGACCACCCAGGCTTACAAAGTAATCGATGCCAACCACGTCCTGACATTGGACGAGATCGCCAACCTTACTGAGGAGGGCGGCAAGCCTGCCAACACTCTTATGAACGTCGTCGCCTTGATCGCCAAGCGTTTCAAGACCGATGTATGTTCGGCCTATCTGCTCGAGCCCGATCGCTCCAATCTCGTCCTGGCCGCCACCCTGGGCCTCCACACCCGCTGCATTGGTACCTTGCGCATGCCCCTCAATGAAGGCCTGGCCGGCATGGTCGCCGAACAAGTGCTTCCCGTCGCCGTCAACGATGTCAAGAATCATCCCCGCTTCAAATACTTCAAAGAGTCAGGCGAAGACGAGTACAACTCCTTCCTAGGCGTCCCCCTCATCGATCTCGGTGTCCTGCAGGGCGTTCTCGTCGTACAGACCAAGGCCCCGCGCATCTTTTCAGAAGAAGAAGTGCGTATGTTGTCCGAATTGGCTAATGAAGTCGCGCCCGTCGTTAGCGAGGCCCGCACCCTTGATCGCTTCATCGCCCCCGCGCAGGAACGCCTCTGGTCGCTGGCGCGCAATGTCTGGTGGAGCTGGGATCACGACACCGTCAGCCTCTTCCGCGATTTGAATCCGACCCGTTGGCGCCAGCTTAACCAAAATCCGATTTCCCTGCTCAGTGAAATTCCCCTCGCCGAACTCGAACGCCGCGCCACCGAGCTCGTCCTCCACAGCCGCATCAATTATTGTTATCGCCGCCAGCAGGAATACCTCAACGCCGATCGCACCTGGGGCGCAGCCCATGCCGGCGTCCTTCGCCCCCGGCCCGTTGCTTACTTCTCCGCTGAATTCGGCCTGCACGAATCCCTTCCCATCTATTCCGGCGGCCTCGGCATCCTCGCCGGCGACCACATCAAAAGCGCTTCCGACCTCGACATCCCCCTCATCGGCATAGGCCTGTTTTACGGCCAGGGCTACTTCCTCCAGCGCCTCGATCAGAGCGGCTGGCAGCAGGAAGAATACATTCAGAC
>Ga0302319_10005545_pt1 | contig 25344 bp, 12 predicted proteins | sample Bog_T0_2_FD_203319 | JGI IMG/M metagenome (GOLD analysis project Ga0302319, IMG submission 203319) | Peat permafrost microbial communities from Stordalen Mire near Abisko, Sweden - Bog_T0_2 | ecosystem: Environmental > Terrestrial > Soil > Wetlands > Peat | place: Sweden: Abisko, Stordalen Mire...
TTCTGTCGGTGTCGATCTTCGAGAAAACCGAGATTTCATGCACCCTTCAGCCCTATCTCAACAGAACCGACCAACCCGACCTCGCTAACCAACTGAATCTGTTCGACATCTAACCGGACACTAATGGGTCAGAGTAATTCTGAGAAATGCAGCCCTGACTCCAGGCGGCGCACAGTAAGTAATCGACCCCTCAATGCCATTCAAGGCAAAATGCGCGGTTGGAATCCAGTACTCGATTAGATTCCAGGAAAGCTTGAGAGGTCCAAGCGGCTTTCCATCCAACGTGAGTGACGGCTTCAGAACCGGCGCCCCTCTATCCCCAGTAACCTGCAACAAGCCTCGGTCTCGCATTGAAAGTGCATTAAAGCTTAAAAGAGATCCATCGACGGGATTGATCTCAGGCAATGCGATCCATTCGTTTCCGGTGGGGATGACCTCCAAGCTGGCATCGGAGACCGGCGATTGGAGCCATTTCTGCTGCCCGAGGGATTGGCCCGGCACTCCAATTAAAAGAGTTCCCAGCAGTAAAGTATTCACAATAGAGAGATTCTTGGGTGTGTGCATTGCCGGACTCCTTATTCCTTTTCTTGATTGTCCCGCTTGAATGCGCACCTGGCCGGGAATGCAATCGCGTTCTGACATCCTGAGCGGAACTTCCCGCTTCCATGAACGTACATCAGGGCATAATAGAGCATGGGTTAGGAAGTCCAGACACTTAGCCTAATCCAACGGGGCTATCTCAGGATCCCTTTGGTTGCCCACAACTTCTATGACGATTTTGCCTGCTCTCTGAACAAAGTCGCATTCAATCTCTGGGATTGGGCTTGCATTGGCTCCGTTGGGCAATCCCTTTAAGAATGTCCGCCGACTTTGTTCTAGACATCAGGGCGTGCGTTCGCAAATACTGAGTCGCTGGCAAGCGTGTGGGGTGCGTAAACCCCGCCCCTCTTCAAACAGGTGCTCCGAACGCAAAGGTGGATCGAATGAAACGCAGAGAGTTCCTATCCAGATCGAGTTCCGTCGCTGTCGCCGCAGCTCTCGGCTCCGCGTCGAAATCGATGGGGATGCGCAGTGTTCAAGCGAGCACCCGCCGTGTTCCTGTCATTGACGTGACAGATCTGTATCATCCATATCAAGATCCGGGCGACAATTTGGATTTGGTATACGCGTTCGCCTTTCCACAGGTTGATCTGCGCGCCGTCATTCTGGATGTTACCGATGCATTTCGCCGCCCGGTCGCAAATGCTCCTCACATGTGGCACGACCCCAATGGGCCTCGAGAGCCAGGATTTACCCCGGTGACACAACTGAACTACATATTCGATCGGAATGTTCCTTGCGCAGTTGGCCCGTTTAGCGCAATGAGGACGGCCGAAGACAAGATGCTCGATATGCCAGGCTTTCAGCAGAGTGGCATTCGCCTGCTGCTTGAGACTCTGGAGGCAGCTGAGCAGCCCGTCGAAATCCTGTCATTCGGGTCAACAAGAACCATCGCAGTTGCCTGGAATCGCAATCCCGAACTCATGCGCCGCAAGGTAGCACGAATTCATATCAGCGCCGGAACGGCAACAACTAATTTCGAACTCGGACCTAATGAAGATCAAAACGAAATGCCCGGCGGAGAGTGGAATGTTGCGCTCGACCCGTGGGCATTCATTCGACTTCTTCAATCGGACCTGCCTATCGCGCTTTATCCCTGCGCGACAAAAGACGGCGCCTTCTCCTATGGTTCCAATAATACTTACTGGAAGTTCCAGAACCTGAGCTTTGTCGCCAAGCTTGACCCTCGGTTGCGCAACTATGTTATCTATGCACTGGCACGCATGAACAGGCCGGACTTTCTTGCCTGTCTGGACGGAGACCTTCCCGCGGAACCGGCTGTAGACCGCTTAACTCATCCTCACCATGTCTGGGAGACGGCTATCTGGCTCAACGTCACACGCCAAAAGCTTGCCACGGGCACTAATGGTGAGTTCTCTCTTGTGCCTGTGTCGCACGATGAAGCCGGTATCCGAACCATCCGGAACTCCCTGGTTCCGTGCGAAGTTAAAGTCCGTAACGATGGGCGCTTTTCGTTCCAGATCACCGATAAGCACACCAACTTTTCAATCTTTCAACGCGATGACCCAGCCGAATACGAAACCGCATCGCGCCAGGCATTTGCTTCCCTGTGGACCTCGATTCAACCGAAGCGTCCCGCTAACCCCGAGGTTCCTGAATCTTGAGAATTTGATTCACCGCGGTTGCTCCGAGGCTCTGCCGAATCCCGCTCGGCCATATGACCTCAATCTTCTGGATCTGGCTGTCCTGCCCAAGTCCAAAATGAACTCGCTTGTCGCTGCATGATCCATACCCCACACTCGTTGTGGCATGGTTGTGTTGAACGCCGCTCGCACTCGTCACAGTTACACGTGCACCAAGCCCATCCCGATTGCTTTTGGTTCCTACAAGCTCGAGCAGGATCCAGTTATGGCTGCCCTGACTTCGATTCATCAGCAATTCGGGATTGTCATTCAGGCAGTTGACCACGATGTCGATGCGGCCGTCGTTGTCGATGTCTCCAAACGCAGCGCCCCGATGCGCTGCCTTCAAACGGAACGCATCGCCGGCCTCGGCGGCCACATCGCTGAAGGTCATGTTGCGGTTGTTTCGCAAAAGGCAATTCTGCAACTTGTACGGCAGATGATCGAGAAAATCGGAGTTGTCGAGGATCGCGCCATTGGCCGTGAAAATGTCTTTCCATCCGTCATTGTCGAAATCGTAGATGCCGGTTCCCCATCCGGTTAGCTTCAAGGATGCTGCGGAAATTCGCGATGCCAACGACCTATCGTCGAATAATCCTTTGCCGAGATTCTTGAAGAGCAGGTAGCTGTCGCCATACATATCCGTCTCAAAAATATCCGGCAAGCCGTCGTTATCAATGTCTCGAAAATCAATACCCATTCCCGCAACGCTCTTGCCATCCTCGTTGTACGAGACACCGCCAAGAATTCCAACTTCGGTAAAGGTCCCGTCCCCATTGTTGTGGAACAGAAAATTCCTCAGCGTGTCATTGGAGACAAAGATATCGACAAATCCATCTCCGTCATAATCGGCGAAAGCAACACCCATCCCCTTACCGATGTGCTTCAGGAGTCCTGAGGATTCCGTGACATCCGTAAAGGTGCCGTCGCCGTTGTTGTGAAACAGCAGATTCGGCAATCCCTCATAACTGTTCGGCGAGCAATATGCACTCACTTCCCGATTCATGCAAATAACGTCTGATTCCGGCGACCATTTCAAATAATTGATCACGATCAAGTCAAGGAACCCATCGTTGTCGTAGTCAAACCAACCGCCCGCAACGGAGAACGCTTTAGCCAGTTGCACGTGGGATTGCTTCAGCCCCGCTTTCTCCGTCACATCGGTGAACGTCCCGTTTCCATTGTTGTGGAATAACTGGATCCCATTGGCGCCGGCGACAAAAAGATCCTGATGGCCGTCATTATCGTAATCGGCTGCCGCCACTCCGATTGAGTAATCCGCGCCTTGCAGGCCCGCCTGCGCAGTGACATCTGTAAAGGTTCCGTTGCCGTTATTCCTGAAAAGCCGGTTGTGGAATCTTGGGTCGCTCTTATCCATCGAAGGCAGTTGCGCGCCGTTGGTGAAGAAGATATCGAGCAGGCCGTCGTTGTTATAGTCGAACAACCCGACACCGCCGGCCATTGTTTCAACCTGGTATCTTCTCGTTGACCATGAATTATCGTGCTTGAATGAAATACCACTGGAGGCGATTCGGTTTTCGAAATTGAATCCGCTTGCTGCCCCTTGTCCAGGCAGTGCTGACAACAATTGTGCTGCCGGCATTTGGCTCATGCCCGCTGCCGCGGCAAGCTTTGCAAATCCTCTTCGAGACATGCGTGGCAAACTCACGGCGTAACCTTTCCGCCGTTGCTCGGGGCTGTCACTTTCTCGCTCGCTGCAGACGGCTTGGTGCCCGCTTCTTCGATGTGCAATAGGGTGTCAACAGACGGGTGCTCGATCCGCTGAACGATGCCGCTGGGCCATGTGATTTCAATTTCTCGAATCTCGCTCTCCTGCCCCAACCCAAGATGAACCCGCTTATCGCTCGTTGACATGAAGCCCACGCTGGTAGTCACATGCTCGTACAACGCCCTCCCGGACTTTGTCGTCACCTTCACCTTTGCTCCAATTGCATCCCGGTTGCTGACGTGCCCGCGCAGGTCCAGCGTAGTCCAGTGGTTTCCCTTGAGCGCCTTGTTCATAAGAATCCTTGGTTTTTCACCCAACGATGTAACAACCAGATCGATCCAGCCATCGTTGTTCAGGTCAACAAACGCAGATCCCCTTTGGTAGCCAAGCGGTTCAAAATCCTGTCCCATATCATCGGAGACATCGATGAAAGTCTTGCCTCCAATATTCTCGAACATCGAATCATGCTGCTTCGAGTTGGAGGAAAGGTTGTCAACATCCCCGTTGGCAGAATAGATATCCTTCCAGCCGTCGTTGTTAAAGTCGACGAAACCAATACTCCATCCAGCGTAAGGCCGGCTCAACTTTGCTATACCAGTATCGACTGAAACGTCGTCGAAGTATCGCCCATCCTGGTTCTTGAGAAGACCGAACAGTTGGCCGGATAGGTCGTTATAAACAATATCGACCCATCCATCGTTGTCAAAGTCCTTTGCATCGGCGCCCATGCTGGACACGGGCGCTCCGCCCTGACCATACGCCGCACCATACAGAAGCGCTTCTTCCTTAAAGGTCCCGTCTCCCTGGTTCAAAAAGAGAGAATTTGGCTCGGTATCGTTCGCGATAAAGATATCCATCCGGCCATTGCCGGTGAAATCGGCCACGGCGATCCCCATCCCTTTGCCGAGTGCCTTGCTCAAGCCGGAAGACTCCGTCACATCGGCGAAGTAGCCATTCCCCAGGTTTCGATAGAGGCGTTGCGACACACTTCGATAGAGTTTCGGACTGCAGTAGGACTCCACATGGTGAGCCTGGCTGCTGCCCTTCCCTGCCACCGACTCATCGGTAGGACCGCAGCGTTTGTCGGTCTCAGGAGTCCAGACGGTATAGTTTGAGACGATCAGATCAAGCAGGCCATCATTATCGAAATCGAACCAGGCAGCGCCTACACTCAGCACGTTTTCCGGCTTGGATTCAAGCCCGGATCCAACCGTAACATCGGTGAAAGTCCCGTTGCCGTTATTGTGGTAAAGAGTGTTCCGCCCCGCATTGGCGACAAATATATCTTCATTTCCGTCGTTATCGTAGTCGCCCACAGCAATACCGAAACTGTAACCAAGCGTCTCGCCGCTCAATCCGGCCTTGGCAGTAACATCTTCAAAAGTTCCATCGCCTCGATTGCGAAGCAACGCGTTGTAATAAGCTGGGCTCGTCTTGCGGTTTTCCGGAAGTTTAGCTCCATTTGTGAAGAAGAGATCCATCTTTCCGTCGTTGTCGTAATCGATCACAGCCACACCGCCGCACATTGGCTGCGGAAAATACTTCCGCTCGGTATAGTCGTTGTTCGTTTTGTAAGAAAAGTTACTGTTGGGAGCAATGTCGACGTACCAGGGACTCTTGATCTCGCTCTTGTTTGGGACCTGACCAAGGGCCTGCATGGCTCCGAATGCCAGCCATACAGAAGCCACAATCAATCGCGATCCGCTGACGAAATGACCGGCCAACTTCATAGCCGATTGAAATCGAGCACCTCTTGACGCGAAGATGATCTTGATTTTACGCAATCAACAATCCTGAGTTAGATCTCTCTATGAGCAGCATTCAATCACGTTTTGTGGAAGCCTGTATCTGCTTCTTGATCTCGAGCGCTCGCGCATCATCGGGACGCAGATCCAGTGCCCGATTCACGACAGCAAGCGCGCCAGTATAACTCGAGCTCTGCTGCAAAGCGGCCGCCAGCAGCACAAGAACCTCCTCGTCCTTTTCGTTCTCTGCCGGGCGCAGCACCGCGACCGCCGCCTTTGGCTTCGACTCATGGAGGTATTCAGTGGCGAGAGCCTTTCTGGCTTCCGTCAACGAGGGGTCGATCTGAAGCGCTTGCTCCAGCTCCGGAACCGCCTCCTGCCCGCGCCCCTCTCCAAGCAGCAGAACTCCCAGCGAGGCATGCCCATCCGCTGAAACCGGCTGATACTCAAGAAACTTCCGGAACGCTGCCTCCGCATCATGCGGCCGCCCCGTCTGGCCGTAGCACATGCCAAGGTCAAAATAGGCCTCGTAAAAGGTGGGCAATTGCCGAATCAGCGATTCGTACAACGGCAGCGCCTGCGCAAAATCTCCCCGCATCAGTAGCGGCTCCGCCTTATCCAGCGTATCGCGCAGGTCGCGCCCATAGCTCTGCTGTGCCTGCTCCGTTTCGGAGATCTTCCTGACCACATCGGCATACTTCTGCGCCTTCTCAATGTCGCCCGATTTCCGATAGAAAGAGATAAGCAGCAGCGCCCCTTCCTTGTCCATCGGTGCTATCTTGACAGCCTCCAGCGCGTCCCTTTCTTCATTGCTGAAGTCCTTCATCGATTCATAGGCGCGCGCGCGCCAATAGTAAGTCGCCGCGGAATGCGGATTGTATTCTAGCGCTCGCGTGAGCGCTTTCACACTCTCTGCGCCTCGCCCCTGGCTTGCCAGAAATTGACCATATAAATAGCTGACGATCCCCGCGTCCTGGTCGACTCGCGATGGATGTTGCCCCTTCTGCGATTCGTTAAGTAGCTTTCGGGCGCGATCGAATTCCGCAGTGGCCTTGTCAGGCAACCCTTGCATGGAATAGGCGTGCGCCAGAGCAGCCGCAGCCACAGCATCATTGGGCCGCAGGAGGACCCCGTGCTGGTACGAGTCGACCGCCTTCTCCGCATCGGCCTTATCTATATACAGTTCGCCGAGCGACTCCCATGCCTGGAAGTCTTTCGGCGAAATCTGCACACATAGCCTCAGTTCGTCTCCCGCCAGCGCAACGTCTTTCAACGTACTTGCAGCCAGAACGGCTAGCATCTCGTGCGGGCGCAGGACATCGGGATGGCCTTTGATAAAGGTTTGTAATTCCAGCGCCGCGTCAAATGGCTGGTTGATCTTGACCAGCGCCTCGGCGTGAAGTACGACCGCATTCTCCTGATCGGGATGCCGGTTGCGATAAACGCGCAGCGCTGCCTCGGCTTCCTTCCACTTGCCCTGCCCTCCAAGCGCTTTTCCCTGCGCCATATAATCCGCTGTGGAGTCCTTTGCGGCGGTGCGACTCGCGGTATTTGCGCTTTGAGTCTGGGTTTGGGCTGAATCACACAGAAGGCAGAGAAGCCCGATACACAGAATAGAACGCCGTCTGGCGGCGAACAACTGATGATTCATTCGGCTCACGCTGGTGGCGTTCCTACGCACAAAGGGGGAGCAGTGAAACCACACTGCTCCCCCTGAGGATTATAGTTTCGTTGACTTAGAATACCAAGCGCCCGCCGATCTGCACGGTACGCTGGTTGTTGGCCTGGCCGTTGATATATCCATACGTGTGATCGGAGGTGTTTTCGTCATACTGACCATAGCCAGGATGATTCAAGAAGTTATCGCCGTCTAACCGCAGTTGGAAGTACCGGGCAGCATCCTTGCTTATCGGGAAGCTCTTCATGACGGACAAATTCGAATTCCAGTTACCTGGATTACGAATAAACCCGATCGTTGAAGGGATGTTGCCATAGGTGAAGTTTTGCACCGTAGCAATCTGGCCCCCTGGCGTACCTTGAATCGCGTTGACATCGAGATCAGGCACGGCTCCAGGCTGGGGAGCGCCATTGATGACAAGCGGATGCTTGCTGCCAAACGCGTTCCTCAACTGCTTCAGAGAATAGTTCGGAGCAAGAGATCCAAAGGTCAGATCGTTAAGGATCTGCCCATCGGCGTTTTCACCGTTTACGTTGAGGTTAAGCGGCCTTCCGGAACGATACTCTGTGTCGCCCGACAGCATCCAGCCACCAATCACGGAATCCAGAATAATTCCACCTACACCATCGGGAGAACCGAGGAATCTGCGCCCCCTGCCCACTGGAAGTTCGTAGCTGTAGAAGGTGTTGATGCGCTGTTTCTCGTCGTTAGCGCTGTAACCATAGACGCTTGCTACTGAATCGTCCACCGTCTGGAACTGCTTGCCGTTGGAACCGGTTCCACCGTTGCTGTTAAGGGTATTATCCGCGCCGCCGGCATCGTCCAGCGCCTTGGAATATGTGTAGTTGAAGAGAAGTTGGAAACCGTCCGCAAACCGGCGTTCGATGCGCAGCTGGCCGCTCTCAAAATGGCTGCTTCCAACGTTCTTGCCTTCGTCGATCACCGGCCCATAGTACGGGTACGGATATTCAAGAACACCCAACGGTTGAGTTGGACCTGTGTATTGGTCCGATGCTGCCACCTGGCCAGCCGTCGGCGACGGAACGGTAGTCTTCGTATACAGGTAGTAATTCTGAGGCACGTAGAGCTGCTTGGGGAAGTGGCTGGGGTTGCCGACCGTAAGCAGTGTGTTGCTGTTGTTGCCGGAGTAGTTGAACTCCAACAGCCACTTGTTGGGGAGCTGGCGCTGAATTCCAAAGCTCCAGTTAAACTCGTGAGGCATGTGGCTATCAATGTCGACGGAACCAGTCCCCTGCCCCGTAGACGCGGCCTGTTGGTTGATGGAGACCGTGTTTTGAGGGGTCCAGGTGGTGACCTGGGTTGGATCCCATGGGTTCTCTACAGTCCTCGCCGGATGATAAACGCCTCCCTTATCGATGTAGCCGTTGTTTGCCCCGTATTGCGAGGATTGATTGTCCCAGGTCGTGGTGTAATTGACACCCGGAGTATCGCCGTAGCGGGAAATACTTCCAGATGTGGGCAGGTACATGACCCCAAACCCTCCACGAAGTACGGTCTTAGCATTGTACTGATAAGCAAAGCCAAGGCGCGGTGAGAAGTTATAGGGGTGGAAGATTGTGGCCCCGCGCGAGGGATGCGCCGCCGTATTCACTGCCACGATAGCGCCGTTCGGGAAGCCGCCGTTGTTGACCCAGCTCGGGGTGGCAATCGATTGCTGTTGAGTCGTCGTCAATGGAACCTGATTCCCGGATACGGGATCGGTTATTGTTGCCATTCCAAGAGCACCGGCCCAGCTGAAGCCCGGAGCCATCGTAAAGGTCGTCGGCGCGTTGGGATCCCAGACCGTCATGTTGTCATGCTTTTCCTGCTCCGGCGTCTCCGTCTCCCAGCGCAGACCCATATTCAGGGTCAGCTTGGGGTTTATCTTGAAGTCGTCCTGAACATAGGCTGCATAATAGTTGTTGGAGAGCGAGCGACTCAGCTTGTTGGTATAGCGCTCCCAAACGTCTACGCCCAGAAGGAACTGGCCGATGCCGTTGTCCTGTCCCTGCTGGCTCCAGTCCGTGGCTTGACCAACCGTCTGTGTGACCGCTGAATCGTCGAAAGCAAATCCATCGGCAATCTGATTCAGGTTCGACTGCCCCTGTTGAACGATGTTGTCATAGTAACGGCGCTGATCGTAACCGAACTTCAGGGTATGGCGACTCAACACCTTGGTCAAAGCCGCCGATGCATCGTAATTGGTAGAGTCGATCACTTGACCGGTGTTGCCATCTATTCCCTGACCGAACTGGCAGCCATTCGAGCAAGAGGTGTACCAGCCTTCGTTAAACGGCCCGAAACCGAATTTAACAATGTCACTGGCGCCCAGAAGAGATTGCTCCGTAGCACCATAGCCGAAGCTCGAACTCAGAATTGACGGGGGCAGGAAGGACCCGCTGCTATATGGGCTGAAGTTGCCGCCCACCTGTGCTTCGAAGATCGTGGTCGGGTTAATTGCGAAGTCGTAGTGCAGCTCTGCGCCGAAGCCATTTTTCACCAGCGTTCCATATGTGGTGGCAAGGGTGGGATAAAAGGGTCCGGTCAGATTTGAGCCGTTATTATGCGTAAAGCGGCCGAAGATCTTCTGCTTGTCGTTGATGCTGTGGTCAACACGAATCGCCCATTTATTGTTGGAAACAGAGTTGGGCTGATAGACCAGGTAGTTGCCAGCCACGCCTGTGCCCGCAATCGGGGTCGTGTTGGGGTGGGGAAGGAACTTGAGGTATTGCTGAACCAATGTGTCCATTTCCGCTGCGGGAATGTGACGGCCATCGCCACCTGCCAGAACGCGATGATTATTGGCATCAAGTGGCTGCATAGGATCGTAAACTTGGGCGTAGGGGTCGCATGTGCCGGCTTTCGCGCCAGCGCTGCTGGGGTCACAGGTGCCGATATCGGTCAGATCGCCGGTACGCTCAAGGTCGGTAATTGTTCCACTAAGGGTCGTGTTGCCGGAAGTACTGTGGCGAATTCCGTTGTAGTCGAAGAAGAAGAAGGTCTTGCCTTTGCCGTCGTAGACATGCGGAATATAGACCCGCCCGCCCACCGCAACTCCGAAATCGTTGAGGCGGAAATTCGGCTTGATGCAGGATTGATGGTTCACGACCGGATTCGCGGCGCACTCTGAATCGTTGCCCCAGGTGTTGGCGTTTAGGAACGCGTTCTGGTTGTATTCGAAAAGCTGACCGTGAAAGTCGTTCGTGCCCGATTTGGTGGTGATGCTCAGCAACCCTCCAGACAAACGGCCATATTCAGCCGAGAATCCGTTCGTGATCACTTTGAACTCTTCTGTCGCGTCAAGTGTTGGGGTATCGTTGACCACGTTATGCGCAAAGCCAGCAGTGGCCGGCACGCCATCCACCAGGTATTCCACCGCGCCCGTGCGACCGCCGTTAATGCGCGTGTCCGGTTGCCCGCTCGTGTAGGAGCCGTTCAGCCCCAGATTTATGCCCGCGCGACCTCCGCCTCCTTGCACATCGCCGGAGAGGGTGATCAGCGAGAACGGGTCCCTGCCATCGTTCGTGGACAGAACCGGCAATGTTTCAATCATGGCATTGTCGATCACTTCGCCGTTTTGTGCATCCTCGTTACGCAATTGAGGCTGCTCCGCTGTCACGGTGACAGTCTCCGAAGTGCTGCCCACATCGAGTCTCAGATCCAGGCCGATCTTGTCTTCCGACTGCACCAGGATGTTCGACCTTACAAAATTCTTGAAGGTCGGCGCCGATGCTTCAACCGAGTAGGTCCCAGGATTGATGTCGAAAATCTCGTAGATGCCCGCTTTGTTGGCCACGGTACTGATACCCACCTGCGTAGCATTGTTGGTGACAGTTACTTTTGCGCCGGGTATGGCTGCGCCAGTTTTGTCCGTTACATGCCCCGTTATCGAGCCCAGGCCGGATTGCGCCATGGACATGACCGGAACCCCCAAAATTAGCAAGAACAAGAGAATCGTGGCTTTCGTTCGCATGCGTCTCCTTCGTGGTCTCCAAATTCAACTGCGTGGCCAATCTCCGCAATGACGCTAGACACTCGCCTAGGTCCTGGACAGGACTGGTCTACCCATCGCAAGCAATCCTAGCCAGCGACAACATCATGGTCTGTCAGTAACCCGTCAATCTTTATGAGGAAGCTATCACCCTCCTTTGGGTGTAGAGACCGAAAGCTACGCCACCGTCCGGCTTACCAGAGTGGATGATCTCGGCACCCCGGCTCTAAAGGCGGGTATTCCGCATGGGGACAATTTGATCGTGCTTTCAAATGCGAATGCACATTCGACGGACCCCGGGGACCTGACTTATAACCAGCGGGGCTAGGAGTTGTAAAGCGGGCGAAAAGTAAGCGGCGCCAGGATGCCGATAGCATCCTGGCGCCGGTCCCTATTCAGCTTTTCAGCCTACAGGGGATTTGCCGGAACGACGATCCGATCGATACACGGATCACCGGTGGGTGCATCGGAAGGCACAGACAGTACGACCGTGTTTGCGCCAGCGTTCAACGGCACGTTAACCGTGACGTAGCCGGGCACGTTCCAGTTTCCGTTCGTGAAGGGCAGCGGCGGTGAGACGATCTCGGCGCCGCCATTGGCGTTGATGTCGATGGTCGGTTCAGTCGGCAGGCCCCAGTCGCTGGGCTGGTTGCCGTTGACTTCGTAGATGCGAATAGCATAAGTCCCCGCCGTCGCAACGTTCACGTTGGTGAACGTCATCGAAGTTCCCTGCACTACCGCAGCTACAAATGCACCGCCCGAGCAGCCGCTGCAGCCTTGAACAAATATCTGCGGCCCTGCCAGAACGGAATTTTCCGCCTCGTATGTCGTGCCATAGGGCGTCGGGGTTACCGCAACCGGAGCCGTCTGGCTAGATCCGGTTTCCGTTAGCGCGGACAGCACATAGTAGTAGGTTGTTCCGTTCGTCAGACTCGTATCGGTTGTCGAAGAAACACCGTATACGCCCGATGCCGACGCCAAAGGTACATAGGGACCGCCCACAGCAGAGCTACGGGAAAGCGTGGAGGTTAAGACATTGGGGTCAAGTGTCCAGGTGAAATCGGCTTCCTCGTCGTTGGCCGTGCCCACAAAACCCGACGGCGCGGGAGGCGCGGGAATCTTGGTCAGCGTGCTCGGTGGCTTCCATTTATACATCAGTTGTTTCCCGAATTCATCGTCTTCCCTGAACACGATAATTTCGCCAGACCCAAGCTCGATTGCGTGCTCATTCTGCCACTCGTCGGTATTGCCCACATTCTCCAACCCGCCCACTTCAGCACTCGGCGTGAAGCGGCCGACATAGGAACCATCAGTGGTGTTGTAAATGTAGGTGTAGTGCGGGGTATTGAAATCGACGAAGAAGAACTTCCCCGCCAGGTCGAATGACGTGCTGTTCCAGGTATTATTCGGATCGGGATCGAAGGGGATGTTGGTCACCCACTTGGCAGTGCGGTTGCCCTTGTCCCAATTATCGTAACGGGCAATTTGGTTGAAGGACGACTCTCCTCCCACGCCATTGGCGGAAACATAAAGCGTGCCGCCTTTGCTGTCACCCGGCTGGAATATCGCACCGGATATGGTTGAAAGCTCGGGGAAATCGCCCGGCACGCTATAGATCGCCATATGGCTGAAGTCATACATCGGAGCGCCGAACGAATCAAACCCCTGGAAGATGTAGCGGCGGAGATGAATCGACGGCTCATAGGGCGGAGTGTTGGTCCCGTAGTTCACCGACCATATGTCTCCGTTACTATCCATGTAGAAGCCGCCGCCATCGCGGTGCTCATTGGGTATCGGATTACCCTGATAGGTTCCTTCGGTGCTGGGCTCCTCGAACTCGTTCAAAGTCATCAGGCCGTCGCCGTTCAAATCCCGCCAGATGAACTCGCCATCCGTCGGCTGAACAATGAAGTCAGACCCACCCGACCATGAGCCATAATCGAAGGCCACGCAGGGAATCGCAATCTCCTTCCCTGGGCCCAACCGGCTGTCATCGAAGCGGTAGATCTCCATGTTGACGCCGTGCTGGCCGGCCGCAATCAGGAACTTCTTGCCGTCAATGTACTGAACCTGCGCTGTACTCAGGATGTTGGTAATGCGCTGGTCCTGTGGGTAGAGGAAGCGGTTCATAGTATCCGCGACGTACTTCGCTTCCTGACCGGCCGGCTTGTTGTAGTCGACGCTGAAGCGATGGTAGGGATCGTAGACGTCGCTTGGCGACTTCGGATCCGCTGCCAGCGTATCTGCGAACTCCAGGCCCTCCAAAGACCAGTTCTCTTGTCCGAAGATGTTATAACTCTGCAATTGCAGACCGTGGCCGTTTCCGTGGCCCATGGCCCATCCATTCTGGCTGACATAGAGGTTTTCGAAAGCATCGGTGGCAATGCCGGTGATGCCCCTGAATCGCCATGGACCAATTTTGCCCTGGTCATCCGCGTCCCCTGCGTAGACCCCGCCCTTCGTGCCAAGCGTCCTCACCAGCTTTGGATTAAAAGCGAGATTCCCATATACCTTGATGTTCTGGTCCGGCCCCTCATCGCCCACCAACAGGAAGCCAAGATTATCGATCCAGAGAGCCGACACTTCGCCCCCGTCGGGCAAAGTGACGGTATTGATCAGCTTGCCGGTACTGTCGAAGTGATCCACATTGGCAAGACCGTAATCCGCGTTGAAGCTGTCCACAGTGCCGTATATATTTGCGGGATATGGAGTCTGATCTGCGTGGCTGATCCACATGCCGCCCTGGCTATCTACAGCGATCCGGACCGGATTGGGCACGGAGATGCTGTTAATGAGCTCGAGTGTCGACTGCTTGAAAACATCGACAACGTTCATGTCCTGCTCGGCGACATATATCTTTCCATTCGAAATGGCGATGCCGTAAATGGCATAGCTATTCCCCAATGTCGTGCTGCCGGTCAGGCTCACCGAGGCCTGACTAAGGTCGGCAACATTCAAAACCGTAATGCCCTGCCCTCCATTTGTTCCGCCCGCCGTATTGCTCTTATAGATGTACTTCGAGTCGGCCGCGATTGCGTCGCCGCCACCCTCCGACCAGTTTGGGCTGTTGTTCAGATCGTTGAGCGGGCTAATCAGCTTGCCATCCTTGAAAATGCTTACGACTCTGCCGCCTTCATCCCAAGTGGTATTCGTGAAGACTTTGCCATCTGGAGTTGCGTAAATGGAATCCGCATCGAGTGGAACCGCTTGCCTTGCATGGGGAGTGGTTCCATTGCCGGGAAGACTGTTTCCCACCCAACTCGAAGTGTAATCGAGAGTATTCGGATCTGAATCTGCCCTGACGGGCTGCGTTGCCTGCGTTGGTGCTGCGGGCTTGGATTTCTGCTGTGCGATGGCTTGGGCAGGTATCGCAAGGGCGAACAGCAGTGCCTCTGCCACAATGAGTCTCGGGATTCTTTGCATAACGGCCAACCTCCGTAGGGCGGATGAGCGTCGTGATGCTCACAGCCGAATCAACCTTAGGATTGAGCCGCTAAAACAGTCTGTAACGATTCCGCGCAAAAATCTGACAAAATATCACCGCAATTCAAACAAGCAACGGAATCCGTTCAGAGCGATTCGATTGCCTTGAGAACATAAAACGCTTAACTAGGTTGACTTGATACTTCTCTTATAAAGAGCGCTCAATTATTCAGACCAACAATCCAGGATGGATGTATTGCTGGCGAGGGAATCTACGAGCGCTTTCTTACCGCTAATATTTGTCCTCGCTCATATTCACATCTGCACCTGGCCTACCAAATCGCCTTCGTGAATCATCCAGCACAAGCACCCAATCATTGCCGCGGCCATACGCACCGGGAGGATTAAATGTCCTCGTCATCTCCCTCTTGAACACTCCAATCGATGTGGCCTCTCCATTGCGCGGGTTATACCACCATGCGTGAAGCTTGTTACCCTGCACCGCATCAGTATTGATCACTGCCGGCTTACCTTGCGGAAAGTACACAAATGCATAGCCATCGCCTCTTGTACCCTGCAAATGGTCCGGCCCCTCTGGCGGGTCATCCACAATCAGCATTTGGTCGGGCACGCGAGAGAAGTACGGACGCGACTCCATTAGCCGCCGCAGATATTGCATTTGTCCGGCGCCGGGAAGATTCAGCGACTCAGTCCATACCCCGCGCGCAAGGCTCATTGGCTTGCGCTCAGGCGTCTTCATTTGCCAGATATCGTTGCATCCATATGTATCCCCGGCTGCCCCTGCAAAGACAGCCCAATAGGACGCCTGGCGTGCATCGTAGTCGTCAAACCACCCAAAGTGCTCTGGCTCCCAATTCACGGGATGGTTTTCATACCGATGCTCGCCATCGATGGTCGGCTTCACCGGAGTGAGTTGGTAATCCTTCTCAATCATCTTGAAATTCGAGCCGTCCTTGCGACCATGACCACTCTGCATAAGATTGAAATCCAGCCACGATGCATCCTGAAACCATTGCGATGAAGACCGCTCGCCGGACGGATGGTAGGTGATCAAATGCCTGCCTCCATCCCCCTCTCTCAGTCCCTCGGCCATCGCGCTCCACACGGCCACAGAGTCAGTGGCATCTCGATCTCCACCAAGGATCCAAATGATATTGGGCCGATCGCGATACCGCTGACCCAGGAACAACCCGTACTCTCTAGCATTGGACGCCTCGAAGATCACCGGCCCCAATCCCCAAGCCTTTGTCACCTTGTCGCCCCAGGTCGGTAGCATGCCGATAAACAGGCCTCGTTCCCGTGCCATGTCCACCACTGCATCCACATGCTTGAAATAGGCTTCATTCGGCTTGGTCGGATCGTCATCGACCAGCGGCAAGTCTCCATCTGCATTCGGCGTGTGCAGTCCATCGAACTCCGCCAGCACCACCGCCTGAATAACATTGAATCTCTTGCCGGCACGGTCATCCAGGTATCGCTCCGATTCCTCAAGCGTCAAGCGATGAAACAGTTCCCACGCGGTGTCGCCAAGGTAGAAGAATGGCGTGCCGTCCGCATACATCAGGAATCGGTGGTTGGGTGATACTTTCAAATCCCCATGATCAAACACGGATGCCAGCGAACGAACAGTCTGTGCCACAAAACTTATTGCGCATATTACAGCCAACAAACACAGATTCTTCTTCATTGGACCCTCGCCATTCCGCTGGATTCAATTGCTGTCTCGCTCCCATTCAAATCAGCCTGCATACTTTTTCAGTGCGTCCTCAAGAACCCGTACCTTAGCCATAAATACATCGGTATCCTCGCTTTTGAAACCGATGCCCTTCTGGCGTAGAGGGGTTTGCATTGGATGCCAGCAGTTGTTCGCCCACACCCAAGGGAATCGAACAAGCAGTTCTTGGAAATCCCTGGTCAGGTTCAGTTCTTCCGCCAGCAGCACCGCCCAGGTCCCACCGAGTATTGGGTGCTGGCTGGCCAACCCAGCGGCGGCACACCAATTCAGCACAGAGCGCGCGCCCAGCACATGTGCCTCCGCAGCAATCCGCTCCCGCTCGCTGTCCGCCGTTTTTTCTATACCGTCCGCTGCCGCAAGATGCTCAAGACTTCGCTGCAATGCTCCAGCACTCCAGTGAAGTGCACCAGAAGGCGCGGCGCGGTGGCAAATGTAAAGAAGTTGTACGGCGAGAACCAAAAGACGTCGTGCCACCGGTCCTTCGCGGCAAAGGCGTCTGCTACCAGCGGCGTTGCCAGGCACATTGGCCAGGCAAATCCGAAGCGTCCGCTGAACTGTGGGCTCCCTGTTGCGCCCAGTCCGATTGGAAGCTTGCCGAAGCCTTCGTCGAATCGCTGCCAACCTTCCACCGCGTCAGCATGCGCGGGCGGATTCCGATAAACACGAGCAGCAACTCTGCGCAGCAGTTCTTGTTCTTCCAGGTTCGGATCGCTTGCGAAAACAGCCACTGCTTCCTCGTTCGATCCTTCCGCATGGCCTCCGCATTCATAGTCCAGGAACCGTGTCACCCCAGCCTCGCGAAGCTTACAAGAGCGGCGATACAATCTGCCCGGATATGGGGGATAGTTAAAGAACATGTCGTCGACTCCCGAACCGGTAGGCACCATGTCGATAATGCGTTCATGGCCCACAAACTCGCGCCACTGATTGAAGTCGACTCCTGCTTTCTCGGAAATAATCGAGTCATCGAAGATCGGGTCGCCAACGCTCCTCGGCTCAAGCGCCTGCTGGCTGTTCTCCTCCATCTTGGTCATCACCGGGTAATCCCCGGTGAGCTGATTGAGAATCTGCTCCTGGTAGCCCTTCCCCCAGTACCACGGATACAGCATCATGCGTGCCGGGCGAGTGGGACGATGCAGCGATCGGTCGATGGCCCCAAAAAGGTTCCCGGCGTGCTCCGCAATGGTTGTCCCGTGTGCGTGCGGGCAGCTTTCGTCGCAGATCGCCGCACCATTGTCACCGGTAGCAACCTTCACGCCTTTGACCTGCGGGAACATGTCGAGAAACTGTTCGAACATGCCGCTCAAGACGGCTAGCCCCTCCCCTCTCTTGCATGTGCACAATGTCGGAATGGGCTGGCCATCGCTCATCGCCTGCCCAAGCGCCTCGCGACGGTGCTGGCGCAAGTACCCCAGCATTTCTGCATTGGGCAGCGGCACCCAGAACGACGCCCATATGTCGAGCTTCTGCGCAGCGCACAGTTCACTTAGTTCGTGAAGATATGCTTGGTAGCGTTCGCACGCACTCCCCAAAGTGAAGTCGAAGATGTTGAACAAGCGCCAGCATCCATCAAATCCCTGATCGGGATCATTTGCGAGAGTCCAGCGAACATAGTCATTCTCGATCCAGATTCCCGTATATCCACGGGAGCGGAAGCGCGCAAGGTCCGGAGCGATCTCTGACGGCCGATCATGGCGTAATAGCCCGGCAAGCGCCAAGGGACAGGCCGGTTCCTTTTGTTTTGCGAAAGAGTCGCCGAATGCCAATGATCCTAATCCCAGCGTTTGGACGGCGGCAACGCACACGGTGGAAGCTAATACCTAGCGCCGATTCATGGTCAGCATCTTCACGGTCGCAACTGCCTTCCGTGCGGAACCACACGCAATACAACCACACCATGAGCTGGCACATTTGCCGAGTAGCCCCGAGCCATGACTCCAAGATCCTGGTGAGACCAAAGGTCGCGCACTTCTGCGTCCCCATAAATCCCAAGATTCTCCCACTCTATCGTCACGTTCGCTTGTGCCGCTGTTCGGTTGAAGATTACAACAGCCTGCGGCGAATTCTCCCCCGCAAGCGGACGTGCCCACACCTGGAGCCCCGACGCTTCTTGCTGCACAAGTGTGCCAGGCTCGCCGAGTGGATCCTGATCGACAGCAATGACATCGCGATTTGTCAGAATACTCTGAGTTTTCGCGGACATCGACACAAGATCGTTTCCTGCCCATAGAGGCGCGGCAGAAATTGCCCACAGGCTAAACACAGCTTGCTCCTCTACCTCATTGATCCCCGGCACGCCGACTTCGAGCATGTCTGGATCGCTCCAATGGTTGCGGCCGCCACTGGAAGCATGAAGAGCATTCTGATCGAAGTTTCGCAGAATCCGATTCCACTCCGCATGTCCGGGTTCACCAACATCCTGCGTACTCCTCCAAACATTCCCCACCTTTGGCGCCCACATCCATGCACGTTCGTGTCCCCAGTTGCAGATGTAAAACAGCATGGGCCGGCCCGTTCGGGCAATCGCTTCACGCATCCGATCGTAGAGCTGCTCCGCCGTGTACCCATCCGGCTTGAAACAAAAGTCTTCCTCAATCAGATCAATGCCCCAGGACGCAAAGGTTCGCGCATCCTGCTCTTCATGCTGAAAGCGGCCTTCATATTTTGCGCAGGTCTTTGTCCCAACATCGGTGTAAATCCCCGCCTTCAGTCCCTTGCTGTGGATGTATGCCACGAGGGCAGGAATTCCATTAGGGAACTTCGCAGGATCGGGTTGCAGCGTTCCGTCCTTATCGCGATGCCCCAACGGAACAATGCATTCCTGAATGATGAGATATTGATATCCGGCATCCCGCATACCCGAAGAAACCATCCGGTCTGCAATTGCCCGAATCTTGACCTCATCGTAATCGCAACCCAGACTATTCCAATTTGCCCAACCCATCGGAGGTGTGGGCGCAAGCATTGCGGTGCCACTGTCCATCTGTGCTCTCGCGGCCCATGGCACGATAGCCCCAAAAGCTATCAACATGCATGCGATTCTGCAGAAACGAGCTTTTAACCGACGTATTGCATCACTCAGCGACAATACTCCAGTCACTCGCCCCACCCATCTCATCTGAATCGCCTGCCAGATTTGGCGCCTGATGCAATTGCGGAATCATTGATTCTGCATTCAATACTTGCCGAGAATCTATAACGTTCTAGCCACGCTTTCTCGCTTGGCTATCCTCAGTTGATCTCAGCTAATACTGGCATATACTGAATTCCGTTTGAACAACTCGACTTCGATAGAGCCGCTCCAGAAAGACACCAAATGAAATTACACACGCTCAGCAAGATCCACTTACTTCTTCTTCTCGCACTCCCGTGTTTCGCACAAAGCGATGCGCCGATTTCGCTGCAGCAAAATGGCTGGAACATCGAGTGCTCTGTCAATAACGGCTCGCTTGAGATTTCCGAGAGCACACTCGGCGTAGTTCTCCGCAATGTGCAACTCTCGCTCGATTTGCCTTCAGGAATCAAGCGTACCTCTCACCTTTCCGCCCATATTCTGGACAACCACCAGTTGCTAATCGAAACCACCGAGCCAAAAACCGCATGGATACTCGATCCACAACCTGGCAAGCTGCTCATATCAACCACTACTTTCCACGGAGTGCTCACCGCTTCCGCAACCACTCCGTCCGGCCGCATCATCAGCCGCCTCCTCGACCCGGAAGGCCTCGCAGTCACGTGGGAAGGAACAGGCGAGAACGCGGAAACCTACGGCGGCAAGCACCTGTCCAACGTTTCGCACCTGCCCCGCCATCACCCCGAAGTCACGTATCTGAGTCTGGGACATATCGCTGCCGCCGGCCTGCATAGCCTCTTCGATCAAACCACCGACACCGCAATCGACTTTGGTGACGCCGCGAATCTCGCCAACATCGAAGGCGACGATACTGCTTTTTCTCTGACCTTGCCCGTCGCCGACAATGCATCCATCACCCTCACCCCGAACTACTACACCAATACGCTCGGCCTTCCGTTTTACGTGCGATTCGACGACTCCCATTTCCACTCGGCCCCCATGGTCTGGTCCAGCTGGACAAGTTACTACGAAGCCGTAACCGAAAATGATGTCGTGAAGAATGCTGACTGGCTCGCTGCAAACCTCAAGCCATACGGCTTCCAATACGTGCAGTTGGATGACGGCTACGATCGACGGCCTGATGGTCATTCGTGGATCGAAAACTGGAACACGGAACGATTCCCTCACGGCCCCGAATGGCTCACCAGCCACATCCATGCGGACGGTCTCAAAGCCGGTATTTGGCTGGTTCCAAACGCTTACGCCCCAGCCCTCAAAGACCATCCGGATTGGTATCTCTATGACAAGCAGGGAAAGGTTCTCCTCGACTACGCCACGCCCGCTCTCGACTCCACCAACCCGCAGGTTCTGAACTTCGAACGCCAATTATTCACCAAGCTCGATAGCGATGGTTTCGACTACTTCAAGTTCGACGGAGAGTCAGCGTTGCCCGTGTACGCTCCGCCAATCGATAAGAGCCGCCTTTATGCACCGAATGCGGATTTCATCCAGAACTACCGGGAGAGGCTCAAGATCATTCGCGACACCATCGGCCCCGACCGCTTCATCGAAGTCTGTCCAACCGGAGTTCCGCTTAACGGAATCGGATTCGTGAACTCCTATTTCAATGGAGACGACCTTTATAACAACTGGCAGGGAATGCATTCCTTCTTCAGTGGCGTGCTTTCTAATCTCTTCCTCAATCACGTCGTGTCCTATGTCATGCCCGGAGAAGGACTCGAGCTCGGCACGCCCATGACTGTTGAAGAAGCTTCCACAAAGCGCCCCAAACCCACCATTGAAACGGAACGCATCCGCGAAGATCCCATGACCGGCTTTGGAACAACCATGGCTGAAGCGCGAACCCTCGTATCGTATGTATCGCTCACAGGAGTGGCGTACCCGCTTGCAAGTGTTATGCCCGAGCTCCCGCCTGAGCGTGTCGAGCTGTTGCGCGCCACCATGCCCACGCTCCCCATTTATCCCATTGACCTTTTCAGTCGCGGTACTGAAAGCGGTTGGCTCAAGTTCAAAACGCAGCGTCTCGAAACCTACATTCACCATTACCCGGAGTTACTCGATCTCAAGGTCAATGCTTCCGGTGGAATCTATGACGTAGCCGCGGAGACCAACTGGCGCAGTGAACCTACCGAGCGGACATTGGATTTCGTGGATCAACTCGGTCTGCTCAAGGGGCAGCGCTACATCGTCTTTGACTTCTGGAAGCACCGCCCCGTAGGTGTCTTTAGCGACAAACTCGATCTTCAGATCGATCCCCACGATACAGCCGTTTTGCTGATCCATCGCCTATTGGACAGGCCTCAGCTCATCGCCAACTCAAGGCATATATCAGGCTCCTATTCCATCGTTCACCAGGAATGGGACGATACGAAAAAAGAGCTCCGCGGCCAGTCGATTCCAATCGCAGGCAAGCCATACACCATGTGGTTCCATACTCCGGTGCAGGGCGCCAAGCCGTCTGTGCAAGTGCTCTCGGAATCAGGTAAGGAGATTCCGTTTCATTGGCAGCAAGATGGTGAATTCGCCAGTCTTACTTTCACTGGGACGGATGTGCAGGAAAACTGGAGCATTCGTTTCTAAGCTGCTGCGCCGAATGAATCCAAAGGTCACATCGTCAGACTTCCAATGAGAGTTACAACAGTTCCAAGGCGAAGACCTATGTATAGTTGTTGCAATTGAGCAGGTCCTTACCTGCGCTCCCCGTCCCTTTCACGTTGATGCAAGGGGTTCCATGCGCCTTTCCTCCCTATCGCTGTTGCTGGCCACAATGTTGTTTTCACTGCTGTCGACGGCACGGGCTCAATCCTTTGCGGCAGCGCCTGTACTCCAAACCCCACAGGATCCCGTTGCGTTTGCTTCCGCCGATTTCAACGGAGACGGCAAGCCGGACCTGGCCTATGCCGACAGCACGAATACGGTCACCATTTGGCTAGGCAACGGCAACGGCACCTTCACTGCCGGACAGTCGATTCCCTTTCAGCTCAACGGCCAATATGCATCCAAACCGCCTCTCAGCGGCAACGTGTCCGCCATTCTCACTGCGGATGTGAACGGGGATGGCAAGCCCGATTTGGTGGTGTTGAGCGAGTGGAACACCATATACCAGCCCATTCCCGTTTTCTTCGGACCTCCCCAGGTTCAACTCGCCAACGTAGTTCAAATCGATACCTTGCTGGGCAACGGAGACGGCACATTTCAACCAGCAAAGACTTCAAACCTGACTGAGTCGTATATCGCTTTTGTGACACTCGATACTACCGGAGAGGGCTTTCCCGCCGTCGGTCAGGCGGCGCTTGCCGATTTCAATGGCGACGGCAAATTGGACATCGCCATTCCCGATCCGCACAACGGCTTGCTGGTCGTGCTCGCAGGAAATGGAGCAGGTCTATTCGAGGAGTCTTTTGGCATTGTGCAGAAGATTCCTTCATCCCCCATATCGGGCAATGGTCCCGGCCTGGTGATCGCCGCCGACCTCAACGGCGACAAGCATCAGGATCTTGTCGTCCTTACTCAGGGCACCGACCAAAACGACCTCACCCAACCGCAACCCGTTTCCATTCCCGGAGTCCTCTCGATATACCTGGGCAAGGGAGATGGCTCCTTCAATGCCGGCGCCCAGATAAGTGCCACCGCGATGAGCGTCCTGGTTGCCGATATGAATGGCGACGGCATTCCTGACCTCGTTACCACGCAGTCCGACTTCGGCGTGCAAATCTTAACCGGCAACGGCGACGGCACCTTCACCGCGCAGCCGGAGATTCCCTCCACCAATGGCGCACGGCTTTGGGTGGCCGGCGTCGCCGATTACGACGGTGATGGCTTTCTCGATATCGCCCTCATCGGCCAGGACGGTCTCTGCATTTTGCTCGGCCAGGGAGGGGGCAGCTATGCTGCTCCCGTCAACTATCCTGCCGGTGGATTAGTGCGCTCATTCCAAGGAAGCTCTATCCTTCCCGAGTCAACCTATGGACAGATTCCTGCCGCCATCTTTGCCGATTTCAACGGCGATGGCAACAAAGATTTTGCAGTCCGGGGATCGGACGGATTCACCATGCTCCTGGGCAACGGAGATGGAACCTTTCAGTCTGCCGCACCTTATGAGCTGAATCACATCAGTTCGGGGATCGATACAACAGACTTCAACCTCGACGGCAATGCTGACGTTGCTGCCGCCGTTGGTCCCGGCGCAACCCGCATCCTGCTGGGCAAAGGCGATGGAACGCTGAGCATCGGCCCCGATCCCGCGCCCGGCACTCCCAACCCTACTGGCGATGGCACCCTGCGGGCGGGGGATTTCAATGGCAACGGACTCATTGACGTGATGGGCGTGCAGAACGGCGCCTGGACACAGTTCGGAGATGGCTCCGGGAATCTGGGCGCGCCCAATACCGTGCCGGACACATCAACCGTACCCTGTTGCGGCGCGGTGGGCGACTTCAACAACGACGGCCTGAGCGACATCGCCCTCGTGGATCAGGACCATGCCTACTTCCTGACCAACCTCGGCGGCGGCCACTACAGCACCTTCACCCTGCCGCTCCCCGACCCGTATCCCCCAGAATGGGACTACTTGCAGCGCGCCGTTGCCCTCGGTGATTTTAATGGCGACGGCAATGTGGATGCCGCAATCGTGACTGCCGATTTTGGCAAATCCACCGAATATGTACCGGAATCCCTCCGTATATTCCTTGGAAACGGCGACGGCACCTTTGACTTTGGTCAAGAATACGATTCGGTCGCCAAATTGGACCCGGCTAACCTTTCCAAACCCTCGCTCACCACCCTGTTTGCTCCCACGATTGCGGACCTCAACGGCGATGGCAAGCCGGATATCATTCTGCCCGGAACAGGAAGCCTGCAGATTCTCTATGGCAACGGCGACGGCAGCTTTCAGGCTCCGGTGGCTTTCACCGCTCCCACCAGCAAATTTACCGTGGCCGACGTCACCGACTTCAACCTCGACGGCGTCCCCGACCTTGTTCTCTCCGACTTCGGCGAGGTCAGTCTCTATTGCGGCAAAAAAGGAGGCGGATTCACCGCGCCCGTCAGCTATGCGGCCGGCGACTGGCCCGGCCATCCTGTCATCACCGACTTGAACGGCGACGGCGCAACCGACCTGGTGTTCGCCTCCGGAACCGATGCCGTGGTCCTCCTGAATATTCCCCCACCCGGCTCGTTTCCGGCGCATCTCGCTTTAGTAGTCACGCCGGAACCCTCGGCCTACAAGCAGCCTTTCTCCATCACCGCCACCCTGACGCCGGTTCATGCCAAGAATGGGAAGCCCACCGGATCGGTCACTTTCAGCGTGGATGGAACGCCATTGGATACCGTGCAGCTCGCAGGCGGGGTGGCATCCACCATTGAATCGGCTGTGCTAACCCCGGGCCGGCACAAGATCACCGCGAGCTACAGCGGCGATGCGGTCTTCCGCGCCATTAACCTCTCCGTCGAGCACCTTGTGCTGGGAGTTCCCAACACGATTTCGCTTACAGGCGCGCCTGATCCGGCCAATCTCGGCCAGAATGTCACCTTCACCGCGCACGTCGCCGCATCGACGCCCGGCATCCCCACTCCCAATGGCAAGGTTCAGTTTCTCTTTCTCGACGGCGTCACACCGGAAATGGATGCCACCCTGGACGCCAACGGCACTGCTGCCATCACCATGTTCTTTGTCGCCTCCGGGAC
>Ga0302319_10005550_pt1 | contig 25329 bp, 23 predicted proteins | sample Bog_T0_2_FD_203319 | JGI IMG/M metagenome (GOLD analysis project Ga0302319, IMG submission 203319) | Peat permafrost microbial communities from Stordalen Mire near Abisko, Sweden - Bog_T0_2 | ecosystem: Environmental > Terrestrial > Soil > Wetlands > Peat | place: Sweden: Abisko, Stordalen Mire...
CTTGACGGGCGCCGGCGAGGCTTCGAGGTCGGCGCAAGCTTCGTCGAGCCGCCGCACGCCTTCGGCGAACTCTTCTTCCGTGATGATGAGCGGCGGCACGATGCGCACGACGTTGTCGCCGGCGGGAATCGTCAGCAGATGGCGCCGCCGCGCCGCCGCGGCGAAGTCCTGTGGCGACAACTTCAGCTTCAGGCCGATCATCAGCCCCTCGCCGCGGACCTCGGCGATGACGTCGGGATGGCGGTCCTTGAGCTCGGCGAGCCGCTGGCGCGCGAAAGAGCCGAGCCGCGCCACGCGCGCGACGAAACCGTCCGCCAACACCTCGTCGAGCACCGCGTTGCCGACCGCCATCGCCAGCGGATTGCCGCCGAAGGTCGAGCCGTGGACGCCGACGGTCAGGCCGCGCGCCGCGTCCGCGGTCGCCAGGCATGCGCCCATCGGGAAGCCGCCGCCGATGCCCTTGGCGATCGTCATGATGTCGGGCGCCGCGCCGGAGTGCTCATAGGCGAACAGTTTGCCGGTGCGGCCGACGCCGGTCTGGACCTCGTCGTAGATCAGCAGCAGGCCGCGCGCGTCGCACAGCGCTCTCAAGCCCCGCAGAAACGAGGCGGGGATCGTCCTGACGCCGCCCTCGCCCTGGATCGGCTCGATCAGGATCGCGCCGGTCCCGGGGCCGATCGCCGCCTCGACCGCGGCGATGTCGGTCGCCGGGATCTGGTCGAAGCCGTCGACCTTGGGGCCGAAACCCTCAATGTACTTCGCCTGGCCGCCGGCGGCGATCGTCGCCAGCGTACGGCCGTGGAAGGCGCCCTCGAAGGTGAGGATGCGGTATTTTTCCGGATGGCCGTCGATCGCGTGGCGCCGGCGCGCCATCTTGATCGCCGCCTCGTTGGCCTCTGCGCCCGAGTTGGTGAAGAAGACCAGATCGGCGAAGGTTGCGTCGGCGAGCCGCCGCGCCAGCCGCTCGCCGTCGGGGATCTGGAACAGGTTGGAAGTGTGCCAGAGCTTGCCCGCCTGCTCGGTCAAGGCGGCGACGAGCCGCGGATGCGCGTGGCCGAGCGCGTTGACGGCGATGCCGGCGCCGAAGTCGAGATATCGCTCGCCGGTCGTCGCCGTCAGCCAGCAGCCTTCGCCGCGCTCGAAGGCGACGTCGGCTCTCGCGTAGACCGGAACGATGGCGGAAGACATCTCTCTAGATCCTCTCTTGCCTGCGTCTCTTCGTCAGGAATTCCGCGCCGCCCGCGGCCGCGCAAAAATGAAAACGCCGCCCCGTAGGGGACGGCCTCTGACGCGCCAATCATAGAAGAAGCGCGCCGCTCAGGTCAATTCGCCGCGTCAGAGCGTCGCGTCCACAAGAACTTGCGCCCAACGCTAATCGTTTGATCCGATTCGCGATCCGAGCCCGCGCGCCTCGCCGTGCGCTAACGACGGCGGAAAAACACGGGATAGCGGGCGCTCCGACTCTTGCGCGAGATTCAACGCATAGTGTAATTTTACCTTCAGACGCCACGACATATCGTAGCGCGACCTTCACGAGAGCGTTTCGGCGCGTAGGGGCTTGCCAGCGGGGCTGGTCAGTCTGCGACGGGGGATTCGGCCAAAAGGTATTTCGGCGGCGGAACCGGCCGGGGGCCGGCTCAGCGGGGCGCCCATAAGCGAGGCCAACGATGTCTTGGACGGATGAAAGAGTGGAGCTGCTGCGGCAATTGTGGCTCGACGGCAGGAGCGCGAGCCAGATTTCGGCCCAGCTTGGCCATGGCGTGACCCGCAACGCCGTCATCGGCAAGGTCCATCGCCTCGGCCTCGCCGGCCGCGCCAAGGCGCCGAGTTCGGCGGCGTCGCCGCCGCGCGCCGCCTCAGCGCCGCGCATGTCGCCGCGACCCGCCTCGAGCGGCGTCCGCACCGCGGTGCGCGGGGCGACCGCGCTGGCGCTCGCAGCCGAGCCGATGCTCGATACGCGGCCGGTGTTCCAGGAGGACGACGTCGTCGTTCCGATGTCGCTCAGGGTGACGATCATCGATCTCAAAGAGGCGATGTGCCGTTGGCCGCTCGGCGATCCGACCTCGGCCGACTTCCGCTATTGTGGCTCGCCGTCGGCGAGCGGACCCTATTGCGCCCATCACGGCAAGCTCGCCTACCAGCCGGTCCAGGACCGGCGCCGCGACCGTGAGCGCGAACGGCGCACCTTGCTGCTGCGCTGAAGCGCTCTCTCGTCATGGCCGGGCTGAAGCAGGACGGCGGCGGCGCAGCGTCCGTCTTCGTCCGGCCGTCAGTCGGCGCTCACGCCTTGCCGTAAGTCTCGTCGAACGAATAGCCGGTGCCCCGCACGGTGCGGATCGGGTCGCGCTCGCGCCCGCGCGACAGCGCCTTGCGCAGCCGGCCGACATGGACGTCGACGGTGCGCTCGTCGATTTCGACCGACTGGCCCCAGACGCCGTCGAGCAGCTGGGCGCGCGAGAACACCCGTCCGGGCCGTTCGAGCAGATATTCCAGCAGCCGGAACTCGGTCGGGCCGAGGTGGATGTCGCGCGCGCCGCGGCGCACGCGGCGGGTTTCGCGATCGAGATCGAGATCGCCGGCGGTGAGCTTCTCGGCGATCCGCTCCGGCCGGCTGCGCCGGAGGAGCGCCCGCACCCGCGCCATCAGTTCGGGCAGCGAGAACGGTTTGACGACGTAATCGTCGGCGCCGACCGAAAGGCCGCGCACCCGCTCGACCTCCTCGCCGCGCGCGGTGAGCATGATGACCGGCAGCGTCTTGGTCGTCTCGCGCGCGCGCAGCCGGCGGCAAATCTCGAGGCCCGACACGCCCGGCAGCATCCAGTCGAGGATGATGAGGTCGGGCGGCGACTCGACCAGGCGCAGTTCGGCCTCGTCGCCCCGCTCGACCGCCTCGGCGACGTAGCCCTCGGCTTCGAGGTTGTAGGTGAGCAACAACGCGAGATCGGCCTCGTCCTCGACGACAAGGATGCGCGGCGCGGCGGCGACGGCGCGGGAGGGCTCTCGACGGGCTTCGTTCATGGGGTCGGGATTCCGGTCGGTTCGTACTCATGTCGGCCCTTGGGACGATCGGCCGGCAGGGTCTCGCCGGTGACGAGGTAGAACACTGTCTCGGCGATGTTGGTGGCGTGGTCGCCGATCCGCTCGACGTTCTTCGAGCAGAACAGCAGGTGGGCGCAGAACGAGATGTTGCGCGGATCCTCCATCATGTGGGTCAGGAGATCGCGAAACACCGAATCCTCCAGCGCGTCGATCTCGGCGTCGCGCTCCCACACCGCCCGCGCGCGCTCGGTGTCGCGCTGGGCGTAGGCGTCGAGCACGTCCTTCATCAGCTCGGTGGCGACGTCGTTCATGTGGCGCAGACCGACGATCGCCCGCGGCACCCGCGCTTCCATGCCGATCTTCAGCGACCGTTTGGCGATGTTCTTGGCCAGGTCGCCGACCCGCTCGAGGTCGCCGGCGACGCGGATCGCGCCGACGATCTCGCGCAGATCGATCGCCATCGGCTGGCGCCGGGCGATGGTGAGGATCGCCTGCTCCTCGATGTCGCGCTGCAGCGCGTCGAGGCGCGGGTCGGTGGCGACGACCTGATTGGCCAGCGCCACGTCGGCCTGGCTCAGCGCGTCCATCGCGTCGATCACCATCTTCTCGGCGATGCCGCCCATTTCGGCGATCCGCCGCTCGAGGGCGTCGAGATCCTTGTCGTACGATCTGACGATGTGATCGACCACGGCGCCTACTCCTTCAACCGAACCGGCCGGTAATGTAGTCCTGCGTGCGCTTGTTGCGCGGCGAGGTGAACACCTTGCTGGTGTCGTCGAACTCGATCATCTCGCCCAGATACATGAAGGCGGTGAACTGCGACACGCGCGCCGCCTGCTGCATGGAGTGGGTGACGATGGCGATCGTGTAGTCGTCGGCGAGTTCGTCGATCAGCTCCTCGATCTTGGCGGTGGCGATCGGGTCGAGCGCCGAGCACGGCTCGTCGAACAGGATCACTTCCGGCCGGATCGCCACGGTGCGGGCGATGCACAGGCGCTGCTGCTGGCCGCCCGACAGGGAGAGTCCGCTGGCGTTGAGCTTGTCCTTCACTTCGGTCCACAGCGCCGAACGCTTCAGCGCCAACTCGACCCGGCCGTCCATCTCCGACTTCGGCAGCTTCTCGTAGAGCCGCATTCCGAAGGCGATGTTGTCGTAGATCGACATCGGGAACGGCGTCGGCTTCTGGAACACCATGCCGACCCGCGAGCGCAGCAGGTTGAGGTCGAGATCGGGCGAAAGGATGTTCTCGCCGTCGAGCATGACTTCGCCCACCGCCCGCTGGCCGGGATAGAGGTCGTACATGCGGTTGAGCACGCGCAGCAGCGTCGACTTGCCGCAACCCGAGGGGCCGATGAACGCCGTCACGTGGTGTTCGCGCAGCGACAGCGTGACCTTCTTCAGCGCCAGCGACTGCCCGTAATAGAAGTCGAGGTCGCGCACCACGATCTTGTCGATGGCTTGCGGCTTTGGAACATTGGCGGCCGGGGCCGCTGCGGTTGCGTCGGTCATCAGCTCAACTCTCTCATCGGGCGTTCGGCGTTACTTCTCGCCGCTGCGCGAGGCGGACAGCGCCCGCGCGGCGACGCTCAAGCTCAAGACGGCGAAGGTGACGATCAGCGCCCCGGTCCAGGCCAGCTTCTGCTGCTCGGGATAAGGGCTGCGGGCGAATTCGTAGATGATCAGCGGCAGGCTCGACATCGGCTGGGTCGGATCGGCGGTGAACAGCGAATTGCCGAGCGCGGTGAAGATCAGCGGCGCCGTCTCTCCGGTCATGCGGGCGATCGCCAGCAGCACGCCGGTGACGAGGCCGGTGCGCACCGCGCGATAGGCGACCTGGCGGATCACCAGCGAGCGCGGCATGCCGAGCGCGGTCGCCGCTTCGCGCAGGGTGCTCGGCACCAGATTGAGCATGTCCTCGGTCGTGCGCACGACGATCGGCGTGGCGATGATCGCCAGCGCGACGCTGCCGGCCAGCGCCGAGAAGTGGCCGAACGGCACGACGAAGAGCTGATAGACGAACAGGCCGATGACGATCGAGGGCGCACTGAGCAGGATGTCGTTGACGAAGCGGATCACCGTCGCGATCCGCGCGTAGCGGCCATATTCGGCGAGATAGGTGCCGGCGAGAATGCCGAGCGGCGCGGCGATGACGAGGCCGAGAGCGGTGACGATCAGGCTGCCGACGATCGAGTTCAGCAGACCGCCGGCGACGCCGGGCGGCGCCGTCATCTTGGTGAACACGTCGAGCGACAGGCCGCCGATGCCGTTCCATATCAGCGAGCCGAGGATCAGCACCAGCCAGGTCAGGCCGAACACGGTCGCGGCGTACGAAAGCGCGGTCCAGACGACGTTGCGCCGCCGGCGGCTGGCGTAGAGCGCGTCCATCAGCGTCCCTCCTTGATCGCCATCCGCGCGAGCATCAGCCGCGCCGCGGCCAGCACGATGAAGGTGATGATGAACAGGATGAAGCCGAGCGCCAGCAGCGAGGCGGTGAACAGGCCCGGGTCGGCGTCGGCGAACTGGTTGGCGATCATCGCCGAAATCGTCGTGCCCTGCGCGAGAATCGAGGTCGAGACTCTGGTGGCGTTGCCGATGACGAAAGTCACCGCCATCGTCTCGCCGAGCGCGCGGCCGAGCGCCAGCATCACGCCGCCGATGACGCCGACCCGCGCGTAGGGAATGACGATGCCGCCGACGACCTCGAACGTCGTCGCGCCGACGCCGTAGGCGGCTTCCTTGAGCACCGGCGGCACCGTCTCGAACACGTCGCGCGAGATCGCGGTGACGAACGGCAGGATCATCACCGCCAGCACCAGGCCGGCGGTCAGCACGCCGTAGCCGAGCGGCGGGCCGGCGAACAGCAGGCCGATCCCCGGGATCGCGCCGAGGGTGGCGATGATCGCCGGCTGCACATAGGCCTGCATGATCGGCTTGAGGTAATAGACCCCCCAAATGCCGTAGATGATCGACGGGATGCCGGCGAGCAACTCGATCGCCACGCCGATCGGCCGGCGCAACGACGGCGGGCTGAGTTCGGTGAGGAAGACCGCGATGCCGAGGCCGACCGGCACGCCGATCAGCATGGCGATCGCCGAGGTCGCCAACGTGCCGTAGATCGCCGCGTAGGCGCCGAAGCGCTCCTTGGGCGGGCTCCACGAGTCGCTGATGAAGAAGTCGAGGCCGAAGGTGCGGAAGGCGGGCCAGGAGCCGACGAACAGCGAGATCGCGACGCCGAGCAGCAGCAGCAGCACCAGCGTGGCGGAGAGCTGGGTCAGCAGACGGAAGCCGACATCGGAGAACCTCAGCCGCGCCAGCGCCTGAGCGCGATTCTGCGGGCCGGAGTCCGCCTGCGCCTGCGCCACCGTCTCGATCGCCGAGGCCGTCATCGGAACGCCTTTCGATTTCAACGTCCGCTCGCTCTTTCTTGGCGGACGCGGCCGGCGGCGGAGCGCCGGCCACGTTCGGCGTACGTCAGTTCTGCGCGATGTCCGCGGCCCAGGCCTTCTTGACCTGCGCGACCACGGCGTCGGGCATCGGGATGTAGTCGAGCGCCTTGGCCTGGTCGGCGCCCTTGTCGTAGCAATAGGTGAAGAACTTCAGCGCCTCGTTCGACTCCGTGACGTTGCCGGGCTTCTTGTACATCAGGATGAAGGTCGCGGCGGTCATCGGCCACGACTGTTCGCCCGGCTGGTTCGACAGGATCAGGTAGAAGCCGGGGGCCTTGGACCAGTCGGCGTTGGCGGCGGCGGCCTGGAAGGCTTCGATCGTCGGCGCGACGGTCTTGCCCGCCGCATTGATCATGTTGGCGTAGGTCAGCTTGTTCTGCTTGGCGTAAGCGTATTCGACATAGCCGATCGCGCCCTTGGTGCCGGCGACGTTGTTGGCGACGCCGTCATTGCCCTTGGCGCCGATGCCGGAGGGCCATTCGACCGAGGTCGATACGCCGATCTTCGAGTCCCAATCGGGCGAAACCTTGTCGAGATAGTTGGTGAAGTTGAAGGTCGTGCCGGAGCCGTCGGCGCGGTGAACGGCGGCGATGGCGAGATCGGGCAGATCGACCTTCGGGTTGAGCTTCTTGATCGCCGGATCGTTCCACTTGGCGATCGTTCCGAGATAGATCTGGGCCAGCGTCGGGCCGTCGATGACCAGATCGCCCGACTTGATTCCGTCGAGATTGACGACCAGCACGATGCCGCCCATCACCATGGGCCATTGCTCGAGGCCGGCGGCGTCGAGATCCTTGGGCGCCAGCGGCGCGTCGGTGGCGCCGAAGGTGACGGTCTTGGCCTTGATCTGCTTGATGCCCGCGCCGGAGCCGATCGACTGATAGTTCAGCCCGTTGCCGGTCGCCGTCTTATAGGCGTCGGCCCATTTGGCGTAGATCGGGAAGGGGAATGTCGCGCCGGCGCCGGATATGTCGCCGGCCGACGCGTAGCTCACGCTGGCGGCGACGATCGTCGCGCTGATCAGGGTGCGGATAAACATAGACGCCTCTCAATTTGGATTCATCGGCCTCGCGGACGGCCGCCGCCCAACGGCGCCATCCCGAGGCGCGCAGATATAGGCTCCGCTGAACGTCCTTATATGACGCCGGCGCGACAGATGCATGACAGTTCAACTGATTGATTTCACCTAACGATCGTCAGTCCCTGTGGAGCGGAACGATCGCCGTGAAGGTCGAGCCGCGGTCGAGCCCGCTGGCGATCGTCAACCGGCCGCGGTGGCGGGTGAGAATGTGCTTGACGATCGCCAGTCCGAGGCCAGTGCCGTTCTTCGCCCGGCTCTGGCTGAGGTCGACGCGGTAGAAGCGCTCGGTCAGCCGCGGCAGATGCTCGGGGGCGATGCCGCGGCCGAAGTCGCGCACCACCAGCGAGCCCTCGCTCGCGGTTCGCTGCACTGTGATCTCGACCCGGTCGGCGCTCGATCCATCCTGGCGAGCGCCGTACTTGATCGCGTTCTCGATCAGGTTCTCGGCGACGCGCAGCAGTTCGTCGCGGTCGCCGGTGACGGTGACCGGGCGGTCGGCGGCGATCTTGATCTCGACCCCCATCTCGCGGGCGAGCGGCGCCAGCGTGTCGGCGACGTGGCGGGCGAGTTGGGCGAGGTCGACCGCCGCCTCCGGCCGCACGTGCTGCTTCTGCTCGATGCGCGACAGCGACAGCAGATCGTCGATCAGCCGCGCCATGCGGCGTCCCTGCTCGCGCATGATGACGAGAAACTTGTCGCGCGCCTTGGCGTCGCCGTGCGCCGAGCCCTGCAGCGTCTCGATGAACCCGAGCATCGAGGCGAGCGGCGTGCGCAATTCGTGACTGGCGTTGGCGATGAAGTCGACGCGCATGCGCTCGAGCCGGCGCTGTTCGGTGAGGTCGCGCAAAGTCAGCAGGGCGGCCGCGACGGCGCCGGAGGCGCCCTCGAGCGGGGCGACGCAGACCTCGAACAGGCGCTCGATCGGCACCCGTTCGCTCCATGGCGCCGTCTCCGCTTCGCCGCTCGCCAGCACCCGCCGCATCGCGTCGATGACGTCCGGGCTGCGCAGCGCCAGGATCAGCGGCTCGCCGAGCTTCAAGCCCGGCAGAAGGACGAACGCCGGCTTGTTGGCGACGATCGCACGGCCCTCGAGGTCGACCGCCACCGCGGGCTCTGGCATCGCCCCGACCAGCCGCTCGGCGAGGGACGAATGGAGCTGCTCGGCGAAGGTCGGCGCCCTATCGTCATCGGACATGTTCGTCCCCCGATCGGTCAGCGGCGGCGGAAGCGTCCGTCGGCCTAGTCCTCGTTCTCGAGGCTCGAAGCCGCCAGCGCCTCGCGCAGCGAGCGCCAGCGTCGCCCTGCTTCATAGGCGCCGAGCAGCGCCATCGCAAGGATGAAGGGCGCGACGTAATAGATGGCGCGGAACAGCAGCAGCGAAGCGAGAAGACGCTCGCTCGACCCACCGACTCCGTCGATCATCGTCGCCTCGAAAACGCCGAGCCCGCCCGGCGCGTGGCTGGCGATGCCGAGCATGGCGGCGAAGGAATAGAGCGCGCTGAAGGCCAGGAAGCCAAGCCCGTGGCCCCTGGGCAGCAAGACATAGAGCGCGCCGGCGGCGCTGCAGACGTCGATCACGCCGAGCGTCATCTGGCCGAGCGTCAGCAGCGGGCCGGGCGGGGTGAAATTGAACACCAGCGGCCGGCGCGTGCGGCGGACGCGGGCGACCCATACCAGATAGGCGGCGAGCGCGGCGAGGATCGCGACGCCGATCGTCTGGTTCGCCAGCGCGTGAAAGTGGTTGATCCCGCCGATCGCCGTCGCGTCGAACAGGAAGCCGACGCTGAGGATGAAGCCCATGCCGAGCCAGAAGGTGATGCCGGCGACGACGGTGAGGCTCGCGACCTTGCCCGGCGAAAGCCCGGCTGGGCCGTAGATCCAGTAGCGCACCGCGCCCCCGGTCACCAACGGGAAGCCGAGGGTGAAGGAAACGGCGTAGCTGGTGAAGGAGGCGAGCGCGGTCAGGCCGTAGGGCACGCGGATGCGCAAGTGGCGCAACGCGAGCGCGTCGTAGCCGGTCAGCGCCAGGTAGCTTAGGCCCGAAAGGCCGAACGCCATCGCGATCTGGTCGCCGCCGGTGGCGGCGAAGGCGGCCTGGAACTGGCGGAAGTCGATGCGAACGAGGACGCGGACGAAGATGGCCGCCGAGACGAGGATGATCGTCAGGCTGAGGCCGAATCCAACCCGGTGCAGCAGCGGCCGGCGCGCGGCGATCGCCTGCTCCCAGCGGGTCAGGCGGTCGGCCCTTAGCGCCGGCGCGGCGTCGTCGTGACGCCGTTCGTCCGGCGCGCGCTCATCGGTCTGCTGGGCCATGCCCCGGACGTTCCCCCCGCTCGCGTCCGGCCTATAAGCCCGGCGAGGGGCGCCGGGCAAGTTCGCCCCGGAATTGGCGCTGGCCGTTGTTCTGCTTCCGAGCCGGCGGGATCGCGCTAGGACGCCTCGTCCGCCGACCGCTTCGCGCCGTGGCGCAGCCCGTCGATCAGAAGCGCGACCATGCGCCGAGCCTGGGCGGCCTGATCGTCGCGGACCCGCATGCAGAGGCTCCCCACCGCTCCCAGCAGTTCGTCCGGATCGACGTCGGCGCGCGCTTCGCCGGCCGCCGCCGCGGCGTCGAGCAAGGTTCGAAGCGCCGGCCGAAGTCGCTGTTCGAAATAGGCGGGCAAGGCGTCGAAGGCCGGGTCCCCCGAGTGCAGGGCAGTCGCCAGGCCGCGTTTGGCGCCGATGAAGGCGGCGTAGCGCTGCATCCACCGGGCCAGCGCTTCGCCCGGTCCATGCTCGGCCGCAAGGGCCGGCGCCGCGTCGGCGCAGGCGTCGATCTCGCGCCGGAAGACGGCCGCGACAAGGTGAGAGCGCTGGGGAAAATGGCGATACACGGTGCCGACGCCGACGCCGGCCTTCTCGGCGATTTCGCGCACCGGCGCATCCACCCCGGAGGTCGCGAACACCGCCTTGGCCGCCTGGAGCAACGTGTCGATGTTGCGCTGGGCGTCGGCGCGCACGCGCCGCTCCGCGTCGCGGCGAGGCGCCGCGCGATCGCCGTGTTCGTCCGCCTTGGCGCGCACCGAATCCCTCTTGATAAACGGAACATTGTTCCGTATAAAGCGGACGACCGTTCCGGTTATGCCCTATAGCGCGGCTGGCCGGCATTGGCCACACATCGATGCTCAATTGGAGACGATCATGCAGGACAAACCCGTCGCCCTCGTCACCGGCGCGAACCAGGGCATCGGCCTTCAAATCGCCAAGGACCTCGTCGCGCATGGCTTCGCCGTGCTGGTCGGTTCGCGCAATCTCGAGCGTGGCGAGGCCGCCGCCAAGGAAGTCGGCCCGCGGGCGCGCGCGCTCCGCCTCGACGTGACGGATCAGGCGTCGATCGCCGCTGCGGCGCAGCGCGTCCACGACGAATTTGGCCGCCTCGACGTGCTGATCAACAACGCGGCGATCTCGAACACCAACAAGCGGCCCGGCCAGTCCGTCGAGGACTATGCGAAGACGACCCGCCCGAGCAACGTGTCGCTCGACGAAATGCGCGCGGTGTGGGACGCCAATGTGTTCGGCGTTCTCGCCGTTTATCAGGCGATGCTGCCGCTTCTGCGCGCGGCGCCGAACGCCCGCATCGTCAACGTCTCGAGCGGCGTCGGTTCGCTGGCGACGAATTCGGACCCGGCTTTTGCGTACCGTTCGATCTTCGGCCCCGTCTATCCAGCCTCCAAGACGGCTCTCAACGCTTTGACGGTCGCCATGGCGATCGAACTTGAGCCAGAGGGGATCAAGGTCAACGCTGTCTCCCCCGGTTTCACCAAGACAAACCTCAACGGCTATGCCGGCACGGAGACGGTCGAAGAGGGCGCCCGCGAGGCGGTGCGGGTCGCGCTGCTCGGCGTGGATGGTCCGACGGGGACGTTCACGCGCTGGGAGAACCAGACCATCCCGTGGTGATCGGCAAAGCTGAATGGATCCTGGTCGTTACGCCATCCCGGGCGCCTGCCGGCGCCGCCGCCCGACTGCCGAGCGCGCGGCGGCATGCCAGGCCCGGCCTCAAGCGAGCGTGACGCGGCGCTTTTCGCGCCAGGAGAGATAGGCGGCGTCGGCGAGGCGGTTGGCGGCGAGGCCGTCCTCGCCGCTGGGCGACGGTTTGCGGCCCGCCTTGACCGCCTCGACGAAGGCGTCGAGTTCGAGCCGATAGGCGAGCGCGTAGCGTTCGAGGAAGAAATTGAGGATCTTGTCGCCGACGATCCCCTCGGCGCCGGCGAACTCGACTGTCGTCTCGCGCAGATTGCCGGCGCTGAGCATGCCCTTGGCGCCGTGCGCCTCGACGCGCTGGTCGTAGCCGTAGGTCGCGCGGCGCGAATTGGAGATCTGCGCCAGCTTGCCCGACTTCGTCTCCATCACGACGACGGCGCTGTCGATGTCGCCGGCTTCGCCGATCTTTTTGTCGACCAGCGCCGACCCCATCGCCGAAACCGCGGTCGGCTCCTCGCCGAGCAGGAAGCGCGCCATGTCGAAATCGTGGATCATCATGTCGCGGAAGATGCCGCCTGAGCGCGCGATGTAGGCGAGCGGCGGCGGGCCGGGGTCGCGCGAAGTGACCGTGACGATCTCGACCTCGCCGATCGCGCCGGCGGCGAGCCGCGCCTGCAGGGCGGCGAAATTCGGGTCGAAGCGGCGGTTGAAGCCGATCATCAGCGTCGCGCCGCTCTTGGCGACAACGTCGAGGCAGCGGCGAATCCGCTCGACGTCGAGGTCGACCGGCTTCTCGCAGAAGATCGCCTTGCCGGCGCGGGCCGCCTGTTCGATCAGATCGGCGTGCATGTCGGTCGGGGCGCAGATCGCCACCGCGTCGACGGCGGGCGAATTGATGATCTCGGCGACCGCGCCGACCGCCGCGCCGGTCGCCTTCGCCAGCGCCTCGGCCGCGGCCGCGTCGACGTCGGCGACATAGGCGACCTTGCAGTCCGAGCGCGCCGCGACGTTCGCCGCGTGAATCTTGCCGATCCGCCCCGCGCCGATGACCCCGAACCTCATGCTCTCCTCCCGTGTCGTCCAAGCGAGACGCCGAATGTGGCCCCCTCTCCGACGTTGCCAAAAAGGAATACACATTCCATCTTGACTTGTGAATAGAATTCCCTTGCGTTCCATCGTCGCAATCGGCGCGGCTCGAACGCGGAGCGCCCTCTTCGCCGTCGGCTAGACGATCTTCGTCGAACCGGCCCGTAAGGGGTGGCCGGCGCGAAACGACGACGCGACGGCGACGCAAGCGAAGGCCGTTTCCTTCGCCCGCCTCGCCGCGTTGTGGCAGGATGCGGCGCCGGGAGAGGCGCCATGATCGAAGAAGCGGATCTCGAGGCGGCGGTCGCGGCGGGGCTCATCGCCGATGACACGCGGTTGAAGTTGATCGCCTTCGCGCGCGGCCGCGCCGCGGCCGCGACCGACCAGCCGTCCGCCCGGCTCGCCGCGCCGCCGCGCTTCGACGCCGTCCATGCTCTCTATTACGCTGGCGCGCTGATCGTCATTGCGGCGATGGGGCTCTTCACAAACGCGGCGTTCAACGCGCTCGGCGGCTGGGCGCTGGCTTCGATCGCCGCCGCCTACGCCGCCGGTTTCGCCGCGCTCGGACAGGCGTTGTGGCGCAAGCCGGAGACGCGGACGCCTGGCGGCCTGGCGGTCGCCGTGGCCGTGTCGATGGCGCCGCTCGCCGTCTACGGCGTGCAGGACGCGCTGAACCTCTGGTCGCTCGCCGACAAGCCGGGCCAGTACAGCGACTTCTTCCCGCTGATGAACGCGAGCTGGGTCTACATGGAGGTCGCGACGATCGCCGCCGCGGCGCTGGCGCTGCGCTTCTTTCCCTTCCCGTTCATTGTCATGGTCGCCTCGGTGGCGCTGTGGTTCTTGTCGATGGACCTCGCCTTGCTCCTTCTTCATCGCCAGCCCTCGCAGAGCTGGGAAGCCGATTGGGACTTTCGCCGCAACGTCTCGATGATCTTCGGCGTCGCGATGATCGCCGGCGCCTGGACGATCGACGTCAAATGGGCGCGGTTCGGCGATTTCGGCTTTTGGCTGCATCTGTTCGGCGCGCTGACCTTCTGGGGCGCGCTGTCGTCTGGCTCGGGCGACGCGATCGGCAGGGCGGTCTACGGCGCGATCAACGTCGCGCTCGTCGCCTTGGCGGTCTTCCTCGGCCGCCGCAACTACGCCGTCGTCGGCGCGATCGGAATCTGCTGCTATCTCGGCTATCTCGCCTCCGACGTGTTCAAGGACGCGCTCGCCTTCAGCTTCGCGCTGTCGGCGATCGGCCTGGCGGTCATCTTCGCCGGCGTCTGGCTGCAGCGCCGTCAGCGCGCGATCAGCGCCTTCCTCGACGCCGCGCTGCCGCCGGCGTTGCGCGCCTTGCGTCCGGCGCGCGCCAGCGCGGCGTAGTCGGCTCGCGCCTGCAATCGACGAGGCGCTTCATCGCGCCTCCAGGCTGCAGGTCTCGACGACGTCGCGCAGGCGCTTCTCCAATTCGCCGCCGGCCTCCGTGCGCGCCGCGCTGAGCGACAGGCCGGCGGCCTCGGCGCGCTCGGCGACGCAGGCGCAGGCTTTGGCGCAGATGGCGGCGTCGCCGCCGCGCGCGACGCAGGCGGAGGGGCACGCGGCGAGATAGGCCTCGCGCGCCTGGCGGTCCTCGAGCCCGGTCGCCGTCACGACGCTCCACAGCAGGCCGAACAGGATCGGCTGGTGGACGAGATAGAGGACGAGGCTATGGCGGCCGGCGAAGGCGGTCGCGCGGCCGGGCCAACGCATCGGCCGCCACGCCGTCCAGCGCCACCCGGCGAGCCGCGCCGCCGCCGCCTGCGCCAGCCCGAGCCCGATCAGCACGACCCCCGCCCACGGCAGCAGCGGCCGCCAGTCGAGCGTGTAAGGCGGCAATGTTCCGAGCCCGAGCCAGACCAGCGCCGGCGGGTTGACCGCCGGGCTGGAATAGACGAACGGCGCCGCGATCGCCGCCGCGCCGACGGCGAGCGCCGCCCAAGCGGGCGCAGCGACGAACAGTGCGGCGATCAGGCTCGAGGCCGCGATGCAATGGAGGATGCCGAACAGGATCGGCTCGTCCGCGTCGATCGCGTAGCTCGCCGCCGTCACCAGCGCCGCCGCGCCGGCGATCGCCGCGAGGCGCCTCAAGAAGGCGGCGCGCCGCAGCCCATGCGGATGGGCGAGCGCCAGCGACACGCCGACCAGCGCGAGAAAGGCGCCGGCGACGACATGCGACAGCGCCCGCGTCGCCGGCGCGAACGGCAGCGTCGGAGCGATGAGGCCGAAATGAGCGAAGTCCCAGATCAGGTGGTAGACGACCATGCCCGCGAGCGCGACCCCGCGCGCCGCGTCGATCGCCGCGATGCGCGCGCGTTTGGCCGGCTCGCTCGTCTCCAACGCCATCGCCCCCTTCCCAGCATGCGCGTTCCCTTCCCCCCTTGCGGGGGAAGGTGGCGTTGCGAAGCAACGCCGGATGAGGGGTCGGCGCACCAGCGCCGTTCGGCGCACCCCCTCACCCCCGACCCCTCTCCCGCAAAGGAGAGGGAGGGAGCGCACGCGGCCCTTATAGCCGATCGCCCGCCCGACAGGGCGCGCCGCCGTCCGGCGAAAGACGGGCGTCTCTCGACGCCCTATGACCCGCGCCGCCGCCAGCGGTCGAAGACCATTGACGGCGTCGACAGATTTCGGAAAGTGATGCATCCGTGAGGTCGAAACTTGGGGCGCGATGGGGCCGGAGCGCCGCCAACTTCATGCGAGGGCGACAGAATGAAGAAGCCGGGCGTGAGCCAAGGTTCATCGGCCTCGGCGCTCATCTCGCAGAGAATCGTCGAACTCGCCGACTGGCGCGGCGAAGCGCTCGGCAGAATGCGCAAGCTGATCACGGAAGCAGACCCGGAAGTGGTCGAGGAATGGAAGTGGAGGGGCACGCCGGTGTGGTCGCACGACGGCGTCATCTGCACCGGCGAGTCCTACAAAAGCGTCGTCAAGCTGACCTTCGCCAAAGGCGCGTCGCTGAAGGATCCGGCCCATCTGTTCAACGCCAGTCTCGACGGAAACGCGCGCCGCGCGATCGACATCCGCGAAGGCGAGGATGTCGATGCGTCCGCCTTCAAGGCGCTGGTTCGCCGGGCTGTCGCCCTCAACGCTTCCGGCAAGTCAAAACCATCGAAGAAAGCGAAGTCCGATCTGTAGCGACGGCCCCCCTTGCGGCCGAGCGCAGACCGTAAACCTCCGAAGCAACTCGGCGAGCCTTTGCGCGCCGCATTCAGGAGGACGACATGTTCAACAACGCTATTCGCGCCGTCGTCATCATTCTCTGCGCCTCGCTGGCGGGATCCGTGGCGATGGTCAGCGTTTCCGCCCCCGCTAGCGCCTGCTGCGACGGCCACCATCGAGGCTGACGTCCGGCGACAAGGTCGCCGAGATAGTCCGCGAGCGCATGAAGCGGAACCCGGACTTCGTTCGCGGCGCATGGCCGGCGTGACGGCCGCGATCCCCTTGACCTCCCGCCGCCCCTCGCCGGCGGCAGCTGGCAGGTTCCCTCGAGCCCGAACACTTGGCCCCGGCCTTTGACGGCTTAGATAGGGAGGGCGCGATGCGGGCCGGTCGAGGCATGGCGAGGCGCGGCGGAATTGGGAGAGGTTCAAACATGCCCCAGGTGACCTACCAGGTGATCCAGCACGACGGCGGCTGGGCCTACAAAATGGGATCGACGATCTCCGAGACCTATCCCTCCCACGACCTCGCCCACGCCGCCGCGGCGCACGCCGCCGGCGAGCAGCGCGCGCCAGGCGAAGACGAAGCCATTCAATACGAGGATTCCTCTGGCGAATGGCGCGAGGAGGAAGCCCGCGGCGCGGATCGGCCCGAGCCGGAGGTGAAGGACTGAGGCGCCGAGACGCGACGGTCGCAACGTCCTGATCGAGCGACGGCCCTTGTCGCGCCGGCGAGGGCTCGGCGCAGAGCGTCGTCGACCTCAGGCCCGACGAGAGCAAGTGCGCATGAACGTTCGTCCTTTCACGATCCGCATTCCAGACGAGGCCATTGCCGATCTGCATCGGCGGCTGCGCGCGATCCGCTGGCCGACATGCCTCGACGACGCGAGCTGGGACGACGGCGCCAGCCTGTCTTTTCTCCAGCGACTTGCCGATCACTGGCGGGATCGCTTCGATTGGCGCGTCCACGAACGACGGCTGAACCGTCTGCCGCAATACCTGATGAATGTGGGCGGGATGGACATCCACTTCGTTCATCAGCCCGGCGTCGGCCCGGCGCCCTTGCCGCTCGTCTTGACGCACGGCTGGCCCGGCTCGTTCATCGAAATGGAGCGTATCATCCCGTTGCTGACGGATCCGGGCGCCCATGGTGGCGATCCTGCCGACGCCTTTCACGTCGTCGCGCCGTCGCTTCCGGGCTACGGCTTCTCGCCGCCGCCCGCGCGCCCCGGCGTCAGTTCGCGCGAGATCGCCGAATTGTGGCGCGCGCTGATGGCCGGGCTCGGCTACCGCCGGTTCGCGGCCCAGGGCGGCGACATCGGCGCCGCGGTGTCGACTTGGCTCGCGCGGCTGTTCCCCGACAGCGTAACCGGCGTCCATCTGAACTTCATTCCCGGCAGCTATCGCCCCGCGCTGGGTCGGCAGGCGTCGCCGATAACCGCGGACGAGCAGGCCTTCCTCGACCGGGTCGCATCCTGGGCGGCGGCGGAGGGCGGCTACATCGCGATGCAGGCGACCAAGCCGCAGACCCTCGCCTTCTCGCTGACCGATTCGCCGATCGGCCTGGCCGCCTGGATCGTCGAGAAGTTCAGGGCGTGGAGCGATTGCGACGGCGACGTCGAGCGCAGCTTCTCGCTGGATGCGCTCCTGACCGACATTTCCCTCTACTGGTTCAGCGACAGCCTCGCCGCGTCGTTGCGCCTCTACAAGGAGAACCGTCTACGCCCGTTGGCCTTCGACCCCGGCGAGCGGGTGACGCCGCCGCTCGGCGTGGCCCTGTTCCCGCGCGAGATCGCGATGCCGCCGCGCTCCTGGGTGGAGCGGGTCTTCGACGTTCGCCGTTGGACTCCCATGCCCGCCGGCGGTCATTTCGCCGCGCTCGAGCAACCGGAACTCTTGGCTGAGGACATCCGCGCGTTTTTCAGGCCGCTTCGCGCCGCGCAATCCTGAGGTCGTGACTCATCGGAACTAGGTGATTCCCGAGCCTGGCGGCGAATTCCGCCTTGGCTACGGTGCGGCGGTCGCCGCCGGGTCTCGTCGAGCGTTCGCACAACCGGCGAGACCGTCACGATCCCCGGCGAGCAAGGCCAAAGACGCCGGCGCCACGGAGGCCGAGAGATGAATGCGCTCGATCCTAGAGACCCACTACAGAAAAGGCGACTCAAGGCTTCGATTACGGATGCGATCGCGAAAGAAATTGACGGCCCGGATCGCATCGATATCGCGGCAAGAGTCGAAGAAACCTATGAGCGGCTGCTGCTCAAAGCGGTCGTTTTCGCCCACATCCCTTCTCTAACCGCCGGGATGGTTAGAAGAGATGTGATGATGCATAAAGCGGATCTCTAACCGCTGCCTTAAGTGTTTGTTCCGCGCCACGTCCGCGGTCTCCGAGCCCGATCGACCGCGCAGGCGGCGGCTGGTGCGGCCCGCTCGCGATAATGGCCGGAACAGCATCGAATTGAAGACAATTTGCTTTGGTCGCCCCTCACAACACCAGCGGCGAGCGATCGATCGCCCGCTCCGCCTCGGGTATCGATTCCGGCCGTCCGACGTGCAGCCAGGCGCCGTCGAGGCGCACGCCGTAGAGCCGGCCCTGCTCGGCGGCGCGGAAGAAGAACGGCGCGAGACGGAACACGTCCTCGGCGATCCCTTCGAACAATTGCGGCTTGATGATGCCGACGCCGGCATAGACGAACGGCGCGACGTGGCGCTGCTCGCGCTTGGTCAAACGGTTGAACGGATCCATGGTGAAGTCGCCCGGCCCGTCGACGCCGACGGCGCCGGCCGCCTGGGCGACCAGCAGCAGCGCGTCCATCTTGGCCGGATCGAAGAACCGGATCAGCCGGTCGAGTTCGGAGCGCGGCCCCTCGATCCACAGCGCGTCGGTGTTGCAGATGAAGAACGGCGCGTCGCCGATCAGCGGCAGCGCCTTCTTGATCCCGCCGCCCTGGTCGAGCAGCTTGGCGCGCTCGTCGGAAATGACGATCCGCGGCGCGACGCGGGACGTGAGATGCGCCTCGATCTGGTCGGCGAGCCAATGGACGTTGACGATCGCCGTTCCGACCCCGGCCTCGGCGAGCCGGTCGAGGCAATGGTCGAGCAGCGTCCGCCCGCCGACCTTGACCAGCGGCTTGGGGATCGCGTCGGTGATTGGCCGCATGCGCTGGCCGAGCCCGGCGGCGAACACCATCGCGGTCGAAGGCGTCGGCCTGGACGTCGGCCTTGACGTCGGCTTGGGCGTCGGCTCGGGCGTTCGGTTGGGCATCGGCTCACGGCTCCAGGCTCGCCGACCCGCCTTCGCCGAGCGCGCGCGGCAGGCAGGCCTCGAACCAGCCCCTCAGCGGCCGCAGCAGCGGATGGGCGAGGTTGCGCGCCAGCCGACGTTCTACCAGCGGCAGCAGCGGGAGATATTGCGGCTTGCCGTCGCGGCGGTCGAGTCGGGTGAAGATGCCGAGCAGCTTGGTCGCCCGCTGCGCCGCCATCGCCGCATAGGTCCCGGCGAAGGCCGCGGCGTCGAAACGCGGGTCGCGCTCGGCCCGCAGCCGCGCGTAAAGCGCCAGCAGCCGCAGTTCGAGATCGACCGGCACGTCGACCCGCGCGTCCTGCAGCAGCGAGGCGACGTCGTAGGCCGGCGGGCCAAGCACAGCGTCCTGGAAGTCGATCAGGCCGAGCCGGCTCAGGCCGTCGCGCTCCCGCAGCCAGTGCAGGTTGGGCGAATGATAGTCGCGCAGGGTCCAAGTGGTCGGCTGGGCGAGGATCGGCGCCAGCAATTCGCGCCACAGGCCGAGGAACACCTGGCGGGCGCCGGAGGCCGGCGTGACGCGCGCGGCGGTCGGCGCGTACCAGTCGAGCGCCAGCTCGACCTCGATCAGCATCGCGTCGATGTCGTAGGTCGGCAGCGCATAGGTTTCGCCGTCGACCGGCAGCGTGTGCGGCAGGTCGCGGGCGTGGAGATCGGCGAGCAGCGCCGTCGCGTCGGCGTAGCGTTCGGCGTCGGGCCCGCGCGCGTCGGCGATCGTCTCGGCGCCGAAATCCTCGATCAGCGCCAACCCGCCGGCGACGTCGTGGGCGTAGATTTGCGGCGTCGAGTAGCCCTGGCCGCGCAAGCCCTCGGCCATGGCGAGATAGGCGCGGATGTCGGGCGACAGCTTGGCGATCGCCGCATAGGGCTTGCCGTAGCGCAGGATCGGACCGTCGGGCCGCGGCGGCGAGGTCATCAGCATCGCCGCGCCGCCGTCGGACTTGGTCAACCGCTCGTAGGCGCGCACCGACGCGTCGCCGGCAAGCGGGACGCGTTCGGCGTCGGCCCAGCCGGCGCCGCGCAACAGCCGCTCGATTGCGCGCATGCGTCGCCAGCGCACGCCGAGCGCGCCGAATGCGCCGATCTCGGCGCGGCGGAATTCGGGGCCGTAGACGGGGTCGAAATGGAGCGCGATCTCCAACCGGTCGGCGGGCAGGGCGCTCGCGGCGCGCTCCGGCCATTCGACCATCGTCACGGCGCCGTCGGTCGCCTCGTCCCAGCCGATCTGGGCGAGTTCGTCGTCGCCGCGCAGGCGGTAGAAGTCGGCGTGGACGATCGGGAAACCCGGGCCGTCGTAGACCTGGATCAGGGTGAAGGTCGGGCTCGGCGCCTCGAGCTCGGGGTCGCCGGTGAGCGCGCGCAGGGCGGCGCGAACCAGCGCCGTCTTGCCGGCGCCGAGGTCGCCCGACAGCGCGACGAAATCGCCCGGCCGGACAAAGCTCGCCAGTTGCCGGGCGAGCGCTTCGGTCGCCGCTTCGTCGATGAGCGCGATCGCTTCGCCGTCGCCGGCGCCCGCGCCCTGCGTCGCCGCCGCCATCTCAGGCCGCCGCGCTCGCCTGACGCGGCGCGCCGTCGATCGGGAATACGCAGGTCACGGTCGTGCCCTCGCCGTAGACCGAGTCGATCTGGACCCGGCCGCCGTGCAGCTCGACCAGCGCCCTGACGATCGACAGACCGAGGCCGGGGCCGCGATGGCGCGAGCCGCTGGTGCGGCTCTCGAAGCGGTCGAAAACGCGCTCGAGCACGTCGTTGGGAATGCCGCGGCCGCGGTCGCTGACCTTGAACACGATCTCGTCGGCGCGGCGCATCGCCGCCAGCGTCACCGTCTGCCCCGGCGCGGAGAAGCCGACGGCGTTGGAAAGCAGGTTGAACAGCACCTGGCGGATGCGCCTGCCGTCGGCGCGCAGCGAGCCGACATCGTCGGTGGCGACAATGCGCAGCTCGATCTTCGACTCGCTCAGCCGATCCTGCACGCCCTCGGCCGCCGCCTTCATCGCCTCGACGACGTCGACGTCCTCCGGCCTGAGTTCGAGCGCGCCGGCGTCGATCGAGGCGAGGTCGAGAATGTCGTTGATGATCGCCAGCAGCGCCGCCGAGGACTTGGTGATGAAGCCGGCGTATTCGAGTTGCCTCGGGTTGAGCGGGCCGACGCCGCCGTCGGCCAACAGCTGGGTGAAGCCGATGATGTTGGTCAGCGGCGTGCGCAGTTCGTAGGAGACGTGGTTGACGAAATCGTTGCGCAGCTTCTCGGCGCTGATCAGCGCCTGATTGCGTTCGGTCAGCGCGCGCTCGACGTTGGCGCTGGCGGTCACGTCGAGGAAGGTCAGCAGCGTCGCGCCGTCGGGCAGCGGCAGGGCGGCGCAATCGAGCGCCAGGCCATCTTTGCGCGCGACCCGCACCGCGAAGCCGCGCCGCTCGTCGGGCAGATCGACGATGCGCGCGCGCAGGCCGTCCCACATCTGCCCGTCTTCGAGCAGCGGCGTGCACAGGCGCGCCACTTCGTCGATGTGCGGCCGGTCGGCAGCGCGCGCCGGGTCGAAGCGCCACATTTCGGCGAAGGCCGGATTGATCAGCTTCATCCGCCCGTCGGCGCCGAACACCGCCACGCCTTCCTTCAGCGCGTCGAGCGTTTCGCCCTGCACGCGGGTCATGGCGTTGACCTGCGAGGCGAGCGCGTAGCTCTGGGTCGCGTCGTCGAACAGGTAGGTGACGCCGCCTTGCGGGTTGGGGCTGGCCACGACCCGCAGCGCGCGCCCGTCGGGCAGATGCCAGACGCTCTCGGTCGGCTCGATCGCCTGATAGGCGGCGAGCGCCTGCGTCTTCCAGCTGCGGAAATCGGCCTGCTCGGGCAACTGCCGCGTCGCGCGCAGGCGATCGAGAATCTCGCCGTTGGTCGGCTGCGAATCGAGGAAGGCGGGATCGAGCGACCAGATCTGGCGGTAGGCGGCGTTGTAGAAGGTCAGCTTCTTGGCGCGGTCGAAGATCGCCACGGCGGTCGACAATTGGTCGAGCATGCGCGAATAGGCGCCGAGGTGGCGCTCCATCTCGATGCGCACCGACTCGAGCTCGGAAAGATCGTTGGCGAGGCCGGCGGCGCCGTCGGCGGTGGCGATCTCGGTCGCCTCGAACAGCTTGCGGCCGCCGGCGACGACCGCCGGCGCGCGCTGCCGCCAGGCGCCGCTCGTCGCCCGCGCCTGCGCCGCTTCGGCCCCGAGCGCCTGATCGAACAGCTCGAGGCCGCGCGCGGCGACGTCCGCGCCGTCGGCGGCTTCGACCGCGCGCGCATAGGCGAGATTGGCCCAGGCGATCTTGCCGTCGGCGCTGCGCGTCCAAGCCGGGCTGGAGATCGCGTCGAGCAGCCCCCGCAGCGCGTTGAGCCCGGCCTTGGCCTCGGCATGGCTGTCGCGCATCCGCGCCAGTTGCAGCCGTTCGCCGGAGACGTCGAGGATGCGAACCACGGCGCAGCCGGCGACGGCGCGGCCGTCGATCTCGAAATGGCGGCCCTTGAGGCTCGCGGCGGCGAGCGAGAACGCTTCGCCGCGGTTGAGCAGCCGCTCGACCGCTTGCTGCAAATTCGCAGCGAGGCTGGGCTCTAGCCACGACGAGAACGCCAGCACGCGGTGCGGCGAGGGCGCGTCGGCGACGAGCGAGAAGTCGCCTTCGATCTGCGGTTCGCCGTCGGGCTGATTCCAGGCGAGCAGGATCTGCGGCTCGCTGGCGAGGAAAAGATTGGCGCGGTCGAGCGCGGCGCGGGTGCGGGCGAGTTCGCTGGCGAGTTCGGATTCGCGCTGAGTCCAGCGCCGCCGGCCGACGAGGTGGAGCGAGGCCGTCAGCACCGAGAAGAACAACAGCAGCAGGATGACGAGGCCGCTGATGTCGGCGGCGAACGGCTCCTCGAGCGCCAGCGGTCCGCCGCCCGCTTCGGCGTGCGCCGCGCCGGCGGCGCAGCACAGAGCGACAACGACGAGCCGCGCGAGGGCGCGCGAGGCGAGCGCACGCCGAGGCAGGCCTCTCGGCCGGATGCGCGCCCACGCCGATCGCGTCGTTGGTTGCAAGCCTCGGCCCCCAGAGACTTCGCGGGCGCGCCCGCCGCCGGGCGCCGCCGCCGCCGCCGACCGTCCTCTTACCGCCGCGAGGAACGAATCAACGTCCCCCAGATTTACGCAAAGCCGCCAAGAAAGTCGTTAACCGAATGTTGGCGAATTTTGTCTGAAATCAGATGTAGATTCAAAATAACGCAACGGCGAGCGCGCCGCCGCGCTGTTCGCGCTCAGCGGATCAGGCCGACGATGTCCTTGACCGCGTCCATGTTCGGCTGCGCGATCTGCCGCGCCTTGCGCGCGCCTTCGGCGAGCACCGAGTCGACGTAAGCCGGGTCGGCGTTGAGCCGCAGGATCTCGGCGCGGATCGGCGCGAGCTTCGCCGCCGCCAGCTCGGCGAGCGCGCTCTTGAACTGCGAGAACTGCCCGCCGCCGAACTGCCGCAGCACGTCGCCCTTGGTCTCATCGGCGAGCGCGGCGTAGATGCCGACGAGATTGTCGGCTTCGGGCCGGCCCGCCAGGCCTTCGACCTCGCTCGGCAGCGCGCCGGGGTCGGTCTTGGCCTTGCGGATCTTGGCCGAGATCGCGTCGGCGTCGTCGGTGAGCGCGATCAGCGAATATTCCGAGGGGTCGGATTTCGACATCTTCTTCGATCCGTCGCGCAGGCTCATCACCCGCGTCGCCGGCCCCTGGATCAGCGGCTCGGGCAACGGGAAGAACGCGTCGCCGAATCCGCGCTCGGCGATCTGGGCGGAGAAGTCGTTGTTGAATTTCTGCGCGACATCGCGCGTGAGTTCGAGATGCTGCTTCTGGTCGTCGCCGACCGGCACGTGGGTGGCGCGATAGAGCAGGATGTCCGCCGCCATCAGGACGGGATAGTTGTAGAGGCCGACGGAAGCGTTCTCGCGGTCCTTGCCCGCCTTCTCCTTGAACTGGGTCATGCGGTTGAGCCAGCCCAGGCGCGCGACGCAATCGAGCACCCAGGCGAGTTCGGCGTGCTCGGCGACGCGGCTCTGGTTGAAGACCGTGTTCTTCCGAGGGTCGATGCCGCAGGCGAGGAACGCCGCCGTGACCTCGCGCGTCGTGCGACGCAGCGTCGCAGGGTCGTGCGGCATCGTCATCGCATGCAGATCGACGACGCAATAGAGGCAGGGGTGGGTCTTCTGCATCTCGACGAAGCGCTTCAGCGCGCCGAGATAGTTGCCCAGATGCAGATTCCCGGTCGGCTGCACGCCGGAGAACACCAGTTCGGGAAGTTTCGCCATTTCGGTCCGCGTCGCGCCTTTGTTGAGCGAGCGGCCTTATCGCAACCGGTGGAGGCTGGCGCAAGGGGAGCGCGGCGTTCTTGTAGGCGCGGCCGGCGGCCGCGCCCTCGTCGTCAAAACCGGAAGACCGCGGCGCTTGCGCACCGGACGCGCTCGCCGAGCGCGTCTACAAGGCGCCGAGTCGGCCGCGGTTCACGCGGCCGCCGTCAGAAAGGGTGGTACTGGAACATCCAGGTTTCGGTCAGCGTCTCGCTGTTGGCCTGCAGGAAGCAGCGCAGCTCGACCGGATCGGCGCCGTCGACCGTGAGGTCGAACTCGGCCCGCCAATGGCCGGGCACGTCGTCGGGAACGGCCTCGATCAGGCGGTAGCCCTGCAGCGATCCGCGCGAGGCGATCACCACCATGTCCGGTTTGACGCCGTAGGGCAGGGTCGCGAGCGGTCCGCCGAGGAACTCGACGACGAATTTGCGCACGCCTGCGGGGCGCGGCAGACCGGGCTGACCGCCGCGGCCGAGGCGCGTCGCCACGCAGCGCGCCAGCTTGGATGGGTAGGGCTCGTCGGCGAGCCAGTGCAGACGATAGTTGAGCGCAATCTCGGCGCCGGCGGGCGGCGGCTGCTCCGGCACCCACATCGCGACGACGTTGTCATGGATCTCGTCGTCGGTCGGGATCTCGCACAGCTGGATCCAGCCCTTGCCCCAGCCCGAGCCGTCGGCGGCCGGCATCGGTTCGACCCACAACGTCGGACGCCGGTCATAGTCGACGCCGTCGAGATAGTGGTCGAACACACGGTCGCGTTGGCAGAGGCCGAAGCCGCGCGGATTGTTGTCGGTGAAGGCCGAGATCATGATGCGCGGCGGGTTGTTGAGCGGTCGCCACAGCCGCTCGCCGTTGCCCGACCACATCGACAGGCCGTCGGAATCGTGCAC
>Ga0302319_10005551_pt1 | contig 25326 bp, 27 predicted proteins | sample Bog_T0_2_FD_203319 | JGI IMG/M metagenome (GOLD analysis project Ga0302319, IMG submission 203319) | Peat permafrost microbial communities from Stordalen Mire near Abisko, Sweden - Bog_T0_2 | ecosystem: Environmental > Terrestrial > Soil > Wetlands > Peat | place: Sweden: Abisko, Stordalen Mire...
TCGCTGCCGAGGCAGCATTACACGCATCTGAGTAAGGTGGGGAAGGAAGGCAAAGCAATGAATAGTCTGCTCTGGATTACGCAGATCATTTTGGCAGGCGTTTTCCTCTTTACCGGATTTTCAAAAATCTTCGCTTACAACCATGTAGTGAAGGCCATCGAGGCGCGATCTAAAGCTGGCCGCATCGGCATGACTCGCGGCCAGGCCGCTCTGGTCGGCTTCGTTGAGGCTGCTTTAGCCGCATTGGTCCTAGTCCCGGTTGACCTCTGGCCGCCGCACGTCCTGCTGCGTTTGGCCTGCGCCGGACTTGGCCTGGTGATGGTGGCCGCCAGCATTTATCATTTCCGCCGCCAGGAATCAGCCGCCCCCAGCGTCACCCTGTTCCTGCTGGCCCTGTTCATCCTCGTCGGCCGCTGGCCACGGTAGCTTTTTCGTCTTTTCATTCGCAGCGAACTACAGCGCCTTCGAAAGCCAGCGTTGAGCATAGCCGAATGGGACCGGCTTCTCCCAACCTCAAAAGTGGCGCTTCAGCTTCAAAATCGGCGTCTCAAAGGCATACCACAGCAGGCTTGCCGCAGCGATCGACGCACCCAGCCGGAACGCCACCACCGCCAAGTTGCCGGGAATTCCATACTTGTCCATCCGCAGGTCAAACCAGCCAAAGTAGATGAATATCGAGATGTGGATCATGTAGAGCCCGTAGCTGATCTTCCCAATATATGCCAGCGGCCCGCGCCGAAGCACCAGGCTGATCGGGTTCCGCGCGCCTGTGGAAGCGCACAATGCCAGCACAGCGCCGCCATAAAACGTGGCCAGCGCCGAATCCAGATACGCCGTCCCGCCGGCAATGGTTGCTGCTGCCGCAAAGCCCGCCACCAATGCGACCAGGCCGAGCCAGAGCCAGATCCTCTGGCCCAGTTTCACCGTGTAGAGCCCGATCGCCAGCAGGCTCCCCAGCGCGATCCCATCCAGATGCGTCAGCGTATGTGTGTTCGTTATCCACGCCCATTTCTGGTGTCGTATCAGCGGAGAAGCGATCAACCCAGCCACCGGAAGCAGCGCCAGAATCGTCGGCCTGCGCAGCCAGCGCACCGCTGGCGCCCACACAAAGTAGAACTGCTCCTCAATCGCCAGTGCCCACGTCGGCGCAATCGCCGGCGGCAGCGCAAGATGAAACAGGTTCTGGATGAACAGCAGGTAAGCCCACCACGGCGCGGTGCGGATAGCGTCCCACACGCTCGGCCCGATGAACCATGGCGCGTTCAGGTACACCACCACCAGCAGCAGCACGTACATCGGCCAGATTCGCAGCGCCCGCCGCGAATGGAAGTTGTGGAAGTACTTGGGCTGGTCGCGCGTGGTGAGCAAGTTGCCGGTGATGAGCAGGCCGCTCATGAAGAAAAACAGCGTCACCCCCGACCATCCCCACAGCGAGGGGTAATAGAGCCATGTCCCCTTCAGCCGCGGATTCGAGTGGTACAGGATGACCGCAATGATCGCGATGCCACGCAGCCCGTCAAGTTCCGGCAGATAATTAGGCAGCCAAGTTGGACGTTGAATCGGCAAGTTAGCAGGTTATTCGTTCAGAAGAGCGGAAGCAACAGCTGGAGTTAGTTCGGTTTGAGCTCTGTCACTGGGCTCGTTGGATTGCTGCGCTCTTTGTCCACCTGCTCCCACACCTCGTCTTCGCGAACCTTGAAGGCGTTAGCCACGTGTCGAACAATATCCACCATCAGAATTCCGTAGTGCTTGTGGTTCCATGTGCCGGGATAGAGGCGAGTCTGAACCATTCCATCGTTTTCAAACACAATAAGAAGAGGCTGCTTGATTTCCATTTCGGCCCTCGCTCCCTGCTAGCTCTACCCCGCCGCCAACTGCTTCGCCCGCTCCGTAGCCCGCATCACCGCCTTGATCAGCGTCACCCGCAGCCCGCCTTCTTCCAACTCCAGAATGCCATCAATGGTGCATCCCGCCGGCGTAGTCACCGCGTCCTTCAGCAGGGCTGGATGATACCCCGTCTCCAGCACCATCTTCGCCGCGCCAAACGCCGTCTGCGCCGCCAGTTGCGTCGCCACATCCCGCGGCAGCCCCACCTTCACTCCAGCCTCGGCCAGCGCCTCAATGATGATGTAGATATACGCCGGACCCGATCCCGAAAGCCCGGTCACCGCGTCCATGTGCTTCTCGTCCACCAACACCGTGCGGCCGACCGTCTCAAAAATCCGCTGCGCCAGCTCCATCTGCAGCGCGGAAACAAACCGCCCTCTGCACAGCGCCGTAGCCCCCGCGCCCAGGGCCGCCGGCGTGTTCGGCATGGCGCGAATCACTGCAATGTCCAGCCCCGACGCCTCTTCAATCGCCCGCGTCTTCACGCTTGCTGCGAATGACACAATCGTCTTCTCTGCCGTCAGCCCCGGCTCAATCGTCGCCATCAAATCCGGTACCTGGAACGGCTTTACGCCAATCAAAATCAAGTCGGACTGCCGCACCGCCTCCAGGTTGTCCGTCGACACGTCCACGCCCCACTGCGTGCTCAGCGCGATGGCCTTCTCCGCGTGTCCCACGGTCGCATGAATCTGGTACGGCCCAAACAGGTTCTGCTTCAAAAACGCCTGCAGCAAAATGCCGCCCATCTTGCCCGCGCCCAAAACTGCCACGCGCACATTGGGAAACTGCGCCGGTACTTCCGGAGCCTCAACGGCTATCTCAGCCATGTTTTCCTCTTCAATCCAGTGAGTTTGGTGCGAATCTCAAGGATACTCGCAAAGGCCGCCCACGGCCAGACACAGGCCAATTGCAATCCAGCCATCCGGCCTCGTGCTTTTCTATTCCCTATTCCCTATTCCCTAGTCCCTGTTCCCTGCCTTTTGATCCACCCATCAATCCGGTCGCTCAGCACATCCAGCGGCAATGCTCCCGAATCCAGCACCTGGTCGTGAAAGCCGCGAATGTCGAACTTGTCGCCCAGAGCCTTCTTCGCGCGTTCGCGCAGTTCCAGAATCTTCAACTGCCCCACCTTGTAAGCCAGCGCCTGGCTCGGCACCGCCACGTACCGATCCACTTCGGCCTGAATGCTGGTCTCGTCCACATTGGAGTGGTCGTGGAAAAACTGCACCATCTGGTCCCGCGTCCAGTGCTGCGAATGCACCCCCGTATCCACCACCAGCCGTATCGCCCGCCAGATATCGCCCTCCAGCCGCCCATAATCCGAGTACGGGTCCTGGTAGAAGCCCACATCCTTCCCCAGCCGCTCCGAATAGAGCCCCCATCCCTCCTGGTACGCCGTATACGATTGGTACTTGCGATAGGTGGGAATGTCCTGCAACTCCTGCGCGATCGAGATCTGCAGATGATGTCCGGGAAGCCCCTCGTGGTAGGCAATATCCTCTACGCTGTAGAGGTTCCGATCCGTCGCGTGGTAGGTGTTGATAAACAGCCGTCCCGGCCGGCTCCCGTCTGGCGAACCTTCCTGGTAGTAGGCCGGCGGCGCAGACATCTCCAGAAAGTCCGGTACCGGAACCACCTCAAACTTCGCCTTCGGCAGCGTTCCAAAAAGCTGCGGCAGCTTGGCCTGCATCGGTGTCAGGTAACCGCGATACGTAGCCAGCAGCGCCTCCGCTGAAGCCGCTTTCATCTTGGGGTCCGCCTTCAGGCTCGCCCGAAAACCGGCCAAATCCGCAAACCCAAGCTTGTTCGCAATCGCCAGCATCTCGGCTTCGTCCCGCTTCACCTCATCCAGCCCAATCTGGTGAATCTGGTCCGCAGTCAGGTCCGTCGTTGTCGATTCGTGAATCAGGTACTTGTAATATTTCGCCCCATCCGGCAGCGCTGAGATACCCAACTCCGTCCGCCCCGCCGGCACATAACTGACCTCAAGAAAGCGCGCGAATCTCAAATACGCCGGCAGCACATCGTGCTTGATCGCCTCCAGCATGTCCTGCTTGATCCGGTCCTGCTCCGCCGGCTTGACCGACGCCGGAAACTGCTTCAGCGGCATTGCAAAAGGCGAGTCTTCCGCCTTCTGGTTCGCCATCGCTGTCACGTGCTGCAGTGTCTTTTCCAGTAGATACTTTGGCGGCACGCGATGGTCTTCAATCCCCAACGCCATGTTGGCCGTCACCTGGTCGAACGCCTTCGGAATCTGACGCAGTCTGTCGATCCAGTCGTCGTAGTCCTTCACGGTGTCGAAGCTCAACTGCGCAACCAGTTGCGGATAGGTAGTGTAGATGCCGCCCATCTGGTTCACCGGCATCTCCCACTCCTTGAACTCCGCACCCTCCTGGTCCTCGGTAAACTGCCGCAGCAACAAATCCCGGCTGATCTTCTCCTGATCCGTCAACCCGGTCATATCGATCGCCGCCAGGCGCATCAGAAAATTCTGCTCCCGCGCCAGCCCGTCGTTGAACGCCTTCACCGAGTAGTCCGAAACTTGGTCGTTATATCGTTTATCCCCGAGCGTCGAGGCAAACTCGGGCTGATGCTTCAGACCATCTTCCCAGTAGTCCTTGAAGATCTCGTTCAACGCCTTGCGATTTCCTTCAACAGACGCCGCTGGCGCCGATCCAGTTGTGGATTGCGCCAATGCGACGCCCGGGCTAAGCAAGAGCAGGGAACCGATGACAGCCAGAAGGGAAATGCGCTCAATTCTCAATGGGTTCAGACCTCGGTAGAATTTCTTTGCACCTGGCTGAGTCTAAAACAAATGCCCCCAGGCAGTCCCTATTCCCTGTTCCCTATTCCCTGCTTTTCCCCGTCCGCAGCATCTCAATCGCCTGCTTGTAGCTCATATCCGCCGGCAGCGGCGCAAACTGGGTGTAATTCTGCTCCGAGTTCGAGTTCTTCTGCTTGAACAGAATCCGCCCGTTCATCACCAGCTTCAAATGAATAATCCGCCACTGACTCCCGCCCACATCGGCCTGCTCAATCTCCACCCAGCCGCCCTTGTCCAGCTCGCCAAGAATCCCCAGCCCGAAATCCTTGTCCTGCTGCAGGCTCCCCGCTAGCCGCACCACCCGCTCCGCAACCGGATCAATCCAGATCTCACCCGCCATCGCCGTTAGAATTCCGGTCTCCAGATCCGGCGGATCGAAATGCGGATTCGGCTTGAAAGTGAATTTCTCCACAGTGGTGCTGCCCGATTTGGCCGTCCCCGCAAATTCATAGAGAAATGCGGTCGGAAGCACCCTCAGAACCTTCATCGCGCGTGCCGTATCGCTGTCCTCGCTTCGCTTGCGGTGCTGCTGCAATCCGGGATTATCTATCAGTGCTTGCAGTCGCGCCTGCTCATTCTGCTCGTCAGTTGCGCTCAGCGCCTGGTTGTTGATTGTCAGCAGCCGCGCCACATCCCCGTCGCGCGTCTCCACAATCTCTTTGGTCGTTGTCAACCGCGGGCTGGTCTTGTGCAACTGGTACCGCATTGGATGGCTCGCGTGGCCCAGGTCCTGCGCCGCACGCGACTCAGTAGCCAACACCCGCTGCACCAGCGCCTGCGCCTGTTCCTGCGTCAGCGCTGGCGGCTGCGCCACGCTCTGACCGCTCAACGGCCCACCTGCACAGCAGATCACCAAATACACCGTCAGAAACCAGCGCATGGAAGATAGTTTAACGGCCACTCCTCACCCCTGCGCACCATTCCCGATCGATCAACCCGCTCATGATCCATTAGACGCGCCCGTCCCACGCTCGATTCCGCTATTGCCACACTCGATTCCCGCATTGAAGCATGACGGTCCCGTTGCGTATAGTTCGGGCAGGGGGTTGTTTCACACCCCGAAAGGAAAATGACCATGGCTGTCGAGAATACTCCAGCGCGCATCGGCAAAAGCGTCGTAATTTGCGGCGAAGTGAAGGGAAGCGAAGATCTTATTGTGGATGGGCGCATCGAGGGGACCGTGAATCTCTCTGAGAGCCGCCTCACCATCGGACCGAATGCCAATGTCGCCGCGGACTTGTGCGCAAAGGACATCCTGATTCTCGGTCAGGTTCACGGTAACGTCATTGCCACCGGCCGGGTCGAACTCCGCGCCGGCTGCGTCATGGAGGGCGATATCCGCGCTCTCCGCCTCGCCGTCGAAGACAACGCTATCTTCCGCGGCAAAGTCGACCTCACCCAGAACCTTGCCAGGACCGCTGACCCTGTGCCCGCTCCACAGGTCGCCGGGGCGCTTTGACTCGTCGCTCTCTCTCGGGCCTGACCAACCGCATTGAACCGCACCGTAAGGGGTCTTCAAAGTGCTAGGCCGTTGGTTCGAAAAAAAACAGGCAAGTGGCCCTCCTCCTGCTCCGGCAGGGTTCACGGGGCCGCGTGTGCCGCGCCACTCGCAGGGCTGGCTGGTACTGCGAAAGCGGCTTGAAGCAGAGCCCGGTCTGCGCATCATCGACGTCGGCTACACCTCCCCGGCAAACATCAATTACCTCACCAGCCTTGGCCACAGTGTCTTTCTCGCTGACCTGGTTGCAGATGCCTGCACCAGCAACTGGATTACCGGTGTGGACGAAGACGAAAAACCAGTCTGGAATGTCCAGGGCTTCCTTGAACAGGCACTCAGTTTCTCCGGCCGCACCTTTGATGTGGTGTTGCTATGGACAGCGCTCGACTACCTGCCCGAGGCATTTGTAGCTCCCGTGGTGGCGCACCTACACGCTTCCATGAATCCCGGTGGCCAGGTCTTCGCCCTCTGCCATACCCGCACCAAGGGCGAGGAGACTGTCTATTGCCGCTTCCACCTCACCCCCACCGACGACATAGAGGTCCAACTCGCGCAGCCCTTTCCCATTCAACGTGCCTTCACCAATCGCAGCATTGAAAAACTGTTTGCCGGATGGTCAGGACACAAACAGTTCCTGGCCAAAGACAGCGTCTCTGAAGTCATCATGACCAGGTAGGCGCTGCCCGGCTTCTAACCTGCCTGCTTCTACCTGGTGTCCTGTCCCCAAAGTCCACACCATAGAAGAACCTGTCATCCTGAGCGAACGGGGCCCCAAACGCACTTCAGTTTGGGGGTGGTGAGTCGAAGGATCTGCTTTTGTTCTTTTCGATCTTCACAAGGAACTTTAGACTCAGGACACTTGGAGGGTTTCCCTTATGACTTCATTACGTGGCACTCACATCACATGGCTTGGTCATTCCACAGTGCTTGTTACAACTGCCGCTGGCACCAACCTTCTGATTGACCCTTTCATCGCGCATAACCCCAGGTACCCCAAAGACTTTGTCCTGCCTGAAAGTATCCATTACATCCTGCTAACCCATGGCCACGGTGACCATATCTCCGATGCAGTGCCGGTAGCTGAAAAACACGCCTCGACTGTTGTCGCAATCTATGAGTTGGCGTCCTACGTTGCAAACAAGGGAGTTAAAAACACCATCGGTATGAACCTCGGCGGAACCGTTCAATTGAACGACGTTGCAGCGACCCTGGTCGAGGCCAAACACTCCGGAGGCGCGGAGGATGAGTCCGGAACCCACTATGTCGGGGTTGCCGGCGGCTTTGTGCTCACCATCGATGACGGACCAATTCTCTATCACGCCGGCGATACTGCTGTCTTTGCTGATATGCAACTTATTCGCGAGTTATATAAGCCGAAACTCGTGATGCTGCCCATCGGCGGCCATTTCACCATGGGACCGAAGGAAGCCGCTGTGGCAGTGCGTTTCCTGGCCCCCGAAGCAGTTTTGCCTCTCCACTTCGGAACCTTCCCGCCACTCACAGGAACCCCCGAACAGCTGGCCGCCCTCGTCGAGCCTTCTGTGGAAGTTATCCGCTGCCAGCCCGGAGACACGATCTAGACGAGCCTTGATTGGAAATTCCGCAAATGCACAAAGGGCCGGCTGAAGAGCCGGCCCTCGTACCACAAACGTGTCTCTCAGCTGGCGGAGGCTGCCTTCTTCTGTTCCGCCCAACGGCGTTTCACGGCTTCAGCGATTCGCTTGCGCCCCTCGGGCGTAAGGTTCCGCTTCTTTTTGGCAGGCTTCCGGGCGGCCGGTGCTGCCGTCGCCTTCTTTGTCGCCGTTGTCGCTTTGCCGGCCAGCAATGCACGCGCATGTTGTAACTGACCGATTTCCCTGTCAATCTGGGTCAAGATGTCTGAAACTCCCATATTCCCTCCTGTTATCCTTCCTAAGTGGCCCGATACCCGTTCTGCCTAACAAGGGAAGACGTTCGGGACAGGCTCTTGTCCTGACAAACACCATACGCAACTGTAGACTATTTTACAAACAAAAAATATAGAAATGCGAAGGGAAGTGCTTGTGTTTGCTTTGGAATTCCCGCTGATTTGAATCTTTCCGGCGAAAGAATCGAAATCGACAACGATCAATGAATGCTTGGGGAAACTCACCAGAAGACAAAGAATGCATTGCAGATCTCTTGGGGAATGCAATCCACCAAGTTACTACCTTGAAAGTGAGCGGTGTTTTGCACATCCCCCTGATAGTTTTTCCTGGGCCTGTCGGGATATTTGTTTCTTAAGACTTAATGAGTCACAGAATCAGATACGACTCAAAGCCCAGGCGGTGTCTTCGGCGATGGCGGAGCCAGCTTCTGTCCTTGCGGCGTTCCTGCCGTCTCCTGGCCGCCCAAATGCAACTTGGCCGGTGATTCTGCCGCGCGATAGTTGCGCAGGTCGCGAAGAATCTCCTGCTTCTCACGCGCATAGTTTGCCGCCAGCCGCGACAACGCATAGGTGATGATGTCGCTGTGATGCAGGTCGGGCATCGATGGATCGCGGCGCATATTCAGCCACAGCCTGTGTACCAGCTGCACATCGTCCGGGCTGAGATTTGGCGCATGCGGCCCAATGTAAAAGACCTTCAGGTCTCCTGCCGGATCAACCACGTAAAAGTTGAATTGCCGCTTCGGCTCAGGCAACGCTTCCCAGGCCTGGCCCATGTGAAAGGCCTGATCTTCCGCAGTCATCTTCGATGAGATGCTGGAGACAACCGAATCGACCTCCAGGTTGTTCGCTCCCTGAACCAGTGCAGCAAAAACATCTCCGGCAGGGACCACCAGCAATGAGACCTTCTTGCCAAAGCTCTCCGCGACTGACACGGCCTTGGTGAAAATCATCTGCTCGTGTTCGCTGAAGCTTGTCTGCTCCGCGTTCAGAAACTCAGGTCCGCCCACGCCCATCATGCGCACACTTATCACGACAACGTCCCGCTCGTCAGTGCTCGTATGGCTCAGCGTCCACTTCAACGCCAGCGGGTTCGACGGATCGCGCATCGTCACCATCACCCCGCCCGGCCGAATTGCGGCTGACTCCCGGCTGATCGTGTCCTGGTGTTCAAGCTGGAAGTGGTCCTTCATCTGCCGCGCGGTAATCGCATGCTTGCGCAGGTTCTGCCGCTCGGAGATGGTAAAGATGATGAAGAATGCCGCCGCAAAAATAATCCCGCTCACCGTCGCGATTGACTTGGTAAACAGGTTCACGATTGCCGTCGACAACAGAACCAGAAATACTGAAATCAGACCAACCGGAACCTCGGTCTTGCCGATGCGGATGTTCGGCGGAACCTTCCAGCCGCGCTCTCCATGGTACTTCCAGCGCAGCACCAGCATCGCCAGGCTGTTGAACGTGAACGACCAGATCACGCCAAAAGCATAAGCCTCGCCAAGCATGATCACATCGCCACGGCTGCCGATGATGGTGATCATCTGCAGAATGAACACCAGGTTCACAATGCGGCTGCTCGTGCCGAATTTGTGATGCGGCTTGCGGAACCAGTCAGTCAGAACGCCGTCTTCGGCCACGCGCATCAGCACGCCCGTAGACCCGATCATCGATGTGTTAATCGCGCCCGAAAGAATCAGGAATCCAACCAGCACCACGAAGATTCGAAACACAATCCGCCAGAACATGGGGCCAACCATATACATCGCCAGCCCGGCAATTAGGTTGTCCTGGTAAAGATGCGTCCGCTCATACGTCGGAATCAACATCGAAGCCAGCAGCGTGGCTCCGCCCGTGAACACCAGGCTATAAATCGCAATAACAATTGCTGCGCGCTTCAGGTTCTTCAACTTCGGATGTTCAATCTCGCGATTGACCTGCGCCAGGCTCTCTTCGCCGCTCATCGCCAGCAGCGAATGTCCAAACGCCATCAATATCCCAAACATCCCCAGCACCGGCACCAGGCTCGTTCCCCGAAGGAATCCCAACGCATCGTCGCTGAAATGAAGATTCGGAACCGTCGGCGGCGGAGGCAGGTGGACGCCGGTAACGAACACCGAATACACGCCCCAGATCAACAGGATCACCACCATGATGGTCGTAATCTGCATAACCTGTAGCGCCTTGCCGCTCGACTCTTCAATGCCCTTGATGTTTTGCCACCAGTAGTAGACCGTCACCACAGCGGCAAACACCGCCGACGTATGGTTCATATCAAACTGGAATGGGTGGTTGTTGGCATCCATCAACGCCGGAGGAAGCCAGTGGCTCGTGTTCGCCACATTCATCAGCTCATTCATCAAGCCGGTAATATACTGCCCTGCGGATACGCCGGATATTGGCCCCGTCAGAATGTAATCGAACATGAGTGCGGAAACACTCAGCTTGGCAAACGTTCCCCCCAATGCCTCTTTCACCACGCGATAAACGCCGCCGCGGGTAAACATCGAACAGCTTTCCACGTAAACAGCGCGCACGGCAAAGCTGAACAGCATGATGGCTAGAATGAACCAGGGCGCCGCTGCGCCTACAGCCTGCTCTGCGATACCGCCGGCATAAAATGCTGAGGAGCCGAGGTCGCAGAGAACAACGGCCGCGGCACGCCAGAACGAGATGAACGTGAGCATCACGGAAGATGCAACGATCAACCGGACGCGGTCGGAGGGTGGGGCAACGGTCGTGCGGGTAGATGCCATCGTAAAAGTGCCGGCTCAAGGGCCGGCTATTCAATGTCCAAAGAGCGCATTAACCCGCCGCCCTGCGGTTGAGTGTATGTCTGAATCGAATCAGTGTCAATTGTAATCAAACGAAAATATCGCGCACCGAGCCGGTGCTCCTCTATTCGTCTTTGCCAAATAGTTCTTTGCCATCCTCAACAAAGCTGATCAGCACGACTATGGTCGACCCCGCCAGCCCAGCGAAGAACAGAACTTCCAGCAAACGCATTCCAAAGATCGCTATCTGCATGTGGATGATTGTAGCTTGAAATTTCCGGTCCAGCCCTCAAATTTCCCATCCAATCAAAAAGCGACAGTAACCCCGCCGCCCATTACCCACGGCATTGCGTTCACCCAATGCGATAAACTCGCCCCAGTATGCCGACCTCCCTATCGAGTCCGAATGCCTGGAAGCTGTGGGCCGCTGCCGCACTGTCCGCGATCCTGCTCGAACTGCCATTTCCCCTCGCCGGCCCATTGCCACCCTGGCGCTCAACCTTCGCCTGGTTCGGCCTCGTCCCTCTGGTCTACGCCATTCTCTCTTCTGCAGTTGCAGACCAGCCGCGTCCGCTTCGTCGCAGCTTCTTCCTCGGTTACTTTTGCGGCTTCCTCTGGTACATGGGCAACTGCTATTGGGTCCGCGACACCATGGCCAAATATGGCGACCTGCCCGCCATCGTTCCCGTCCTGCTCCTCGTGGGCTACAGCGCGGTCCTCGGCCTCTACTTCGGTCTCTTCGCCCTCGGCGTAGCTGCTGTCCGCAAGGCCGCCTACAGCAACCGCCTCGCGCTCGCCTCCGCGCCCATCCTCTGGGCCGCACTTGAACTCGCCGCCGCCCGCATCACCTCTGTCCCATGGGATCAGCTCGGCTACTCGCAAGTCGATAACACCCTGCTCAATCAACTCGCCCCATTCACCGGCGTCTACGGCCTCAGCTTCGTGCTCGTCGCCGCGAACGCGCTCATCACGGGCGGCCTGCTTCTGGCGCCGTGTGCCGGTCGTCGACCCTTTGGAATCATCGGCGTCGCCCTCATGACCATTGGCACAATTGGCGTCACCATTCCGCCTGCAAAGCCGGCTCCCACCAACAGCGCTGTCCTCATCCAGCCCAACCTCGACGTCTCTGGAGACAACGCATGGTCCGGCCCCGGTGAATGGGATCAGCACATCGCCGAGTTCACCCATCTCGCCGCCGAGCAATGCAAGACTTACATCGCCGGAACCCCCGAAACAGGCGCACCGAACGGCGAAATCGCCTGCCCGCCCAATCCTACTTATCCTGACCTCATCGCCTGGCCTGAATCACCCGCTCCCTTTGATGAGCTCGACCCCCGCTTCCAGAAAGCCCTCAAATCCATCGCTCAAGCCGAGCACGCACCTATCGTCTCCGGCAACCTCGGTTGGACCCTCAATCCCACCACCCACGAGTGGGACTACTACAACTCCGCCCTCGTCGTCAGCGCGGAAGGTGATCGCGTCGGCCGCTACGACAAAATTCACCTCGTCCCCTTCGGCGAATACATCCCCTTTCAAAACCTGCTCACCTTCGCCCACAAGCTCACTGGCCGCGTCTCCAAGTTCACCCGCGGCGCTGGCCCCAAAGTCTTCCTCCTGCCCACCGCCAACGGCCCCGCCCATCGCTACGGCATCTTCATCTGTTATGAGTCGGTATTTGCCGACGAAGTCCGCCACTTCGCTCAACTCGGCGCGGAAGTCCTCGTCAACATCTCTGACGACGGCTGGTACGGCGACACCAGCGCCCCCTGGCAGCACTTCAACATGGTCCGCATGCGCGCCATCGAAAACCGCCGCTGGATTCTTCGCGACACCAACAACGGCATCACCGCAGTCATTGATCCCTACGGATCGGTTCGCCAATCCATCCCCCGCCACCAGGTCGACGCCCTCCCCGCCCAGTTCGCCTTCCGCAGCGACGTAACCTTCTACACCGCCCACGGCGACATCTTCGCCTGGCTCTGCACATTTGCCGCCGCAGGAATCTTCGTCTGGTCTTTCGTCACCGCCCAAAAGAAGTCGCAGAAGAAGGCATTGTGAAATGGCACGAGGCTTGGTGAAAGGGCACGACTTCACAGCTTGCGGAAAAAACTCGTTCGGGCGGTAGGCCGGGGATTCATCCCCGGCACAAAGCCAATAGAATCAATAGGGCTTTAGCCCCTGAGGTATGCGGTCCAGGCATTTCGGCCGAAAAACTGCCCTTTTTCCGCAGCCTGTTCAGTCGTGCCGATAAGGCCAAAAAATCGTCTGGGCTTCAGCCCCTGCTACTGCCGGGACTGGAATAACTCCGATTTCCAAAAAAGGCTGTTCTCTTTGAAAGGGCACGGCTTCAGCCGTGCCACTCGAGCCTCAAAAAGGGCCGGGCTTTAGCCCCTGCAAAACTCGCGGTCGGATTTCGCCGTCAGACAGCTCTATTACCGCAAACCGCCCAGACGTGGCAAAAATTGCCATTTGCTTTGAAAGGGCACGACTTCAGTCGTGCCGATAAAGCCAATCAAACCGACGTTGGGCTTTAACCCCTGTGGGCATCTGGCTCTCAAATCCGCACAAAATGAGGATTTTCCCACAGCCTCTTTAGCCGCGCGGACCTCGTCTAGCTCGTCCGGTGTCCCTTTAGGGAGGCCATGAAAATAGCCCCGGGTGAAACCCGGGGAAAGTCCCACACAAAAAAGCCCGCCGTCCTGGAGGGACGGCATGAACCACTCAGTCCTTTGCTACAGGCAAGTTCGGGATTGTTGTTCCGATTTCCTCGATGAAATCAAGGTGGCTTAAGAAGGCGGAGCCGAGCCAGCCTAAACCGCGATCCGCCGCGCCTTCTCCCGCTCCAGCCGTTCGGCCAAAAACACCTTGAGCAGCGACTGGTAAGGAACGTCGCGCTGGTTGGCAAGTATCTTCAAATCCTCGACCATTGCCACAGGCAGCCGCACGGAGATGGTGCGCAGCGTGGGCTTGAGCTTAACGAGCTTCACCCGCTTGGCCTTCGACCAATCGACGTATTCGGTCGAGTCGGCACCTTCACCCGTTGAAGACCAGAACTCAAACTCAGCGTCCACGTTCTTGAACTCAGGAACCTTCTTCATGCCGTCTGTACTCCTCAACTTCCCTTCGATTCATATCCCGCACCGAGATCACCCGAATCAACTTGCGCCGTACCGTGAATGCGACAAACAACAGCCTCCCCCGCGAGGTCTGCCCAAGTGCGCGGTAGCGTTTTTCCTTCGTCGAGTGCCCCAAGTCCCCACGTACGACGAATGGATCGTGAAAGAAAACATCCTCGGCCTCTTCTGGCGTTACCCGATGGCGTTCCCAGTTTTTAGCCGTATTCGATTCATCCCAATCGAACCCGACACACTCGCCAAGCGGATCGGTGGTCGTCATGATTTGTATATATCACATATACACAACTACGGGAAAGGTTTTAGTCGCACTTGCTACTCGTTGAGCTGCTCAAAGTGCTGTAGCACCACCCGGATCAATTCGATGAGGTCAAGGTGGCATAGCAGCGGATGGGTGCCTTAGCATATTAGCTCGCTGCCAGATTCTGGAAGTCCGGACTTGGGATCTCGGCCGCAGCGAAGTTGCCAATTGAAGAGCAGGCTAACGAGTTGGGCGAAGAACTCGTTGAAGACGACTCTGCGATGATTGAAGATGAGATAACGGAGCAAGCAGGATGACGACCAAATTTCTTGGCAGCGACATCTGGAGGGAGATTACGGCAGTGGCGAAGGCTTCACAAAAGCCTTGCCTTGCGGCGGTGGCCTACTTTGCCAAAGGTGCCAGCAGTCGGTTGCCACTTCCGGACGGCAGCCGCCTCGTGGTGAATGCCAGTGAGTGGAATGTTAAATCTGGGGCAACCTGTCCAGCTGACCTGCTTAAGCTGTTCAATAGCGGCGTCCGCATCTTCAATGAGCCTAGCCTACACGCCAAGGTCTTTGTGTTTGGCAAAACTGCATACGTGGGTTCGACCAACGTTTCAAAAACCTCTGCCGAAGATCACATTGAAGCCGCATTGCGTACAACAGACTCTCCAGCCGTTCACGCTGCCCGCGTTTTTGTCGACGAGCATTGCAATATTGAACTTGGTCCCGAACGGCTTAAGGATTTGCAGAAGATTTATCGGGACCCGCAAGTCCCTGGCGGTAAAAGACAGAATGCAACAATAAGGCGCAAGCAAGGTCCAACGATCCCCCGAGTGTTTCTGGTTCAACTCGAACATAAAGACTTTAGTGAAGAACAGCAGGCATTGCGCGATTCAGGCGAGATCAAGGCCAAGAAGAAACGGGAACATCCTCGTAGTTGGGTACTTGATTATTTCCAGTGGGGTCGAAAGACCAAGTTTGTTCCGGATGATGTCATCATCCAAGTAGTAAATGAAGGGGTGGGGAAGTTCCTAATAGATGCACCCGGCTATGTTCGGCACATTGAATCGTTATCCGATGCGAAACAGGGCAAGGATTCCATTGTATTCTTGGAGCGGCCCAAACGCCGACGCCGCTCACTGCCATCTTTGGCGAGGAAACTGGAATCCACTCAAAAAGCGCTGCGACATGATGGTATGGTCCGGGACCGGTTGTTTGCTCAGAGGCTAGTGAGGGAGCTTTCCGGCGTCAACTTTTGATGGCCATGATTTTTATCACCGTTAAGCAAGAGGACGTGTAAGTTGAGCCAGCCACCCGCCAATCCGAAGCCGTGTGTCGCAGCTCACGTTTCTGGGCCGTGGGATTGATTCCTCAATTCACTCACACCCCGGCGTAAGCCTCAACTTCCCGCTCAATCGTCTTGCTCAGTTCAAGCCGGGCCTTTGACAAGTCGTGCATCTGATGAAGGTTGAGCCAGAACTCTGGGCTGTTGCCCAAGACCCGCGCTATCCAATCTCCATTACCAGACCTCCAATTCGAAGCCGCGATACTCGCGAATCAGCTCGAAGTCCCCACGGTTGGAGGTAATCAGCGTTGCGCCGTGCGAGCGGGCGGTGAGCGCAATCAGCACATCGAAGTGCAGATCGCGCAGCTTGCGCCCCTCGAAGCCATGATCGTGCTGCATCTTCAGGAGAAGCTGGCCAGACTCCAGCCAGTTCTTCTCGGTCGGCGCGAAGGCAGGGTAGTTCCGCTCCAGGGCACTAAGTAGTGCCTGCTCGGCTTGCGTTGTCGCCCCGCGCCAAAGCTCGGCGAGAACAACGCCCGAGTAGCGCACCAGATCGTCAAGGTCGGCCATGCGCTGAGCGTGACAGTTCGTACGCAGATGATCGATGAGGATCGAACTATCGAAGATCACCATCTCATTTGTCGTAGTTCGCGAAGGTTAGTTTACCGCCATTTTGCTTCATCAGCTTTTTGAAGCGATTCAGCCTGACAATCTCCTCAAGCGCGATATGCACAGCCTCGGTGCGCGACTTGGCGCCCAGGGCGCGCACGGCCTCATCGGCCAGCTTCGTATCCAGTCGAATGGACGTAATTGCCGTAGTCATAATCTGCTCCCCATGTATTACAAATCTCACCACAAATACATACAAAGGTCAAGCAGAATATGAGACTCTCTCCGTTGCAGCAACCGGCATGGTGAACCTATCCGGTGATATCCTGAACCAGTCACAACAACGTAGCTTCACACACCTCAACCCAAAGTCAGGTCCAGAGCAAATATGTCGTCACTGAACGATCTCGAATTTACATATGCTCCCGTGCGCGATCAAACGCGCGACCTGCGGGAGTATCTTTGACCCGGCTCGCGTCCGTAAAGAACTCGCCGACATAGAAACCAAACTCGCCGACCCAGCCCTCTGGAACGATCCCAACGCCTCCAAACCTCTCATGCGCGAACGCAAGCGCCTTGAGACCATGGCCGCCGACGACCTTGAAATGATCCGCCGCACCGACGACATCGAAGCCTACTTCGAACTAGCCAAAGAAGGTGAAGACGTTCTCGCTGACCTTGAAGCGGGCATCAAGTCCCTCTCCGCCTTCAACGAGGCCCTCGAAGCCAAGACCATGCTCAATGGCGAGGCCGACCCGCTCAACGCCATCATCACCGTCCACCCCGGAGCCGGCGGCACCGAGTCTCAGGACTGGGCCGAGATGCTCATGCGCATGTACCTCCGCTGGGCCGAGCAGCAAGGCTTCAAAATCGAAATGAATGACTACCAGGACGGCGAAGAAGCCGGCATCAAGTCCGCCACGTTCACCATCCTTGGCGAATACGCCTTCGGCCAGCTAGCCGGCGAAAGCGGTGTACATCGCCTGGTCCGCATCTCCCCCTTCGACCAGGCGAAGCGCCGCCACACCTCCTTCGCCTCCGTCTACGTCTCCCCTGAAATCGACGACTCCATCCACGTCGACATCAAGGTCGACGACCTGCGCATTGACACTTATCGCTCCGGCGGCAAAGGCGGTCAGCACGTCAACACCACCGACTCCGCCGTCCGCATGACCCACCTGCCCACCGGCATTGTCGTCCAGTGCCAGAATGAGCGGTCTCAACATAAGAACCGCGAGAAAGCCATGAAGATGCTCCGTTCGCGCATCTATGAATACGAGCTCGAGAAAAAGCGCGCTGTCAGCAAAAAGCTCGAAGACTCCAAGCTCGAAATCAACTTCGGCTCGCAGATCCGCTCCTATGTCCTGCAACCCTACCGCATCGCCAAAGACCACCGCACCAAGGTGGAAGTCGGCGACGTAGACAAGGTTCTCGACGGCTATCTGGAGCCATTCCTCCGCGGCTATCTCTTGGCGAAGCGAAGAGGCACCGCCGTGGCCGCCACCGAAGACGACGACCTCGACGTCTAACAGCGTCTGACAACTGAAAACTATGAATGATCCCGCAATCATCAATGAAATCCTCCACACCGCCAAGACCATCGCCGTCGTCGGCATGAGCGACAAGACCTGGCGCGCCAGCCACAACATCGGCCGCTACCTCGCCCAAAACGGCTACCGCGTTCTCCCCGTAAATCCCGCGCTCACCCAAATCCTCGATCTCCCCTGCTATCCCGACCTCGACGCCGCCCAAACAGCAGCCATTGCTGCGTCAGGGAAGGGCATCGACCTCGTCGACGTCTTCCGCGCCTCCGAGTTCGTTCCCGCCATTGTCGACGACGTTCTCCGCCTCGGCATTCCCTATCTCTGGCTCCAGGACGAGGTCATCCATGAAGAAGCCGTGGCCCGCGCCCGTGCCGCAGGCGTCAAGGCCGTCCAGAACGACTGCATCTTCCGCGAACACGCCGCCCGCCCCGAACTCCACCAGCGCGCATAATCAACGCAATCCCTGCGACTATCCTCCGGTAGACTGAGTCCAACAGAAAGAAGATCGGAGTTCCATCGAACTCTCCGTGCCCCGTCCTTGCGCCCTTTTTCTGGCGCAAGGGCGGGAAACCAATTAAGTTCGCCGCTTCGCATCAGGAGTCTTACCAACCCGCACATGCGCCTCTCCCAAGTCATTCTCGTCCTTCCTCTGCTGCTCGCTGCCGCGCTGCCCGCCTGCGCCGTGTCCAACTCCGCCGATGCTCCGCATGTGCACGTACAGCTCGTAGTCCCCGAGTCCTCCCTCGCCCCCGGCAAGCCCGCCAACGCCGGCCTCTATTTCAAAATCGACGACGGCTGGCACATCTACTGGAAGAACGCCGGAGACGCAGGCGAGCCGCCGCATATGAAGTGGACGCTCCCACCCGGGATCACCGCCGGCGCGTTGCAGTTTCCCGCTCCCAAGCGCCTGCCGCTCGGCCCGCTCATGGACTTCGGCTACGAAGACGAAGCCCTCTTCCCGTTCAAGCTCGACGTCGCCCAATCCGTCCAACCCGGCCAGGCCATTCTCCACGCCAAAGTCGACTGGCTTGTCTGCCAGGCCAGTTGCATCCCAGGCAAGGCCGAGCTCGAACTCATTCGCCCCATCGCAACCGGCTCCACAACCGCGGTCTCGCCCGATGCCGACCTCTACAAGCGCCTCGGCAACCGTCTCCCCAAGCCGCTGCCCTCCGCATTCAAGGCCGTCTACCAGCCAACCAAAACCGTCATCCGTCTTTCCGTCTCCACCGGCAAAAAAGAGTCGCAAGCCCAGTTCTTCCCCGCCGACCAGAACATCGTCGACAACCCGGCCCCACAGAAACTCGAACCCACTTCCACCGGCTTCACCCTCGATCTGAGGAAAGACGCCAACCTCACCGCCGATCCAGCCCAGCTCAACGGCGTCCTTGAGCTCTCCGGCGGTCGAGCCTACGAGGTCATCGCCCTACCCGGCGTCATCACCGCTTCCAACGCAGCCACCGAGGCTGCGCCCGCGTCATCTCCCGCCGCTCAGCCAGTCGCATCCAACTCCGCGCCCCGACCCGCTCCAGTTGGCTTCGCCACAACACAGACAATTGCTCTCCCGCCGGCTCCCAGGCCTTTCTCTACCGTTGAACTCCTCAAAGCCACCGGCCTCGCCTTCCTGGGTGGACTCATCCTCAACCTCATGCCCTGCGTCTTCCCCGTCCTCTTCTTAAAAGGCCTGTCCCTGGTTAACTCGGGCAACGAAGAGCGCCACCAACTCCGCACCCACGGCTTCATCTACACCGTCGGAATCCTTGCCTCCTTCTGGGCGCTCGTAGCCCTCCTCCTCGGCCTCAGAGCCGCCGGCAACACCCTCGGCTGGGGATTCCAGTTCCAATCCCCCATCTTCCTCGAACTCATGGCCGCCCTGCTCTTCTTCCTCGGCCTTTCCCTCGCCGGCCAGTTTGAAATCGGCCTCACCCTCACCAGCGCCGGCGGTTCCCTCGCCGCCAAGCAGGGCTACACCGGCAGCTTCTTTACTGGAGTCCTCGCCGTAGTCGTCGCCACCCCCTGCACCGCCCCCTTCATGGGAGCAGCTCTCGGCTACGCCCTGGCCCAATCCGCCGCCGTCACCTTCGCCGTCTTCACCGCCCTCGCCCTCGGCCTGGCCGCTCCCTACTTTGCCCTCACCCTTCATCCCGCCTGGACGCGCCTGCTGCCCCGTCCCGGTGTCTGGATGGAAGTTCTCAAACAAGCCGTCGCCATTCCCATCTTCGCCACCGTCATCTGGCTCGCCTGGGTCCTCGCCGGTTCTTATGGCGCCAGCCTTCTGGCCGCGCTCCTCGCCAGCTTCCTGCTGCTCGCCGTCGCCGGATGGTTCCTCGGCCGCTGGCCCGCCAAACGCTGGTCCACCATCTTCGCGGTCCTGATTGTGCTTGGAGTTATCGCGATATCCGCCATCGCTCCTGGAAAGCTCGAAACTCCATCCTTGGGGCTCACCGCAGAGGATATGTCGGCGTTGGCTTCCCTTCCGTCCTTCCAAAAGGGCTGGCAACCCTGGTCCGCCGCCGCCGTTGCCCGCGCCCAAGCCGCCGGTCGTCCCGTCCTCGTCGACTTCACCGCCAAATGGTGCCTGAGCTGCCAGGTCAACGAGCGCGTAGCGCTTACCCAGCCAGAAGTAATTCAGTCCTTAGCCGACCACCACGTAGCCCTCTTCAAAGCCGACTGGACCCGCCACGACGAGGCCATCACCCAGACCCTGGCCGCCCTCGGCCGCAGCGGTGTCCCCGCCTACGCCCTCTACACCCCCGGCCAGTCCCAGCCAGAGCTACTCCCCGAAGTCCTCACCCCCGCCATCGTCCTCGACTCCGTAGCAAAGCTCCCCAAGACCATCACAGCACAGACCCGGTAAGGGCGACGGGAAACAGTTTTTCACTTTACATCCGCCCCGACCATCGAAAGTGATATCATGCTATCAATGGAGGGTCAGCCAATGGCTCAGATTCTCGTTCGCAATCTAGACGAAAGCACCAAAGAATTTCTGCGGCACCGCGCCAAGCGCCACGGCCGGAGCATGGAAGCCGAAGTGCGCGAAATCCTCGTCTCTGAGGAGAAGAACGCCGAGGCAGCGCCGAAGGTTGGTTTTGGAACGGCCTCGGCTGCTCTCTTCAGTGGGCAGGGCATTTTTCTCGATGAGCCGATTCAAGAGATTCGCGGCATGCGCATGCAAATACCTGACTTCGAATCATGATCGTTCTCGACACGAACGTGATTTCCGAGATCATGTTGCCCAGGCCGGAACCCCAAGTCCTCGACTGGCTAGACAGGCAACCTGGCGCCTCAATCTGGACAACCTCTGTCAATATCTTCGAGATTCGCTCTGGACTGCAATCGATGCCAAAGGGGAAAAAGCGAATCGCACTTTTGGACTTGTTTGAGCGGTGGTTGGCCGAGGTAATCCAAGGAAGAGTTGCGAGCTTCGATGAAGTTGCAGCGCGTCGGTCGGCCGACCTCACCGCATTACGTAAGGAAGCGGGCCGCCCCGGCGAGGCGCGCGATACCATGATTGCCGGCATCGTCATCGCCTCCCACGCTACCCTTGCTACGCGCAACGTCAAGCACTTCAGCGACATTGCGTCCTCAGTCGTTAATCCGTGGGACTCCTGAACCGAAACGGATACCTTACCGTTTCCCCGCCCGAATCCGCCGAATCTCCTCCATCCTCTGTGCCAGCACCTTCTCCCGCCCCTCCTGCGTCGGCTTGAAGTAGCTCCGCCCCCTCAGGCTCTCCGGTAAACAATCCATGTCCGCCACGCGCCCATCCTCATCGTGTGCATACCGGTAGCCCTTGCCGTACTCCAGCTCCTTCATCAGCCGGGTCGGCGCATTGCGCAGATGCATCGGCACCGGCTCCTGCCGCGTATGTTCAATCTCTCCCTGCACCGCTCCCCACGCCGTATACACCGAGTTCGATTTCGGCGCCAGCGACAGGTAAACCACCGCCTCCGCCAGCGCCAAGTCCCCCTCCGGCGACCCCAGAAACTCCATTGCCTGCTTCGCGCTCAGGCAGAGATTCAAAGCTTCCGGCGCAGCCAGGCCAATGTCTTCCACAGCCATGCGCACCACCCGACGCGCCAAATACAGCGGATCCTCGCCCGCCGCAAACATTCGCGCCAGCCAATAAAGCGCCGCATCCGCATCCGAGTTGCGCACGCTCTTGTGCAGCGCTGAAATCAGGTTGTAGTGCTCCTCGCCGCTCTTGTCATACATCAGCACCCGCTGCTGCACGGCTTCCGTCGCCAGCGCTCGCCCAATGTTCCTGCCTCCGCCATGCCCCGTCGCGCCCTCAGCCTGCGCCAGTTGCGCCGCCACCTCCAGCGTGTTGTACGCGCTCCGGCAATCCCCGCTGGAGTAGCTCGCAATCAGCTCCAGCGCCTCGTCGTCCGCCCTCAATCCCAGCGCGCCCAAGCCTCGTTCCTTGTCCTCCAGCGCATTCCTGAGCAGTGCAGCGATCCTTTCCTCTGAAAGCGGCTGCAACACATACACCCGGCACCGCGAAAGCAGCGCCGAAATAATCTCAAATGACGGATTTTCGGTCGTCGCGCCGATCAGCCTTATCGTTCCCCGCTCCACATAGGGTAAAAACGCGTCCTGCTGCGCCTTGTTGAAACGGTGAATCTCGTCCACAAACAGAATCGTCCGCGAATGCATCTCCGCCGCCTGCCCCGCAGCGGCCATCACCTGCTTGATCTCCTTGATCCCGCTCATCACCGCGGAAAACTCAATGAAATTGGCCTTGGTCGTCTCCGCAATGATTTTGGCCAGCGTCGTCTTGCCCACACCCGGCGGGCCCCACAGAATCATGGAAGCGGTGCTGCTCGAGTCCAGCCCGTCCCGCTCAATCTGCACACGCAGCGGCTTGCCCGGCCCCAGTAAATGTTCCTGCCCGCTGTATTCCTCCAGGTTGCGCGGCCGCATTCGCTCCGCCAACGGCGCCGTGCGCAGTTGTCCCTTGGGTCCCTCCGGCTCGCCGTCAAACAGGCTCATTCCAAACCTCCGCGCAGGTTCAAGGGCGCACTGCGCACCGACCTTTGCCGCGCCGCCTCATACAGCAGCACGCTGGCCGCCACGGAAGCGTTCAAGCTCTCCACCGGCCCAGGGCAGGGAATCGTCAATCTGCCGTCCGCCCTTGTTGCCAGCTCCTCGGGAACACCATTGCCTTCATTTCCAATCAGCAGCGCCACCGGTCCAGCCAGATTCACCAGGTCGGCCGGCTCCGCCGCGTGCACGGTCGTCGTCCAGATCTTCACGTTCGCTTGCCGCAGGTGCGTAAAACACTCTTCTATGGTCGCCGCCAACATCGGCAGCCGAAACACGCTCCCCGCCGAAGCCCGCACCGTCTTCGGATTCCATGCGCTCACCGTTCCCGGAAGGCTGATCACACCATCCGCGCCAAACGCTTCCGCCGAGCGAAGAATCGTTCCCAGGTTTCCGGGATCCTGCAACCCAGCCAGCACCAGCACAAGCGAAGCCGTCGTACGGTGGCTGCCCAGAAAATGCGCCCATGTCCAATCCGGCGGCTCAACCAGCGCAGCAATCGGCTGCGGCGTCTCAGTTGTCAACGCGTCATCCAACAGCTCTTTTGCCAGCGCCAGGACCTCCGTGTCCGCCGACAAATGGTGCGCCTCCAGCAGCTGTTCCCACCCCTGCGCCACAAACACGCACGGCACCCGCAACCCTGCGCGCAGCGCCTCGTCCAAGAGGTTTGGCCCTTCAATGCCAGCCAAAAAGCGTCCCTCCGGACCAGAATCGCGCAGTGGATGCGCCAGCGCCCGCCGCAGCTGCTTCAGGCGGGGATTCTGTTTACTCTGTACAATTCGAAAAGGCATGAAAAGGAACTCTCCGGGCCACTAGCCGATTCTATGCCGTTTCAAAGGGCCGGGGCAGGCCATTCAGCCCGCTGAACTTGCACCACGGCAGGTGCTGTGTTAGTTTCCGTCTTTGTGGTGTCTGCGATTGCAGAGTTAGCACCAGCCCTTCACCCCGGTGCCGGGTACAGGTGCAAAACGAACCACTGATACGAGGTAAGCCTTCTTGTCCGCGGAGATCTTGCGCGTCCATCCCGACGAACCCCAGGCCGACCGGATCGAGTACATCGTGTCCTGTCTGCGCAAAGGCGACGTTGTTGCCATCCCTACCGACACCTTTTACGGTCTCGCCGTCGACCCCGTAAACCTGAATGCCGTCGAGCGCATTTACCAGATCAAGAGCCGGCAAAAGCACAAACCGCTCTCCCTGCTCATCTCCGGGCTCGCCCAGGCGTACGAGCTTGCCCGCGATACCGATCCGCAGCTTGACAAGTTGGCAGACAAGTTCTGGCCTGGGCCGCTCACCGTCATCGTCCGCGCCGGAACCAAGCTGCCCCTCCGCTCCACCGCCAACACCGGCAATGTCGCCCTTCGCGTGCCCGACGCGGCAATCCCCCGCGCCGTCGTTGAGCGCTTCGGCCTGCCCATCACGGCGACGTCAGCCAATCTCCAGGGTGCATCGGAGTGTACCCACGCCGCATGCGTCCGCGACCAGATCGGCGATCGCATTCCGCTCATCATCGACGGTGGCCCCACCGGACATGCCCTGCCCACCACCATTGTTGACCTTTCGCTGGGCCCGGGACGCTGGGAGATCCTGCGCGAGGGCGCCATTCCCACTCATGAAATTGTCATGGTCTTGCAGCGGTAACGCCGAGCCCAGAGGGTGCGCATGAAGCGCCGCAACAACGCAAAGCCGGGTGGTTCAAGAAAGAATAAAACCGCTTTGTTTGTTGCCATGGGCTTGCTTGCCGTGCTTTTCGTCGCCGCCGCCTGCTGGACCCGATGGGTCTACGGCCAAATCCAGATCTACGCAGGAGAGGACCAGGCCGCACCCTCTGACGCGATCGCCGTCCTTGGCGCGGCGGAGTACGACGGCAAGCCCTCGCCTGTCTTCCATGCGCGCCTCGATCACGCCCTGGAACTCTACCAGCGCGGCATTGCGCCCCTCATCATCACCCTCGGAGGTCCCGGCGGCGACCAATACACCGAAGGCGCCGTCGGCCAGGAATACCTGATGGCCCGCGGCGTCCCTGAAGAAGCCATCATCGCTGAAACCGAGAGCCGCAACACTGAAGATTCAGCCCGCCGCATCGCCGTAATCGCCCACGCCAACGGCATTCATCGCCTGGTCATTGTTAGCGACGGCACCCACCTGTTTCGCATCCACGAAATCTGCTCCGCCAACGGCCTCGACGTTCTGACCTCGCCAAGGCCCCGCGTCCCCGTGGAAGGTGGGACCAACGACTTCGACCGCATAGCCCACGAAATCCTCAGTTACACCGCCTGGCGGCTGCACCTTCACTAAACTCCTCTAAATAAATGACCTGTCATGCTTAGCAACCGACCCACTTTCAGTGAGTTACAAAAGAAATGAACCTGTCATCCTGAGCGAAAGGGGCCCCAAACGTTTTTCAGTTTGGGGGTGGTGAGTCGAAGGATCTGCGTTTGCACTTTGGTCCTAGGCCGCAACCCACCCCACCACCCCCAGCGCAAACCCCGCCGCCCCCGCCGTAGACAAGAAATTCACCCCATCGTTGTTCAACCATCCGCGCCGCTCCAGCGTAGCCCCCAGCAGGCTGTCAAACAGCAGCC
>Ga0302319_10005552_pt1 | contig 25318 bp, 18 predicted proteins | sample Bog_T0_2_FD_203319 | JGI IMG/M metagenome (GOLD analysis project Ga0302319, IMG submission 203319) | Peat permafrost microbial communities from Stordalen Mire near Abisko, Sweden - Bog_T0_2 | ecosystem: Environmental > Terrestrial > Soil > Wetlands > Peat | place: Sweden: Abisko, Stordalen Mire...
CAGCGGTTCAGTACAACGGCAGTGTATCCCACATGAAGCTAATCACCCGACCAGGGTTTTTTCACGCTTGCTGGCCGCTTCATGCGGGATACACTGCTTAACGTTAGCCATAATGCGCGGCATCTTCGTAATCTTGATGTTTCTGGTTTGCGGATGTGCTTCAACGCACAAGTCCGTGTCTTCTCACCAGACGCTTCTTGATGAGGTGCTCACCAAGAGTGAGTATGCCGACGCTATTCGGCAGGCTGAGCGTGATTTGCCTGATGACCGCTGGGAGAGTTCAAAAGAGCATTATAATGTCTCGCGATCTATGCGGGAGAGCGCCGTCGCGTCAAAGATTTTGGCAGACATCAAGCCTACTGTAAGGGAGATGAGCGTATCGCAACTCATGCAGTCACTGAAAGTAGTTTCTTACCCAATGGGTATAATGACCAACGATTTTCCGGGAGTTCGTGGAGATGTTTATACCTGTGGAAACTTTATGATTACAAGAGAGATCAAGTCACGACCAAAAAGCGAGTTGGCAGTCCTGCCGAGTTTCGCAGACGAGCGAGTCGCGATTTGGACTGGACCGAATGGCCCACTGACTACGTTAGCAGCCTTTGTTGAATATGATATTTATGACAAGTAAGCTGATGGCTATCCAGATCGCCGGATCCGCCGCCGGATGGAATTCTCAGGTCGTCGACATGACTCAGGTTGTTCTGAACCGCATGTCCGGATCGGCTCGGCTCTGGGCGTTGGGTAACTAGCATCACCATGAAGGTAGAGTTGATAAATTTGGTTTTGCTAAATGGTCGCCACTGAAAGTGAGCTTACAAGCCCGGGTGTACTGACCTCTTTTTGCGTTTTTCTTAAAGCTGCTTATCCGCACCTTTGCGTTCCGCTTTTTCGGCGTGAAAAAAACTCCAACCCCATCGCCGTCGCCACAGTCAGCAGGGACGCCAAGCCGAGCGATCCGGGCTCAGGCACAGCCGTGATCTGCAGCCCCGCGTTCGCGACGTCATTATAAACCAGGGTTCCCAAGGTTAGATCCAGCGGATTCGTTGGATCGGTGGGGCTGTTTACGGTCACCTCCACATAGCCGTAGTGAATTCCGCCGACTCCGTCGAATCGGAAGCCCACGAATCCGGTGTTGCCGGCAAAGTTGCCGGTTATGGGATCGAGCGAATCATTATAATAGAGATCCCCGGTATCGATCGGCGACGAGAACAAACTGGCGGAAGATACGGTCGCCCCGGGCAGCAGCAAACTCACCGGTGGAAATCCGTCACCCGTTTGGGTGTCAATGACGGCTGCGTTGTCGCTCCCGAACAGAAATGTGATCTGGTCGAAGCCCACGGGCAATGTGGGATCGGGGACATACGCGGCTTGAAAGGTGAAGTCGATCGTTCCATTACCGTCAACGTCAAGGTTATAGGAATCGATGTTGGCTGCGTCCAAAGTGACACCAATGTTTCGGGTGATGATGGTCGCCAGGGCGGTTGACTCTTGCCCCATGATAAAAACCCAACTCAGCGCAGCGATCAAAGACACAATACGACTTTTGCCTCTGCCGAAGCGTGAACGGCCCAAACGCGGCGCCGTTTCGATTAGTAAGCGAGGTGACGAAAAATGAGCGGGGTTGCCGATAAGTCTTTGGCAATCCCATGTTTGAAGTGGATTTTTCATGGGTTTCACATCCTGTAACTAATGATATTCATTAGCTAATATTTGTCAATCAAATTTTAACTAAGTGGAGGCAATGACTTATTGGATGAGGTAAGAAACAATTCACGGGAAGAGCGGCGTTAATTTATGATGAAAACAGGCTGAAAGCCTTGGTTGACATGCGGATAGCCTGAAATATATGTTCATTGCAAGCAACGATATATACGGCCGATGTGCATAATGGCCTATTCAGTAGCTCGACACTTTTATGGAAATTCGACCATTCCATTTGAACGATGAGGCAGCGGTTATCTCGCTTTGGGACCGATGTGACCTGGTTCGACCTTGGAATGACCCAGTCAAAGATATTCGACGCAAGCTTGGTGTGAGACCAGACTTGTTTCTGGTTGGTCTGCTGGACGGCTGGGTTGTTGCATGCGTAATGGCTGGTTATGAAGGCCATCGCGGCTGGCTCAATTATCTGGCGGTTGCTCCTGAACATCAACGGCATGGTTTGGGGCGAGCCATGGTCGAGGAGGCGGAGCGGTTACTTCGTGCAGCAGGTTGTCCGAAAATCAATTTGCAAGTTCGCTCTTCCAATCATGAAGTCCTTGATTTCTACCGGCGTCTTGGTTATTCGATTGATGAGGTGGTGAGCATGGGGAAGAGGTTGGAGCATGATGATAAAACCAACAAAGCAACGTAAAGAGCCATGCCCGATGAGTTGGCTTGGAATGTCAGTTTGCTGGCCGCCCGCAATCGCTTGGCATGGCTCTGATTTGGTCGATAGGCGGCTTCACACGCTATGACGCTAAACGACATCGTTCAGCGGACAATCGAGTCGCAATTGAAGCAGGCGGATGTTGAGGCCTTCTGCGAACAAGAACGTATCTCGATTGAGACTTTTTGCGACGACTTTGCACGGTATGTTGCCGCCTGCTACGTAGACGATCATTTTAGTTACGAGTCTGCCGACGCCGCCATAGCGGGATTATTCTATCATTTTGACTATGGGGTCCCGAAGTTCGCAAGTTCCGTCTTCGAGTGTTTCGATGCAGCTGAGTATCGTTGCACACAAGGTTTCAATCCAGGCGAGATTGCTCGACCTTTGGTAAAGGAGATTTTATATGGCAAACAGGAGCCATCTGCCTAATTCGCCGGAGCCAAAGTGGATGGCGAAGTCCATTTTGAGGTTGAGGCTGCGAGTTCACCATGTCACAGTTCCTGCCCAGTTCAATTCAGCTTGAAGCTGACTATGCGCATGGAAAAACCGCCAGCCATTCCAAAGGTTCAAAAATCTCAAAACAGGTTGCCCGCCTGGTGTTGGCTGCTTGTTTCATTCCTCGTCGGCGGGTCATGCGTCTCATTAGCCGCTTTTGTCCTTGTGGTGGATGACAAGCTGGGTGGTCAAAATGAAGGAAGTCTGGTTTTTGGGGCGGTTTTAGGAGTTTGATGAATCAATTTTATCAAAAGTTCAGTCGTTAAACCAAACTAAAAACCCACAATCAATTAAGACTGTGGGTTTTGGAATGAGTCGCTTTTCCTATTACTTCGTCAGGTAATACTTGTTCGTATATTCCTTGACCATGCGATCGGTGGTGAAGCGGGGGACGAGGGTGGCCATGCTGCGGCGGACGCGTTTGAGCCAATCGCGGGGAATACCCTGGGCATCGCGGTTGAAGAACATGGGGATGATTTGTTCGGTCAGTGTCTGGTACAGGTTCGCGCTATCCACGCGGTCCTGTTCTTCCACGCTGGCGGGCTGCGAATCGCCGCTGATCCCGAATCCGTTGGTTCCGTCATAGCCTTCGCGCCACCAGCCGTCCAGGATGCTGAATCCGAGGCAGCCATGGCAGCTGGCTTTCATGCCGCTGGTGCCGCTGGCTTCCAGCGGACGCCGCGGGTTGTTCAACCAGATATCGCAACCGGCCACCATCTGGCGGGCCACGTGCGTATCATAGTTCTCCAGGAACACCAGGTAGCCAGCCAGCTCGCTGTGCTTGCTCAGATGGATGATCTGTTGGATGAATCGCTTACCGTCGTTGTCCCGCGGATGAGCTTTGCCGGCAAAAATGAACTGGACCGGACGCTTTGTGTCGTGCACGAGTTTGACGATATTTTCAAATTGCTGGAAAATCAGCGGTGCGCGTTTGTAGGTCGCAAAACGGCGGGCGAAACCGATGGTCAACGCGTCCGGATTGAGCAAATGATCGAACCGGATGTAATCGCCCGGCGAAACCCGCTGGCTCTGGAGCAACAGTCGGCGGCGTGCGAACTCGATCAATTCGCGGCGCACCTTGTAGCGCAACGCCCAGAGTTCCTCGTCCGAGACAAAGGCGGGGTCGGTCATCTTTTCCCAGAATTCGGTGTGGTTGAGGGCAGAGGCCCAGTCCGCACCGAATTTTTCCCGGAACAGTTTTGATTCGCCGTTATTGGTATCGGTGATTTTGTTGCGCCAGAACTGGCGGACGGATCCCTTCATCCAGCCCAGCAAATGAATGCCATTGGTGATGTGTCCGATTGGCACCTTGTCTTCGGGCACGCCGGGATAGAGCGACTGCCACATGTGGCGGCTGACCTGGCCGTGCAATTCGCTGACGCCATTCGCCGCGCGGGAAAGTTTCAAGGCGAGCACCGTCATGCAAAACGATTCCTGGGCGTTGGCGGGAACCACTCGGCCCAAGCCCAGCACCTCGGTGAACGGCAGGGGCAGGAGGGTCAAGTAGCGCTGAAAGACATAATTCATCAGGTCCGGCGTGAAACGATCGTGTCCCGCTTCCACCGGCGTATGGGTGGTGAACAGACATTCCTGCTTGGTCAACACTTCCGCCTCGGCGATGGTCTTGCCGGTCGCAAGCTTCTCGCGAATCAATTCAAGGGTAAGGAAGGCTGCGTGGCCCTCGTTCATGTGGAAGGTGGAAGGCGCGAGACCCAGGCGGCGCAACAGGCGGACGCCGCCGATGCCCAGCAGCATTTCCTGCATGATGCGCGTGGTGCTGTCGCCCCCGTAAACGCGCGTGGTCAGGTCGCGATAAAGCTGTTCGTTCTGGGGGAGGTTGGTGTCCAGGAGATAAACGGGCACGCGGCCGACATTGACGCGCCACACTTGAAAATCGACCGAGGTCATGCCGATTTCCACACTGCAAATCAGTCGCTCGCCAGCGGAGTCATTCAAGGGTTCAAGCGGGACGTTATGAGGATCGACAGGATTGTAGAATTCGGTCTGCCAGTTGTTGGCATCGATCGCCTGCTGAAAATAGCCTTCCCGGTAAAACAGGCCGACGCCGACAAAGCCCAGTCCCAGGTCGCTGGCGGACTTGGCATGATCGCCGGCGAGCACGCCTAGGCCGCCGGCTGAAATCGGGAGCGATTCGTGGAATCCGAATTCAGCGGAAAAATAAGCCACCGGATTTTCGTGCAATTTTGCGGCGTTTTTGTGGCACCAGGTATTCGGCTCCTGCAAATAGGTTTCAAAGGTTTTGAGGACGGAGCGGACTCTTTCCGCGAAGCCGGGTTCCTGCAAATGAACGCGCAATTCATATTCCGAGACTTCACGCAGCACGGCCACGGGGTTGTGGAACATGTTCTGCCAGCCGCGGGGCGTGAGTTTGTAGAATAAATCCTGGGCCTCCTGATCCCAGCACCACCACAAATTGCGGGACAACTTGTGCAATCCCGCCACCAGTTCATTCAACTCGGTACCCGTCAAAGGTTTTGTCATAGATGAAATAATAATCGAAACACGCCGCCGGGTTTTGGCAACGTCCTCAGGAAGCTAAATTTTAAACCCCGCCACCGCAAATAAAAAAACTTTCCGGGACATCGCATGTGGATGCGATGGTGCGTTTCCCGAGTCCATCGAGGCAGGCACCTCACCCGTGGTGTTGGTGGCCGAGAAAGTGGGGCGCGAGTCTCTCGCGCCCAAGACCCCATTCTTGGGGTGCTTCAGGGCTCGGGTCGATGATCGACAGCCGGACTCCCTACCCACCAAATCAAAGAATTGCTTTATTATTCGGGGGCTGAGGCACTTTGTGAAGCCTCAGTCACATCAAAATTTAGGATTGTCATCAGCCATTACTCAGGTATTATGCCTGTTCCCTGTCGCTGGAAATATTCGGGGCGGGGAAATAACGGCCTTCAATTTTGTGTCCGTGTGGATGCGATGCGGCCATAACAACATTAAACCATAATCCCGTGTTCCGCGGGATGCTCCGGAAAGTTCCGGGGTTTTAACCAAAGGAAATATTGTGAGCAATGTTAGTACTGTCGGCGTAAAAGAATTGTTGGAAGCAGGCGTCCACTTTGGACACCAGACGAAGCGTTGGAATCCCAAGATGAAGCCCTTCATCTTCGACGCGCGTAACGGAATCCATATCATCGATTTGAGCAAAACCGAGGCCCAAATGCAGACGGCCTTGAATTTCCTCGCCACCACGGCACGCAAAGGCGGAAAAATTTTGTTTGTTGGCACCAAGAAGCAGGCTCAGCAGTGCGTCAAGGAAACTGCCAAGGAAACCGGTCAGATGTTCGTCACCGAACGCTGGCTCGGCGGCACCCTCACCAACTACGGCACCGTCAAATCCTCCATCAAACGTCTCAAGGAAATTGAGAAGTGGGAAGTCGACGGCACCCTCAGCAACTATGGCAAGCAGGAGCAGGCCATGATTCGCCGCGAAGGCGGTCGCCTCCACAAGTACTTTGATGGCTTGCGCGACATGGACAAGCTCCCCGCCGCCCTCTTCGTGGTCGACGTGAAGCGCGAACACAACGCCGTGGCTGAAGCCAAAAAGCTGAAAATCCCCATCGTCGCCCTCGTCGATACCAACAGCGATCCCGATGACGCGCAATATCCGATTGCCGCCAACGACGACGCCATTCGCTCCGTTCGCCTGATCATGACCGTGGTCGCCCAGACCATTACCCAGGCCCGCGCCGAATTTGAATCCAAGCGTGCCCGTGTGCCGGATGACGCCGCGCAGGGCGCCCAGGAAAAATTTGAATCCGCCGAAGCCGTTGAAATTGCCGCCGGTGACGATCCGTCAACTCCGGAAAGTTCCCCGGTGGCGGCTTGAGATCATAGACAACCGCTGGCTTTTCGCGGGGCGGCCGGGAGCCGTTCCCGCAAACCTTTAACTTTAAACTGATACCTATTTTATTATGGCAGAAGTGACTGCAGCAAATGTGGCCAAACTCCGCGAAATGACCGGAGTGGGCATGATGGAATGCAAAAAAGCCCTCGTCGAAGCGCAGGGCGATATTGACAAAGCCGTGGATAATCTCCGTAAATCAGGCGCGGCCAGTGCCGCGAAGAAAGCGACCCGCGAAGCGCGCGAGGGCATCATTGCCCAATTCATTTCCGCGGGCGGCAAGTCTGGCGTGCTGGTCGAGATCAACTGCGAAACTGATTTCGTTGCGCGCAATGAAGGTTTCCGCGCTTTCTGTGACGACATCGCCCGCAAGATCGCCAGCGATCCGAACGTCAATCTCGAAGCCGAGCGCGAAGCCGCAGTCGGCAAAATGGGTGAGAACATCAAAATCACCCGCAACGCCCGGCTGGAAGTCTCCGGCAACGGGTCGGTGGCGGCTTATATCCATACCGGCGGCAAAGTCGGCGTGCTGGTCGAAGTTGGCGCGGGCAAACCCGAGACCACCAGCAAGGATGAATTCAAGCAGTTGGTGAAGGACATCACTTTGCAGATCGCGGCGGGTTTCCCGCACGTCGTTTCTCGCGAAGAGGTTCCGGCCGCAGTCATTGCCAAGGAACGTGAAATCGCCGCCCAATCGGACCGTTTGAAGGGCAAGCCGGCCGCTGCGATGGAGAAAATCCTCGCTGGCGTGCTCGATAAGTTTTTCCAAACCTATTGCCTCGTGGACCAAGGGTTCGTCAAGCGCAACTCGGAAGTGAGCGTCAAGGAACACGTGGCGCAGGTAGGCAAACAGCTCGGTGACGAGATCGTCATCCGCCGGTTTGTCCGTTTCCAGGTGGGCGAAGTGACTGCTTGATATTCCAGTAAAGTAATTTTCAAGGGCATCCGGTAATTCCGGGTGCCTTTTTTTGTTTTTCGGGGACCGATTTCTCCCGGCAAAAGCAGGAGTTTTATTGATTTAGAAAACAAAATTGCCAACCAGTTGGATGGGAATCGCCCGCCCTCAGCCGAACGTCGGCCTCTCACCGATCTTCTCCCCAGGAGAAGGAGTCACGCTCACAGCGTTTTTGAATGTAGCCGCGGCTGGATAGGTGAAAGTGCTTGCGACGACCCGAAAACGTCAATAGTTGATCCCTTCTCCTTGGGGGAGAAGGCCAGGATGAGGGCGGTCAAAATCGTTTCCAACTTGTTGGCCATCTTGTTTGTTAATCAACCAAAATCCCGTTTCTGATTTGAGGGCAGTGTGCGGGCGGACAACCATCAAACACACCATGCAGGCAAACTTTTTCCAGCGAGCGCGCCATATTAGTTGAGAGAACGCTCCTTTCCATTTGAAATTAACTCATTAGCAGGGAATAATCTCACCATGTGTTCAAAAGTTTTAAGTATTTTATTTGTTTTGACGGTCTTGTTTTGCGGTATGGGCTTCAACCTGTCGGCGCAGGGCACGGCCTTCACTTATCAGGGGCGTTTGGCTGACGGCGGAACTGCCGCCAACGGCACTTACGATTTTCAGTTTTCCCTCTACAATGCGGCCACCAATGGCGCATTGGTCAGCGGTCCGGTCACCAGCTTTTCGGTGCCGGTCAATGGCGGCCTGTTCACCACCAATATTGATTTTGGCGGGGTTTTTACCGGCACCAATTATTGGCTCGCCATCGCCGTGCGAACCAACGGCAGCGCGAGCGGCTTCACCACCTTGCAGCCGCTTCAGTTCTTGCTCCCGGTGCCTTATGCCGTCTTCGCCAATTCTGCCAGCAGCCTGCTTGGCAACTTGCCGGCGACCCAGCTTTCCGGGACGGTCTCATCTGCCGTGATTTCGGGGGCTTACTCGGGGGGCGTCATTTTCAATAATTCGACCAATAGTTTCTCCGGCGCGTTTAGCGGCAACGGTGCCGGCCTGGCTAATTTAAACGGCTCGCAAATCACCTCGGGCACGGTGGCCGATGCCCGGCTGACCACGAATGTCGCCCTGCTGAACGGAACGCAAACGTTCGGCGGTGTTAATTCCTTCACCAATCGCTCCAACACATTCATCGGCAATTTCTTTGGCAATGGATTGGTTGGTTGGATTCCTGTCAGCGTGACATCCACCCAGGCCATGGCAAACGCCGGCTATCTTCTGTTGAGTTCGAATTTGACCACGGTCACCTTGCCGCCCACCAACGCGCTGTTGGTCGGCGATATCGTGCGGATTTCCGGCGGCGGGGCGGGTGGCTGGCTGGTGGCTCAGAATACCAACGAATCCATTTTGGGAAACTTCTCCGGTTACAGCCAGACCAGTTGGTTGCCCTCCAGCGTTGGCACCGGAAACTGGATTTCCCTGGCGTCCTCGGCCAGCGGCGGTTTGATGGCGGCGGTCGCAAGCGCCTCCGGCGCAATTTACATCTCAAAAGATTATGGTTTCTCGTGGTCTCAATCGTCGCCGGGGAACACGGTGTTCCGTTGCGTGGCTTCTTCCGCGGACGGTTCCCGGTTGATCGCCGGCCAGGCAAGCAGTGGAACATTTTATTATTCAACTAATTACGGCGGTACCTGGACTGCGGGTACGTCTGCCAGCGCCAATTGGTATTCGATTGCCATGTCGTCCAGCGGACTGAATGCGGTCGCCGTTTCGAATCCGGGCGGCATTTACACTTCGGCAAACGGCGGGGCGACCTGGCAATTGCAGTCCAGCGGATTACCCGCTTCAGCCAATTGGTTCGGTGCGGCTTCTTCCGCTGGCGCTTCCACCCTGGTAGCCGTCAACTACGCTGGAGGGGTCTACATTTCGACCAACGCCGGGGCCAATTGGACATCGCAAACCGTTGGTAGCGGAGGGCTCTCTTGGCGCAGTGTGACTTCATCGGCTGACGGCACCAAGTTCGCCGCCGCAGCTTATGGCGGTGGCATCTACACTTCCGTGAATTCCGGTCTGAGCTGGCAGGCGTCCGGCGCTCCGGTTGCGAATTATGAGGGTGTGGTCTCCTCCTCAGACGGTTCGAGGTTGGCCGCCGTCGTGGACCCGGGGTCGATCTATACTTCCATTAATTTTGGTTCCAACTGGAATACCTCATCGGTTCCCTCGTCGGTATGGTCTTCCATTTGCGGCTCCGCCGACGGCAGTCACCTGACCGCCGGAGTTTATGGTGGAAATATTTATTATACTTCCTCCAGTGCCCTCACGTCGACGACGGTGGGCACCAATGGCTACCTCTCCGGGCCTCAGTTTTCCGCCCTCGAACTTCAATATCTCGGCAAAGGACAGTTCATGCCCATCAGTTCTTCCGGCACGTTTTGGGCCAACTGAGATTTATGGCAGGGTCGGGCGATTCCAAATGCCAGTGCGCGTTGGTTAAGCCCACTTTATTTTGTTCCCGGTAACGACACAGATGGTGTGAGAAAAACTGATTAAAAATTTGACGATCTCTTCATTAAGCAGAATCTTAAAAGCGTTCTGCTTTTGAAAACGATGCTGTTTTTCCAGGTTGCCGCATGCCGCCGATGGCTCCCACTCTTGGCGCTTCTCTTTTCATTTATTCTCTCCGCTGCCGCCAAACCTTATGGGGTCGACGTCGTGCCCCAAACCGGGGCTTTTCTGGACGACACCTTGCCTGAAATCGCCCCCTCTATCTCTGGTAATTGGACCGCCATCAACGCTTTTACCAATCTTCTGTTCACGAATTCCGTCGGTCTCACCCATGTGCCTGATTCCGATTTGCTTTGTGTTTGGGAGCGCGAAGGCCGCGTGTGGTTTTTTCAGAATTCCCCCGGCACCACGGAAAAGAAACTGGTTCTCGATATCCATGATCAATGTCAGGGTTGGGATGATTCCGGTTTGTTGGGCGTCGCTTTCCATCCCGGTTTTGCCACCAATCATCTGATGTTCGTGTATTACACCTGGGTCAAGCCCGGCACCGTGGTCGGTGACCCTTACACCCGTCCGAATCCGGTGCTCCCCAACACGTATCACGACCGCCTCGAGCGCTACACACTTGACGTTAACAACATCGCCCAGCCGGATTCGGTGAAAGTCTTCGTGGATCTTACCAACCAGACCGTGTGGCATCATGGTGGCGGCATATTCTTTCACCCCGTCAACGGCCTGCTTTACTGGACGGATGGCGACAACTCAGTGGCTGACAACGACCAGTTCATCAACAAAAGCCTTTATTCGGGCGTCTTCCGGATTGATGTCGATCGCCGCGGCGGCAACTTCAGTCATCCGCCCCCGCGCCAACCTTTGAATGGCTACACGGCCAATTATTATATTCCGAACGACAACCCGTTCGTGGGCCAGTCGAATGTTCTGGAGGAATTCTTTTGTCTGGGCCTGCGCAGTCCACATCGCATGACGATTGACCCGGTCACCGGCCGGATTTTCATCGGAGACGTCGGCGAAAGTTCGCGCGAGGAAATCGATTCCATTAATCCCGGTGAATCCGGCCTGAATTTCCAGTGGAATTATTGCGAGGGCAATTTGGGGACGATGAAGTCGCCATATATCGGCATTAGTCGCGGCCCGGTCCTTGATTATCCCCACACCGATGGCCGGGCGGTGATCGGCGGCTATGTGTACCGCGGCAAGCAATTCGCCACCGACCTGGGCGGAAAATATATTTTCGGCGACAACGTCTTTCGAACCATTTGGGCCCTCGACGAAACTGCCACGCCGCCCAAGAAAACCCTCTTGTGTGTTATGCCCAAGGGCACCGGACCGAATTCCGGCACCGATTACACCGGTTTGTCTTCGTTCGGCACGGATGCGGACGGGGAAATTTATTTCTGCCAGATGAGCAGCCAGGGTGGAAGTATTTACCGCCTGCAGCGCGGTGGCCCGCCGCCACCCAAAAAGGCCATGCCCCAACTCCTCTCGGAGACAGGGGTGTTTACTGACGCCGCCACCATGCAGCCGGCAGACTTTCTGATGCCTTACGGCGTCAATTCTCCCCTCTGGTCGGATGGCGCCGTGAAAAAGCGCTGGGTGGCTTTGCCGAAGAATCTGAAGATCGATTTCTCCGTGGATGGGGAGTGGAAGTTTCCCGAGGGCACCGTTTTTGTAAAACATTTCTCCCTGCCCGTGGATGACACTGACCCCACGGTTTTGCGCCGGCTCGAGACCCGCTTACTCATCCGCGATTCCAGCGGAGGCATTTACGGAGCCAGCTACAAATGGCGTTCGGATAATTCCGATGCCGATCTCGTGATGGCAGGCACCAATGAAATCATCAACATCAAGACCGCCACCGGCATCCGCCAGCAAAAATGGTTTTATCCCGGGCGCCAGGATTGCCTGACCTGCCACACTCCGGTTTCCGGCGGTGTCCTCGGCATAAAAACCAGCCAGCTCAACGGTGATTACACCTATTCCAGTGGCATTACCGACAACCAGCTCCGGACCTGGAATCATCTCGGCTGGTTCAGCCAGCCACTGAGGGATAGCAGATTTCGGCAAATGCCGCGACTCGTTTCCATCAGTGACACCCATGCGCCGCTCCGGTCGCGCGTGCGCTCTTACTTGGATGCCAACTGTTCCCAATGCCACCGACCAGGCGGCGTCGAGGCCTTTTTTGACGCCCGTTACGAGACCCAGTTGCCACAACAAAACATCATCAATGGTCCGGTCGGCAATTTGTTGGGCACTCCCGGAGCTCGCATTGTCGTCCCGGCCAACTTGGATAAATCCCTTTTGTATCACCGCATTGGTATGGTGGGCGAAAACCAAATGCCCCCCATCGCCAAAAATGTGGTGGACACGAATGCCGTTGCCGTCTTCGCCCAGTGGATCCTGTCCCTGCCGATCCGCTCAGCGCCGTTGCCTCCGGGCTGGATGAATCGTGACATCGGCGATGTTGGCATGAGCGGCGATGCGAGCTTCCTCAACGGCCGTTTTAACCTGCTCGCCTCCGGGACCGATATCTGGGGTTATGCCGATGCCTTTCACTTTGTTTACCGTCCCCTCAACGGCAACGGCCAGATCATCGCCCGGGTCACCTCGATGCAATACACCGATCCCTGGTGCAAGGCGGGCGTGATGATGCGCGAAGGTCTTGGTTCGGACGCGAAGGATGTGCTGATGGCTTTGAGCGGGCAGGGGGGATCCACGATGCAATGGCGCCCCATTAGCGGCGACCGAACATCCGGCAGTGTGGATGGTCCGCCGGCCAAACTGCCGTACTGGGTCAAGCTCACCCGTGTAGGCGATGTTTTCACCGGCTGCGTCTCCGGGGATGGCGCGGATTGGCGGATGGTCTCCACCGCCACCGTGCCCATGAACAAGAGCCTGCTGGTGGGGCTCGCCATCACCGCCCACAACAACACCGTTTTGAATTCAACGTTGTTTGAGCAGGTCGCCTTCAAGACCGGTATCCCGCGAAAAGCCTCCAGCCTTGACGGACAGTCCGCCTGGTCTGGTTTCTTCGGTTCTCCCAAGAATTAAAACGGAAGGGACGGGGAAGCAAGGCTTGTTGCCGGCTTGGCTATTTGCCGGATGAAAACTTTCTCCAGAGTTGGAAACCGGGCAGGAACGCCAGCCAGACTAGCGCCATGGTGAACGGGTTCAGCTCAGTCCCCCTCGGGGGACTGTTCCTCTTCTTTTCCACTATCGTTTTTTCGTTCATGTTAACACTCCATTTATCATTGAAGTGTCAACCGCTTTTAGGCTTAAATCAGTCTCATGAACTGGTCGTTAGAACGACGAAACCAACTTCGCAGATTAGTGCCCCGCGGCGACTAGACGCCGTTGAAACCATTCCCATTTGGTTCTATCCACCGGGTCTGTCAACTTAAAGTCGTGCGACTCAAAATAATACTCCTTTGTCTTCAATTGCATACATCGCCAAGGCTAGTACCTCCGCCTCACTCAATCGCTATTCAACATTTTGTCTGCACGAGAGTAGCGCCAGAAAATAACGGAGAGAGCAGCCAAGTGCGCTGACATCAAAGGAGGCGCGACATTTCCCGGTTTGGAAGCTTGTGAATTATCCGGCTGGATCCTTGTCAAGGCCGTGAACAATTGCCCAACAACTATTTGGAGGTGGAAGCATTGCGCTACGATGACCGGACTGTTCGGGGCACTGCCCCTGGCGGGATGAGGGGAGTAGACCCCATTGAAGCTCATGCCATGCGGTGTTATGGTGCCATTATGACTACTAAAGCGAAACCTCCGGGGAAGGCGCTTGGCTCGGTAATCGCGCTGGCCGCCAGTGTTACCGTGATCTATATACTGAGCATTCTGTTCACTCTGCCGTTCGGATGGATTTCAGGTTTACTTTTGTCATCCATGGGGGTAACGGTTTGGATGGTGATCCGAATTCTGAAAGATCCTTATTCAACGGACCAAACGTTCGACGACTGTTTTTACCAGGATCGGCCTGACATACGCCGCAATGCCAAAAAGTGATTTCCTCAATCACTTGTCCGATCCCCGAACGTCGAACAGCGATGGCAGTTCGCCAACTGCCATTACCAGTGTCGGCTTCAGTCGGTCGATCAGCGACAGGTAGCGGGCATCCTGGTATCTGCGGCAGGCGTACTCGTAGGCGTTGATGCCGGGAATGTCCAGGAGCTTGGCATACCCGGTATCGCCCGGGGCCGTTGAGGAAAGCAGGATTAGTGAAATCCCGGCGTCAAAAGGTTTCTTCATCGCCATATTCTGGTAGTCATAAAGATCGACGCCGCGGTGCCACATCACCTCGGCAACACTGACCATGATGGCCAGCGAAGCAATCTGGTCCTCGGGCTTCTGATCAGCGCCCCAGAGACGGTCGTCGCGCAGGCAGGTGGGAGCGGAGAGGTTGAAACAGTCCATGAAGCCGCCGGTGGGCTTCTCTTTGCTGCCGCCCAGGCCATAGAGACTGCCGTTAACCATGTCTTGATCATCGATCGTTACACCGGAAATGAAGATCCCGTAAAGGCAGACCATGCCCCATCGGCTGTGGCCAGTATACATGTACTTGGCTTTTTTTAGATGTTCTGCCAGTGGGCGGATCAAATCCTGTTCGATATGGGTGCGATCCCCGGCCGTGATCGTCGGAAGATCGTAAATCAGGTCGTATCCCGAGCATGACTTGGTGAGGAACATGCCGGCATCGCCCCCGTCGAATCCATAGGCCTCAAAGTGATCATACCCATTTGGGTCTGGCGCGGTGCTGCCTTGGCTGCGACCGTAGGCCTCGGCCAGGGCCAGAAGGAGTTGCTTTGCAAAGGCGGCGTACTGCTGGTTCCCGGTCAGCGCATACAAAATCCCGAGATTCGAGATATCCGCGCTTTTTTGTTGCAGGGCGGTATTGAACTTCCACTCCCACATCCACTTGCCTTGAGGATCTTGGTAACCCCGCATGAACGCGGGAAAGGTCCAGTCCCCGTTGGTCTCCAGGGTGTGTGCGGGCACGTCCAAGGCTTGAGTGATCCGCTTGTCTCCCCAAACCCGGAGTTGGTTAAAAGTAGCTGTCAGTTCAGGACTCCGCTTAAGTAGCTCTTTGTAACGAATGATCTCTTCCTGGTCCCATATGTTACGGGGATGTTCCAAGGTCAACCTGGGCTTCCCGGAAACCTGGGATGGTTCTGGAGTTGGTATCTGAGCCGGCAGCCAGCTCACGTTGCAGAAGGCCAAGAGCATCGGCAGCAAGGCAATCGCAAGACGTCGCAACATCGAGACTCCCTGGGGCCAGGGGGCCTGTTGAATTAAATTGGGATTTCTCATTTGGCTTTTAGCCCGCGAACAGCCTGGGGTGTTTTCAGGATTTTGACTGCCCTCTGCATGCTTGCAAGCGTTTTTCATCCTATTTTAGATTCCAGTGAAAAGATCGCTTTGCGGGAGAGGGTGCTGGACGCCCGATATTCGGTTGAGGACAAGCAACAAATGAAGCAAAGCCCATGACTAAAATGCATCGCAAAACGGGAATGTCTCACGGACGACGCAGTTCCGAATCTGACCAATAAAACCAAGACTTCAAGGCAGACTCAAGCGGAAAAACAAGTTTCCCATTGCCGGGGCGAATGTGGCGCTGTTGGTGTTCCCCAAGTTAAGGATCGGGCCTCCGTAAGCGACCCAATTGGCGGAACTTACATTCGCGTTGGTTTGCAGAATTACGCCTGCCGAGGCCGGCCAGAATAAGGTCACGCTGTCTCCTCCATTGTTGACAATGGAAAGCGGCGGAATCGGTGTTTGCACGGTTAATCCATCAAGCACAGTCCGCTGCAAATCGGGACCGCCATTGTCCACGAGTTGAATTGAGAGGAGCGTCTGAGTCGCGAATGCCGAAGGCAGCGCGATTTCCTGCATGTCCAGTCGGCCCGGATTGCCCCAATTATCGTCCAAACAGTCAAAAACGTTAAAGGTATTGGACGAGGTCACGACGTTTTCCCAGGGTCCCCCGTTATAGTCGCGGATATTGACGCCGCCCACCAGGAAATTGGTATAAACCGTGCCCGCCGAACCGGTGAATACGAACCAAGCATAGGCCGTCGGCGGGGGTTGTCCCTCCCACGTGTTGATCAGGGAAAAAACATTGGTAACACCGTAAACATTCACGTTGGCCGTCATGCTGACCACCCCCGGGTTCCCTCCCGCCGCAATATCTGCGTGCCAGGCTTCGTTACCGAGGGCGTTCGAAGCAATGTTAAATGGAACTCCGCCCAGGGAGACCACACCCACCGGCGCTCCCGGCAAGCGAACGGCCGTTGGCTCGGTTGGAACCGTCGTGATCCCGGCCCAGGTAAAATTAGCCGAGTTGGTAATGTTCACTGGATAAAAAGCCCCGGTCAGGGGCGGTGCTACTAGAACCGATGAGGATGTGAGGGAGAAATGATTGAAAGATACGGAAGTCGCGTCTTGCGATCCATCGTTGTTTTGCAGTACGAATTCAATCCCGATCAGTGGCGAGGACCTGGTCTCCGAGTAAAGTTCAATGCCATTGAAATACCCGGTTACCGTGCTGCCGGTTCGGCTGAGCGTGAAAGTGCCTGCATTGGTGGACAAAGGTATCAGGCCTTGCGCGGCACTACCGTCCCACACGTGGGCATTCCAACCGGCTGGACTGTTAAGCGAATCATAAGAGTTATCAAAGGAATCAAAGTAAACCGAGCCGTCTTCATAGTAGGTATGCAGTTCTACTTGATCCAGCCCGGGACCCGGCACTACGGCATTGGAGAAGGTGATCTGGATGGAAAAATCGTTCGAAATCAGACCGCCGAACGAGGCGAAATTCAGCCGTACATAATCAGCCTGCAATCCCCCGGGATTACTGGCTGAAGTCTTGGCTAACCGGACATTCGCCTGGGAGACGCTATTCGTATAAAGGCCCGGGGTGGACTGAATGACACTCCAATAGGCAGGGTTTAGACCACTTGAAAAAGTATCGGTGAAAGTTCCCGCCTGAATTACCGCATTGGCAAACAGGAAACAGCAGAAGACCAGGATTTTCAATTTCATTTTGCCATGCCAGAATGGAAGCCCTCTCTATCTTACTAGTTTCTGAGGTCGGCGGAACAGAGATAGCGATGCCAAGCCGGCAAAAACAAGGGCGGAAGGTAGCGTGGCAGGTTCAGGTACTGCTATTACCGAAAAATCGTCAACGATGAACTTGTTGTCATTGATGCCGGATTGCGGGCTTTCCTGAATTTCGAGGCGATAGACATCTCCATCCCCAAGAAAGCTTGCATTGACAAGATTGACTCCCGTTCCCTGAGAAACGGTGCCATTGAAAATGCCATTGAAGGTTTTTTTATACACGAAGCTTGAGGTCGTCAAGTCTTCCACGGATATGTCGAGCGCCGTTGCGGAGGTGTCAATCCCATAATAAGACTCACCCCAGTAGGACATCCAGCCTTCCCACGCGAAGGACAGGTCGTATGATTTACCAGACTGGGTGGAGAAGTTTTGATATAAATCCGCGTTGTTACCATTGTATCCTTCACCGTCGGTATTGACGCTATATTGGCCGTCAATAACTGGGTAAGCTCCCGGCGATACATGCACGGTGGCAGCGTGCCCGGGGGCAATCGTCCAGCCTGGAATTTGCGAGCCGGTCAGGGCGGTGGCACTTCCGTCGTAATAAATTGCGGACGAACCCCAATTAGGTTCGCTTTCGAAATTTCCGTTGACCAGAAGATTTTGTCCCAACGAAGGGAATGCCAATGCCAAAGGGGTAAGCGCCAAAACTGTTAGAGATGCTTTCATAAGGGTTAAGGGTGTTTTCTTCCGCCTGACTGCCAGTTATGGTAACTGATTCTCGCCGCGTAATGCAAGAAAAATTTAATCGGAACTTATTCGTAACCTACGCAAAGCTAATTTGATTAACTTAATTCGTGAACGAGAGGATTTTGCAAAAGGGCGGACCGGGCTCGTTTTTGCAAATTCGAGGTATCGCCCAGAATCTTTAATGTCTTGGCAGTCTGCATGCCGACTGAAAATGTGTTTTTGCGTCAGCGCCAGCATCGAGCGTTGCATGGTCTGGCTGGTGAGCTCATCGTATCAGAGATCCTCACCTAGACTGGTCAGATCCAGCGCCGCATCCGGTTCCCGATATTTCAAGAAGCCCTCTTCTAACGTAGGCTTGAAACGATGAAACTTTAGCTTTGCATGACTATAGAATGTCATCCGCAGCGCCGAGTATTTATCTACGCCCGCTGGATTGTCCGTTTTTCTTTGGTTCGAAATAGATGAAAGCCTCTGTTTTTGTGGATCTAATTGATGTCAATAATATCGGCTTGTGAAATTGAGCTGGGAAATCGGTTCCTAAAGCAGGCAGCCCGATGGTGACAAAAGGCACTTGACTGCAACATCCTCTGGCGGTATGGTTTGTGCACTATAACCAACGAGGATGATATGAAATCAAAAACGCTTTCACGGTCCTATCTTTTGTCGGGATTCTTACTGCTTGGCTGTAATGTTCATGCGGGCGCACTCGATAACTGGCACTGGCGCAATCCGTTGCCAACCGGCAATCCTGAACCTGGCCAGCAGCAACTGCTTGGCATTGTTTTCGCCGATGGAAAATTCCTGGCCGTAGGTATTTCCGGGGTCGTTTCAATCTCATCTGACAGCACCAATTGGACGCAAAGTGCCACTGCAACCACCTACAATCTGCATGGCATTATTTACGCCAATGGACAGTTCGTCGCGGTGGGGGATGGCGGTATCATCGAAACTTCGCCCGACGGCACAAACTGGATTTTGAGTAACTCAGGCACGGGGAGTTCGCTGGGGTCTGTTGCTTTCAGCAATGGCAAGTATGTAGCCATGGGCGGCAATGTAGTCCTCACCTCTTCAGATGCAATTAATTGGACTCCTGCCATTTCCGGTCTTAGTGGGGGCAGCGTGGCAGGCGGGACCAATGGTTTTGTGGCCGTCGCAGGAACTGATCTGGCTTACTATTCGCCGGATGGCCTGAATTGGACGAACCAGACTCTGACGGCTCCAAACGGTGGTTATTTATTATATACCAACATCTACAGCGACGTCGTTGGCTTCGCCAATGGCGTTTTCTTGATTGCTGCTCAGCGTTACGAAAGCCAGACGTCGGAAGACTGTATCATCTTCTCTTCGACTAACGGCGTAAATTGGGTGACCAATAGTATTCAAAATGTCTACACTGGTTTTGGGGGATTTACCTACAACTATTTTCTGGCGGGTGGAGGCAATTTGATCCTCGGGGGCACTGCGGATTATGACTGCTTCTTACAGTTTTCTTCTGACGGTATCAATTGGTCCCAAACCAACGATATCCCGACAACGTATGGATACGACCAAGGCTACGCTGGCGCGTTTGGGAATGGCTCTTACGTCATCGTGGGCCCTTCGTCATCGATTTTCACTTCTCCGGACAGGTTGACATGGACCAACCGTGACTTGCCGCCGGTTCCTCCTGCTGGTCCCACCAACAACTTCACTAGCATCAGCTTTAGCAACGGAATCTATGCGGTTGTGGCGGCTAACTCCTTGGCCCGATCCTCGGACGGCCTTACCTACACGAACATTGCTTCTTCCCCGGCGCTGGTCTCAATCATCGCCAACACGTCTGGTTTTGTCGGCGTTGGTCCCGACGGCAACATTTAAGTTTCCAGCGACGGACTTTCCTGGACCCCGAGAAATTCCGCCACCTTGAACAATTTAAACGGGATCGCCGCGGGCAACAACCAGCTGGTGGCAGTGGGTGATAGCGGAACGATCCAGTCCTCACCTGTCGGCACCATCTGGACCAGCCGGACTTCCGGAACATCGCTCGCGCTCGATGGCGCCACTTATGGCAATGGATTGTTTGTTGCGGTCGGGCAACTTGGCACCGTGCTGACCTCACCGGATGGTGTCAATTGGTCGGCCAATATTCCGGCCAGTTGAGTAATCTTGTGTCGGTGGCTTACGGTTCGGCTGCTTTTGCCGCGGTGGGCTCCGGCGGAACCATCCTGACTTCCTTGGATGGCACCAATTGGACACAGCAAAACTCCGGAACTGCGAGCGGATTGACAAGCATTGCCTTTGGAAACGTCTATTATCTGACGGTTGGAGCCGACGAAACGGCGCTGACTTCTCCGGATGGAGTGAATGGGACCTCCCGTAATATTGCTGCAACCGGCGGCCAAAATCTGCTCGGTTGTGCCTTCCTTAACAGCCGCTTTGACGTAGTGGGTTCGTGAGGAACTATTCTTGAATCCGACGCCGTGCCGCCGCTCTTTGATTTGCAAATCAATCCCGGTTCCGGTCAAAACAGTTTGACCGTGTTTTCTCCTTCCGGGAGTTCTTTCCACCTCCAGTCTTGCACCAATCTAGCCGTGCCAGTTTGGGAGGATGTCGCCGTTTTCAACAACGCCGCTGCCATTACCAAGTGGACGAACAGTTCCACTGGCTGGAACCGTCAGTTTTTCCGGGCGATTTCCCAGTAGTTGGACGGATCAGATTGGTCTCGCCCAGCTGCGAGAAATTCTTTTGGTGGCTCCTAACCTGAAAGGAATTGCGACCGCCAAAGCGGAGTCTTTAAACCCGAACCGGGGTGAACCCGAAAATCAACTTGCAAATACAAGGAGTTGGAGGAAGATAATGCAAAGGGCCCAAATTGGTCATGACAAGGAAACCAATTGGGAAATCCTGGTATATGACAGCGTCAATTTTCATTACTCGCGCGCGGGCCAGTTGGCCCATTTTGCAGTCCCGTAACTTTTCCTCCGATAATGGCTTCACCCTCATTGAATTGCTCGTGGTCATCGCCATCATCGCGATCTTGGCCGCGATGCTTCTCCCCGCGCTCGCCTCCGCCAAGGCGAAGTCCCAGGGGATCGCCTGCATGAGCAACCAGCGCCAGTTAGCCCTGGCTTGGCACATGTATGCTGATGACAATAATGACAATTTGGTTCTCTCGAGTGACAACGGCCAGGGCGCTCCCTATGTGGCTGCCGATACCGGCGCCAACACCGCCAATAATTGGGCGTGGACGTGGTCGAAAATGGACTTTAATGGCAATAATGCCTTTAACACCGACCCTCATGCAGATATCATGCTGCGCCCGCTGTGGCAGTATGACAAAAGCTCGCCCATTTATAAATGCCCGGGCGACACTTCCACCGTAAAACTCAACGGAGTTGTCGTTCCCCGCGTCCGCTCCATCTCCATGAATTTTTATCTGGGTGGCTATGGTAACCGGACTCCGCCAGCCGGCGGCGTTGGACCCGATGGCGTCAATTGGGGCCAGTTTTATGTACCTTATTATGCAAAAACCACCGCTCTGATTCTGGGTACCTCGCCGGGCCCGGCCAATACCTTTGTTTTCATTGACGAGCGGCAGGATGTTATTAACTGGGGCAATTTTGGCACAGACATGGCGGGTTACCCAACGCCAATCAAACCCAACGGTGATCCGCTCGACTACACGTGGTATTATGACGTTCCGGCCAGTTATCATCACCGGTCCGCCGGCCTGTAGTTTGCCGATGGCCATGCGGAAGTTCATCACTGGCAGGTGGCCAGCACGACGCCGCCAATCAATACCATGGCGCAGTGGGGCACGTGGCTTGTGCCACGCAGTGTGGATGTCGCCTGGATGCAGGACGTCACGGCCCGACCACATTAAGTGGGAGAGCGTAGACCACCAAGGCGTTTGGAAAGGTGCAAAGGTCAAGCAAGCGCCCTCTATGCCCGGTAAAAACCATGCTTTGGCCGGAAAATGGGCTTGCTTGCAGCCGCTTTTGTGTCCGCAATAGACGCCGGATGGATACTTCAGCGTTGCCAGGCAAACCAAACCGCGCCCCGGTGGAGGTGGAAAATATTAGACCCAAATCGACTTCTCCGTCAAAGAACCAGCCAAGGTGGGCCAAGGTGCTTTGCTGGCTGGGTGGCGCAACCAGCTTGTTCTACGTGCTCTCGCGGTTTCTGCCTTGTACGCCGCCCGATGAGTATCCCAACCTTGATGCCATAGACATCGCCTGGACGCAGGCATTGCACATGGCGTTCCGGCAGCATTTGCAATTTGGTCGCGACGTGGTCTTTACATACGGACCCTGGGGATTTATCAGCCGCGGCTATCAACCCTTAACGCATTTGGTTTCCCTGCTGCTTTGGCTTGGATTGTCCGGCGTGTTTTGGGTGGCTGGCTCGCGATTGGCTGGGCATTTTTCCGGCCATCGGGTAATCTCGTGGCTTTGGTTGATCGCCTTCACGGCTTTTGCCAGCATCCCGGTCGGGGATGATTTCAACTTGCGAGTCGTGGCGTGGTCAATGTTGCTTTTGGTCACGCACTTTTTTGTCGAGGAAAACTCATTCACTCCAGTCCAGATCGCCCTGGTCATATCACTGGCATTGCTGAGCCTGACAAAATTTACCGGCTTCATCTTTGCCGTGGTGGTGATTGCAGCCATGGCGGTCGACGACCTGACCCGACGGCGATTCCCCTGGAGCCTTCCGGTTTTCGGGGTGGGAATTCTCTGTTTTTGGGTGGCCGCAGGGCAGGGGCTAAGTTCTTTCATACCCTATCTGACTAACTCATGGCGGCTTACCTCCGGGTACACGGACGCAATGATGAGGTACCGAATCGGCGAGAAACTGGACGAAATGTGGTTTCTATTGCTGGCGATTGCCAACTTCAGAGTGATCGCCGCCGTCGCCTGGGGCCGTTTCAAACTCCGCAGTGCGCTCGTTTTATTCAGCCTGGGTGCCATTCTATTTCTGCTTTTCAAGGGAAATTATGTGCGCCCGGACCGTCATGAAATCAGCGCGGCGAACGGTCTTGTCCTCGTCGCACTTACCGGGCTCGCGGTGGCGTGGCGCGGAAAAAATCGCTGGCTGGGACTGGCTGGTGCCGTCGTGCTGGTGGCTTGTGTTGTTTTTGGCGCGCTCGTGTTCGACCGATGGTTCCCGCACAATAAATTGTCAAACCAGATGGCCGCAAGCTTCGGATTTCACAGTTTATCGGCCCCCATCCGGACTACCTTTACTGATTCGCTACAGCAACATTTTGACGTGGACAACACCGCCGAAAAAGAACAACTAACTTTACCCAGGGTTTCCGGCGGAACGGACGTTTATCCGTGGGACGTAAGGCCCTTGTTGGCAAATGGCATTGCTTACCAACCGAGACCGATATTGCAAAGTTACTGCGCTTACACGCCTGAACTTGCTGAAATGGATGCCGCTTTTTTCCGGTCCTCGAATGCTCCCCAAAATCTGTTCTTTGGGCTGAACCCAATCGACGGTCAGTATCCCGCGATGGCGGACGGCCGGTCCTGGCTGGAATGGTTGACCCGCTATAATCTCGGCAGTATTCCTGGTACCAATACCACGTTGCAACTTTTGACCCGCTGCGCCTCGCCGCGCGATTATCACCTGGAACCTCTGACCAATGTTACGAGTCAATGGGGAGATACGGTCGCTGTGCCGGACGCTGGCGGTCAACCGGTGTGGGTTGAGATGGACATAACCAAATCTTCCAAGGGGAAGATCATTTCTGCCCTCTATAAGCCTTCGGTTCTGCTGCTGAAAGTCTCCCTTCGCGACGGCAGCCAGAGCGTGTTTCGCATCATTCCCGGGATGGCCCACAGCGGTTTCTTATTGTCCCCATTCATAGGAAACGACCTGTCCTTCGGCTGGCTCATTTCCAAGGATTCGCAACAGCGGTTGGCGGGCTTGGAAGTTTCAACGATGAACGTCTCCGTTGACGCCTCGTCCGGGCCGAAATCCGATTACAACGCTTCCTTCCAAGTTCGGTTTTACCGATTGATATACTAGCATCCGCCAGGCATTTGCGAGTTCGGCTTTTTCATCCGTAAATACGAATTGTAAAACAGCAAGCGCCTGACTGCCATGATCAATAAATTTGGAACATTCCAGAGAATTGTTTGCGAATAGTGGCAAACGTCAGCGAATTGCTCTCTTTGCCAGTGAAAAGTGAGGTGGAACCTGAGAAATATCTTGCAATCTTGCTTTGCATTAATATATAATAATTTATGTAATTCTAACTAATTATTGGTAATCAATCAAATAGGAAGGTTCGGTCAAATTGAACAATTAAAATCCGACTCAACTACCGTTCATACACGGCTAAAGGAAAGCATCAGAAATGAAAACAAAAACCATATCCCTTATTCAGGATCATAAGTTCATTGCCTGCCTTTGCACCGTCCTTTTGCTTCCGGCCGCAACCGCGCAAGCTGGAGGAAACCTTGTAGTTAACGGCGGCTTTGAGAGTCCGGCGATCTCGCCACCTTATCAACTAGACGTCGTTCCGACGGGTTGGACAGGCGATGGCGATCTTACGGTGCAAGGCTACGCCGGAGCCGTTAACAGCGGGGACGGAAATCAGTGGTTTGATCTTAACCCTGACGTCAGCGCGGGCACTGGTATCTCACAGGTTATCACCTTCACACCGGGTGATAGTTACACCTTTTCATTCCTTTATAACGGTGGCGGCGGTGGCACGACAACTGCGATCAACTACTCGATCGGCACAGACGTATCCGGCTCCGTCTCAACCGCTACATTGAATGTTTATGGTGGCAGCCCGTGGGCCACTTTTTCGACCACCTTTGCCGCCTCCAGCGCCAATGAGACGCTGGATTTTCTACCCAATGGTGTTTATTCTGGAGGCTTCATCGACGCAGTTCAGATTACGCCTGCCGTTGTGCCCGAACCCACAAATCTGGCCTGGGCTGGGCTGGGCGGTCTAGCCTCGCTGATGTTTGGCCTTCGCCGAAAGTAGGCTGTTTTGATTTTCATCTCCCCGCTTCGGGAAACTGGAGCGGGGTTTTTGTTTTCTGGTCGTCGACGACCATCGCAACTCGCCAAAAATTAAAACCGGCACCAGGTTCCCCTGGTGCCGGAGTGTTCGCTTTTCTATGAAGAGCCGCTAATAGAGCATTTTAAATAAAGTGGTAGCCATTGTGGGCGTGCCATGATATGGTTTGCCCATGCGAACCATATCTTTGGATCTGCGGGAACGAATTCTGGCTTCTTACGATCAAAAGGAAGGGACCAGAGAGGAAATTGCCCACCGCTTTCGAGTATCGCTGGGTATGGTCAAGAAACTCCTGCAACGTCGGCGCCAGGGCGGCGACAT
>Ga0302319_10005553_pt1 | contig 25316 bp, 12 predicted proteins | sample Bog_T0_2_FD_203319 | JGI IMG/M metagenome (GOLD analysis project Ga0302319, IMG submission 203319) | Peat permafrost microbial communities from Stordalen Mire near Abisko, Sweden - Bog_T0_2 | ecosystem: Environmental > Terrestrial > Soil > Wetlands > Peat | place: Sweden: Abisko, Stordalen Mire...
ACGTGGCAGGAGAAGCTCGGACGACTGAGCATCGCGGGTGCAACGGACACGGAGAAGGCGCGGCTCTACACCGCGCTGTACCATGCGTTACTCTATCCGCGCGAGTTCTCCGAGTATGGCCGTTATTACAGCGCTTACGACGATTCAGTGCATCCAGGAGCGAGCTACACGTCCTTCTCCATATGGGACACATTCCGCGCTGAGAATAGCTTGTTGACGCTGGTTGCGCCGGAACGCGTGGATGGCATGATCACCTCCCTGCTGCAGGACTACAGGGAGGGTGGATGGATGCCCAAGTGGCCGAATCCGAGCTATACGAACATCATGATCGCCACCCATGCCGACTCGTTGGTGGCCGAGGCCGTGCGCAAGGGCTTTCATGGCTTTGATCGCGAGACAGCATGGGCCGCGGTTTACAAGGACGCGATGACGCCACCGGACGGTGACACAACGCGTAGATGGCTAGACCGCGAGCCGCATACACCTTATGAGGCGAGGGCCGGACTGACGTATTACAAGCAGCTTGGGTTCATTCCCGTGGACAAGACCGACGAGGCCGCTTCGCGCACGCTGGAGGACAGCTACGACGACTGGTGTGTCGCGCAGATTGCGAAGGCCTTTGGCCGTGCGAAGGACTACGAGTTCTTCCTGCGCCGCTCGCTGAACGACCGCAACCTCTATAACCCGGTGTATGGATTGATGAACGGGCGCAGATCCGATGGCAGTTGGGCGCCGATTGGGGGCGAACGCGACCACCAGGGCAACAGGTCTGATTCGGGCTGGACAGAGGGCAGTGCATGGGTCTACACGTGGTCGCCGCTGCATGATCAGGCCGGGCTGCTGCAGTTGATGGGTGGCGCGGACAAGTATGCCGCCAAACTGGACGAGCACTTTGCCGGCGGCCACAACATGCACAGCAATGAACCCAGTCACCACTACCCGTACCTCTACGATTTTGCGGGACAGCCATGGAAGACGCAGGCGAAGGTGCGTGAGATTGCCACGAAGGAGTACGGATTTGGCCCCGGAGGGCTGGATGGCGATGACGACTGCGGACAGATGTCCGCCTGGCTCCTATTCACGGCCTTCGGCTTTTATCCCGTGAACCCGTCGAGCGGAGAGTATATGATCGGGAGTCCGATGTACCGCAGCATGTCCTTGAAGCTGGCAAACGGCCACACGCTCACGGTGGATGCGGAGAACAACTCTGCCGAGAACATGTACATCCAGAGCGCGATGCTCGACGGTAGGGCGCTGACGATTCCTGTGATCACGTGGGAGCAACTCCAGTCGGGAGCGCATCTGCGCTTCGTGATGGGCCCGCGGCCATCGCAGTGGGGTTCGCAGTGGCGGGCACGGCTGATCGCCGCACAGCCGCTGCTCTCTGTTGCGGCTCCGTGAGCAATGGATTCCCTCTATAGGAATTCTCCTGAAGGTGTGCGGCAGACCGAAGCAGCGCGAGCCATTTTCTTAGGCGATGTAGGGGTATCCGCTGAGGGTTCGCGAAACCGTCAGCGGGCTTACCCCCGCGGCCTTCGCCGGGTCAACCGGCGTCGCTCTCCTCATGTGGAAGATTGTCCCATACGCCGCATTCATCAGGCCTTTTCCGAAATTTGACAGATACTGCACCCCTGCAGATTCGTACTTATAGAAAATTGATTGACAATCGATTTCTTCGCGGCGTATAAGGCGACCGTTTCCGTAATCGCAATCATATTTCTATTCAAAAAAAACATTCGACAATACTCATTGTTTCGGGAGAGCCAGATGAAAAGCAAGACGTGTCTGAAGATGCTGTATTTACCCGTAGTCTTCGCATTACTGTTTCTGATGTGTCCTCTCGGACGCACACAGTCCGACGTGGGAAGCATCAGCGGATTTGTCAGGGACAAGTCAGGAGCCGTCGTACCGCATGCCAAGGTCACGATCCGCAATGAAGGAACGGACCAGGCCTTTACCGTGATAACGGATTCAGACGGCCACTACACCGTCCCGAACCTTCCGCCGGCAACCTACTCGATGACGGTTGAAGCGGCCGGCTTCAGCAGGTTTGTCAGCACGCACAACCCGCTGGCCGCCAGTACCGCCCTGGCGATCGATTCCAACCTTGCCCTGGGCGAGGTGAGCCAGACCGTTGAGGTCACCGCCAGCGCCACTGTGCTGCAAACGGAGTCCGGCTCGACGCAGAGCGAGATCAGCGGCCAGACAATCACCGACCAGCAACTCAATGGCCGCAACCCCCTGTTCATCGGATCGTTGATCCCGGGCATGCGCAGCGGCACGACGCTGGGCGACTTCAACTTTGCCATCGGCTCGTCGGTGCCGTTCAACGTCAACGGCGCGCGTCCTCAGGACACGCTGGTGACCTTCGACGGCGCACCCGGTGTTCGTACGCGTGGTTCGGCGCAGGTAATCGGCGTGGCGAACCCGGATGCTATCGAAGAGATGCAGATCCTTACGTCTGACTACCAGGCGGAGTACGGCAGCTCGGCCGGTGGCCAGATGCGCATCGTTTCCAAGTCCGGTACGAAGGACTTCCACGCGACGGCGTATGAGTACCTGCGCAACTCGGCGATGAACGCGAACACCTGGCAGCGTAACCAGAGCGCGACCACGAAGTTCGCCTCGCCGTTCCGCTACAACAACTTCGGCTTCACCTTCGGCGGTCCGGTATATATCCCTGGAATGCACTGGACGGACAAGTTCCGGGAGAAGGTCTTCTTCTTCGTGGCGGAGGACTGGATTCGCTATCGCTACACGGATACGCAGACGCAGGCGGTTCCCACCGCGTTGATGCGGCAAGGCAACTTCAGTGAGTTGCTCACCACCAATCCGTGGTACTCGCGAACAGACTCAGTTACCAAGCTGCCTATACCGACCTATGTTTATAACCCAGCTACTTGCAGCAGTGCTCCCACAACGCTCACCGTCGCTACGACTTGCGTAGCCTACACCAACAACACGATCCCCATGGGCAGCCAGAGCGCCAATGGCATAGCGATCATCAACGCCTACCCAGGCCCGACGCCAGGCTACCTCAACGGCACGCAGAACTGGATCGCCGGAGCGGCGCACCCGATCAACCAGCGCAAGCAGCAGATCAGTGTGGACCTTCACCTGACGGACCACCACACGCTCTCCTTCCGTCGCCAGAATGTGACGTACAACGAGTACCTTCCGTTCGACCAGGGCTCCGGTCTGACCGGACGTTACTTCAACCGGCCCAACCAGACCAACGGTCTCACCTGGACCTGGATCATAAGCCCCAGCATGATCAACGAGGCTCGCGTCACATACAGCCTAGACCAGGTCTACATTCCAGTGAATACTGCGTTGCCGGGCTTCAACCGCGGGTCGCTTGGCATCAACTTCCCGTACATCATTCCGGGGGCCAAGGCGGCGCCGAATAAGATCCCTACGGTGAGCGGTCTCGGTAACTTCTATGGCCTCGCGGGCGGGCCGTATCCCTCGCACTCCGGCGGACCGATCTTCACCTACTCGGACAGCTTTACGAAGGTCTGGGGAAATCACGAGGTGAAGGCCGGCTTCCAGCTGATGTACTCGGGCGAGAACGACAACGACCAGATCAACGTCTCCACCGTTCCGGGCGGCGCCAACAACCAGAACGGAAACTTCACGTTCAGCGACAATCACAGCAACTTGGGTGACACCACCAGTGTGGCTCTGGCGAACCTCGCGAGCGGCCTCTCGGATTACTACACTGAGATCGGTCCCAAGTCCTACACGGCATGGCGCGGACAGGCGTACGACTTCTTTGCGCAGGACTCCTGGAAGATCAACCCCAAGCTGCACGTGGATTACGGCATCCGCTACACCGCCCTGACGCCCTACAAGGCGGCGTGGGGCAACGCGGCGTTCTTCGATCCTGGTTCGTACAAGGCAGCGTCGGCGCCGACCGTAAATCCATCGACCGGCTTTGTCACGCTTGGAAGCGGCAACCCGTACGATGGAATGGTGATCCCGGGACGCTCGAGCTTCCCGGCGTCCGCAGCGGCTCACGGAGTCGTAGGTGCAACATCTTCGACCGCCGGCACGGCATGTGATAACGGCCCATGCACCAGCCTCTTCGCTCCGACGCTGAAGGATGGCTACGTGAATACGTCCATGGTGGTCCAGCCACGTCTTGGCTTCGCTTACGAACTTAACCCGAAGACGGTGGTCCGCGGCGGGTTTGGTTCCTTCGCTACACGCATGGGCCTGCTGGACAATATCTTCCCCGGCGGCAACCCTCCCTTCCAGCCCTTCGTCACCGTCAATGCCGTCTCCGGCAACTTGACCTCGATGGTGGACAACCCCGGTTATGCACTGACCAGTACGGTCGCCCCATCGCTAACTGTCACCACGCTGAACCAGAACCTGAAAGCTCCCGTCCGCTATAATTGGAATGGTGCCCTCCAGCGCGAACTGGGATGGAAGTCGACCTTCACCGTGGCGTATGTTGGCGGACGCGGCCTGCACAACTGGCGCGTGTACGACATCAACCAGCCTACCGTCGGCGCGCAGCAAGCTTCCGCAGCCGCCCACGGAGGCACCAGCTACAACATCAATGCGTTGCGCCCCTACCAGGGCTACGCGGCCATTCAGCAGGAGGTCAGCGACGGCCGCAGCCGCTACAACTCGCTGCAGCTTTCGTTCCAACGGACGAACTCGCGGAACATCAGCTTCGGTGTGGCGTACACGCTCTCCAAGAGCATGGACGACAGCTCGAACTACCGTGACATCGTTCCTGACACCTACGACACGAGCAACCTGTACGGCCCGTCCGAGTACGATGCCCGCCACATGGTGGTCATCAACTACGTCTGGGCGCTTCCGTTCTTCCGCGACCAGAACACGCTGACCTCCAAGATCCTTGGCGGCTGGCGCATCGCGGGTGTGGCGCAGTTCCAGACCGGGTCGCCCTGCGGCATCGGCACCAGCAATGATTATGCGGGTGTCGGCGAGGTCGGCAGCTTCGGCTGCGGATCGGAAGGCGAGTTCTACGTGATGAATGGAAAGCCGAAGATCCTGCATCAATTCGCCGGCTACGGTGGGTCGGGTAAGTACTTCTCCACCACCAACGCCGACGGTACGTCGATCTTCACGCAGCCGGCGGCGGGCACCTTCAACCACCAGCAGGGTGTTCGCGATTCGATCTACCAGCCGGGCTACCAGGACTGGAACCTCTCCCTCAAGAAGAAGTTTCCGCTCACGGAGAAGGTCAACGCGGAGTTCACCGCGGATGCCTACAACTTCATCAACCACCCGAACTGGTCTGGTCCGAACCTGAACCCCACGTCGGGTCAGTTCGGCGAAGTTACCAGCAAGTCGACGAGCAATCCGCGCAACTTGCAGGTTGGTCTCCACATCACGTACTAACGAATGGTCACGCTCCTTCTACGAGCCCCGCATGGAGCTTTCTCCATGCGGGGCTGTCTCCCTCCGGGGCGATCTTGCCCGCGCGAGAGGGTAGGATATTCCGCAGCTGCCATGGAGCCACGAATGAACTGGAATCGCCGCGCCCGCCGCTACACGGGAAAGTTTTCTCACCGCTTGCTCTTTCGCTGGCTGCCAGCCGCGTGGGCTGCGCTGCTGCCGTTGTATGTGACGGCACAGACGATGAAGGCCGGAGACATTACGAAGGATCCAACGCTGTACGTGGTTCCGTACGCGCATCTCGATACTCAGTGGCGGTGGGAGATGCCACAGACGATCAGCGAGTACTTGCTGAAGACGATGCGGGTGAACTTCGATTACATTGATCGCTATCCGCACTATGTCTTCAACTGGACCGGATCGAACCGCTACCGGCTGATGAAAGAGTACTTCCCCGACGATTACGCGCGGATGAAGCAGTATGTTGCGGCCGGGCGGTGGTACCCCGCAGGATCCTCCGTGGAAGAGGGCGATGTGAATCTGCCCAGCGCGGAGGGGATCTTTCGGCAAGTGCTTTATGGTAACGAGTACTTTCGACGGGACTTCGGCAAAGCAAGCGCGGAGTATATGCTTCCCGACTGCTTCGGCTTTCCGGCTTCGCTGCCCAGCATCCTTGCGCACGCGGGCGTGCAGGGCTTCTCCACGCAGAAACTCAGCGCGGCCTGGCAACCGTCGCCGCTGGTGGGCGGCCAAGACTCTCCGGAAAAGACGCCGGAGGGCATTCCATTCAACGTGGGCCTGTGGACGGGGCCGGACGGCAAGACAGTAATTGCGGCGCTAAATCCTGGTGGTTACGGCAGCAACGCCTTCACCGATCTCAGCGAGCCGCCCGTGTCTTCGGAGTTTTCAACGCTGACCACGGAGGAGAAGGCAAAGCTGACTCCGGCACAGCGTCGACAGTATGAGAGGCGGCAGATCGAGCCTGACTGGGTGCAGCGCATTGATCTGGATGGCAAGGTGACAGGCATCTATGCGGACTATCACTACATAGGGACGGGAGACATCGGCGGAGCGACGCAGGAGTCCACCGCGAAGCTGCTTGAGGCCATTGTTACGAAAAGCGAAACGGTGTTGCCCATACCTCCGCAGCTGAGCTTCCTGAAGGAGTCGAGCAGTTATAGCGCGAAGCCGGTGCGCGTGGGCCAGGGGCCGGTTCAAGTGGTAGTGGCCACTGCCGATCAGATGTTCCTGGACATGGGGCCGCTGGATAAGAGCCGTCTGCCGGGCTATACCGGCGATCTCGAACTCATCAATCACTCGGCTGGCTCGCTCACGTCGGAGGCCTATCACAAGCGCTGGGTAATGCGGAACGAGTCGCTGGCGAACGCGGCCGAGGAAAGCTCAATCGCAGCAGCCTGGCTTGGTGCACGTCCTTACCCGATGCAGCGGCTTACCGATGCCTGGACGCTCGCGCTCGGTGGCCACTTCCACGACACAGCCGCGGGTACTGCTACGCCGCAGACCTACCGGTACGCCTGGAATGATGATGTGATCGTCGCAAATCAATTTGGAGGGGTGCTCACAAGCGCGACGGAGGCGGTGGCCTCAAGCATGGATACGCGCGGCGCAGGTGTGCCGCTGGTGCTCTTCAATCCTCTGAACGTGGACCGCGAGGACCTGGTCGAGGCGACCGTAACTTTTCCCGGCGGCATGCCTTCAGCAGTGCGGTCGATCGGACCAGATGGCACGGAATCTCCAGCGCAGATTGAGAACGGCAAGGTGCTCTTCGTCGCGAAGGTCCCCTCTGTGGGCTACGCCGTGTACCACCTTGTCCCGTCAAAGTCCGCAACCGCAAAGGGTGAGCTCAAGGTCACCGAGTCGTCGGTGGAAAACGCACGTTACCGTGTCCAGCTCAATGCTGCTGGCGATATTGCGAGTATCTTTGACAAGCAGCTGAGCAAGGAGCTGCTGTCGGGGCCGGTGCGGCTCGCCATCACGACGGACACGCCAAAGCAGTACCCGGCGTGGAACATGGACTATGACCAGGCCGAAGCGGCACCGCGTGCTTACGTTGCAGGACCAGTGAAGGTACGCATTGTGGACAGCGGGTCAGTACGCGTCGCGCTGGAGGTCTCACGTAAGACGGAGAGCTCGACCTTCGTGCAGACGATCAGCCTGAGCACAGGGGATGCCGGCAACCGTGTCGAGGTGAAGAACGAGATCGACTGGCGTGGACTCACCTCAAACCTCAAGGCGGCTTTCCCGTTCTCGGCGTCAAACAAGAATGCGACCTACAATCAGGACCTCGGCACGATTGAGCGTCCGAACGCGGCTTCGCGCCAGTTCGAGGTGGGCTCGCACCGGTGGATCGACCTCACAGACAACTCCGGAGAGTTCGGCGTCACGCTGCTTACGGACTACAAGAACGGATCGGATAAGCCTAACGACAATACACTGCGGCTCACATTGCTTCGCTCGCCTGGCATCCAACCCACGCCGACGCGCGCTCCCGGTGCGTACAGCGATCAGGCCAACCAGGATTGGGGGCATCACGAGATCGTCTTCGGCATTGCGGGTCATTCGAAGGGATGGCGCGAAGCGCAGACTGACTGGCAGGGATACCGGCTGAACGATCCAATCGTTCCGTTTGTCACCGAAGCTCATGCGGGTGCGCTAGGTAAGAGCTTCTCGCTGTTGCGCGTCGATCACTCTCGCATTCGCGTCTTCGCCCTGAAGCAGTCGGAGTACTCCGACGAAGTGGTGTTGCGCGCGGTAGAGATGGATGGCAAGGCCGCGACCGACGTGCACTTCAGTTTTGCCGGGCCGGTGGCGTCTGCGCGCGAGATCAATGCGCAGGAGCAGTCGATTGGTTCGGCTACTGTGGCGGATGGCAAGCTGGTAACGAGCTTTACGGCGTACCAGCCGCGAACCTTTGCGCTGAAGCTGGCGACGGCGAAGGTCAGTGCGGCGGCCGTCCGGTCGCAGCCGGTGACGCTGCCGTACACGCTCGCTGTGGCGACCAATGATGACACGAAGACGTCAGGCGGTGGCTTCGATGGTAAGGGTAATGCACTGCCTGCGGAGATGCTGCCCGCCGGGATCGACTACGGCGGCATGCGTTTCGCGCTGCCGACGGCGGCCACGGGAATAATGAATGCTGTGGTTCCGGCCGGCCAGACCGTAGCGCTGCCCGCTGGAAGGTTCAACAGGGTGTATCTGCTTGCTGCCTCCACGGACGGCGATCAGCGTGCAACATTTAGTGTCGGAACAAAGAGTACGGAGTTGACGATACAGGACTGGGGCGGGTTCATCGGACAGTGGGACACGCGCCTCTGGAAGAACGAGCCCCACTTCAACTGGGACATCTCTGCGCACCATGCTGTGTGGCCTGCAAAGGACCTGGACGAGCGTGAGTTGAGGCGTCCTTCGCCAAGCTATCCGGATGACTACGTGGGGCTGGAGAGAGGGTTCATCAAGCCTGCGGGTCTGGCATGGTATGCCTCGCACCACCACACGGCCGAAGGGCTCAACACTCCGTATCAATACTCGTATCTCTTCGCGTATGCGCTGAATGTTCCCGCGGGCGCAAACTCGCTGACGCTGCCGAAGAACGATAAAATTCGCATCCTTGCAATCACGGCCGCGGAGGAGAACCCCGTTACCACTCCGGCCGAGCCCCTCTTCGATACGCTCGGAGGCCCCTCCAACCCGAAGCTGGCTCACTAGAGCAGGCGTCGCTCTTCTCAAGACAGGAGCCTTTTGATTCATGCATCGTGGCGCAGCGTTCGTTGCCCAGGTCCTTTGCCTCTCGGCAAGTGCGGTCCTGCCGGCACAGACGGCGAGGCCTTCCACGGACTACACCCGTAGTGTGTATCCGTTTCTTGGCGTGGACTGGGGCGGCAACACTTTTGTGGGGGCAGCGCTCCCGTTCGGCATGGCCAAGCTTGGGCCGGACATGCAGTCTTTCGACGGACGCGCGTCAGGCTTCGGCTACTGGACGAACGGCCAGATCGTGGGATTCAGCCACACGCACTTGAGCGGAGCACAGGGCAAGTACGGCAATGTGCTTGTCATGCCGGTGACAGGTCCGCTGGTGATCAATGACATCAAATCCCCGCGGAATGAGGAGATTAACCATCCGGGCTATTATGCCGCACAGCTAACGCGCTATCAGGTACTCGCGGAGCTTACGACGACGCGGCGCGTGGGTTTGCATCGGTACACCTTCGCTAACGCCGGCGAAGCGCACCTCACGTTGAGCATCGACCATTGCCTGAGCCGCGGACTGAGTTCCGAGGCACAGCGCTTTCTGGGTGGAGAAGTCCGCATGGTGTCTGATCGCGAGGCCGAGGGCATGGGCCGCTTCACCGGCGGATGGAACAAGGGCGGAGAGTATCGCGTGTACTTCGCGATGGTGCTCGATACGCCTTCGACCGGCACACGTACATGGACAGGCGCGGGACTGAGCACGGAGAAGGAGGCGAGCGTAGTTACGGACCAGCCGCTGGGCGCGAGCTTTGACTTCACAGCGCATGCCGGTCAGTTGGTGCAGGCGAAGGTGGCAATCTCCTTCGTCAGTATCGAGCAGGCTCGTGCGACACTCGCGCAGGAAGAGCCGGGCTGGGCGTTCGATGCGGCGCGGCGCAGCAGCCACGATGCCTGGAACCAAGCGCTCTCTAAGATCGACATTCGCGGAGAGACCGACTCCAAGCGCATCCAGTTCTACACAGCGATGTATCACGTGATGCTGATGCCGACCGACCGGACAGGCGAGAACCCTTACTGGAAGTCGGGGGAACCTTACTACGATGATTACTATGCGATCTGGGATACCTATCGAAGCTCAAGCCCTCTGCTCACGCTGATTGCTCCCGAGCGACAGCGCGACCTTGTCCGCTCCCTGATTGACATCTACCGCCATACCGGCTACATGCCGGACGCTCGCAGCGGCAATGACAATGGCCGCACGCAGGGAGGAAGCAATGCCAACGTGGTCGTCGCTGATGCGTTCGTGAAGCATCTCGGCGGCATCGACTACGACACAGCCTTCGAGGCAATGCTCAAGGATGCCAGCGTGCCGCCGGCAAATGCTCAGAAGGAAGGGCGCGGCGGCATCTTGGATTACAACAGTAAGGGCTATATCACGCTGGCGGACGAACGCTCTGGTTCACGCACGGTCGAGTACTCCTACGATGACTTCACCATTGCCGAGGTCGCATGTGGTTTGCATAGGCCGGCGGAGGCGAAACAGTTTGCGATGCATGCGAACAACTGGCAAAACCTGTGGGACAAGAATCTGAGCGCGGAAGGATTCAAGGGCTTCCTCCGTCCGCGCAAGACCGACGGTTCGTGGGCCGCACCGGACCTACAGGTGCGCGGAACGTGGCCGGACTTCTTCTACGAGGGCGATCTCTGGACATATTCCTTCTATGCACCACAGGATGTGCGTCGACTGATTGCCTTGAGCGGCGGCGATAAGACGTTCGTGCAGCGGCTCGACAACATCTTCCTCCGCGGCCACTTCGATGTGACGAATGAGCCTGGCTTCCTGATGCCGATGCTCTATAACTGGGCGGGCCGGCCCGACCACGCTGCCGATGTGGTCAGTCAGTTGCTGGAGAAGGCATTTACCGCGGAACGCAGCGGCATACCGGGTAATGATGATTCGGGTGCGATGTCAAGCTGGTTCATCTTCAATTCAGTAGGGTTCTATCCCAATGCCGGACAGGATGTGTACCTAATCGGCACGCCATCGTTTCCCGAGGCGGAGATTCACTTGGCCAACGGAAAGACGCTACGGATCGTTGCGAAGAATCTCGATACCGAGCACCTGAACCACTATGTACAGTCGGCGATGTTCAATGGCACACCAGTCGATCAATCGTGGTTCCGGCACGCCATGATCGCGGCCGGCGGCACGCTGGAGCTTACGATGGGGCCCGCGCCCTCAGGCTGGGGCACGCGCAATCCGCCGCCGTCGCTTACGGATGCGGTGTCACCTCTGTGCGCCGAAGCCGCGCCGGACGCGCCGTTCCACTCAAATGCGCCTGAGAGCCGGCCGATCATCGCCGCGCAGCCTCCGGGTACGGTGAAGATGAACCAGATCCAGCTGATCGGCACACACAACAGCTATCACATCGGCATTGCACCGAGCGAAGTAAAGCTATGGCAGCAGAAGAATCCGAAGGCGTACGCCGGGCTCGAGTATAGGCATCCATCCCTCGCGGCGCAGCTTGACGAGGGCGTGCGGCAGTTGGAACTCGATGTCTTTGCCGATACCAAGGGTGGGCTCTATGCGCATCCGAGCGGACCCAGGCAGGTGGCAGCGGCTGGATTGCCGGCAGACCCTGTATTCGATCCCCAAGGCGTGATGAGCAAGCCGGGCTTCAAGGTGATGCACATTCAGGACGTCGATTACCGCAGCAACTGCCAGCCATTTGTGGCGTGCCTCAACGAAGTGCGTGCGTGGTCGAAGGCGCATCCCGGGCACATTCCCATCTTCCTGCTGATCGAAACGAAGCAGGGTGTGCCCCGCGATGCGATGCTGACCCCGCCGGAGCCCTTCACGCCAGCGACCTTCGACGCGCTTGATGCAGAAATTCGCTCTGTATTCCGTGCCGACGAGATAATCACCCCGGATGACGTGCGCGCTGACCATGACTCGCTGGAAGAGGCTGTGCTTGCGGGCGAATGGCCTTCCCTGGATGCGGCGCGAGGCAAAGTGGTCTTCCTGATGGACCAGCACGATGTGACACCGGTGTACCTCGAGGGGCATCCTTCCCTTCGCGGTCGTGTGCTGTTCACGAACTCCGATCCCGGACATCCGGAGGCGGGGTTCATTGAGCGTAATGATGGCCCGGCAGGGGAGATCGCGGAGCTAGTGCGCATGGGTTACCTGGTCCGGACGCGGACTGACGCGGACACGAAAGAGGCACGCGCCAATGACACCACGCGGCGCGATGCGATGATGTCCAGCGGAGCGCAGATACTCAGCACGGACTATCCGGAGGTGGAGGCGGCGTCATGGAGCGGCCGCTTCTCAGTGGCTTTGCCGCAGAAGGCGAAGGTGGCGCGCTGCAATCCGGCGAACTCGCCGGCTGCCTGTATTCAGAGCGCCGTGGACTCCGAGGAGACGCACTGAGTCCAGCCGAATGCTTTCGGTCATGATGATTCTACGGCTCGAAGGATGGTGGAGCATCTTCGGCGCCCACGCCCCATTGCCGATTGGGAGTAGTTGATAGCTCGAAATCGAGCCGTCCACCGTGCTGCACAAAACTCTCAGGCAGCCATGTCCTGGTGGTGGACTTTCCATCTACCTTCATGCTCCGCACGTAAGGTGCTTCGGTTGAGGCACCATCGGCTTTCACGAGGATGTCGCCGGCGCTGCGATGGATAGTGATGCTTTCGAATAACGGGCTGCCGAGAACCAGTTCGGCGCGGCCGGGAATCTCGGGATACATGCCCATCGCCGCCCAGACATACCATGAGGACATCTCTCCGAGGTCGTCGTTGCCGGGTAGACCCTTCGGCGCGTTTGTCCAGATGGTGTTGAGGACCTTTCGCACAGCCTCCTGAGTCTTCCACGGCTGTCCGAGAAAGTCGAAGAGCCATGGTGTTTCGATGGAAGGCTCGTTGTTGAGCTCAGCGTGCAAGGGGCCGGAGTCGGTTACGGCAAGGCTCCCATCGGGGTTGTAGAAGAAGGCGTTGAGGCGCTGGTTTGCCTGTGCGTCGCCGCCCATCATATGAAAGAGACCCTTCGCGTTGAAGGGCACCATCCAGACGTACTGCGCTCCGCTGCCTTCTACAAACCCTTCCGTGGATTTGGGGTCGAACTTCGGCCATGTGCCGTCCGCGTTGCGATTCTGGATATAGCCGCCCTGCGGTGTGGCCCGGGGATTGAAGATGTTCTTCCAATACTGGGCGCGCTCGAGGAAGTGGCGGTGATTGGACTCGTCGCCCATTCGCAGTGCCAGTTGCGCCATAGCGAAGTCAGCGGTCACATCTTCCAACGTGTCCGCTGCCGGGCCCCAGCTATGCGCGCCTATAGGGATGTAATGCAGCTTTAGCCAAAGATCGAGCGATGGTCGCTGACCCACGCACTCCACCGGGCAGCCGTCGTTGCTGAGGTCGTGGGCGGTGGGAATAGTGGCTGCCTGCAGCAGGGATTTGTAAGCGCCTTTCGCATCAAAGTTTCGACTGCCGAAGGCGAGGATGTCTGCGATCGCCGGCGCTGCGGGATCACCATTCATAACGTGGGTGATTCCGGCGTTGTGTGTCCAGCGGTCCCACTCGCCGCCATTCTCGGTGGCTTGAATGAGCAGCGATTGCGCGATGTCTCCCGCAATCTGGGGCTCGATGAGCGCGAGTAGCTGTAGCTGCGAACGATAAACGTCCCATCCGGAGAAGGTGCTGTACTGGGCTCGCTGGGGAGGCGTGACCTTGTGAACCTTGCCATCCATGCCGCGATAGCGGCCATCCACGTCGCTGTAAAGGTTCTCGCCCATCAGCGTGTGATAGAGCGCGGTGTAAAAGACCACCTGCTCGTCGTGTGTGCCGCCCTGGATGACGATCTTGTTCAACTCGTGGTCCCATGCATCATGTGCATGGTTCAGTGTGGCATCAAACGTGGTGCCGACAGGATTCTCCGCGCGCAGGTTGGCTTCCGCGTTCTGCTCGCTGACATATGAGATGCCCACCCGCACGCCTACGGGCTTCCCGCTGCTGGTATCGAGCACCACCCATCCGCCTGAGCCTTTGCCTGGGGGGACAAACCCCTTGGACCCGTAGGTCGTTCCTCCGTGCGCCTCGGTGGAGCCGTCTTTCACGGTGGAGTCCTGCCAGGTTCCGGTGGCTGCAAAGGGCGTATCGAAGTGGGCAATGAAATACAGCGTGTAGTAACTGCGGCGATCCGTTGTGCCGAGATAGCCACAGAAGTTGCCGCTGGTGACGGAGCCGGACACCGTGCGTGAGGCCACGTCAATCTTCACTCGCGCGTCCGTGCTCCCGGTCTCGGAGTTCGCGGAGCGGATGAGCATCACGGCCTGCTTGCCGGCGGGATAAGTGAATCGGCCCGATCCTGTGCGCGGCGTGGCAGTGAGCTCGGCCAGTACGCCGTTGGCGAGTCTGACGGCGTAGTAACCGGCTTTGGCCGTTTCATTCTCATGCGAGAAGGTGCTGCCGTACGTTTCGGCGCTCAGATCATCGGCCGGCGACGAGGTGACACGGCCGACGAACGGCATGAAGGGGATGTCGCCACTAGCACCAGAGCAACCCGTGCCCATGAGGTGCGTAAGAGAGAAGCCGCTGATGCGATCAGAGGAGTACTCATAGCCTCCGGGCGCCGCGGGCCGACCGGGATCATCGTGAAAAGAACCAGGAACACCTTCTACGTGCTGGCGCGGATGATGTCTCGGTTCCTCGGGACTCCACGCAAGCATCCCGAGAGGCAGCGTTGCGCCCGGATAGTCGTTGCCGCCGTTCGTGGTGCCGATGAGCGGATTCACCAGTGTAGCTGGGTCAAAGGCTGCCTGCGAACGGGTCTGCGCGGGAGCATGCAAGGGGAAAATGGTGAGCAAACTCGAGAGTCCAGCCAGACACGTGTTCCAGCGGATAAGGCATTTCGGCATACGCATTCCTGCTCCAAAGACGATCTGCGGCCACCCCATGTTACGGCAGGTGTCGATGGAATGGTAGTCGTTTAGACATGCGGCTTCACGGCTGTCGCTCTGCCTTTTGAGGCGAAGCCTTCACTTAGGCTCATACGGAACGATGGTCTGCTGCTGGAGCGAAGCATCGAGCACCTGTACCTGCTCAAGCCTGCGTCCTTGCACTTCATCGCTCGTGCTGCCAATTGCTTCGAGTCCGTGTACCCACGACCGCTGCACGTCGTCAAGCACCATAAGTGGCCGTTCATCACTGTTCATCGCTTTCACCGCGATGTTGCCCATGCGCAGTCCCTGGACGTGACGCACGAAGAAGCCGTGCGCCGCGCCGGCACCGAACATCTGCGGGTCTGGATACTCCTTCTCACGCTCAGGAATCTCATTGTGCCGTATGTTGCCGCCGCCACGATGCTCTACGTGAATATCCATGAAGGAGATGTCCTCGAGCTTCGCGCCGAGAACACCAGTCAGCATCGAGCAGTATCTTGCGTCGGCGTTCCAGCACTGAATGTCAGCAAATGCCACACGTCGTATGGAACCTGTTGCAGTTCCCGCGGGCCCCCGAAGGCGCGACCCAAGACGTACAAAGAATGGAGGCCCTGTGAGGTTGCGCATGGTGATGTTACTGAAGCTGATGTCCTCTATGTGGCCGCCGTCCTCGGACTCCACAGCGAGGCCGAAACAGCCATCCAGCACGCAGTTTGATACCACCACATTGCGTACGTCCCCGTTGGTCTCCGTGCCGATCTTAATGCGCCCTGTATGCGCCGGCGGATCGACCGGCACATGCTCGGGGAAGGGAAGGAATGTGCCGTCAAGCATAGAGCCCACCTGGAAGCTGCCCGTTACCACGCAGTTTGTGATGGTCACGCGTTCGGTCGGCTGCAATTTTCCTAAGCTGTAGGAGCTCTTCAGAACAATGCCGTCGTCCCATGGGGAATTCACCGTACAGTTGCTGACGTGAACGTCACGGCAGCTGTCTATGTCGATGCCATCGCGGCGGGTGTCGATCTTTAGCCCGTCGATGATCAGGTTGTCGACACCGCTGGCCAGCACGCCGAAATGTCCGGCGTCGCGCATCTCGATATCGCGCAACAGCACGTTGTGGCAGTTCTTCAGTGCAATCATTTTGTTGCCTGCACCCGGCTTCTCTTCCGCTGGCCCATCACCCTTATTGAGTCCTCGCCCCCACAGCACGCCCGGACCAAGCACGGCAACATCACGAATGTTCTCACCCCAGATCAGGCTGTTGTGCCAGTGGTTGTGTCCGTAGTCTTGGAAGGGCACGATTGCCGTTGGCTGCTCTTCAGGCAGATCGTACTGCTGGCCGTTGCGGAATGTCGCCGTTGCGGCCAGAAGGGTGGCGCCGGAGGAAAGCTGAAGTGTGATGTTGCTGCGCAATTTCAGACTGAAGCTTAGATAAGTTCCAGACGGAAACCACACCACTCCGCCATCATTGGAAGCAGCAGAATCGATCGCCTTCTGGATCGCGGCTGTATCGAGCGACTGGCCGTCACCTTTTGCGCCAAAGGCACGCACATCGTAGCGGCCCGATTCGCCCAGCGCCTCGCCCGGCCGCATCACCCACCCGAAACCCGCCAGCGCGAGTCCTTTGCTAAAGCTGCGCCGACTCTTGGAGAAGGACTCTTTATCGCGCATATTCAGTTGGTCTGAAGCCTTCAGCAATTGTTGCCTCTCTCTCGCCTTGCGTGCCCGACTTTTTGTGTCATTCGTTGAGCCAGTGTAGCGCGGGTTTTAATGGGCTCGTTGGAAGCCAAGGGACGCGCCGTGGCAGACTACCAGCCCTGCAAGGCGACGCGCCATCCCAGCATCAACGCGATCCATGGCACAATCAACGGAGTTATGATCGCGCCCACGGTCGAGCCGCTGTTGAACAACCCTACAGCGAATGCCCGCTCTGGATGTGGGAACCACTCTGAGATGGCCTTGATAGCGGCAGGGAAGTTACCGCACATATTCTTACAGCGTCAAAGTAGAGACTGCCACTCTCCGCCACACCTTTATGGCAGTTTGCATGGCATCTCGCGACTAATTGGCTGACGTATTGACAGCGTAGAGTTGGAACTCGCGGATACGCGCAGTGCCCGAGCTGGACAGGATGTTCAGACGTACGCGGTTAGTGGTCACGGCAGGGAAACTGTCGATCTTCTTGTGACCGATTGCCTGATCGGTCACAAGGGTCTTCCACGCACCGTTCTGCCATGCCTGGATGTTGTACTTCTGCACCAACTGACCTTCCACGAGCCATTCCATGGTAAGGGCATGGTTGAAGGTGACAGGGCGGGGCAGCTGGACTTCGAGGGTCGCGGCGCGTGATCCAGCAGGCGCGCTCCAGAATGTGTCCGTGTCTCCATCCAGAGCCCGCGCTGTATTCTCATCCGCAGGCAGATGGTCCTTCAGGAGATTATTCGCATAGCGTTTGCGAATGGCTATCCCCAGTTCACGTAAGCGTGCGGCGTCTGCGTCGGGCAGCAGGCCGCGGTCATCCGGCGCAACGCCAAGCATCCACTGGCCACCATGGCCGACGGAGTTGTCGTACAGGTTGAGCAGTTCATTGACGCTCTTGAGAGAGGCGGTGTCGTTAGGGTGCCAGAACCAGTGGAGCTTATGCAGCGGTGTATCGACCTCAACAGGGCGCCAGCGTAGAAATCCGTGGCGGTCGATCACGTTCCAGTTTTCGTACTCGATCTTGCCGGACTCATCGCCGGCCCATCGCGCGTCGCCATATTCAAAGAGGCCCGTGTCCGCGAAGACGATACTGTTGGGTTGGTAGGTGCGGAGCGTCTCTATGATCTTCTCAAAGTTGTAGACGTGGCCCGCGCTGCCTGCGCCATCGAGCCAGAACTCCACCAGATCACCGTAGCGTGTGACGAGTTCTTCCAACTCCGCGTTGTAGTACTTGTCGTACGCAGCGGAGTCTGAATACCTGGGCTCGTGCCTGTCCCATGGTGACAGATAAACACCGAACTTCAGGCCATGAGAGCGTGCCGCCTTTGCCACTTCTGCAACGACATCGCCTTTGCCGTCCTTCCACGGGCTGGACTTCACACTATAGTCCGTCTGCTCTGTAGGCCACAGGCAGAAGCCATCGTGGTGCTTGGCCACGAAGACCACGTAGGTTGCGCCTGCCGCCTTGATCGCATCCATCCACTGGTCGGGGTCGAAATCCTTGGGGTTGAAGACCGAGGTGCTGGCCTTGCCGTCGCCCCACTCGCGGTCCATGAAGGTGTTAGGGCCAAAGTGCAGGATGACGCCAAACTCAAGGTCCTGCCACGCGCTCTGCTGCGGCGTGGGCTTGATGTCTATGGCGTTCTGTGGGGACGCGGCCACGCAAACGGATGCTAGTACGGTGACGCAGACGGCGCGGAGTGTAAGGTTCATGGCAGAGATTGTCCTTCCTGTCTTGAGACTGCGTATTTGTCCCTGTGTCCCACGCGCGCGCGCCAAAGCGCTCCCTGAATCGGGTCGACCACGCCCAGTCGCATCTGTGCGTCGGGAAACTCACTCTCAACGGCTGCGATCAGGGCCTCTCGGACGCATGCGACATTCTCCATGATAGAGCCAGCGAAGGCGATGGGCGGCAAGGGTGCGGACTGGTCCGCGCCAAGGTGCAGCCGGCGCAGCATCAGGCGCACAAGATAGCCGAGCGATTTGCCTTCGCGTTCAAGCACGGCAGCAGCGACCACATCGCCCCGCTGGGCGCAACGAAGGACAAGATGGGTGAGTAGGGAGAAGTCCGGTGCCGGCAGTGCGTTAGCGAACTCGATCAAGTCCTTGATCGAATGCAGCTTCCAGAACTCCAGAACGGCATCGAAGAGCAGAGTGGAGCGGCCTTCATCCCGGGCCAGGAATAGAGCCCGTAACGCCTCCAGGCCGATGCGGTGTCCTGAGCCCTGGTCGGCGAGTGCGGGTCCCCACCCGCCGACGGTCGTTATCTGTCCATCGATGCCGCGCCCGGCAACATTCGAACCAGTGCCTGCCAGCACCAGAACGCCTGCCTCGCCGGGAAAGGCCGCATCGAGCGCAACCTCTACATCTCCAACCAGAATCAGTTCGCCGGCAACACGCTCAGCAAAGGCGGCGCACAACCAATCTGTTACCAGGTCCACGCTCTCGCCGGCGGTGCCGATGCAGCTGCGGGCAATGGCGTTCATCTCCACGCCGGAGGCAGCGGTGAGCTTCTGCAGGGAGGTGTCCAGATTGTGGGCCGCTGTCTGTGCATCCACGCGCATCCGCTTGATAGTCCCGGAGCGCACGCGGGCCAGCTCTCGCTGCTCGTTCGCGAGGATGTAGTCGGTCTTCGTGCCACCCACGTCCAGCGCGAGAAAGTAGCTCATGGTTCCAGCAATACCTCCGTGAGATCGACGTTGTTACTCGACGAGTGCCGCCTTGGTCAAATTGCGCCTATCAACATTGATACCGTTATGGATCGCCATGAAGTACGAGAGCATCTGTAAGGGAATGACCTCGCAGATGCTCGTCATCGACGAGCAGATTCCTAAAGATATCCATGACACGCTGATCGCCATGGGGATTGAGGCTGTGCTGGCCTAAGCTCCCAGGCGCTCTATTGCGGATCAGGTGGGGGAATGCCTGCCTTATCAAACGTGGGAAGAGCCTCCGTATCTCGCCAACGGTCGATCAACGCGTTGAAGTCGTCGCCGCGCTGCTGCCACTTCTGAATCTGCAGGTCGTAGCGGACGAGGACGTTATCCAGCCAGTAGGGACGGTTCTCCGCCAGCCAGCTATCGCGGTACAGGACCTTCAGGAGCGAATAACCGTCCCGGAGGTCCTGACAGCGACCGTTCATGCTGCTGATGGAGTAGAGCACTTCGTGGGTCTCGGACTCATGCTTCTCATCCTTGGGGAGAGTCAGCGCCTTCGCGTAGGCGGAACGCATCTCATCGGCGAGTTGAAATTTCGCGCCGATGAAGTCGATGCGCCGCGCGCCGAGTTCCATCGCCGCAAGCGCGTCCTTCTCGCTCAGATTTGGATTGACGGCACGTTCGAGCAGGATCAGCTCGATGGCCTTCTCGGCGTGCAGGCGAGCCTCGGGTATCTTTGCCCGCATCTTGGCACCCTTGGCGATCCCTTCGGGACTCCAGGGGTCCATCCAGAAGGTGGTGTCGCTTACATCGATCAGGTCTTCGGAGGCCATCAACTCGCTTTGAGCCCGATCGATCCGCCCGCTGCTATCCCCATAAAAGAGCGTGCCAAACGTCTTTCGATATGCCTCACCATCGCTCTTGCCCGGCTGCCACCCTGCTGCCGCACCGAACAGCACGCCGAACCAGTCCTGGTTAAAGAGACCTTCGCCGTCGTCGTCCCAGACTGTTGTCAGCACACCCGTGCTGCCCAGGCGCTGGCCGGACGCTACAAAGCCAGCGATGTTGTCGAGCGCTGTCTTGCCGATGGGATAAACAACCCGCCAGTTGGCGTCGCCGGGGGCAACCCATGTCTCGATCCCCGCATTCTTGAACGGAAGAATGTCCTTGTCGTAGCTGTCCTTGTTGTAGTAGACCCAGGGAATGGCGATCATATCTTTTGGCAGTCCGGGAATGGCCGCGGGATCAGATTCAGCGATGTCGCCCCAGAAGAGCAGTCGGCGGTACAGCGGGGCCAGCGTGCCGTGGATCTGGGTGAGAAAGTCGGCATACACAGGTCCGAGCCCGCGCTTTTCGACATCCTCTTTTGTGCGGCCGGTGCCCAGCTCAAAGGTTTCGTCCGCGCCAATGTGCAGAAACGGGCTGGGGAAGTCTTCGGCGATCTGGGAGAACCAGCTCTTGATGATGGGTTGTGATCCGGGCTGGCCGGGAGCGATGACGTGGCCGTGCGGAGTCTCGGCCAGGTCAGAGTACTTCTCAAGCTGAAGCACGTGATGCAGGTGGCCAAAAGCCTCCTGCTCAGGAACAATCAGGATATGCAGCCGGGTTGCGTATGCCTCCAGCTCGCGGGACTCGGCGCGCGTAAGTGAGCCGCCTGGAGGTGCCGCGAGCGGATCGTTCACGTACTGGAGTGTGTGCTCGAAGTATGGCGAGTAAAGATTTACCTTGTAGGCAGCGAAGACATCCATCTGGTGTTTCTGAAACGCAAGTGTCGGTACAGGACCACGGGACAGGTCGTCGTGAACTCCGCGAAACTGCATTGCTGGCCAGTCACGTACCGTTCCCAGCCATAACTCCGTCTTGTCCCCCTTACTGACCAGTTGCTTCAGCGTCTGCACCCCATAGAAGACGCCGGCGGATGTATGCCCCACAATCGTTACACGAGCGTGGCCTTCAGCAGTGCGTTGCGAGATCAGTACATAACCTTCCTTCTCCATCGCAGCCGTGAAGCGGAGATGGTTCTGATCGAGCAGCGCATGGGCCTCCGGTGTACCGTCCCGCAGCAGGATGACGCCCAGATCGACTCCGCCCGCTGACGGGTCAACCAGCACACCGTCTACAGCAAGGTTTATAGAAAGGTTCTGCGCCGCGAAGAGATCTTCCGCGTCGCCACCGGGAACGCTGGTTCCCACCGAGTGGAAGGGTATGCGGCCCGTGACGTCGATCTCGCGCGGTTGCGGCAAGAGCAGTGGCGCAGCAGACGTCTGGCCCGCTGAGGAGAGGCAGCTCAGTGCTGCAATCATGGCCAAGACTGCACAAGGGCGTATCCGTCTGGAGACAACCTTCACACGGCTGGGAATGTTCATAATGAGATACTACCTTCGAGTAACCGATTGAATGCAATCGAAATGACTTCAGTGGTCTTTGAGCTGTGCGCCGAAAGCCTTCGGGGCTGCATCGCTGCGCTCGAAGGTGGAGCGCATCGCATAGAGCTATGCTCCGCGTTGAGCGAAGGTGGCCTCACTCCGAGCCATGCTCTCATTGAAGCAGCCGTGTTGCAGTCCGGCCTGCCCGTACATGTGTTGCTTCGGCCCCGCGCCGGGGACTTTGTCTACAGCGATCACGAGTTTGCGCTGATGCAATCAGACCTGCAACATGCGCGAACGCTGGGTGCCAGTGGCTTCGTGGCCGGCATCGTGGACTCGAAGGGAAGGATTGACGAGCGTCGCATGCGGCAGCTTGTGCAACTTGCCGGCGATCTTGAGGTGACGTTTCATCGTGCATTCGACATGCTGGTCGACCTCGACGAAGCGCTGGAGCAGATCATCGCCACGGGCTGCCGGCGGTTGCTCACCTCCGGCGGCACGGTAGATGTGCAAGCAGGTGCGGACCGTCTGCGGTCACTTCGCGAGCGCGCAGCTGACCGGATCGTCATTGCAGCCGGCGGCGGCCTGCGTGCGTCCAACGCCGCCTATGTGGCTGCTACGAGCGGACTCAACCACTTCCACGGCTCGGTGCGGCATCCACTCCACGGCAATATGATTAGCAGATTCTTCAGCGCGGAGATGCAAGTCTCTGCGGAGGATGTTCGTGCGATGATTGCGGAACTCTCCTGCGGACGCTGCGCGGACGGACTCCGAATGCCAGACTCTCGTTAAATCTCCACCGGCGGGATGTAGTCCGGCAGCGATGCGAACCGTGGCTGGCGTATCTTATAGCCATCGAGCGCGAAGTAGACAAGGTAGGCATAGCAAAGCATCACGATGACAAAGCTGTAGGCATAGCCGAAGTGGTCCGCCAGAAGCCCCTGTAGCTCGGGAATCACGGCTCCGCCGACAACCATCATCACAAGAATGCCGGAGCCCTGGCTGGTGAGTTTGCCCAGTCCCTTGACGGAGAGCGGAAAGATGCACGGCCACATCACGGAGTTGAAGAGACCGCAGGCGACGATGGCCCACAGCGCGAAAAAGCCGTGACCGAACACCGTCACGCCGACTAGCAGCAGCGCACAGATTGCGACTGCGGCCAGAGCCCGCTCCGTGCGCACATAGGGCAGAGCGAACGAGCCAATGAGACGCCCAATCATCGCCGCTCCCCAGTAGTAAGAGACGTAGGAGGCGGCGGCCAGATGGGACAGGCCACCCATGGACGGTTGGCCCAGGAAGCTGATCATAATGCTACCGATAGCGACCTCCGCACCGACGTACGTAAAGATGGCTATCGAGCCCAGGCGCAAGTGACGGAAGCTCCAGGCATGGCCGTCGGATGCTCCTGCCTTGGAGGCGTCTTCATTGCCCAGCACGACCGGAAGCGGGACGATGGCTGTCACCACTGCCAGCAGGATCGTGAAGCATCCCAGCACGAGATAGGGCATGCGCACTGAGTGGGCCAGCTCCACGGTACTGGCACCCGCTGCGACGAAGATCAAGGCTGCGCCGATCTTGGGCGCGCGGTTGGTTGCAAAGGAATTGAAGAAGCCGCAGATACTGATGCGCGTCGCGGCGGTATCGGGCTTGCCCAGTGCGCCGACATACGGGTTGATGGCGACCTGTAACAGGGCGAGTCCGCTGCCGACCACGAAAAGAGCAAACAGGAAGAGCGGATAGCTGATCACTATCGACGCCGGTACAAAGAGCAGCAGGCCTGCCGCCATGGTGCCAAGCGCTGCGATGATTCCCGGCTTATAGCCGATGCGTCCGATGATCCGGCCACAAGGTATCGACATGACGAAGTACGCGCCGAAGAAGCAGAATTGTACAAGCAACGCCTTCACATTGCTTAGATGAAAGAGATCCTTGAAGTGTGGCACCAGGATGTCATTGAGCGCGGTGATGAAGCCTATACTGAAGTATAGGCAGACCATCAGCATCATGGGTAGCACGTAACTCTGATCTCCGGAACTGGCCGGGGGTGGGGTGTTCGATGCAGTGGATCGTAGATCCTGTGTTGTTCCTAAAGCCATAGTGCCTCCGTGCCATTCCATCGTAACTTGAAGGGTTCGCGCAGCAGCATGGCGCGCTCTACGGTTCTGGCAGCAGCCATACCTCCGCTACCTGCCGTCCCCGTCCACTGCCACCGCTGCCCGCTGGTCCGGTCCAACTCAAAGTCAGACTCCCGGTCGATGTCGCTGATGCGGGTAGATCGAACTCCACCGTCTCCGGATTGCTATGGCGTAACCGCGCAGGGTGAACTTCCATGCTGCGGTTGGCCACAAGTCGCAGCGGCAGCGCATAGTCTTCGCCGGCATAGGTCACACGCACATGGTAATGACCGCGAGGATTGAGGCCTCGATAGTGCAGTGTCAACGGAACCTGGTACAGTGTCTCCGCATAGTCTATCCAGGACAGTCGCCAGGGAGCTTCCGCGGAAGGTGCACCGCTGGGCGAGGGGTTCGCTGCTAGAGTTCGGTCCGCGATACCATCAATCGCTGCTGTATAAAGCTCGGGGTCGTCGAACCAGGGAGTACCGCGCACCAGGTGGGGCTCGTTGGCTGGATCGCCGAGATCATCGTAGAACGACCCGGCCACGGGATGCTGCCAGTGGACCAGGGCATTCAGTGCAACCTGCCGTTCGGCTTCAGTAGGTTGTTTGAGGGCCGCGTCCATTGCGCGCAGGAGCCATGCAGCATCGGTCAGGGGTGTTTCTGCGCGGTCGAGATCGGCACCGCGTTCCCAATTTTCCGCGTGATAAAGCGGCACGCTGAGTTGTAGCCCCCAATCGTGAAACAGGTTGGCAGCGAGCAAAAATAGCTGGTCATGCTCTTGCTGTTCGGTCGCCCGGGGTGCGGTCGCGACAAGCAACTTGCGCGCGGAGTCCACTCGCATCTCGCTGGGCTGGGTCTTCGATAGCGCAGCCATCGCAATCGCTTCCGCGTTGCGTTCCCGCGCGAGCTTGAGCCGCACATAGTCGTCATAGGTTTCACGGTAGAGCAGCGACTCCCAGCGGCCGTTGCCGCTAACCTGCGCAGGAATGGAATCCGCGTTCAGTTTATCCAGCAGCGCATGCGTCGGTACGATGCTTGGATTGCTCTCGATCGGCCCCGTCCAGTCCGCTTCCAGTCCGTGAATCGCCTGCACGGTGAGCTGATTCTGCACGCCCTCACGCTGCAAAAACCACCGCGCGTACTCGCTGAGGATCGTATCCACTGATGCCGTTGACGACCAGCCGAGTTGTGTGAAGACGATCTTGTTGACATCGTCATTCACTCCTTCAGAGTAGGTCATGAAGCCACTATGCAGGCGCTGATAGTGGCGATAGATCTCCGCAAAGGCAGCAGGGCGCGGGCAGATGGGCTCGCGGCCTTCGGTCAGACCCCAGATAGGGTCCCACTGTGGCACAGGGAACTGCGAATGCATGGTGTGGGCGATGTCCGGGTAAAACTGCATGGCATACTGCGCAGGTATTTTGCGGCGCTGCGTTTCAAAGTTGTCCC
>Ga0302319_10005554_pt1 | contig 25315 bp, 28 predicted proteins | sample Bog_T0_2_FD_203319 | JGI IMG/M metagenome (GOLD analysis project Ga0302319, IMG submission 203319) | Peat permafrost microbial communities from Stordalen Mire near Abisko, Sweden - Bog_T0_2 | ecosystem: Environmental > Terrestrial > Soil > Wetlands > Peat | place: Sweden: Abisko, Stordalen Mire...
CGAACTGGGACACACACACAAGGTTGGATTGCAGAGCGTTCCGGTGATGATTGCGCATCCGGCGGCGGTAGTGATGGCGCTGCTGCTGGCGCGGCTGCAAAAGGTTTCGCCGATTCAGGTTGCTTCGGCGGTGATTAGCCAGCCTGCATCTGAATATGGACGGCGCGGGATGGACGAACTGCATGACCAGACGGTGAATCTGCTGAGCTTTCAGAAGATGCCGACGTCGGTTTTCGGCACGCAGATTTCATTCAATCTATTTGCGCAGCCGGTGGATAGCGCGAAGCCGTCGCTGGCGGAGATTGAGCGGCGAATTGTCCGTCACTTCAAGGCAATTGTGCAGGATGAGGTTCCGACTCCGGCGGTGCTGCTGATGCAGGCTCCGGTTTTTCACGGCTACACGATTGCGATGTTCATCCAGGCCAAGGCCGGGGTGACGGCGGAAAAGCTGGAGAGCGCACTGGCCGGAGCGCACGTGACGGTGACGAACGGACAAGATGAATTTCCGAGCAACGTGAACATCGCGGGCTCCTCGGTGATCCTGGCGAGCGTGCGTCCGGATGGCACGAGTAGAAAAGGATTCTGGCTGTTTGCGGCCTGCGATAATCTGCGAGTATCAGCGATTCAGGCGATTGAGTGCGCCGAAGAGATGGTGCAGACGCGTCCGCGAGGGCAACTGCAATGACAGGATGGATTGGCGCGCGCGGCTTGTTTTTGATCTTGCTGGCGGCACTGCTGGCGGGGATGGCCGGGTGCGGATATCACACGGCGGGGCAGGGTTCGCATCTTGCGCCTGACGTGAAAGTTCTGGCGATTCCCTCGTTTGTGAATCAGACCCACGCCTACCATGTGGAAACCGGGCTGACGGCGGCGGTGATCCGGGAGTTCGATACCCGGACAAAATACAGGGTGGTGCAATCCAAAGACGACGCGGACGCAGTGCTGCAGGGGACGGTGGTCTCAGCGGAGTTGGCGCCGGTAGCGTATGACTCGACCACCGGACACGCCGCGTCTGGGCTGGTGACGATCATTGTGAAGGTGACGCTGACGGCGCGCGATGGACGGGTGCTTTACAGCAATCCTAATTTTGTTTTCCGCGATCAGTACCAGGTATCGAACGAACTTTCGAGCTTTTTCGAGGAGCAGGGCCCGGCGCTCGGCAGGCTTTCACGCGACTTCTCGCGCACGCTGGTGAGCAATATTCTGGAGGCGTTTTAGTTGAAGGCCTTTGCCCCAGTTGAGCGCTTTGTGGAGGACGTGAGCTCGAAAAAGCTCAAGGCCGGCTACGTGTTCATTGGCGACGAAGGCTTCTTCCGCCGCACCTGCCGCGATGCGATTCTCAAACATCTCATCCCGGAGGGAATGCGCGAGTTCAGCTTTTACGATTTCGATCTGGGCAGCTCAGAGATGGTGGAGATACTGGACCGCGCGCGCACGCCGTCATTGATGGCAAACTTCCAGGTGTTCTTTGTGCGCGGGGTGAAGGCGCTGTATGGACGCGGCAAACACGATGCCGAGTTCGCGGCGCTGGCGGCGTATATCAAGAACCCGAATCCGGATGCGCTGCTGATTTTTGTTGCCGACCACATCAGCATTCCGTCTGACCTGCGGCGTATGGAGATGACCGACAAGGACCGGTACGAGCGCATCCGCGAGACCCTGGGCGAGTATCTTACGATCATTGAATTTGCGCGGGTGGAAGAGGGCGAGGCGGTGAAGTGGCTGAACGAAAGCGCGGCACAGCACTCCACGAAAATTGATGCGGACGCTTCGCGCGAGCTGGTGGATTCCCTCGGCGGCGACATGATGATGATCTCCAATGAACTGGAGAAGCTGCTGCTTTATGTTGGGGAGAAAAAGCGCATCACGCTGGGCGATGTAGAGACGATGGTACTGGCGGCGAAGCAGCGCACGCTTTACGAGCTGACGGAGGCGTTGTCATCGCATGATCGACAGCGCTCGCTGGAGATTTTGGACGCGATGCTCTCCACCGGCGACGGCGACGAGGCCGCGATTGGACATTTGTATATGCTGGCGCGGACGTTCCGGCAGATGCTGGTGATCCAGGAGCGGAACGTGCGCGATACTCGCGCGCTGTACCAGGTGCTGTGGCAAGGCTTCCGGATTCCGCCATTTGCGGCGGAGGATGTGATTCGGCAAGCACGCAGGTATAAATCTCGACGGGAGCTTACGCGGGCGATTCGGCTGATCTCAAAGGCGGATGCTGCGCTGAGGACGAATCCGGTGAGCAAGCGGCTGGTGCTGGAGAATCTGATTCTGGATCTGGCGGCGGAGCCGAAAGAAGCGCTTCCGGCGTGGCAGCAGGATGGGTTGCTGGATTAGTGCGGAGCTTCGTCACTCCTGTGGTTTGGGATGGACGCTCGACGCAGACTTAAATGGTCTGAGTGGCAGACTCAACGGAAACAGCCATTGTGGCACGCAGCCAGTTGAATTTTTCCTTCAGAACATCAAAATCCGGGCCAGAAGTCACAAATACGGCCTTGCCCTTGATAAGGAAACCCGTACCGGGCCCATGCAGCCCTTTGATTTTGCTGCTCCCTAAAGTGATTAAAACCTCTGGGTTGAAAGCAATGTTCGCCTCAGTACGATGCATGTAACCGACCGGAATCAACAGACGCCCATCTTCGGTGGTTCGTAGATAACTGTTCCAGGTGTTGACCATATGCGGTCCATCCGCTCCCAAGGTTGCAATGGCAACCACCCCATCCTGTTTCATCACTTCCAGTAATTTTTCCGGAATCATTTAGAACCCCCTAGGTTTGTGTGGTTGGCACGATCATTTGTTGATAGTAACTCACTCTCTGACAAGTCGGATTGTGCCAACGCAAAGCCAGGGGCGACTGGTTGGTCGACACAAGAAAGCCTCCGAAGGGGATCGGAGGCTTTGGTTGCCGCATGGGGTTCGCTTAAGGGCGTCCGGCGGCATACGCGCTTCCGGCAGCGTCCCAATCAACGTGCTTGGGAGCGTCATTCTTGTTCTTCCTGCTCATCTCCATATTCTTTTCCGATGTTGCGTCTTTTTGACTCGTCGCCTGGTTTGCGGTTACCGGTGCGCTCATCGAGCCCGGCTGCTGCTGACTCGGCGCTGTGGTCACGGAAGTTTCGCTCTTCGTATCCGGCGTGCTGGTGCATGGAGTGGTACTACTCTGTGCCCAAACCATGCCGCTTGCCATTAGAGCAACGGCTGCAACATGCATCAATCTTTTCATGCTCGTCATACTCGATCCCTCCAGAAAGTACTGGCGGTTCAGTGATCCTGGTTGTCGGGTGCGTCTTCCGAACATTCGGAGTCGTTACCTATCAGGCGCCCAGACCATCTCCGTCACTAAGGTTAGAGTCCTAGAACTCGCTTAAGGGCTCTTTATTTTCCTCGGCACCCTATTCCAGCTCTGACCACGCACAGAATGACGTGCCACCCCAAAGGAAAACGGCAGGCCGAAGCCTGCCGTTGTTGGATAGCGGATAGTTTACTTGGTTGCGGCGGCCTTGACGCGGGCGGAAAGGCGGCTCTTGTAGCGCGAAGCCGTGTTCTTGTGCAGGATGCCCTTCTGCACGCTCTTGTCGAGGGCCGAAACGGTCTCGCGGAAGGTTGTGTCCAGCGTGGTCTTGTCGCCGGAGGTCAGTGCGGTGCGCAGGGAGCGCAGCGCCGAACGCATACGCGACTTGTTGGCGCGGTTAGTCGCCGTCTTCTTTTCTGTCTGTCGTGCGCGCTTCAGCGCCGAAACATGATTCGCCATACTTACCTGTGTCCTTATTGTTGAAACTGGGACTTCGTCCCGAACAATTCATTTTACGGTGTTGGGACGGGTTTAGGCAAGGAAGGCTGCGGCGAGCGGGTCGCTGAAGGGCTTTTTTAGGGCCGATATGAGAAGATTAGGTATCACTACGCACGCAAAATGAGTGACACAGAAAGCAGTTCCCCATGTCTGGAAATATTGGCGACAAAGCAAGATTCAATCGGCTGAGGAAGCAGAAGCTTCTGAAACGCCTGAAGAAGGCAGCCCTGGTGGCCGCCTACGCTGCGGCTCCGGTGGTTGAAGAGAAGAAGCAGGCGTAGGTTCGTCAGGTCAAGACAAGAGCAAAGCAGGGTCAACAGAGCTTCGCAGCCGGGTACGCGGCAACAGACGCCGCTCCGGCCGCGGGCGCTCAGGTTAGGATGGGGCACCCGACTCACGACTCACGACGCACCCGACTACCCTGCGTTTCCGGCGCGTTTATTTATACTGATCAATACTTATGCTGAGAGTACGGTTTGCGCCGTCTCCTACGGGCTTTCTGCACGTGGGCAGCGCGCGCACATTTATCTTCAACTGGCTGTATGCCCGCCACAACGGCGGGACGGTGGTGCTTCGCCTGGACGACACGGACGTGGAGCGCAACTCCGAGGCCAGCGTCAACTCGATCTTCGACGGCCTGCGCTGGCTTGGGCTGAAGTGGGACGAAGAGTACAAGCAATCCGAACGGCTGGCGCTGCATCGGCAGGTGGCGGAGGCGATCTTCGCCAAGGATTTGGCGTATCGGGATTTCACTCCGGCACATAGCGGCGAAGGCGATGGGGTAGGAGCAGGGTACGCGCCAACGGATGGCGCTCCGGTCGCAGACGCTCGGGCGGCGCAAGGGGCCTGGTTATTCAATCCGGGGATGCGCGAGCTTACAAGGGCGGAGAGCGACCGGCGGGCGGCGAGTGGCGAGCGGTTTGCGCTGAGATTCAGGGTTCCGCGTGGACAGAACAGGGTGCTGCGTTTTGTGGATTCGGTGTATGGCGAGCAGACGAAGCTGGCGGACGAGGTGGAAGACTTTGCCCTGCTGCGCAGCGACGGGATGCCGACGTATCATCTGGCGTCATGCGCGGATGACGCGGATCTGCGGATCAGCCACATTATTCGCGGGCAGGATCATCTCTCAAACACGTACAAACATTTGCTGATCTTTGAGGCGGCGGCACAGGCTACGGGAGCGGCGGTTCCGACGTTTGCGCATCTTCCACTGCTGGTGGCTCCGGATGGAACGAAGCTCTCAAAGCGGCGTCACGGGCCGGTGGTGAGTGTGACCACGTATCGGGATGTGGGCTTTCTGCCGGAGGCGTTCGTCAACTTTCTGTGTTTGCTGGGCTGGTCGCCGAAGAACGATCGCGACTTTCTGACGATTCCGGAGCTGACCGGAGCGTTTACGCTTGAGGGCGTGAATCGCGCGAATGCCGTGGTGAATTTCAAGGAAGAAGACCCGTTCGATCCGAAAGCGGTGTGGCTGAACGCGGAACATATTCGTGCGCTGGGGATTCCGGAGCTGGCGCGGCATTTACTGCCGTTCTTGCGGGAAGCAGGGCTGGATGCGGCGCAAGACGTGGACCAGGAGAAGCTGCTGCAGGTTGTGCCTCTGGTGCGGGAGCGGATGCGGTTTCTGCGCGATGTAAATACGGTGGCCGACTTCTTTTTCGTGAGGTATCTTCCGCCGTATGATTGCAATGAGCTGATTCCGCAGAAGGGCGATGCGGCGCTGGCCCGGCGAAATCTGACGGAGGCCGCTGAGTTGCTGGCGGCGACGCCGTTCGATCATGCATCGCTGGAAGCGGCTTTGCGCGGAGCTGCCGAGCGGCTTGGAGTAAAGGCGGGGCCGATGTTCCAGCCGATTCGGGTTGCAGTGTGCGGACGCAAGAATGCGCCTCCGCTGTTTGAGACCATGGAAGTGCTGGGCCGCGAACTGTGCCTGGAACGCATTGCCGAGGCGATTGCTCGGCTATCAGTTTTTGCAGGGTAAATCGCTGCCTGTTACGTTGAGGAATGTGAATTTATGTCTTCTGCAAGTGAAAAGAAAGCCGCTGGTATGAGTGTTCCAGTTGAATCCGCTGCACGTCCCTCGAACTTTATCCGCGATATTTTCATCGACGATTTGAAGACGAAGAAGTATGGCGACGCGGTGGTGCAGACACGCTTTCCTCCGGAGCCGAACGGCTACCTGCATATTGGGCACGCCAAGGCCATCTGCCTGGATTTTGGACTGGCCGACGAGTTTGGCGGACTGACCAACCTGCGCTTCGACGATACGAATCCGGAGAAGGAAGAGCAGGAGTACGTGGATTCGATCATGGCCGACGTGCGCTGGCTTGGCTTTGAGTGGGACCGGCTGTGCTACGCCTCCGACTACTTTGACCAGATCTTTGAGTGGGCAGTGCAACTGGTGAAGGCAGGCAAGGCGTATGTGGACGATCTGACGGCGGACGAGATTCGCGAGCATCGCGGGACGCTGACCGAGCCGGGAAAGAACAGTCCGTACCGCGAACGCAGCGTGGAAGAAAATCTTGACCTGTTCCTGCGTATGCACAAGGGCGAGTTTCCGGATGGCACGCGAGTGCTGCGCGCGAAGATCGATATGGCTTCGCCGAATCTGAATCTGCGCGATCCGGTGATGTACCGGATTCTGCACGCGGAGCATCATCGCACGGGCGACAAGTGGTGCATTTATCCGATGTACGATTTTGCGCACGGTCAATCGGATTCGCTGGAGAAGGTTACACACTCGATGTGTACGCTGGAGTTCACCGACCATCAGCCGCTCTACAAGTGGTACATCGAACAGCTTGGAATATTTCCGTCGCAGCAAATTGAGTTTGACCGTTTGAACCTGACCTACACGCTGCTGAGCAAGCGCAAGCTGCTGCAACTGGTGCAGGAGAAACGCGTACATGGCTGGGACGATCCGCGGATGCCAACGCTTTGCGGCATTCGGCGGCGCGGATTTACGCCGGAGGCGGTTCGCAACTTCTGCAATGCGATTGGAGCTTCACGCACGAACGGGTCCACCGACATCGAGATGCTGGAGCACTTTCAGCGCGAGGACCTGAACAAAAAGGTTCCGAGAGCGATGGCCGTGCTGCGTCCGCTGAAGGTTGTGATTGAGAATTATCCGGAGGGCCAGGAAGAGTTCGTCGAGGTGGCGAATAATCCGGAAGATGCAGGGGCCGGGATGAGGCAGGTTCCGTTCTCGCGCGAGATTTATATTGAGCAGGACGACTTCCGCGAAGTTCCTCCGCCGAAGTACTACCGGCTTTCTCCGGGCAAGGAAGTGAGGCTGCGCAACGCGTACTTTGTTACGGCGAAATCCGTGGTGAAGGACGTGGCGGGCAATGTGGTGGAAGTGCGCTGCACGTACGATCCGGCGAGCAGGGGCGGCAATTCTCCGGATGGACGCAAGGTGAAATCGACGATTCACTGGGTTTCTGCCCCGCACGCGATTGCGGCGGAGATTCGTATTTACGACAAGCTGTTCACGAAGGCCGATCCGAGCCAGTTTGAAGAGGGCGAGGACTTTATGAGCGGACTGAATCCGGAATCGCTGGAGGTGGTGAGGGACGCGAAGCTGGAGCCCTCGCTGGCCGGGGCGAAGGCAGAAGATCGTTACCAGTTCGAGCGCGTTGGCTACTTCTGCGCCGATCTGGATTCCAAGCCCGGCGCACTGGTGTTTAACCGGACACTGCCGCTTAAGGACACGTGGGCGAAGATTGAGAAGAAGGCCGGAGGGTAAGAGCAATAGCCTTCGGAGGCGAGTTCACTGATTCCCACCTTAGCGCCGGAAAGCACGGCGCGAAGGTGGGGCACCCGGCGTTTCTTAATTATCCGGCCCCTTGCTACAATCTGTGCGGTGAATCTTGTCCACTCCCGGTGAGCTACTGCCTGCTGAACCGATGCCGCGCCCCTGGTCTCTGGCTCCTGAGCCGGAGCCGGTTTTCGGATTGGTCACGGTGGCGATGGCGTTTGTGGCGATGCTGGCGGCGGTTGTGCTTTGCGGCGCTCTGGCTCTGACGTTTGCCCAACATGTTCACTCGTTGAGCAAGCTGAATACAACTCAACTGTCGAACGAACCGTGGGTGATGCTTCCGGCACAACTGGCCGCCTATTTTATTTTGCTGGTGGGGCTGTGGCGGCTGTTCACACACCATTTCCGCATTGGATTCTTTCGCGCACTGGGCTGGCACTGGCCTGAGAGCTGGCCGACATTTCTTTGTTCAGGCATGCTGCTGGCGATCTCCGTGGAGATTATTTCTCACTTCCTGCCGACGCCGCCGGAACTTCCGATTGACAAGATGATGCGGGGGGCTTCCGATGCGTGGATGCTGAGCGTTTTTGGCGTTCTGATCGCACCGTTCGTGGAGGAGGTTCTGTTCCGCGGGATGCTGTTTCCGGCTCTGTGCCGAAGGGCTTCCGCGGGGGTTTCGCTGGTTGCGACCTCGGTGCTATTTGGCGCGGTTCATGCGCAGCAACTTGCCGGAGCGTGGGTACAGGTCGCGATTATCGTGGTGGTGGGAATGATCCTGACGGCGATCCGCTGGAGGTATCATTCACTGGCGTCTTCCACGCTGGTGCATGTGGGATACAACGGGACGCTGTTTGTAGCGTTATTTGTGCAGACGCGGGGGTTTACACATTTTCCGGGGAGTTGACTTGCAATTTTCCGACCTGGCACTATCGAGACGTTTGGAGCGCGCGGAAGGCCATGCTTGCGCTCAGTACGCGGAAGCGCGTCGTCATCTGTTTCCAAATAGCGGTGCCGAATGGATTGAATGCGCGGGCGCATATGCGGTCTTCGACGGTGCCGATTCCCCTCTTACCCAGACGTTTGGACTCGGTTTATTCGAGGAATTAGACCCCGCTTCGTTGGACGTGATTGAGCGCTTCTTTCTTGATCGTAGAGCGCCGGTACACCATGAAGTGAGCCCATTTGCGGGAGTGGCGGCGATGGAAATGCTGTGTGTCCGCAACTACAGGCCAATCGAGACAAGCAACGTTCTTTACCGGCCTGTGGAGCAGCCCGCTGCCGAGAAGCAGCGTGATGTGCGAGTGCGGCTGATCAAACCCGAAGAAGCGCAATTATGGAGCGAGATTAGTGCGAGTGGCTGGTCTTACGAGCAGCCTGAACTTCGGGATTTTCTCATGGATCTTGGCGCCATCATTGCGGCAGGTGAGCAGAGTCTGTGCTTCCTCGCCGAAGATGATGGAAAGCCAGGCGCGGCCGGCATGCTTTGCATTCATGACGGGATTGCTTTGTTTGGCGGCTCATCTACGGTTCCAGAGGCGCGGCGACGAGGCCTGCATGCAGCGCTGCTTCGCGAGCGCATGCGCTATGCCCACGACCATGGATGCGATCTGGCGATGATGGTTGCGCATCCAGGAAGCGATTCCCAACGCAATGCGGAGCGTAATGGGTTCCAGATCGCGTACACACGCACAAAATGGAAGTTGTAATTCTCCGGGACGCTTGCCCGTCCGGTTGGCGACTTGGTATCGTGATCTCCATGTCAGACGCACGCCAGCAACTTCTCACACTTATTTCGCAGCAGTCGTTTCGGCTGGGACAGTTCAAACTTTCCAGCGGGGGGACGAGCGATTACTACATTGATTGCCGCACCACGACCTTGCACGCCGAGGGCGCGCGCCTGACGGGGCGCGTTTTTCTGGACCAGATCGAAGAGTGCAATTGGCGTCCGCAGGCTATTGGCGGACTGACGATGGGCGCCGATCCGATTGTGGTTGCGGTGGCGATGCTGAGCGCGCAGGAGGTGCATCTGCGCTCGACGGATGTTGCGGCGGTGCGTCCGCACGAATTGATTCACGGCTTTCTAGTGCGCAAGGCGGAGAAGGCTCATGGCACGGGGCAGCGAGTGGAAGGTTTTCGAGAAAAGGGCGCGCGGGTGGTGATTGTGGACGATGTGTGCACCACGGGAGCTTCAACGGTGCAGGCGATTGAGGCGGCCATCGCGTTTGGATTTGAGATTGTGGGCATCATGTGCCTGGTGGAGCGCGAGGAATCGATGGGGCGTCCGGCGGTGGAGAGCGCGGCGGGCGGAGTGCCGTTTGTCTCCATATTTACGGCGGCAGAGGTGCGTGCGGAACACTTGCGTCATCTGAAGTAGAGATGGGGATCGTCCGCGAGCGTTTCAAGACCGCGGATTGCCCGGTGAGCGTCATCGGAATACGATGAATTTGCAAAGCCGCGCGGGGGACGGACGCGGCGTAGGGGAGCAATGGATATGATGTTCGGCAAACTCGGTCTGGTCATGATTGTGGTGCGCGACATGGAACGCAGCGTCGCGTTTTACCGGGACGTTCTCGGGCTGAAGCTACTGATGCAGCAGCCAAACTGGAGTCAGTTGGACGCGGGCAACATCATCATTGGACTTCACCCGGATGGCGAAGAGGTGAAGGTGAGTCCGACGAGCGGCATGAGCATTGGGATTTACGTGGATGACATGGACAAGGCGGTGCTGGAGATTCGCCGCCGCTTCGGGAAGATTGCGGTGGGTCCGCGCAAGGATCCGTTTGGACGCTGGGCGCTGGTTTTCGATCCGGATGGGTATAGCGTGCAGATTATTGAAATGTCGCGCGGGCTACGAGCTCAGCACAAGCTTCCGCCGGAGCCGGGGCAGGAGTAAAAAAGCGCTTGTAGAATAAGAAATCCCTCCGCTGTAGCGGGGGGATTTTCGCGATTGCGACGATCTCTAAACGTGTGCGTGCGACTAGCGTCTCTGTCCTGAGTGGTGGTGGTGATGGTGTCTGTGGTGGTGCCTTGTGGTGTTGGCAAACGCCGGTATGGCTGCGCTCAACAGCAGTACACCGGCCAAAACGGCGATTAATGATTTCTTCAACGCGATTCCTCCCGCGAACGCCCCTTGGAGCGTCCACTCTTGTTCTAGCATTTTGATGCACACTCTGCCACGAATTAAGGTTAATTTTATGGATACCTCCGGCCAACCCACGGGCCAGGACTGCTTTCCACTGCACAATTCCATGGCAAACCATTTACACTAGCTTCACCTCAAGACAATGGGAAGAAATCTGTGCTCGAAACACTGAAGTGGACTGATTCTGGCGTTTTATTCATCGACCAAACGAAGCTGCCGACCGAGGAACTCTGGATTACCTGCCGGAAGTATGAAGCCGTGGCGGACGCCATCCGTACGATGGTTGTGCGCGGGGCTCCGGCGATTGGAGTGGCGGCGGCAATGGGGATTGCCTTGGGCGCGCGCGACCTGGACGTGACCAGCATTTCCGAGTTCCGCAACGGCATTGGCCAGATCTGCCGACTGATGGGCGAAACCCGCCCTACGGCAGTGAATCTTTTCTGGGCGATCCGGCGGATGCAGCGCCGCTTTGAGGAGATCAGTGGACGGCCGATTCCGCTGATCAAACAGGCGCTGATCGACGAAGCACTATCGATTTATTCCGAAGACATTGCTACGAATCGCGCGATGGGTGCAAACGGCGCTCCGCTGATGCCGGAGGCGGGTGGGGTGCTGACGCACTGCAATGCCGGAGCACTGGCCACGGCGGGTTACGGAACCGCGCTGGGCGTGATTCGCGCGGCAGTGGAGGCGGGCAAGAAAATCCATGTGTATGCGGACGAGACGAGGCCGTTTCTGCAGGGCGCCCGGCTGACGGCATGGGAGCTGATGAAAGACAACATTCCGGTCACGCTGATTGCCGATAACATGGCAGGCGCGATGATGGCGCAGGGCAAGATACAGGCGGTGATCGTTGGCGCGGACCGGATTGCCGCCAACGGCGATACGGCGAACAAGATTGGAACGTACTCGGTGGCGATTCTGGCGCGCGAGCACGGGATTCCGATGTATGTGGCGGCGCCGTTCTCCACGGTTGATCTGGATACTCCGACGGGCGCGGGGATTCCGATTGAGCAGCGTGCCTCTACGGAGGTAACGATGTTTGCCGGGAAGCAGATTGCGCCGACTGGAGTGCTGGTTGAGAATCCGGCGTTTGACGTGACGCCTGCGCGGTATATCCGCGCGATCATCACGGAGCGCGGCGTGGCTGCGGCCCCGTTTGAGGAATCACTGGCGCAATTGGGTGAGAAGAAGGCAGTGCTGGCGTAAGGCGAGTGGGTGGAATAAGGAATGGGGCAGCCTTGCGGCTGAAGCCTTGCGGCTGCCTTTATTTTTGTGAATTTTGCGAATAGTGAGTGCAAACGCCTGTTATCGCCAGTTGCTTGAGGACGCTTGCTGAAACGGTCTATATTCTCAGCCATGTTCGAGCGATACACGGAAAACGCACGGCGAGCCTTATTCTTTGCACGTTACGAAGCAGACGTGCTTGACTCTCCACATATCGAGCCGGAACACCTGCTATTGGGCTTGTCGAAAGTAGACAAGTCGCTAACCACGCGTTTTCTGCTCCAGTTTGATTCGCCGCAATCAATCCGCAAGCTAGTTCAAGCTAATGCGACGGTTCACGATGAGGATTCCGCGCACTCCCGGGATATAGGGCTCAGTAAAATATGCAAGCGTGTACTTGTTTATGCTTCGGAAGAAGCTGAGCGGCTCTCCAGTAAGCATATCGGCACCGAACACCTGTTGCTAGGACTACTCACGGAATACGATGGTAATAGTGCAGCGAAGTTATTGAAAGAAGCTGGCGTTCAACTTGCATCGGTTCGCGAAGAGTTAGCCCGGACTCCGCACCACGATAACGAACAAATAATCGAAGGAGAGCCCGTAACAGAACCGGATTCGGAACTGAAGGATGTAGCTGAGGTGCAGTCCCGAATAAGGTCAATCGTGAGGAGGATGGAAGAAGCCATTGCCAAACACGACTTCAAGAAGGCTCAAGAGTGTGCGAGCGAAGAGCGCAATGAACGCAAAAATCTGCGTTATCTTTGTGAACAGCATGGACTCGATTTATAGGGGAATAACGTCGATAACGTGATGTTCTTCTCCACGTCTGACCATTGTTGAAGAATAATCGCCAAGTATCCACCTATCTGTCTCTCGGCGAATAGGGACATGGAACGCGCTTCGCGTGGCTTTCATAGATCCCACCTTGGCTTGCCAAAAGAGGCGAGCGAAGATGGGGCACCGGCAGGGGAAAATACAGCTTGCCGACAGCCCCACACAAGCCAAATGAGGGCTTGTATGGGCCACCTGCCGGGATCAACTTCAAGGTCAACACCAAGGTCAACTACCCCACGTTAGCCAAAAGAGGGCGAACATGGGGCACCAGAGGCAAAACAAAATCTTTAGGCGGCGCTGGATTCCTGCTGCTCGAGGGTATTGCGGCGGCGGGCGCGGAGATAGTCTTGCGCGTGGTGGTAGCCCTCCATGGTGCCCACGTCCATGTAGTGCTCGCCGTTGGTGGTGGCGTGGACGGGGTTTCCGGCAGCGATGTAGGCGTTGAGCAAGTGTCCGAGATACTCATCTTCGCGATGGCGGGATTCCCACAACATACGCAGGTCATGGAAGGCGCGGCCGGAGGCGGTGACGGCTCCCCAGACCCAGTTGGTTCCGGGGTTGGGCTCTTTGACGACGACACGCTCGACGCGGCCATTTTCATCGCAGAGGACGGCGTCAAAGACGCTGGGATTTTCGACCGGGAAGAGTACGAGGTTGACTCCCGCGGATTGTTCGATGGAAGTACTATATGCATTTTCGGGGAACCAGATGGTGTCTGGCAGTCCGATGAGCACCTGCTCTTCACGGCGGACGAAAGGCTCGGCGCGGAAGATTGCATCGCATAATCCGCGAGGCCGCTGCTGGACGGCGTAGAAGATTTCGGCGGCGTAATCACGCTCCGCATAGTAGCGCACGATGTCACTTTTTTCGGCAGAGATGACGATGCAGATCTGGCGCGCACCGGCGGCGATCATGCGCTCGACGAGGTACTCCGAAACGGCCTTGGGACGCTCAACGCCGTCGACGTGGCGGGAGCCTACGGGCAGAAGTTCTTTGCTGCACCCGAGCGGCTGAATGCGGAGACCGGCTCCGGCGGCAGGGATGATTCCGATCATGCGACCTCCAATTTGGATTTGCCGGAGCTGGGCGAACGGGCGGCGTCAAAGGCGGCCAGCATGGTGAGCGCGCGACGGTATCCGGTGTGCTCATCAAGGGTGCGCTCACGGGCCTTGCGGGCCATGCGCTTGAGTTGGGAGTCTGACGTGGCGAGGGCGCGCAGGACCTCTGCGGTGTTATTGGCGACCTGCAATTCATGCCCTGGAACGAAGAATGTGTCGAGCCCGGCGAACCAGTCAGTGACGATTGGAGTGCCACAGGCTGCGGCCTCAAAGAAACGTCCCGAAGGACAGAATCCCGACGCTGCCATCTGGGCGCGGGTGAGATTGAGGGTGAGGCGCGAAGAAGAGTACAGCGCGGGATGCATCGCCGGGGGAACGTGCTCCGAGCGCCGCACATTGGACGGCCACTGCCATTCCGGCGGATATTGCGATCCGGCGAGCAGGAACTTGGAAGAAGGCAGGCGACGGGCAGGTTCCAGGAACATGGATTCCAACTTGGCCTGACGGTCTGGCGCATGGGTTCCCATATAGCTGAGCTCGCAACGCAGATCGGGCGATGGATGCACGGGATGGTAGACATCCGGATCTACACAGCCGAAGAGCGGCCGCGCAAGGCGGACGCCGAAATCACGTTCGAGCGAGACGAGCGCTTCTCCGCCAGTCCAGGAGAGCACAAGGTCAAAGGCCGCAAGCTGGGCGGCGCGAATGTACTCAAGATCGCCTTCGGCGAGTCGATTCAGAGTGATGGGCGTGTCGAGATCGTAATAAACGTGAAGCGGCCCATCGATGGCAAGCAGCGCGTCGGCGATGATTGCGCCCTGGGGGACGTAGCTGGCAGTGACGACCGCGTCGGACTCGGCGGCCTCGGCAAGGGCCTGATGGCGAATTTCATCCCATGAGGAGTACAGCTTGAGGGTGCAATAGTCGCAACTCTGCAGATCACGATGGCTGGCGTAGTAAGGGACGTCGCACTCGTAGAAGACGATGCTGTGTCCGAGGCGATGGAGGGCCCGAAGGATAGCTCGATACGGAGTGGCGTGACCATTGCCCCAAGAGGAAGACAGCGTCAGGCCGAAGAGCGTGATCTTCAAAGCACACCAACCCGGTTCCGCAGATTGGCCCGCCTCAGGCGGACACACAGGTTCTGCTCAGGATTGGATGAGAGAGTGAGGCCAGATGTTTGCTTGAACCATGGCAGAAAATCTTGGGCAGAAAATAAGGGACGCGGCAGGTGCCGCGTCCCTCTCTAGCTTATGCGCAGGACGACAAAATCAATTTCTGGTTGAGAAGCCTAGAAGCGGCACGAGAGAGGTGGACCGTACGTGGGTTCTTCGCTGCGCTCAGAATGACCCCTCAAAATCAAATGACCCCGCACCATCAAGAATCACACCAGCTTTGCGTCGAGAGTGATCTCGGTGTTGAGTACGCGCGAGACCGGGCATCCGGCCTTGGCGTCGGCGGCGGCCTTCTGGAACTTGGCGTCATCGGCGTTGGGAATTTTGGCGCGCAGTTCGAGGTGAATTTTGGTGATGGTAAAGCCCGCGTCGGTTTTTTCAAAGGTGAGCGCGGCCTTGGTATCAATGGCGTCAGCCTTGAGCCCCACGGTGTCCAACTGGGCGGAGAGTGCCATGGAGAAGCATCCTGCGTGAGCTGCGGCGATGAGTTCTTCCGGATTGGTGCCCACGCCATTTTCAAAGCGCGTGCTGAATGAGTATTGCGTCTGCGAGAGGACTCCGCTTTCGGTGGTGACCGTCCCTCGTCCGTCCTTCAATCCGCCCTGCCAATGGGCGCTTGCCGATCTTTGCATTGCGATGGCTCCTATGGTGCGCGCTTAAGGCGCGACCGTTCATGCTACATCAGTTGAGGCTAGTGATGGGATGCGCGGAAGAGAAAAGCCGTGGCTGGGCCCAATTCAGAGTGTCAAAATTTCTGTGGGAAGCGGACGAGCATGCAAGTAATGTTGTCATGTCCTCCGGCTTTTCTTGCCGCATCAATGAGGCGCTCACAAGCGAGTTTGCACGAGGAGGCATTCTCAATGATGGCCAGGATCGTCTCGTCAGAAAGATCACGAGTGAGGCCGTCACTGGCCAGCAGCAGCATGTCACCGGGCTCTGCGGTCATGTCGCGCAGATCGGGTTCCACGTTGTCCGCGGCACCGAGGGCGCGGGTGATGACGTTCTGTATCTCTGAGTTGCGCGCCTGGGTTGCGGTGATCAGCCCGCGCCGAAGCTGCTCCATGACGAGCGAGTGATCCTGGGTGACCTGCTGCATTGCGCCTCTGCGCAACAGATATACGCGGCTGTCTCCGGCGTGGGCGACGGAGTAAAGTTGCCCATCGATGAGCACGGCCACGATGGTGGAACCCATGCCCTGCTGTCCGGGATTTTGAGCGGCGGTGGAGTGAATCTGATAGTTCGCAAACTGGATGGCATTCTCCAGAAGGCCGGCACGCGCCGACAAGTCTGCGCTGGGAATAAACTGGGGCTGGCCGGGTTTGTCGATGGCAGTGCCGCGAAAGAAAGCCAGCACGGAGTCAACGGCAATCCTGCTTGCGACCTCGCCGGCGGCTGCGCCTCCCATGCCATCGCAGACCACGTAGATGCCGTAGCTCTCGTCGTAGCCGAAGCAATCCTCGTTGTTGCTGCGCACGCAACCGGGATCGCTCAGAGCCGCTATTTCGAAGCCGAGACTCATTCCTGCACCATCCTGCCCAACAGGGTTCCAGCATACACGCTCGGACATCTCCGCTTTGAGCTGACAGGATTACGGTGGGTTGTACTGCGCGGAATGCAGAATGTAGATAAAGCCTGGCAGGCGGGCAACACGCTCGGCGGCGGGTAGGCGGCAAACGATGCCTCTCCGGCCGCAGGCGCTCGGCTTTCGTGTAGCATTCTTTATGCTGGGAGCGGCGACTGAACTCATAAGGAAAGACACACACACGATGGGCGACGAAGTCGTAGTCCGGTGCAAAGAGCTGCGCAAGACGTACGAAGGCACGGTGGAGGCGGTGCGCGGACTCGACCTGACCATCTACGGTGGACAGTGTTACGGGCTTCTGGGGCCGAATGGCGCGGGCAAGACGACAACCATTGAAATTCTGGAGGGCCTGCTGGAGGCGAGCTCCGGCACGGTTGAGATTCTGGGCCGCACGTGGCGTGAGCACGCGGCAGAGCTGCGGGAAGCCATCGGCGTTTCATTGCAGGAGACGCGGCTGTCAGAGAAGCTGACGGTGCGAGAGACGATCGAGCTTTTTGGAGGCTTCTATCGCAAGACGCGTCCGGTGGAGGACGTTCTGGAAGAGCTGGCACTGACGGAAAAGGCGGACGCGTGGGTGGGAAAACTTTCAGGCGGACAGAAACAACGGCTGGCGATTGCGACCGCGCTGGTGGGAGATCCGCGGATATTGTTTCTGGACGAGCCGACGACGGGACTCGACCCGCAAAGCCGCAGGCAGGTGTGGGAGATTGTGCGTCGATTTCAGTCGAACGGGGGCACCGTGCTGCTGACGACTCACTACATGGACGAAGCGGAGCGGCTTTGCGACTACATCTCGATCATCGATCACGGGAAGGTGATTGCGGCTGGAAGTCCGGCGGAACTGATCTCAGGGGTTGGTGGACATCATCGCGTGGAATTCGCGTTGCTGAATGCTCCGGAGGTTTCACCGGAGCGTTGGATGCAACTGCCGGGAGTAGGCGGAGTGACGAGCGAGGACGGCGTCACGGCACTTACGGTGGAAGAGCCTCATGCGACGATTCCGGCATTGCTTGCGCTGATTGAAGAGCAAGGCTGGCGGTTGAGTCAGTTGACGACGCGGCAATCAAGCCTGGAAGACGTGTTCGTGACCATGACGGGCCGCCACCTGCGCGAGGAATAGAACATGATCGACGAGAGGAACACGGCGACGGCAGAAGCACAGGCACACGCAATTGTGGTCCATGGACGCTGGACCGGCTACCGCATGCTTCTGCGGGCGCGGCTGAAAGAGCTTTACCGCGAACCCGAAGTGATCTTCTGGATTTTCATGTTTCCGATTCTGCTGGCACTTGGTTTGGGAATTGCGTTTCGCAACAAGCCTCCGGACCTGGCGCGAGTTGTGATTGCGGAGCAGCCGGGACCAGAGCGGATTGCGGGATTGCTGCGTCAATCGCAGGCACTGAAGGTGACGATTGAGCCGGCCTCGCAGGCGGCACAGGATTTTCGCCTGGGAAAGTTTGACGTGGAAGTGGTCGCCCACGACGCGGCGGTGGAATACGTCTATGATCCGGCGCGTCCGGAAAGCGTGCTGGCGCGCAGCCTGACCAATGATGCGTTGCAGACGGCGGCGGGAAGCAAGCCCGCGATTGCAACCCTCTCAAGGGTGAACAGCGAGCCGGGCAGCCGATACATCGATTTCCTGATTCCGGGATTGCTGGGGATGAATCTGATGGGCTCAGGAATGTGGGGCATTGGCTTCGCACTGGTGGAGATGCGTCAGCGCAAGCTGCTGAAGCGTTATGTGGCGACTCCGATGCGGCGGGGAGATTTTCTGCTGGCACTGGCGACCAGCCGCCTGATCCTGATGATGGCCGAGTTGGTTCTGATGCTGGGCTTCGGCGTTTTTGTGTTTCATATGCGGGTCACTGGATCATGGTGGGCGATTCTGCTGGTGAGTTGTGTGGGGGCGCTAACCTTTGCGGCGCTGGGGTTGCTAACGGCAAGCCGCGCACAGAAGATCGAGACCGCCAGCGGAATCATGAATGTTGTGATGATGCCGATGTGGGTTTTCTCCGGCATCTTCTTTTCCTACGAGCGGTTCCCTGCCGTGGTGATTCCGCTGATCAAACTTCTGCCGCTCACCGCACTGAATGACACGCTGCGGGCGATCATTCTGCAGGGCAGTTCCCTTTCGTCGCAGGCCACGCCGATTGCGGTCATGTGCGTTTGGGGAGCGCTCTCGTTTTTCTTCGCTGTTCGATTCTTCCGCTGGACGTAAGAACCACTCCTCGACATAAAAGCGCTTGGCAGACGACGGCTTTCGCAACGAGTTGGGTGCCAAGACTCCTGAAATCATTGAATAGTAACGACCTTTGGTAACCGGGCAGAGTTCTTGTGCAAGGCAGCAAGATTCAATACACTACCTAAAGATAACCTTCACGCTATCGAAAGATAGCCAGCGATTCTGAGGGTCAAACGGGACGGAAATGCAAAAACGACAAAAGGGCTTCTCGCTGATCGAGCTTCTCATCGTTGTGGCGATCATCCTGATCATTGCGGCTATCGCCATCCCGAACCTGCTGCGCTCTCGCATTGCGGCGAATGAGGCGTCCGCCGTGGGGTCGCTGCGCACGATCAATACCGCTCAAGTCACTTATAGCTCGACGTATCCGGCGACTGGCTACGCTAGTACGCTGGCAGTGCTGGGACCGGGTACAGCGGGCAACACGAGCGCAAATTCGAGCAACGCGGTTCTGATTGATTTTGTGTTGGGATGCCCGAGCCAGCCCTGCACCAAGAGCGGATATCAATTCTCGCTGTCGGCCACGGGCGGTCCTCCGACCTGGTACGCCTCGACGGCGAATCCGGTGACCGCCGGCCAGACCGGGCAGCGCCACTTCTACAGTGACGCGACGGTCGTGATCCGCTACAACGGTACGGCTGCAGCCACTTCCGTCGATTCGCCAATATAGAAAAAAACAGGAGGAGCTGACCGGCTCCTCCTGTTGATTTCTGCTGCAAGTTCGACTCTCATCCGGCTTCTAGCTGATCAGCTCAAACTCCTCTTTCACATGTCCGCAGACCGGGCAGCGGTCGAAGTCGGCTTTGTCAGCCGTGAATCCGCACTCCGGACAGACATAGTAGGTGGCTTTTTCCGCGAGCTCTTTCTTGCCATTCTTGACTGCCAGCAGGGCATCGGCAAAAAGTTGGGCGTGTCCTTTTTCAGCCTCGATGGCGAACTTGAAGGTTCGGCGCGCAGCCTTGTTCTTTTGCGCCTCGGCCTCAGCAATGAAGTCGGGATACATGGTGTTCACTTCATAGAGTTCGCCATCAATGGCTTGCTGCAGATTCTCTGCCGTGGAGTTGACCGCAGCCGCTTCAATGTTTGCGGAGGGCGTGCCACCAAGGTTCTGGATGACGACGGCGTGATTGGCGGCGTGAATGTGCTCGGCACGCGAGGCTGCACGGAAGAGACTTCCGACGCGCAAGTAGCCCTCGGCATCAGCCTTGGCGGCGAAGGCAGCATAGCGGGCGGAAGCGTTGGACTCTCCATTGAAAGCCGCGAGAAGGTTTTTCAGAGTCTGTTCGTGAGATGGGACAGCGAATGTTGACATGAGTTCGTCCTCCGGATATGACGTGTGCTGATTATAGAACTTGATTACAGCCGGGTTAATATCTCAGTGTAATTCGCAAATCCGCGCACAGGTGCCATGGAGAAGTTCAGAGCTCGCGTAGGATGGATGGACAGCCATTTTCATTGGAGACGCGTCCGTTGGCAGGTAAGGATTTATTGATCCGGTTGCCGGGTCTGTTGCTTGTTGTGCTTCTCGCTCCGCTGTCATTGTTGGCACAGGGTGGGCCACCGCTTTTGACGGATGATCCGGGCACGCCTGGACGCAATAACTGGGAAGTCAATGTTGGTTACACGCTAGACCGGGCGGCCGGCGATAACAATTACGAGACGCCGATTCTCGACATGAATTATGGGTGGGGAGATCGCGTCCAGCTCAAGTACGAGATGCCGTACGTGTACAACAGCACGGGCAACGGTCCGCTGATCTCCGGCCCAGGCGACTCAAAAGTTGGAGTGAAGGTCCGGTTCTTTCAGGATGAGAAGCTCGATCTGAACATTGGCACCTATCCGCAACTCGAAATCAACAACACACAGAATTCGGTGCGTCGCGGCCTGGTTTATAAAGGACCACTCTTCCTGCTGCCCCTGGAGATCACGAAGAAAGTTGGACCGGTGGAGGTGGACGTGGAGGTGGGTCACTGGTTCACGCAACAGAAGGGATATTGGATCAGCGGGCTTGCGCTGGGGCATCAGGTAGGAAAACGACTGGAAGTGCTGGGCGAGGTTTACAGCAACGGCACTCCTTCTGCGGCTCTTGGGCCACGCGATAACACCTTTGACCTCGGCGGGCGCTTTCGTTTGAGCAGGAATGCCCTGATCCTCTTCATGGCCGGACGCAGCTTCAGCGGGCCGAGCAGCGGACAGTCACAATTCATTGGATACTTTGGGATGCAATTCCAGCTTGGCAGGCATCTACGCGACGACGTTGAAAAAGAGCAGGAGCCGCACGCAGACGGGACGAAGCCCGGCGGTCCGCATTAGAGAGGATTCCAGCGGCCAAGCAGGAGAGCTTGGCGAAAAGGGGCCGGTTAGAAAGTGGACTTGTGATGCTTGCGGTACTCCCGGGTCGCCTTGAGCGAAGACTTTCGATCCTTCTTCAGTTGTTTTCTGGCTTTTTTCTCCGCTTTCTTATTGCTCTGCTTCGCATTGGCAAATGCGGCATGTTGCGTTTTCTCGCGGGCGATGCTGGGGACGGAAAGCGTCAGGCAAAAAACCATGAGCAGAATGCAGGTTGCAATTCTCTTCACAAAGCTCTCCAAGATGACTGTTTGACTTCTACCTTTGAATTTTACCCCGGATGCAAATATCCACATCTGCGAATGCGGCAGATATGGGATGTCACGGCTACCTATTCTGATTGAGCAACTCACCTTTTGAGTTGTATCCGGGGATGGTGGGAGCTTTGCTTTGCATTACCTTCAAGCTCCCCCCAACAAGCCGGGACAATTTTATTTTGCTTTCGCGGCCTGACCTTGTTCGGCCACTTTTGCGAGACGTTTCTGGATCATCGCCACGCGCTTGAGGGCTTCCGGCGAACTGTTCACTACTTTTTCAACGTTCGCCAGGAAAGCGGGGTTTTCCATCTGCAGACGGATTTGCTTCAGGAAGGGCTTGAACTTGGCGTAGACGAATACCGACTCGCCATTCCAGGTTAAGAAAAGATCGGGGTGGAGGATTTTGTTCACGACAAGAGAGGCCGCGTACTCCCAGAAAGAAAAAACCTGACGTGCCCAGGCGTTCTCCTGGGTTCCCATCGACTGCATAAGTTTGAGTGCGTCATCAATGCCCTTGGGCTGGAATTCATAGTTGACGAAGTTACGCGCCTTGCGCATTTCTGACTCACGGCGCAAGTCGTAAAGCTTCATACAGATTTCTGCATCCGCTGCGGTTGCTGCCCTGCTTCTAGCCATTTGCGGCTCTCCTGAATCGGGATTTATTACCAACTTCCCACAGCCACGGACTATATACCCGGCGTGGGCCGGATGAAAGGAGATCGCCGGGAGAACTGAGCGAAAAAGCAGGCCAAGGTAAGTAGATTTCATTAGTCCCCAAACAGCTACTCACGTTGAAAATGAAATGACCTCATCACAGAGAAGGAAGTTGGACGTTGAAAGTTCACTGGGTAGAGATTTGCATGATGGTTGCAATCCTGCTGGCCGCTGCACCGTCACGCGCACAGCAGGAGGAACACAGGTTCTTCGACAGGCAGAATGTAATGCTGTGGTCGGGTGTTGCGGCGGCTCATGCGATGGACTGCACCTCAACGTGGAAGATGCTGGAGACGGGCAACGGACGTGAAGCGGAACTTCCGACGTCGCTGGCACAGTCACGGGTGCAGATGTCTCTGTTCTCCATTGGGGTGGTGGGAGCGCAGGTTGGCGGCAGCTACCTGCTGCATCGCATGGGATGGCACAGGACGGAACGCTGGATGAGTACAGGACACGCGGCAATCGTGGGGGAAACAGCCTTCCACAATTACGAACTGCGGCGCACGGGGCCGGCTGGGAATTCGTCGATCCAGGCTTTCCGATAAGAACCTTCAGCGATGACTTTGGAAGGTAGCCTTCCTGGACCGGCAATATTACGGTACAGTTTTGGAATGGCCCATGGCACTCCACATACAGGAGATACCAGTTGCCGGATCTGCGGATCCGGCAACACCGTTCTGTGGAAGCCGCGCGATCTGAGCCGTGAGTTGAGACCCGAAGATTTCAGCATCACCGATAGCCGTTATGGCCTGACCCTTACCCTGTATCGATGCGCGGATTGCTCATTCATCTTCGCCAGTGAATCCGAGATCGGTGAGCTGGTGGAATTGTATGAACAGCTCGAAGACCCGGGATACGAGGAAGGCGCTGAGAGCCGCCAGCTCCAAATGCGCGATCTGCTTCGACTCGGAATGGCGGCGCAGCCGAAAGCCCGCAACCTGCTTGATATAGGCGCGGGGTCTGGGCTGCTGGTGGCCGAAGCCGGACGACAGGGTCTGGCCGCCGTTGGCGTGGAACCTAGCAAGTCATTGGTAGCGACGGCCACGCAGAATAACCGTGGGGAGTTGATTCAGGGCACTTTCCCGCACCCCCGGCTGCAAGGCCGCCAGTTCGATCTGGTATATCTGGTTGACGTCATCGAGCATGTCAGCGACCCAGTCAGATTGCTCGCCGATTGCGCCCACGCCCTTGCTCCGGGCGGCGTGCTACTGGTTGTGACGCCCGATGTTTCGAGCTTTGCGAAGTTGTTGCTCGGTCAACGCTGGTGGCATTTTCGGCTTGCGCACGTGGGCTACTTCAATTCTAGATCGATGAACAAAGCGGCTGGTCTTGCGGGTCTGGCGATTCAATCCACGACAAGGGTCCGGTGGTTTTTTCCGATTCGTTACCTCGCCGAACGCGCCGCTAAGTACGTTCCCCTTGCATGGCTGAATCGTGCGGCAGTCCGCGTCGCTCCGCTGCGCCGCCTCTACAGCGTCGTGGTTCCCATCAATCTACGCGACTCCAGCGCGTTCATTATGACTCGGAAAGGATAAGAATCCGCACGCGGCAGCCCGTTCAGACAAGATCCTCGTTCGAGGCAAGTTATCCGCAGACGCCAGCGACCACCTTGAAAAGAACCATGTTCTGCGTACGTTTAATCAAGGTAAACCGTGAAGATGCGCATGCAAACTGTGCAAGGCTGTCTGGCGGAATTGCAAGATAGATATCGCTACCTGGAAAGGCTTCCTGGGTTTTGCGCGCCAGGGCACGCAATGCTTCGTCGTCGGAGACGGAGCGAATGATGTGGCGACGCGAGTAGTAGACGGGGACCATGGAATCGGATGATGAAAAAACTACCGCCGATGCCAGGGTATTTCTTTCGATGTCCCTCGCGTATTCCACCGCTGGGTCTTGTTGCATCTTCTTGAAGCCTTGCGCGCTTTGATGGATAAGGGGAAGAATCAAGATCAACGGGACAAGGAGAGTAGCCAGCCAGCGAAATTGGCCGTCCGGCCACTCAGCCCCAAGCTTCAAAGCTACGCCGAGACTGACGGCAACCAGGGGCGCAAGAAAAAGAGACTGATAGTCATGGATGAAAACATGATTTGGAAATAACGCCATCCACACGATCATGGTTCCGAGTAGCCCACCCACTACAAAGAATACGTCCGGACGGCTCTTCCTGTTCGTCCAGCTCCAGCCGATCAAGCCCGCGGTTGCTACCAAGCTCATGGCTCCGCCTAGAAGCATTCCCCAGCCGTTCCGCATATTCGTGAGCCAGATGCTCAGGGTGATATGGGTGCTGAAGTTTACATGATCCGTCCAAGCATGAATCGGAATGTCTGTGGGATGGTAAGGTGCGCCCATGCGATAGCGAACGGTGGCCCACAGGCTGCCTTGGAGCTCAGGAGAGTAATAAACGTAGTACCCAAGAACGATTACGACTGTACACAGGCTGGCCGCAGCATAGGTTGCGGCAGCAACTTGCCGCGCCTTTGACCGCTGCCATATCGCGAAGCCGAGCAGAATGAGCCCGAGCGGAGCAACCTCCCAAGAAAGGAGGACGCCCAGAACCACGGCAGCCACACCGGCGAAGATCCATTTCCAATTCAAACTGGTTTCGGTGCCACGCACAAAACAGTAAAGCGCGGCGCAGATGGCTGCCAGCGGCGCGTTCGGAGTCCACGCCAGCCTGCCGTATTGGATAAACACCGGCAAGGTGAGCAACGCGAACACGGAGAAAATGGCCGTCTGCCTGTCAAAACATCGCTTGACCAGGAAGTAGAAGGCCACGATAAAGCAGATGTTCACCACAATCGTGAAAGAGTGAACGACCGCCTCCGACTCTCCGAAGATGCGGAACGCCATGCCCAGTAGTATTCCGTTTAACGGCGGCCAGTGGAGATACCTATCTGGTTGCAGTCCGAGCGGAAGATTGTTCTGTACCGGTATCCCATGCAAATGAATGATGCCGAGCTGCGCGAAAGAGCGGGCTATCGTCGCCAGGTGCGCGCTGGCCCAAGCATGCGGCTCAAACGAGAAGGGATCGTGGAGCTTGACGATCCAATACATGAGAGTTAACAGGGCGGCAAAGCTGACCCAGAAAAGCGGGGCCTTTCGATTCATTTTCGCTCCACATACGCGCCGGAGACTGGAGCATTGGGGGTGAAGAAGCTATTGATCCAGGGCATGTCACCGG
>Ga0302319_10005555_pt1 | contig 25313 bp, 27 predicted proteins | sample Bog_T0_2_FD_203319 | JGI IMG/M metagenome (GOLD analysis project Ga0302319, IMG submission 203319) | Peat permafrost microbial communities from Stordalen Mire near Abisko, Sweden - Bog_T0_2 | ecosystem: Environmental > Terrestrial > Soil > Wetlands > Peat | place: Sweden: Abisko, Stordalen Mire...
CCGGCAACATCTACGTAGCCGATGGTCTCGGCAACGCGCGCGTCGCCAAGTTCGATAAGAACGGCAAGTTCGTTCGGTCGTGGGGTTCGCGCGGCACGGCCAACGGCCAGTTCAGCGTGGCGCACGGGATCGCGATCGATGCGAAGGGCAACGTGTACGTAGCCGATACCGGCAACAAGCGGATTCAGGTCTTCGACGGCGACGGCGTCTACAAGAGCCAGATTGAAGGCGTCGGATCGCCCGCCGCCATCTGCATCTCGCCCGGCGCGCATCAGATTCTCTACAGCTCCAATTCGAATCCGATTGACGACATCGATGCCAACGGCGACATCTACCGCCTGGAACTCGATGGCAAGGTGCTCGGCAAGTTCGGCAAGGCGGGCAAACTGCCGAAGGAATTCGGCACCGTCAACGCGATCGATTGCCGCGCCGCCAACGAGCTCTATGTGGGCGAACTTGGCAACTGGCGCGTGCAGAAAATCATGCTCCGCACGAATTAACTCGTGACGCAGACTTCGCCCCGACGCTGGCTCATGATCAGCCTCGCTTTCTGGGCGACGGTGATCAACTACCTCGACCGGCAGACGCTCTCCGTGGCCGCGCCGGTCCTGCGCGAGCAGTTCCACATGAGCAATGTGGCGTACTCGCGCGTCGTGTTCGCTTTCCTGCTGGCGTACACGATCATGAACGGCGTCTCGGGGCCGCTGATCGATAAGCTCGGCACGCGACTCGGATACGCGCTCTGCATCGCGTGGTGGAGCGTCGCCGCCGTGCTGCATGCCTTCGCGCGCGGCGCGCTCAGTCTCGGTGCATTCCGTTTCCTGCTGGGGATGGGCGAAGCGGGCAACTGGCCAGGCGGCGTGAAAGTAGTGGCGGAGTGGTTTCCGCCGCGCGAGCGCGCCCTGGCTTGCGGCATCTTCAACAGCGGCTCTTCGGTGGGCGCGATCCTCGCTCCGCCCATCGTGGCGTTCATCCTTCTGACTCTCGGCTGGCGCGCGGCCTTTCTCGCGGTAGGCGCTTCCGGTTTTATCTGGCTACTCTTCTGGTGGCCGATTTACCGCACGCCCGGCCCCGTTGAAGCGGTCTCGGCGCGGCCTCCCGCATTTCGCGAAACGCTGCGCGTGCGTTTCGTATGGGCGTTCCTGCTTTCAAAGATCTTCATGGACCCCGTCTGGTACTTCTACATTTTCTGGTTCCCGGAATACCTGAAGAACGCGCGCCACTTCGATATGGCGTCGATCGGCAAGTTCGCGTGGATCCCGTTCGTGATCGCGGGCATCGGCAATTACGCGGGCGGAGGATTATCCGCGTGGCTGCTCCGCCGCAACGTTTCCGTGACCGCGACGAGAAAAGGATCGGTGACGTTCTTCGCCTCGCTGATGACCTCCGCGATTCCCGCAGTGCTGGTACACGACGCGTGGCTCTCGATCGCTCTGGTGTCGGTGGCGATGGCCGGCTACACGGGGTGCCTCGCGAACATGCTGGCGATGCCGGGCGACGTCTTCCCGCAAAGCGCCGTGGCTTCCGTTTACGGACTGGCCAGCATGGGATCGGGCTTTGGCGGCATGGTGTTCACGCTGATCACCGGTTGGGTCGTAGACCACTACTCCTACACGCCGGTCTTCATCGGTTTCGGCATCGTGCCGCTGATCTGCGCGGTGGTGATGTGGACGCTGATGGGCCCACTGGTCCACCGTGAGGCGTAGGGCGGACGCCCACGTCAGTCTACTCCAATCGCGGCAAGTGCTCCGGCCGCACCAGAAGCCGAATAGACCGCGCCTGCCCGGGTGTTCTCTCGATCAGGCCGTTGCGCTCCAGAGTCTTGATCATCTCGTGAATCGAGGGTGGGGAAACCCGGAAGTAGTGCTCCAGATCCGCCTCCGCGGGAGCGCGCCGATGGATCTTCGTGTAGTTGTAGATGAACGCCAGATACTGACCCTGCTTCGCGGTGAATCTTGGCGCAACTGTGGGATCGAGCTTCGGCGCAGTTTCAATACTCACCTCGAAGCAATCCTCGCCGAAACTCTCGAATACTCGCACCTTGAAAATGCAGACCCGACCGCCGATCGCTGTGCGCACGCGCTTTTTCGCCGCCGCATACAAGTTCCCGCGCAACTCCTTCGCGTCGGCGCTGGAGCTCTTATAATTCGCGACCCCGATGCCGACGCCGTCTTTGTTCACGAAGACCCATTCCCGGCCGTCTTTGTACTCGACGGATATCGATTGTCCGCCGAGTGCCAGCGCATGTCCGCATAGCCCTTCGAGCAACGTTGTTGGTCTGCCCATATCTACTTCCCCGCCGCGTCCCCGGCCTTCACCCAGTCTTCCGACAGCTGCACATGCTTGATTGACTTCCCCTCGGCCACGAAATAGCTGTACGTGATATGAATCGTCCCGTCCTTCGCCTGGATAACCGATGGATAGTGATACTCGTTCGTCACAACTTTCGCCGGATCCCCGTCCAGATGCCGCCGCCACTTCCACGTCGCTCCCTCGTCGTCCGAAACAGCCGCGACCAGCGAATACCGCTTCTCTTCGAGGTCGTTATAAACCATAATCCAGTCTCCATTGCGCAGACGAATCACCTCAAGACTCGTTCCCGGATTCAAAATGTCGGTATCCACAGCCGGAGCCCACGATACGCCATCGTCCTTCGAATAACTGAACTGCGCCCGCTTCGGCGGTGGACCGTTGTCGCGCAGATAAGCCACCAGCGTGCCATCTTTTTTGCGAACCACCGAAGGCTGCACGCCGCCCGCGCCGACAATCGGCTCGCTCGCATTCCACGTATACCCGCCATCGTCGCTGATCGCCATAATGCCGAACGAATATCCATCCGAATACATCGGGACCAGAATGCGCCCGGACGGCAACTCCTGCGGATGCGTGCGCGTGAACCAGCCCATGCGCGAAAAATACATATCGTCGGCATGCTCGATGAGCTTCTTCGCCCGTTCGCCGGCCGGACCATCGGTTTCGGCGAGTTTCCCGAACACCTCCCGCGTCTTCGCGCCGATATTCTTCGGGATCAGAATGATGTTGTCCTGATGCTCCCATTTCGGCGGTCCGTCTTCCTGCTGGTAGTCGGTCGAGATTTTGTACTTCATCAGCGCGGTCTCCCACAGGTGCGCGATGATGGTGGGCCAGAGCAGAAACAGCCGCTGCTTCGAATCGATGAACATGGTCGGATTCGTGTTCGGGAAACCGGGCGTATCGGCGATGATGAACGGCGCGCCCCACTTTCCGGTCTTCTGACTGAAGCGCGCGGCGTCGATCACGACGTCGTCGGCAGTGCGTTCGCCCGAGCCGTGGAACCAGCAGACCAGCAGGTTGCCGTTGGGCAGTTCGACGATCGACGACGAGTGGTTGTGAATCTTCTCGAGAGGGAAGATCAGTTCGCTCTTGTAGAAGGGCGGGGCGGCAGTCGCGGCGTTGACGGTAGCAACCAGAATAAACAGTGCAACACGCATGCTCACATTAGATATCACAGACGATGCGGCGCGCCGATTCTCGTCGAGGCAAGAGCGGTCTCAGGGACGGCGGTGATGCGCGATACCATAACTCCGGCCCAAGATCCGGCTGTGGGCACCCGATTGCACTCGCCGACGCGTGCCACGTTCAGTAGTCGCAGTGGTGAAGACAACGCCCGCCACCGTCATCGACGATTACCATCGCCTGATGCATCTGGCGAATTATGAGAGTTTCCTGCCGAAGGACAACGAAACCTCAAGGTCCACGTCAGCTGGCACCATTATTATCCCGCCTGTTCCACGACCCAAAGCGCCACTGGACGCATAGCGTCATCCACGAAACGCTGGTCGACCTCCTGGCCATCCACAAGGAGATTCATCCCGGTATCTTCGCCGTCATGGACGGGACTTTTGCCGGCGACGGGCCCGGTCCGCGTTGTATGGTCCCCGTAGTCAAGAACTACATCCTGGCCAGCGGCGACATGGTCGCAATCGATGCCGTGGCCGCGAAGATGATGGGTTTCGACCCGCTGTCCATCAAATTCATCCGCCTCGCCCATGAACGCGGTCTGGGATGCGGCGACGTCCAGGAGATCGAAATCGCCGGCGAGGACGTCTCCGGGGTCAACTTTCATTTTGCGGCTCATGACGATACGCTGGCCAGCCGGGGCCAGAAGCTGATCTACTGGGGTCCGCTCAAACCCCTGGAACACCTCCTGCTGTCCACGGCGATTGCCCCGTGGTCGTACATCGCCTCCCGGCTGTACCACGACGTTTACTGGTACAACTGCGTCGGACGGCGCAGGGTGCGGCAGGCACTTCGGGCGAACTGGGGACAACTCTTTACGAAATACTGAATTCCAAATTCGGGATATGGTGTATACTGGATTTGCATTGAGCTTTCTTAATCATTTCCGAAGGTTGTTCGCCGGGCTGATCTGCCTGTCGCTTTTTGGGACCGCGCTCGGTGTGGCGGCCGATTCCCCCAGTATGTTGACGATGGCCATCGCGCGGCTGACCGGAAGCATTCCGTCCGGGCCGCCGAGGGCGCTCACGGGGTCCGAATTCGCGAAATACGTCGCTCGGATGGATCCGCGGCAGCGCGAGCAGGCGATTCTCGGCCAGATTCTGGCGGGCAATCTGCCGGGTTTCCTCCGGAATCTGGTTCCGGTCAGATTTACCTTTGAGGCGTCCCAGGGCAAGACCGTCAACGCGACGATCTTCGCCATGCCCGAGTACCTCGCCATCGGTACGGACAAGGACTTTCTTCGGATTCCGATGAATCTCTATACGGCCGCGGCCGTCGCGAAGAAGCTGGGTTTCGTTCTGCCGACAAGGAAGATCGTGGATGCCATCTATGCCCAAGCCGCGTTTCATTTTTCGCCGCAGCCGATGACGGCCGGTCCGCAGATGAGATCGACCGAGTATTATGTGATCCACAACGAAAAGGTACAGTCTCAGTCGCGGGCTCTCGGCGTCACGCCCGGACTTCTGGTTTCCGGCGACAAGAAGGATGTTGTTCTCAGCAATCGCCTGGAGCGAAACCCCGGCAAGATCGCAATTTATGGATGGCACCGCCTGGACGGCGCGCCGATCCAGCCCCTGAGCACGATCCACGGGGCATGTTACGCCGATTACAGCCACGGCATTCGCCTGGTCAGTGAAACGATGCTGGTGGACGGTGAGCCGCGGTCGGTTTACGATGTGTTGCAGGACCCGGCTCTCGCAGGCATCCTGAGCGATGAGGGCCCGATTCCCAATCTCCAGAATCTGATCTCCCGCACCGCCGGCGAACAACCCTGCCGCACAACGCAGACGACGCTGGACAATCCGCTGGCCAACATTCCCCGCCTGCCCTTTTTTTAGGCTCCTCTTCATAGCCGCGACCGTGAAGGAGCGGTTGCCCAACCTACTTAATCGTCTTCGCACAGCGGAATCCCAAATGGTAATTGGCGTGGCTGTTTTCCGCCATCACCAGGGTTCCGTGCCAGAAGGGAGCGCGCCAGCGGCACCAGTCCTCGTGAGCCCGGTAGGTGTCGAAGATAAACCAGCTACCCTTCATCTCCGTGTAGCCCAGCGTTTTACTGCCCATGCTGGACATCTGGCTCTCGTTGATCGGCAGGTTCATTTGTTCCGCGGCATTACCGTTCAGGTCGTATACGTCGAGCTTGCTGTGGCAGGCCGGAAAGTCGCCGGCCGGGAACGTATTGGAACCGCAGCCGGTCCAGCTTCCCCCGTTGCAGTCCGCTGTTTTCGTGCCGGATGTGGCGCAAATGCCGGTCTTGTATTCGGGTCCGTAGCTCCAGCTTTTCGTGGCGGCGTCGGCCTTGTTGTGGTTGTAGCGCATGCGGGCAATGGCTGCTTCCGGAGCCAAACCCTTCAGCTGCTCAAAGTGGTAATCCGGCGGCTGTAAATCCCCCTCGCACGCGCCTTCCCATTCGTGCGCGTCCGGCAGGCGCTCGCCCACCGCCCAGCAGATCTCGGCGGCCTCCCGCACTTTCACCCACGTGACGGGATAGGCGCACGGGATATCGGGAAACTCGAATTGATCGATGCAGACCTTCGCATCTTCCGGCTGTTGCGTCTTCGGATCGTAGAGGGGCGCAAGATGTTTGCCGCCACAGATCTTTTCAAACCTGGGGTTATCGTATTGGATGTTCTGCTCTTTCAGCTTGGCCTGACACTGAGCGGGAGTCACCTTATGTTGGGTGACCGCGGGGTTTCCCTGCCCGATATAGCCCGATTGCGCAAAAATCTTGCGGACGGCGGCGATCTGTTCGTCCGTCAATCCCCGATCCTGCTTCAACTGCTGGAACAGAAGTTCGTTTTGCGCCCGCAGCGCCTCTTTCGAAGGCGGAGACGCCCCGAATCCGGTCATGCCCGGAAAAATGACCAGACCAAGCGCGATCAGGCACAAATACTTCATGGCTTCCCCTCCTTCGCGGCTCGCCGCATCACGTAAAAGAAATCCCGGTTGTCCGGGTACCCCAGAAATCTTGGCACCACCGAGCCCGAGGGCGACGTTTTATCCAGCACGCTCATACCGCTCAGAAGATGATCCACGGACATATCGTTTCCCGCGCGCCGGTAAACCGCCAGATAAGTGTGCTCGAGCGCATTCATGTCCGTCAGCATGCCGTAGTTGAGCTGGTAGGCCTGAAAAACGCGGGCCATCGCGGAAGGAGTGGCGTCCGAAAAGACCGCGTAGACCATAAAATGCCTGCCGTGAAGCGTCTGCAAGCCCATTCCGCCCCGAATGGAGCGCAGTTTGTCGTTTTCCGATCCCGACCAGTTTCCGGGACCCCACTGGGTGACCTGGCGGCCCGGGGTCGTGACCTGAGCGGTATCGTCGAATTCCACCAGCGGCACGCCGTTCTGGCGCGCGTGCCGGATTCGGCCGAGTATCTGATTGTCCGTATCCCTCCACGTCTTCATCTGGAGCGAACCGTCGTCGAGCACGTAAACAGTCGCCAGTCCCGGCTGCAGCTTGCTGAAAACCACGCCGTTCTGGATAAACCCGTAATGGCTTGCATGATTCTTCGTGGCCAGTTCGCCGTAACGGAAAGCGCCGTGTTCGCGCTTAAAGCCTCCGGTGAACGACGCGATGGTTCTTCGGCCATCGTCGGGTGCAATCAATCCGGTCGAAACGAGCGGCGCAATGCTGCCGATTCCGTCCGGCCCCGGCAACGTGGCCACCTTCATCTGCGGCGGGGTTCGGGTAGACCAGTTCACCTCGGGAAACGCCGTCCCCAGCGAATACCCGATGTCGAACCGCTCGGCGTCGAAAGCAATCAGGTAACACAGCGATGCCCGCTCGACGCTGTCGAGCCCGGCGACAAGCTTCGGGTAACTGCGCAGAATGTCCGGCGCGATCAGGTTGGGTTGCAGGACGCTGACGTAGACGCCCGGATTTCCCGCCGCCTGATACCAGGCTCCCGCCGACATCCCGTGCTTCATTGCGTTTTGCGATTCGAGCGTGATCCCGAGACCGGAAGGCGTCACCAGCCGGTGCGCCAGATCCGGATCGACCTGCGCCGGCACGGGGCTGCCTGGCGGGTTGGCGTCGGTGCCCGAGTTTCCGTTCTGGAGTTCGGCCGTCTGGCGATACCGGTCCCCCAGAATGTGGTGGAACATATCGACTACCTGCTCACCGCCCCAAACCTGAGTCCTCAGAAACTCCGCCGTGGATTCCAGGGCAGTGCGCGCCCCCTTAGCCGGATTGCGCAGATAGACGCGGCCTTCGCACAACGGGTAGTAGATCTGCGTAGAGCTTCTTCCCTGTTCGAGACCGCCTGTCGACGACTTAGCGCCGAACAGATCGCAGGGATATCGGTTCCGCCCCTCCGTGATCACGAGCCCCGAGGGAAATTTCTCGTCGACGGAGATCCGTGCGTCGTGCGGCCTCGCGTTTTCGAGGTGCCACGCCGTTTCCGCCGACGTTCCGGCTGCGGGATCTTTCCAGGCCACGGTGAGCAGGTACCAGGAATTAATGTCGGGATTGAGGTTGACCAGCGTGGCGGTCCCGTCTTTTCCGGAACCCGACCGGATGTGGACGGAACTCGTCTGCCGGAACTGCTGGAGCTCGAGAATGGTTTTGGGGACGTCGGCGTTGTATTGCGCTACCTGACTCGCGGGAGCATCCGCCCGGTCCGGTAACCCGACCGCCATTACACCGGAGGCAACCAGCAGGAACGATGCAATTCGCGCCGTCTTCACAAACCCTCCACGACGGCTGCCGCGAACGACAACCGTGGCAGCGCATGTCGCCGGGCGGTCATTCCGACACAGCGAACGGCCGACAATCCGACGACCCTGCCGTAACCACGCCCCATGTTCACAAGATGACTGTAGCGCCTCATCGGTTCCAAGGTGATGAAAAAGAAGGCCGACAGCGCCGGCAAAGAAGGAAAACAGTCCGCAGCTGACCCTCGGGGACGCGGGGGAGTCGATAGGTGCGGGGGTCGCGCATGTCCGGACGGAGGCAACTATGCTTCCAAACTATAGTGTCTCGTGATTCGCTTTAGTTGCGGCGGGAGAAGAAATGATTTGACTTGGCCGTCTCTTTGTGTAACAGTGTCACTGTGACACTGTTACGGCTCACCCTGCGGCCGGGTTCGCGGCCAGGCGATACGATCTTCGATCAGGTCGTATTCGCCGCGCAGAAGGCGTTTGTGAGCGGCGAGTTCGCGCCGGGGCAGCCGTTTCCGTCGGTTCGGGCGCTGGCGGCCGATCTGAAGATCCATCCGAATACGGCGCATAAGGTTGTCCAGCATCTGATCCAGGAAGGGTATCTGGAATCCCGGCCCGGTCTGGGCACGGTAGTTGCCCAGCCTCCTTCGCCGCGTGCCGGGGACCGCAAACGCCTGCTCACGCACGAAGTTGAACAGCTGGTTGTGGAAGCCCGGCGCGTCGGTCTGGAATTACTGGAACTCATGCACGCCGTCGAAACCGAATGGACCAAGCTTGATAAACCAATGCTCGACAAACCCGCGCGGAGGGCAAACGCAAATGGTTTAGGTATCGAATCTGTGGAAGAAATTCGGCCGGCATGACGCACTGCGGGGCCTGAGCTTCACCGTCCCGGAAGGCAGCGCCTTCGCGCTGATCGGCGCCAACGGAGCGGGGAAGACCACCACCATCAAGGTTCTGATGAACATCATCGAGCCGACGCGCGGCAGCGTATCCGTGATGGGTGTCGATTCGAAGAAGCTGTCGCCGCGCGAATTGTGCCGCATCGGATACGTTTCCGAGAACCAGGATATGCCGGCGCGGCTGATCGTTTCCGAATACTTGGCTATCTGCGGCCTTTCTATCCGGATTGGGATCGCCAACCGGAAGCCTCGATCCTGCGCCGATTGCGTTTGCCGGCCGATCGCCGAATCGGCAGCCTGTCGCACGGGATGCGGATGAAGAACTCGCTGGCCTGCGCCTTGCCCTTCCGCCCGAAGCTGCTGATGCTCGACGAACCGTTCAGCGGTCTGGATCCACTGGTGCGCGACGAATTCGTGGAAGGTCTTCTGGATCAGGCCGGAGAGATGACGATCCTCATCGCACGAGCTCTCGGAGATCGAAGGCAGGGTGACGCACGTGGGCTTCATCGACGAGGGCAAGCTGCTGTTCGCAGAGTCGATGAGCGACCTGGCCGGGCGGTTCCGCGACGTTCGGGCGGTGCTGGAAGAGTCGGGCAGCGGCGCCGGGACGCCACCCGAGCACTGGCTGGGTGTGCAGACGAACGGGAACGTGCTCACGTTTGTCGATACCCGTTTTTCGGAGACGCGGTTTGGAGAACAAGTGGCGTCTTTTGCCGGCAGCGTGCGCAGGATCGACGCCGAGCCGATGCCGTTGCGGGCGATTTTCACGACGCTGGCGAGGGCTTGCAGGGATGCGGCGGTCTGAGGAGAAAACGCGATGATCTGGCACATTTTCAAAAAAGACTGGAAGCTCGAATGGCGGCTGGCGCTGGGCGTGGCTCTCACACAGTTGCTCTTGTCAGGGTCGCTGTGGAGGCTGGGGCCGTTCGGCGGCCAGGGTGGCTCGGGACTCCAGGTGGTCATTCTCCTGGGCTTCGCGTCGTTTCTGGCGCGCGGCTTTCTGATTGTCGAGACGGTGCACAACGACCCTCTTCCGGGCGTGCGGCAGGACTGGCTGGTGCGTCCGATCCGGCGTGGCGAACTCCTGGCGGCCAAGGTTCTGTTTACGATCCTGGTGGTGCAGACGCCGGTGTTCGCCGGAGATCTGATGGAATCTCTGGCCGACGGATTTTCCTTCGGCGCGTCGATCAACGTGGCTTTTTCCCGAAGCCTCCTCATGCTGATTACTTTCAGTCTTCCGGTGCTCGCCCTTTCGGCCGTCACGAAAGGTCTGCTGGAGGTTCTGACGTCGCCTATCCTCGGCGTGGCCATCCTGGCAATCGCGAGATCTCTTGTGGTGGGAGCGGGTGAGACGCAAAGACTGACCGAAACCGGTCTTGAGTGGATGGTGCAGACTTTCTGCCTGCTGACTGTCGTCGAACTGGCCGCAGTCGTCCTGACAATGCAGTTTCGCCGGCGATTGACGGTCCCGTCACGCTGGGTGACCGCAGCAGGGGCAGTGCTCGTGTATGCCATCATGTGTCTTCCCTGGCAGCAGGTGGCATTCGCGTGGCAAAGCCATCTGTCGCCTGCGCCCGGAGCCGCCCGCGGCGTGGAGATTGCATTCGAACCGAATTGGGCGCCGTTGCCGTCCAATCAGCGGTACGGAGGCTGGGCTGGCAGAACGATTCTGCGCGTCCCTTTAACTGGCTGAATCGTATGCGATTCCAGCGGTTCATGGCGATGAGCGCCTGCACGGCCTGGGCCATTGCACGACCCATGTGAGCGATCTCGGGGACTCGGTCCGTTTGGGCTGCATGCAGGCCGGGCCGCCTCCCGACTGCTACTCCTGGTTTCTGGAACATATGCCGAGCGGACGCCGCAATTGGGAGGAGTACGGGTGCGACCGGCGGGATTATTCGCCCTACCTCGCGCAGTTCTTCCCGAACGCGCTCGCGCACTTCAATATTTCCGACATCCGGTTTCACGACCCGACCAGGCAGGCGCATTACGACGTAGATGAGCCGGACATCGCAGAGGCGAAGGTCATCATCCGGAACTACCGGCCGCTGGAACACTTCACGCGGACGGTCACGACGCCGGAGAAACCGTTGAGGGAACGGCTGGCGATGTAGTCAGGATCGGTTCGCGCCGATCCAGTCGATCGCCAGCCCTTCGACTCGCTGGAATTCGGGATCGCCGGTCACCAGCAGACATCCGTGCTTCTGTGCAAGCGCGGCGGCAAAGGCGTCGGCATAAGCGATGGGGAATCTCGCCTTCAACGTTGCCGCGCTCCAGATGTCCACCGCCGTTGGAACGTCGAACGTAATGGGCAGAGTCGGTGACGACTCCCGCCACGACTCACCCAATTCCAGGCTGTGGTTCTTGCGCAAACAATAGTAGACTTCGCCGTTGTTGATAGCGCTCATCAAAAGGCGCAGGTGGCCTTTCTCCGCGTCCGCCAGCAGTGTCGCGACTCTGTCGCAGGCGGGTTTCCGCCCGGCGATCCATTCCAGAACCGCCCACGAATCAAGAACGCGAGTCTTCACGCTCGCGCTCAAGCTTCTTATCGGCCGCGAAGGCGGTCATCAGATCCCGTCCGGCTCCGGCACCCGCCAGTTTCTTCCATGCGGGCTCCTTCGCCAATACAATCTCCTGGCCACGCACTGAGACCGTCAGTCTCGTTCCCTCGGCGAGATTCAACGCGACCCGGATGGACTTCGGGATTGCAATCTGACCCTTCGAAGATACGGTAATCTGCTCCATACAGTCATCTTACCGCAGGTAAGGCACTTCCAGGCACAAATCGGCGAGGCGATTGCCTTACCAGAAGTAGGACGCCACTACTCGCGCGGGCTCGGGCTTCCCGCTCCTGACCGCGATTGCCAGAACCGCCTGCATATTGCTCTTGCGCCAATCCCGTGGCGCGTTTTCGGACAAGGCCTCGATCTGTTCGGGATGGCTCAGGAATTCCGCCGCTTCAAACGTCCCGTATTTCCGGATACCCGCCGAGACGACGGCAATTCGATCCGTCACCGGATCGACTACGCGCGACACGATTGCATAGTCGGTGAAGTCCACGGCGGCCGGCACGGTGCCAACCTGAACCGACCAAACCCGGCTCGGCAGGTTTTGCCGATCCTCTATATACGCCGTATGAACAGTTCCGGGATCGCCGTCGCTGGCGAACGTGAACCGCAACTGCTGCGTCAGGCGGCGCGCGAGGGGATTGGTGAAACCGCCGATCAGCAGCGACGGCCCCTGTTTCAGCGATTCCGGAGTCAGGTCCGCCGGCCTCAGAATTCGATACGGTCTGTTCCAGGCCCGCAAAGTGCCGCCCAGTTCCGTCAGAGCCAGAGCGTCCTCAAAAACCATGCGGTCGTCATTTTGACGCGCGCCGACGTAAACCAGCACGGGGCCTTTCGCATCCATCACCGGCCCCCAGAACTGTTCGAAAGCGTTCCCCGGCGCGCCGATCACCATCGACGCTGCAATGCCCGCCAGCGCCACGGCCAGACCCGCCGCGACGAACAGCCGAACCGGGCGATTCGCACCCCGCCGCAAGGGCTCAACCTTCGACGGCAGCGCGGCAGTCACGCCGAGCGATGCCGCGGAAGCCACCGGCACATAGGTTGCCGCCGACGCAGGCAAATGAAATGCAGGATGGTACGAGCCGATCGGCAGGTCGATGCGGAGCTCGTTTTCGTGCCCCGGCTCATGGTAATACTGCGCGATGCGCTTCCGCAGATCCCCTGCCGAGACGCGAACGACGGGCTCACCGCTGGTGTCGTAGTCGGGCGCGCGACCGAATACCTGGACTCCGATGACGCGTTCCTTCAGGTCGCAGCCGCCGTTGGAGAGAGTTTCTTCGACGATGTAGCGGAGAAAACCCGACAGCCGCTTGCTGCTGCGGAACACGGGACTGGCGAGCAACCGCTCGAGTTGCTCCAGCACGAACTCGCGATCGGCATCCGTCTCGACCGGCCAACCTGTGTCAGGCTGTCGCTCCCGGCCAGCCAGTTTCTCTACAGGTGCGGGTACCAAAACGTAGACGAGTATACACCTTCGGCAAGCCAAGATAAAGACGGTCGCGGGCAAACTTGACGCAGTTTTACGAAGCCTGGCTGAAGCGGTCCGGTTGCGCGAACGCCCGCCGGGCGACCGTAAGATACCGGTTGACGGGCCACCCCCAGAGGTGGCGAACGACGCCGTGAAATTGCCGGTAAATTCCACAAATCAAAAGGGCTCAGTGGGGTATCTTACCGTACTATCCTTGTGCCGCAATCCCATCGGTGTGATACTGCGATGTTCGGCGCTATAGCGGGTCGGGGAATCTGTTAGCGGCGAGACTGCGGACGGACTGGTTGTAGACTGTTGACGTAATCGAGGGCTCACATCCGGTACGCGGGTGGTGGCCTCCTCAGCTTGTTTGAGGCCGGTGGCGCAAGCCCCAGAAGAAAAGGAAGACCCAATGTATTTAAAGAGACGTGAATTTTCGAAACTGGCCCTGGCTGCCGCAGCAGCGCCTTTGGGGGAATTGTTTGCCGCGAAGCCCAACTCGATCTTTAACGGCGTGGTGGTCGGCACCATTACGTACAGCTTCAGGGAAGCGGCAAATGGCGCCGCGAACAGCGCGGAGCCGCTGCTGAAGATGATCGTCGACAGCGGCATCAGCCACATTGAACTCATGCCGCCGGCGGCGGAGAATTATGCGGGCGCCCCGGCGGCGCCGGGTCGTGGCGGCGGTGGTGGTGGACGGGGCGGTTCCGGTGGCGGACGCGGCGGCTCCGGTGGTGGCGGGCGAGGTAACCAGTTAGCGTCGATTGCCCCCGGACAATCGCTGCCCGTATGCCCCGTTCCGGCAGCGGACGCGGCGGGTGGTGGCGGAGCGGCGCGTGGCGGCGGCCGCGGCGGTTCCGGCCGTGGCGGTGGTGGTGGAGGTTTCGGGGGACGCGGCGGTGGACAGACCCCGGAACAGCTGGCTGCCGCCCAAGCCTACAACGACGATCTGAAAAAGTGGCGCCTGTCCGTGCCGATGGACAAGTTCAAGGCCTTCGGCAAGATGTACAACGACGCCGGCGTGGATATCTATTGCCACAAGCTGTCGCCCGGGGCGAACGCGTCGGATGCGGAATTCGACTACTACTTCAACATCGCCAAAGCGATGGGCGCCACGCAGATCAGCCTCGAACAGGGTCCCGCGAACGACCATACTCAGAAGCTCGGCGATTTCGCCGCGAAGCACGGCATGATGACGGCCTACCATGCGCACCTGCAGGCGACCATCACGGCATGGGACGATCTGATCGCGCAGTCCAAAGGCAACGGAGTCAACCTCGATGCCGGCCACTACATGGCGGGCAGCGGCCAAAGCCCGATTCCCGCGATTCAAAAGTACGCCGAAATGAACCGCATGTGCAGTCTTCATCTGAAGGACCGGACGAGTCCCGCGCATTGCGAACTGAATCTGCCGTGGGGCCAGGGCGAGACTCCCATCGTCGAGATCCTGCAGACGATCCGGAAGAACAAGTGGAAGTTCCCGGCCAGCATCGAACTGGAGTATCAGATTCCGGAGGGTTCCGATCCGGTGACCGAAGTCAAGAAGTGCGTCGAGTACTGCAGAAAAGCGCTCGCATAATCGATCCGACCGGCGCGGCGCCGGCGACGGGTAAGCCGTTGTGGAATTCGCGTATCGGCGGTCTGGGCGCCGAGCCGAAGACTTACATGCTCGACGAGCATCGATACTTGCTGTGTGGTATAACCGGCGAGACATTGTACGCTTTCACGCTGTACGGAAACGCACGCGTGTTGTGATCGCTTAAGAAAGGGCGGTTGGCACAAGCCAGCCGCCTTTTTTTCGTTTATGAGGGTCGGCTTCAACGGTACAATCGGATCGTGATGGCAGAACCCGTGATTGTTGTTGACCCGGATGTCATGAGCGGAATGCCTTGTTTTCGGGGCACGCGGGTTCCGTTTAAGAATCTGATCGACTATCTGGAAGGCGGCCATTCCCTCGGCGAGTTTCTCCGGCAATTCCCCACTGTCACGCGAGACATGGCGGTGCAATCGCTTGAAGAAGCGAAAAAATAGCCGCTCGCAGGAATCGCATGAGGCTGTTGCTGGATGAGTGTTTGCCGCTCGATTTCCGCCATAGTTTCCGGGGGCATGACGCTCACACCACTGAATGGGCAGGACTCAAAGGCAGGAAAAACGGCGAATTGCTTCGTCTCGCGGAGGCTGAAGGATATGACGTTCTTCTTACGGTCGATCAGGGTATTTCTTACCAGCAGCGGATCGTCGGACGGCGGCTCGCGGTCATTCTGATCCGCTCGCGCACCAATCAGATCGAAGACCTCCTTCCGCTTGCCGAGGCTATATTGCAGGCTCTCAAGATAATCCAGCCGGGCCACACGGTGACGATTTCAGAGTGAACTCAGAACCTGCTCTCCCACTACTTCCCTTCCGGCCAGATCTCCACATAATCCAGCGCCGCGGCTTCGCGGGCCGTCGGCACGCCTTCAATCCGAATCTCATCGCCCGGCTTCAGCGCAACCCCGCTCATGATATGCCGCGTCGACGTCGACCCATCCAGCCGCGCTGAGGGTTCTCTGTATTACCGGCGAGACGCTTTACGCGATCCCGCTGTACTGAGCGCACGCCAGCGGCCTTTTTCTGTGACTCCGGGTCGCGGCAGGCGCTATGATGAATTCGCGTGGACCGAAAAGATCTCCAGGAGCTTTCGAGAGTCAGGCTAAAGGAGGCGACCTCATTGCTGAATCTGGGCATGTACGACGGTGCCTATTATCTGGCCGGCTACGCCGTGGAGTGCGCGCTGAAGGCCTGCATTGCCAAGGGCACTCGGCGGTTTGAATTCCCTGACAAGCGTAGGGCGGATTCCAGCCATTCCCACAATCTGCGCGACTTGATCAGGATCGCCGGTCTCGATGAAGCGCATAACGAACGATTGGCCGGCAACCCCGGGTACCGCAGGAATTGGGAAGTCGTTCAATTCTGGTCCGAGCAGAGCCGCTATAAAAGGCATGGGCCGGAATCCGCGCAGGAGTTGCTGGGAGCCATTCGCGATAAACGCTACGGAGTCATCTCATGGATAAGACTGCAATGGTAAGTGTAGACATCGATATGGGGCTCGAGCTTGTCGAAAGCCTCGAACGGGCAAAACTCAAGATCGGCGTGGCGCTTTGGGCATATTTGTCGGAGTACGGAGATTGGCGGATGATTCTTGCCTCGCGTCGGTTCGATTCCCTCGGTCTCCGTGACGCCTACGGCTTGCTCCACGATATGCTGAACGCCGCTGGTATTGGACCGGCGCAAGCTCCGGCAATCATGATCCTTCCCATGAACGATCCGTTCGTCCGCGATCTACGCCGGTATTTTGCCAAGGCAAAGTGGGTCGAAGGGAAGCGTCTGGGCGGCCAAATGTTCGGCGACCGCTTCATTGAAGACGCGTACGTCTATCGTATATCTTAATAAGCCTGATCGGTCTACCTTGAGGGTATCGATCAGTGGTGTGCCAATTCGGCGCTAATTCCGTCCAGATACTCTCGCTCCATGCGACCATTACTTCCGATGGACCACTGTGAATCCACAGGTAAGATGCCTAAGACGTTCGCGCCGGACGCTCCGAAGGAAAGCTGAAAGGCAACGCTGCATCCTCCCTCGATGGTGCTCAGCTTTATTTCGCCTTCCGGCCAGTAGTGGCCGAGTCGCATGCGCCACACAAGAAACGGAAGCTCGTCTCCGCTTTGTTTGTCCGAGAAGGTCCAGTAAACCTTGAGATCATTGACTCTGTTGCCCGCGGCGTCGGTCCAGGGCTTAAAGCCGGTCGCGCCGCTGATCGTCAGGCCTTGAACCCCTGAAACCCCCACCGCGCGAACTCCATGCCTTTCGAGATACGACGACGCGACCGTCGAAACGGTGCGGCAGTCAACTGGCAAAGGTACCGGCTTCACCGGTTCCGGTTTTTGGGCGAAGATCATCACCGGAACGGCCAGGATCAACGTCGCCAGCAAGCGAGCTATTCTCACTACTTTCCTTCCGGCCAGATCTCCAAATAATCCAGCCCGGCCACTTCGCGAACACCCGGCACGCCTTCAATCCGGATCTCATCCCCCGGCTTGAGCGCGACGCCGCTCACAACATGCCGCGTCGATGTCGACCCATCCAGCCGCGCCGACGGCGCCGGATGCGCTGCGGTCCATTCGTCCACCACCTTGCCGGCCACCAACACGCGGAACTTAGCCGCGCCCGCAGGTGCGGGAGGTCCGCCGCGTCCGCCAACGGGAACCGGAATCGAGCTGTTCTGATCGAAGTACCGCACATGCAGCGCGTACCGGCCCGCCGCGCCGCCAAAACTCATACTCGCCGCGCATTGAGCCACCGCGCACTGCACCGCCTTGCCATCGCCCGAAGCCGCTTCCCACGGCTTCACCGCTACTTCGGTATAGCCGTCCAGCTTCATCTTCTCCGCTTCGAAACGGTTCGGATAATTCCCCACGCGCCCCTTCGTATCCGCAATCCCCGACGCCCGCAGGAACCAGTTCGAAACCGCATCGCGCCACAACACCGCTTGTCCCGCCTGATACTCCAGCATCTTCAGAACCGCCGCATAGCGCTCGTCGTCCACCAGGCCCTTCAGCGATTTCCAGTCGTCCACATACCGCGTCACTTCATCGGCGCCGAGGTAATGCGAATCGTAGATGTACTGGATCACCGTCTTGCCCGAATGCAGCATATACGTGTATGGCACATGGTGAAAGAACAACAGCAGATCGTCGGGACAAGTCTCCGGCTGTTCGAACATCTTCCCCACCGCCGGCCTGTACTGCATTGTGTAGCCAGTGCCGGCCGGTGTCCGATCCATCCCCACGCCCTGCGCATCCGCGCGATGCCACTGGCCCCAGCCGTTATTCTCCGACGCCTCCACCGAAACGCCATAATGATTGCCCACGATGTCCGTCAGCGTCTGCAATCCCAGCGGCCCCGTGTAGTTTTCGTAAGTTCGCCACGACGACATCTGCATCGCGCCGATGGTGTCCACAACCTTCGGATTCGCGCTGAATGTCTGCCGCGTCCATTCATCCGTAATCTGCTTCACGGTGAGATCCGGGTTCCACGCCAGCCGCCCGTAGCCGTAGAGGTTCGCCAGCGACATGTGATTCCCCATCCAGTTCTCGTCGAGTCCCACGTTCGAGACGCCCACGAATCCGCCCGTCTTCGAATGGAACACCTTCCCCGCCACGAGCGACTTCACCGGCGTTGGCATCGGCCCCGCGTGCATGTCGAATTCCAGCGTCTCTTTCCACATCGGCACTTCGTACATCATGAAGCGAGCCTGGCCGTTGTACTCCTGCGTGATCTGCAGTTCGATCGCCTGATTCGTTTTCTCCAGCGCGCCGAACAGCGGCGACGCCGGCTCGCGCACCTGAAAATCGATCGGACCGTTCTTGATCTGAATGATCACGTTGTCGTCGAACTGTCCGTCGAGCTCATGGAAGTTATCCCACGCCGCGCGCGCCCGGTCGTTCTTCGGGTTGTTCCAGTCCATGTGGTTGTCGTACACGAAGCCGCGATAGAAGAACAGCGCATTGTGCGGTTTCAGCGCCCGCGCCACCACATTCGCCGCGTCGGCATGCGATCTTCCATACGCCGAAGGACCCAACCGGCCCTCCGAATCCGCCTTCAGCACAAACCCGCCGATATCCGGAATCAACCCGAAAATGCCATTCGCGACCATCGTCCACCACGCAGCGACTTTCGGATCCAGCGGGTCGAAGGTATCGAGCCCGCCGATCTTTTTCGGGCTGTCGAAGCTCACCGCAAGCGCAACCTGCACGCCCCACGGCCGCAGCGCATCGGCGATCTTCGCAATATCCAGCAAGGACTCGGGCGAAAGGATCTTCGGATCGGCATTCACGTTGCTGATCGCGCAGCCATTGATGCCGATCGATGCAAGCAATCGCCCATACTCCCGCACACGGCCCATATCGGCGCGCGCATGGCCATTTTCCCAGAAAATCGATGCTCCGCCGTAGCCGCGTTCGATGGTGCCATTCAGGTTGTCCCACTCGTTGACCCAGCGTACCGGCGCATAAGGAGCCTGCTTCTCATCTACATTGACCAGCGTTTCTCCCAGGGCAATCTTGCGCATCAGCGCAAAAGACCCGTAAAGTACGCCGCGCTCGTCGCCTCCCGCTATAAGAAGGTAGCGAGTCCCTCCGGCTGCCGCGCTCTTCAGCCAGAAGCTATCGGCGCCGAGTTTTTCCGGTAACGCGAGGCCGGGAACTGCCGCGTGAATTTCCGCCAGCGTTCCGAGCAGAATCGTGTCGTTTCCGGGGGCCACTACCCCGGCGCGCAGTTCGCGGCCCAACATTCCACGAACGCCCAGCACCACTTCGTCGCGCCCGCTCAATTCCACGGCACTCGTGCCCAGCACTGTGATCGACGGGGGCAGTCCGTTGTTGAATTGCCGTGCAGCCGCGGCATCGAGCGCCGCATATCGCAGCCACGCGCTTCGGCCGGTCTCGGCCTGCACAGCGCAGCACGCAATCAATCCACTCAAAGCGAAGCGCAAAATCATGAATTCACCCCCGAAGCCAGATACCCGCCATCCACTCCAATACACTGGCCCGTCAGATAACTCGCGCCGTCGGATGCGAGCAACACGGCCAGCCCCACCAGTTCTTCCGGATTTCCGAACCGCCCCATCGGCGTCCGCATGAGCAATTCCTTGCCACGCGGCGTGCCATCGATCAGTTTCCGGTTCAGATCCGTCGGAAAAACCCCGGGCGCGATCGCGTTGACGGAAATCCCGTCCTTCGCCCACTCGCACGCCAGGCTTCGTGTGAGCGACAACAACCCCGTCTTCGCCGCGCAGTACGCCGCCACCTGATCAAACGCCAGATACGATCCCAGCGACGCAATGTTGATCACGCGCCCGCGCCCGCTTGCTTTCAGTGGAGCATAAAACGACTGGCAGGCGCGCAGCGTCCCGGTCAGATTCACATCGAAGATCCGCGTCCAGTCGTCCTCCGGGATATCCTGTACCGGGCATTTCAAAGTCTGACCGGCCGCATTCAAAAGGACGTCGACACGCCCGAAACGAGCCAGCACAGCGTCGCGAAACGCATCCACGGATTCCCGGCTGCCCACATCGCAGGGGAGATCCGCCGCCCGGCGTCCGGTGGGCACAACCGTAGCGCCATGTTCGGCAAGCCCGGCGGCGAGGGTTTGGCCCAACCCGGAGGTCGCACCGATCACCACAGCAACGCGGCCGGTCAGGTCCAGTAGGTTTCCCATGGCTAGTACGGAATCGCCGGCGTCCGCGTGTCCTTTGGGTCCGCCCATCGGTCGTTCGGCACGAGCGGCGACCAGTCCGGCCGCAGCGGATCGCGATCGTACGCGTATCCGCCCAGGCGTTTGTAGAGTTCGCTGTACTTCCCCAGTTTCTCCCGATCCAGTTTCACACCCAGCCCCGGCCCATCCGGCACCGCGATCGATCCGCCCTCGTACTTCATCAGCCCGCCCAGAATAATGTCGTCGGTCAGATGATGATAATGCGCATCGGCCGCGAACGAGAGGTTCGGAATCACTGCACCCAGATGCAGCATCGTGGCCAGCTGAATTCCCAGCTCGCCCGACGAATGCACCGCGACTCCCATCTGAAACGTCTCGCAGACCCCGGCCGCTTTTACGCAGGCTCTGATCCCGCCCCAGAACGTCGTATCGAGGAGAATCACATCCACCGCGCGATCCAGAATGTTCGCCGCGAGCTGTTCGAAGTTCACCACCACGGTGTTCGTCGCCAGAGGGATACGCACCATATCGCGGGTGCGCCTCATGCCGTTCATGCCATACACGGGGTCTTCCAGATAGTCGTTGCGCAGCCCTTCGATGCCCTGCCCGAATCGTATCGCCTGCTCGGTCGAGAGCACGCCGTTCGGATCGAACCGCAGCGAATCGCCCGGAAAAGCGTGCGCCAGCGCCCAATACGCCTCAATCTCATAATCCGGATGGAACACGCCGCCCTTCATCTTGTGCGTGGTGAATCCGAAGCGCCGTTTCATGTCCGCCGCGAACGCCACCAGTTGCTCCGGCGTGCGCACTTCGCCTTCCCCTGTCGCCGGGTTCGCATAGCGCCAGAAGCAGTAAGTAGCGAACACCACGCGGTCGCGCAATCGCCCGCCGAGAATCTCACTCACCGGCACGCCCCACGCCTGTCCCAGAATGTCGAGGCACGCGAATTCCAGCGCCGCCAGCACCTGCGTCCGGTTGTTATACAAAGAAGCCGTCGGATTCGCGACCAGAAACCGCATCTCTTCGAGTCGCGCCGGATCGTGCCCTGCCAGCATCGTTTTCAGCGCGCGGAACGTCGCTTCGGCCGACTCGCCGCCGCCACCCATTTCGCCCAGCCCGATCAGCCCGTTATCCGTCTCCACCTCGACGATGGTGCGCACAAATCGCCCCCAGTGGCATCCATTGGCGTGGCGCAAAGGCGCTTCGAGCGGCACCGTCACGGTGGTGGCGCGAATATCCAGAATCTTCATGACCGGCTTCCATGTTAACAACCGGCCGGTATCCGATTGTCCACGAGTCGAACTATATGCTTCCGTTCACGGGCAAACTACGCCAGCGCCTGGAGCACGATCTGCTGCGCTTCCGCAATAATCCGTTCCAGGTGTTCCGCGCTCACGAAGCTCTCCGCGTAGAGCTTGTAGATATTCTCGGTGCCGGATGGGCGCGCCGCAAACCATCCCTTCTCCGAGACGACTTTCAGTCCGCCGATCGCAGCGCCGCTCGCCGTCGTCAGCCTGTCCGCGATCGGATAACCGGCCAGCAACGTCGCTTTGACATCGCCCGGCGACAGTTTCTTCAGCCGCTCCCGCTGCGCGGCGTCGGCGGGCGTATCGACACGGTTGTACCAGAACTTGCCGAACTCCTCCGTCAGTTCGTCGTAGTGCCGGCCCGGATCTTTTCCGGTTACCGCCGTGATCTCCGCCGCGAGCAGGCCGAGGATCAGGCCGTCCTTATCGGTCGTCCACACCGAGCCGTCGCGGCGCAGGAAGCTCGCGCCCGCGCTTTCCTCGCCGCCGAAGCAGCAGGTGCCGTCGTAGAGGCCATCGGCAAACCACTTGAATCCGACGGGCACTTCCATCAATCTGCGATCGAGACTCGCCACCACGCGGTCGATCATGGTGCTGCTGACCAGCGTCTTGCCCACTGCCACGGTGGACGGCCATTGCGGACGGTGCGTCACCAAATACTGAATCGCCACCGCCAGGTAATGGTTCGGGTTCATCAGTCCCGCGCCCGGTGTCACGATGCCATGGCGATCGGAATCCGGATCGCAGCCCCAGGCTACGTCAAAATCGTTCCTCAGCTTCACCAGTCCGGCCATCGCGTAAGGGCTGGAACAGTCCATGCGGATCTTGCCGTCGTGATCGACCGTCATGAATCCGAACTGCGGGTCGATCTTCTTGTTGACCACCTGGAGATCGAGGCCGTAGCGTTCCGCAATGGGTTGCCAGTAAGGCAGCGATGCGCCGCCCAGGGGGTCGACGCCGATCTTCACGCCGGCCCGGCGGATGGCCTCCATGTCGATGACGTTCGCGAGATCTTCCACATAGCCGGCGACGAAATCCCGTTCGTGAGTAGTTGCCGCTCGCAGGGCGGAATCGTACGGGATGCGTTTGACGTCCTTGTTACCTCCGCGCAGCAGTTGGTTGGCGCGGTTCTGGATCGTTCCGGTCACGTCGGTGCCGGCCGGACCGCCATTGGGTGGGTTGTACTTGAAGCCGCCGTCGGAAGGCGGATTGTGAGAAGGCGTGATAACGATGCCGTCGGACAATCCGGACGTGCGTCCGCGATTGAAAGCCAGAATCGCGCGTGAAACGGCGGGGGTCGGCGTGAACCCGCTCTGCGGCTGGATCATGACGTCCACGCCGTTTGCGGCCAGCACTTCGAGCGCGGTCTGTTGAGCGACGCCGGAAACCGCGTGCGTATCCTTGCCCATAAAGACCGGGCCGGTGGTCCCCTGGGCCGCGCGGTATTCGCAGATAGCCTGGGTAATGGCGAGAATGTGTTGTTCCGTGAAAGTCGAGTTCGAGGGCGTTCCGCGGTGCCCGCTGGTGCCAAAACCGACCAGCTGCGCAGGGTTCGCGGGGTCCGGCCTGTTGGAAAAATAATCGCTCTCGAGCTGCGCGACGTCGATGAGCAGGCTGGGCGGTGCGGGCAGGCCGGCGAGTTCGTTCAGGGGCATGGGCTTGGACTCCTATTGTCCCGCACGAAGACCAGTTGCGGGAAAGCGGGGGTGCTTAACGGCCTGCGCGGCCGCGCCGGACGCCCACTGAAACGCGTTCCTTCCCGTTGGCGGATATGATTTCACGCGGCGGCCGCCAGATGCATGCCGGAATTGGGCCGATAGGGGTCGATATTATCGCTGGCGCCGGCGAACTGGATGTTCGCCGACTTCATTCCCACGGTGCTCATGGCGTGATAAACGACCGATTCGCGGTTGGCGGCGGCGAGGACCTGCGCGGTTGAAAAAACGGAGCCGTTTCGACTGGGCCAGGCTGGCGCTTTGTACGGTAAACCATTGATATCGTTGCCTCGCGCGATGGTAACCTCCTCGTCGAGATCATGCTCATAGTTGCGCCGCCGCTCGGCCTGGAGCTCGCGTAGCGTGGCCAGATTCTTGTGGATGCTGCGATTCAGCCGCTGTTCGTAGATGCTCATGAGGGCGAACCGGCTGGACTCCTTCGCGAAGGTGAGCGCGGCGGACATGGCGGTGTCGATTTGGGGATTGTCAGAGTCGACGGTTGTTGCCGGATCGGAGACGCCGAGGGCGTACATGTTCATTTCGACGGCGCGGAGATGGTCGAGGCGCCAGGTATCCCAGGCGATGGAACTGGCCAGTTTGCGTTCCACGACGGTTTGAGGCGCGAGGTCGGCGATGAGTTCGGCCTTGAGCTTTTCGAAGACGGGAGGTCTTCTTCGGACAGGGTGACGACCTGGCCGGTGATGCCGTCGCGTTTGGCGTTCATCCGGGATTTGGATTTGCCTTCTTCGGTGCGCGGGCCGGTGGATTTCTGCGCGTTGATGCGGTTTGCGTCGATTTGCTTCTGTGTTGCCATTGCGTTTTTCTCTCCCGGTTCGAGAGATAGCATGGCGGAAAGGAGCTGGAGTGTTAAGTAGCTTTAGAATCAATGCAAAATTGTGAACGGGGAAAATGGGGTGGGGATTTTCGGGGAAATGCGTGTCAAACTAACTAGCCAAGGGCTCCGCCCTTGATATCCCGTTGGGATATGGAAGTCAGGAGTCGGAAGCCAGAATGCCGCCCATCGGTGAACGATTGCAACGAAAGAACTTGCCGACCACAACGAGAACAAAATTCTCGTTTCGAGCGGCATAACGGTCTAATCGCAGTTCCGATCAGTCTCGCGTGGGCGGACCGAGGGGACAAGGGCCCGGCGCGGTGAATTACGCGATGGACGCGAGCGCGACGATCGCGTTTGCCGCTTGCAGAACCGGGCGGGACGGTGGTCGAAGAACTCCTTGCCGATCCGCGGAATCGGTGTTTTGCCCATGCGGCCAATTTGTGCGTGATTATCTACTTGACAACAATTCAGGAAACAGGCATACTAGATGTAGAGACAAGCCGTGAACCTGATAGACGTCACCAAGAAATTCGCAACACCCGAAGCCTGCAACGATTTCCTTGAATCGATGCGATGGCCGGAAGGCGTTACGTGCTTGGCGTGCGAGGGCAAGCGCGTCTCCAAGTACACGAAGCTGGAAGGCACGCGCCAGCGCAAGAATCCGAAGACGGGCAAGATGGAAGAGAAGGTAGTTCCGGCCCGCATCCTGTACGTTTGCCTGGACTGCGGCAAGCAGTTCTCCGTTGGCGAGGGTACGATCTTCAACGATTCCCACCTGAGCATCGATAAGTGGTTCATGGCTGTCGCTCTGATGGTCAACGCGAAAAAGGGGTTGTCGGCCAAACAGATCCAGCGTGATCTCGGATGCGCCTACAAAACGGCCTGGTACCTCTGTCATCGCATCCGTAAGGCGATGGAGGGCTCTGCCCCCTCGGTCTTCACCGGTACCGTGGAGGCCGATGCCACGTTCGTTGGTGGTAAGTACGATGCGCGCCGGAAACGGGCGAAGTACGGGAAGCAAGCCGTGTTTGGCCTGGTGCAGCGCCCGACCGGCGGCAAGACATCCAGGGTATTCGCCGCGCCGGTGCTCTCCGAAATAA